>JAABUV010000004.1_pt1 | contig 326193 bp, 320 predicted proteins | sample 5559971 | NCBI WGS metagenome assembly JAABUV01 (sample SAMN10711881, study PRJNA513362) | rock metagenome | isolation source: Antarctica rocks | place: Antarctica: Victoria Land, Knobhead nord | collected 2015-12-19 | reverse complement strand
TGGGGGGCGTTGAGGGGGTAGTCTGCTATGTCGATATGGGTGAAGGTTGAGGCGGGGGGGAGGGAGGCGGTGATGGAGGGGATGGAGAGGGTTGCGTTGGGGAATTTGGTGGCGAGGGGGGCGCTGGGGTGGGGGAGGGAGTTGTTAGTGATGGGGTTTTGGGCGGGGAGATGGGGGAGGGAGGTTACTTTGATAGGAAGGGAGGGAGGTCGGCTTGGATGTTGCCGACTATGGTTCTGAAGTAGCCGTAGTAGGGGGAAGTTGATGATGCGGTTGCATTGAGGGCAGGGGAGGATGAGCTGGGAGATTGTGTTGGTGTGCTGATCGTATCGGCAGAGGGGGGCGGTGCTGCCAGTGATATGACGGCATGTTGCGTACAGAGGAAGGCGATCAAGAAGGTGGTTTGCATCATATCCGATTGTTGACTCTGCGGAGAAACCTTGGCGCACTTTCACACCAGTCGATGGGCAGCTTCCCCGCGTTCATCTTATAGATCTGAACGGAGGCAGGCCCGTGCTGTTGTTACGAGAAGGTGTCACACCAAGTTAGCGATTTGTTCCTAGGCGTTATCCGCAAAGCGACAAGCGACGATGTTATAAATATATCTTGGCAAGTAGGTAACGATACAGGATGTTCCAAAGTGAGGAACAAGTGATGGGATGACCTTCGGAACAGAATGTATTATTGGGGCTCTGTAGCTCTTCCAAAGATTGATATGGAAACTTACCATATGTGAATAGTGTCCGTATGGTGTTCGTGGTTGCGATGCGCTTGTACTCTCCACCGACACGGATACTAGAATATGCGTAGGCGTCCCGCTCCGTTCAGACTCAACACCGGTATAGAACTATTCCAGGTACGCTTGCCAATCGTGCATTTTCGTAGTCTTATAGATGGAGATATGCCAACAAAGAAGAGCTAAATTCGCTTTTGGACAGTAGGGAATACTTTATTAAGCTAAGGATCTCGCTCCTAGAGAATACAAAGAGTGGAAGTAAGGTAGAGTTGAAATCATTAAATAAAGCAAGACCCAAGGTCATTCAAGAAAGTCAAACTCGGTACTTGAACAACGGCTGTCGAAATATGTTGTAAATGAGTCAAACGTGCTCGGAAACGTGCAACAAACGCGCTCAAACGAACGAAGCCTTTGATCGGTATTTCATGCTCGGTGCAAAATGGGAAAGTTGTATGTCTTGGTAACAGCTTTCCACTCTTCCACAGGAGATTGGTCTGAGTCACCAAGCGCAAGACAACAAAACAAAACCAATGGCGCTGGCGGCAGGACCAACATGAGTATTGAATCCGTGTTGCATGACGGCTTTAGAGCTCTACAGTTATGACCACCCTTTCAAAGGCTCGTTACGGTCATCCAAACGACGATTATTGGTACTTCAGAGTAGATATTTCATAGAATCGAATACAATCGGATTCGAGAAGGGAAGGCATCTCTGAGATTTGGTAGTAATGAATGTGTGTATGTGTACCTGTGGTCTATACGGCTGAACGATTTGTTATGAGGCATGAGACATCCGCACTGTTATTGGTTGGGTGCAATAGTATGTTGATAACTGATGATGTGTCTATTGCTATCGTAGAGAGCAATGCCTGAAAGAAGATCTCTTCTAGTGCATGCCAAGCCTCTGATATGTAATCAGCCGAGGTTGACCCGCTCTGAAGAGAACGACTATACTCCTCTGGGGTCCAAAGCGTCCGTTCTCCATACATAGGGGGGAAGGTACCCTATAGGAGTATGCGCCGGGGTATTACGCCACGTCCAAATGCCTTCATAAGGGGAGGATCCTAGGGGAATACATGCCACCGAGGGACCACGTGCTGGGAGAGTATGCTATATGTGGAGGGAATTTGAACATGAGCGTACGTACCTCCAAGCAATGAGAAATATTCATTCAGATACGTGGAGATCTCACCACTCAAATCGTAGAGTCCGTAATTCTACAGCAAGGTGGATAATTGCCAACATTACAAATGATGAGATGTGAGTCGTGACAGCAGTAGTCGAGCCCTACCAACCATGGAGAGTGGATGCAATCGTCGGTGAAAGTCGGAAAAGCAACTTACTGATGCAGGAGAACGTTGATTTGGGAACCCTGCCGGATTATGGAACAGGATCAGCAGACTTCCTCCCCACATCCAGCATGTGCTGCGGCCAAATCAGAAGGCTGCGAACATCGCGGTCGGCATCATAACATATTGCGATGATATCACGTATCCCAGCTCGTCCCATATCACCGATCCACCAGAGATCCTCCACCAGGACCATTAACATAAGCCAATGCGCATACACCGCAAGTGCAGGAGGGGATCCACCCACCAGCATATCAACGAAGCCTCTTGGAATATCGGCTGGCCAGGTGCAGATGGTGCGGAGTAGGCTCTGTAATTGTTGCGAGCAAATTTGCTCCGTGACTTGATGCAGGAGATCGATTGCAGCGCCCAGGTCCTCAGTCTTTTGGTCTCCAAGGGAGCTCCAGTCTCTGTGGAGTGTGGATCGTAAAGCGTCAATGAACTCTCGCCGTGACTGTTGGACGTAACGAAAGCAGGGATTTTTGCAGCCCACACCCATCCGTGAATTTAGCTGATGATAGCACAGTTGAGGAGTCATGTCTTTCATAAACATCTCATCGACAGGTCGGCCAGCTTCAACAACGGCATCGTAGCTCGTCTTCACGCCTCGTAGCAGGTGGAGCCAAGTCCAAGCCGCGAGATCGGCAAGCGTTGTGCCGTTCTGACGATGAGTCCGGAAGAACGCAAAGCCGAGCACACACAGCAATCTAGAGCAAGCTAGGAGGGAGTCTTGATCTTGCGTGTTCAGCCCCTCTTGAAAATCCTGCAATTTCTGCCGGCTCTCCTTGACGAAAGTCTTGCCGTGCGCTTCCGCTGCTTCCAGATATTCCAAGCAATGCTCACCTGAGTGATCAGGGGAGGACTCATAATGCAAGCATATTGCCGCAAGGGTAAGCATGCCCTGGCGTACTACTGGACAGCCACGGCCGGAATAAGTATCCGCCACATATCGGACTGATCTTCGCCTATGCCGCCTCCTGCAAATGTCTGCACGGTGTGTGTAAGATAGTGTTTTGCAAGCTCGGTATCCCGAATGCTGCCCAGGTTTCGTAAACTGGTCGTACATGGAGAATCCTTACCCACAGGGTTTTGTGAGCTCTCCGAATTGACATACTCTGAGTTTCTATGAGTGTCTAGGGCACATAAATCCGGCGGGGAAGAACTTGTCCTCGGTCTATCGGAATATTTACACTCAATTTTCATGCGGTGACATCTTGCACAGCGAGGTCGCCTCTCATCACACTTGGGCAATCGTCAAACAATCGTTTACGTTTTCGTTTAGAGAATTCAAACCACTGACCTTGACCCTAGCCCTTTTACAGCTGGCACACCCTGACCTAACCTTTTTATGCGGCCGTTTGATTCGCAAAGTAGGCATTTCGACATCTTCAATCATCGATTCATTCCTCATTAGGGGGTTTCAGACTGTTCCAAGGTTTGGAACAGAACAGTCGCGAGTCAGGAAGGAAGATCGTCGGAAGAGGGCGGAGCGTGTACTAATTGGCTATTCTAGATCACCTCACTAAGCTATGTTCCAGAATCAGCCCCTCGAACTATTCCAGCCCAGGGAGCTTTTTCTACACCGACTTTTGTAGCACTAATTCGGCCAACGGGAAATAAAGCAGCCGGATCAATAGCTTCTTAGCTCGGGCTATTAGCTAAGCGCCAAGTGTTCTGATTCACTGTTCTAAACCTTGGAACAGTCTGAAACCCCCTATTGTCTTCATTCAGGGTCTTGTGTGCAGAAGCGGTCTATTTAAGTATTCCACAGCATATGTATACTCAGCGATGCCCAGGACCCAATATTTGGATTCGCATGAGGTTGCATTGCAGAGTCACACTTCGCATTATGATCCCAGGCTCCATCATCAATAGGTACCTTAGGCTATTCCGCTTAGCGTCTTGAAGAGTACACTGCCTAAGGTAGCTTCTTGGATTCCCTCGGATCTGGCTAAGCGCACAAATCATAAACGAGAGATTTGAAGGTTAAGTAAGCGTCAGCCTGCGTAAGCTTGAAGGCTGAACGAGAACGAGAACGAGGGTTCTAGGCAAGCAACGTCGGATTTGTGAACATTTCAATCAGATTATCTTTAATATTGATATATCGCCAAGCAATAAAGAGCTTTGTCATTGGGGGATGATGATCAAGTCTTCAAATGGCGGTGCGAGGAACTATGCGAGTGCGAGCTGCGACTTTTTCAATAGGCTCCATGAGCACTAGAAGTTCTAGGAGAAGGCGATGGAGCTCTATAAATGGAGATACGTTCTCCCTGCTTTCCCTAGTCAACAGACTTCGTTAATCGTAACTACAAAACTTGCTTCAACATGGCCATCGCTACCCTTCTCGCGCTCACCTTGCTCTTCAACCGCCTGGAAGCGGGACCTGTCCAGGCCAGCGACAGGCCGTGTGTGAACTTCATGCTTCCAGTACCGGCCACGGCGCAAAATGCAGAGTATGATATAGTCCACGTCAACGACAACATCAATGCGACTGCGTATGCCGTGGATCTAGACACTTGGTCTTTCAACGCAACCAGTCGCCTCCTTCGAAACATTACAGTATCAGACACGTTCGATATCAGTGTTCAGCTGTGCGTCCCACCAAACGGAATCAAAAAGCAGAACCTCTTTATCGCAACCCATGGTGGCCTCTTTGACAAGCGATACTGGGACCCTGCCATCAATCCATCCGAATATTCATTCGTCGATGCCGCCCTCGCAGGAGGTTACAGTATATTGACATACGATCGCCTAGGTACTGGCTCGTCCGATAAACCAGACGCTTACACCATCGTACAAGCACCCCTCCAACTCGAAATCTTACGCAGTATCACCAACATGGCACGCAGTGGGGAACTTCTCAAGCATACTACTGGTAACGCAGACTCAGCGGGTACCACAGTCTCAGCCGCATCTACCAACACCGTCAAGGGTTCCGACGTGTCCTGGGACAAAATAATCCATGTCGGCCACAGCTTCGGTAGTGTTCTGACCACTGCTTTTCTCGCTACGTACGGCAATCTATCCGACGCGGCCGTGATCACGGGATATATCCTGAATGAGCATTTCGCCGAGATGCGGAAAGCGACATTCGGTCTCGAATATGCCCCGCAGAACAATATGACTTTGTTCCGCGATCGATCATCTGGTTACATGGTCGACGGGACGCTGGGCGGCTTTCAGACCGTGTTCTTCTCCACCCAAGCCGATGCTACCACGGGGATAGGAGGCTTTGACACAGAAGTGCTAGACTACGCCTTCTCTATACGGCAGACCATCACAACGTCCGAGTTCTTACCACCCCCAGTGAACCTCGGCGCGGCGCCTCAGTTCGAAGGACCATTGCAGTTCATGCTAGCCGAATTTGACTATCCGGTCTGTCGCGGTGATTGTAATATTCCTTTCGATCCTGCCTTTTTCCAAAAGTTGTATCCGAAGGCCAAGGATATTGATATCTATACACAACAGGGCAATGGGCACGCGCTGACCATGCATCGGAAGGCGAATTTGGGATATAAGGCTACCCTAGATTGGCTAGACAGGAATGGTTTTTGAGTCATCGGCAAGGAAGCGAGGGATTCGGCCTTTGAGTGAACTTTCCGTCCGGGTCACGAAAGCAATGCAATTGCCATCCTTCAAGCCGTCTCCTTTGTGTGCTCATGGAGAATGATGTGGTCAAGTGGGACCTTTTGGCAACGTTGCACCCGTGTCTACTTTCGGTAGGCGATAGCCCGCGTGCTGACAATTATCAATTCCCTTCATCTGGGCTTTTCAGCACACAGAGGATTGTGGCTGCTAGCACGGCGTCCTAAATCGTGTGGCGAGTAAGTTTACTATGCTCCCTATAAATATTGCTTATGTTTTTGTCCAAGTTATCTTTATTACTGCGTTGTACTGGGTTCTTAATGATTCCTAAATCGTTATTTTCTAACAGTATCAAAAAAGAAGTTGTACTGTCCGGCTACGAGGCTACTAATTTAGGCTCCCTCAAACTGCGCCATTTTACTCCCTACGGTATTCCCTTAATACTCCCCCATATTTTTTCGATGCTTCTTTGCTGCGCTTTTTTACTCTTTCACTTCTCCCTTTAAAGCGGCCCTACTCCCTTTCCTAAATAAAAATAATAATCCCTAATCTTAAGTTTAGGATATATAATATATATCTAATATATATATCCCGAATTAAAGATTAATAATAGCCATTCCCGGTCGGGAAAGAGAGTAGATAGAGCCACTTTAGAAGGAGTAATGAGGAAGTAGCATGGGAGTATAAGCGAGCAAGAGGGAGTACAATAGAGTAGTACAGGGGTAAAACGAGGTAGGGGCCTGAAACGGCTTCTGTGACGGGGAGAGTGTGATGGATTTGGGGATGGGGATGGTAACTCTGTCGTAGCTGCTGTGGCTTGACCACAGAGCAGAGAGCAGGGGAAATGGTGCGAGGATTCGTTTTGTGGAAGGTGATGGTGTTGAATGATGCTTTTATTTGGGAGGTTTGGATTGCTGTGGATTTCGTTCAAAGATAGGGGAGGAAAGTGCAATGGGTTGGGGGATGAGGATGGGGATGGTAGATTATTGTAGCTGTGGCTGTTGTGACTCGATTACAGAGAAGCAGGGAGCAGGGAGAATGGTGCGAGGATTTGTTTTGTGGAAGGTGATGCTGGTGAATGATGTTTTTGTTTGGGGGGTTTGGATTGCTATGGACTTTGGTTTAAAGATACGAGATTGGATTGTGCCAAGAAGGGAATAAGGGAATGATACTGAAAGACATGGTGTAGGTTACATTGCCTATGTAGGATGGTGCATACATCAATGGACTTGTCAAAAAGTCAACAGATCATTGTATATACTTGCTTCAACACATATATACTTACTTCAACAATACTTGCTCCAACAATACTTGCTCCAACACACAATTCATATCTCCATAGCATATATATACGTCAATGACTTACTCTTACCCATTGTCGAACTTCAGAAGATCACTTCACCAAGATGTCCGAGACTACGAAGCCGACACAACTATCATCCAACAGCAGCTATGGCTACAACATCCTTCCCGGAGAACTAAGAAATCTCATCAGCAAAGAAATCTTAGTACCTGGCGAAGTTTGGATCCGACCACCACCCTTGTGCAAAGGGGCAAAATTGGACTTACTTGACAAAATCTGTCTATGGCTCGTCTCCCTGCTAGACTCCCTCGTCACCCTCGTCAAGTTTGAGGACAGGCTGATCCTAATGATGTCGAAGTTGACACACCTCCAAGGCCGGCTCGGAAAAAGGCCGAAATCAAGTCGTCGGATCAAAAGGGGACCGTGTACAGCGTACCGCTTCCTGGCATCCTGCAACCAAGCTCGCCAGGAAGGCAGCGCCACATTTTACTCCCAAAACACATTCCACCTACCCCCCGGTCCGGTCGTAAACACGGAGGAATGGTTGTAAAGGCTGCGACTAGAAGATGTGGCGCTGTTGGACTCGATGGTTCTTGACTTCAGTCTGTTAGATCTGGAACCTCGAATGCTGGATATCATCTACATCAAAGCGGTCCTGAAGAGTTTCATCCCGTTCAGGGGACCGATGCCTGCGATCCTGATTGACGATATCCAGAACCATCTCTTTGGGCTTTGGAGGGCGAAATTGGCGTTCCTGGAGCGATGGCAAGAGAATAATAATGGCCGGACGGCGAAGGTGTCACGCCATGCGATGATGCACCGAGCGGGTTGGAGGAGTGGACGCATCATACGTCGTCGATTGCAACGCAGGGGCTCGCAGGAAGTAAGGCACTGCTTGATTCAGCGAGACCACGTTATAATCAGCCGTTCGCAGTACAAGATGCGTCCATAGTTGGGGAAACAGACTCGGGTTTTGGTGGCGGCGATCGTATGTCGACCATCTCTAATCCGATTTGGAGGTGAGATTGATATGAGAATGCGGATCAGATCAACCGTGGCCGAGCATCGAACGCTTTACGGGAATTTAGGCCGTCCCAATACCTTGTCTATAGCATTTTTCGTCGTCTTCAAGTGATCAAATATCTATCACGAGCTCCTATGGGTTTTATTGGGGTCCAGTATATGGTGGGACAGAGCCTGACGACCGAAATGGACGAATAGCCTCGTAATATCCTCATTATTTGGACTATTAGCTGTTAAATGATCTCAGGGGTATAATTAATAATTTAGCTATTATTAACTATTCTAGATATCTAAAAAGGTATCTAGGAATAAGATAACGAGATAATAAGACTTTATAAACGTGGCTGCTCGCTTATTATCTTAGTAGAAGGTCTTATTTCCAATAAAGTATAGCCTAGTAGGAATGGCTGCAGCATATTTCTCTTTGATAATAGGGGCTCCTTGTAAGTCTAACAATCATATATATATACCTTCACCACCACACGTTCTAGTAGTAACCTCAATATTACGTACTAGAATCCTCCTAGTAACCAAATCCTACCTATGTAAAAGGAGAATAGAATAGCTTAGAGAAGAAAAAAAGACCTTAGTACGTGAGGTTTCAAGTATAGAATACTCGCTTTCGAACGTCCCAGCCTCTTTACCTACTACCAGCCTCTCGTTACCCGCAGCATCCCGCTACCAGCCTTCTCATTCAGTCGCATAGCTCTGATCGTAGAATGCATGACTGGAAGCCCTCTTACTTTGTGCAGTTCTTCAGTGGCTTGCTGTAGATTGATTGCGTTGCTGGATGCTTTTCGTTTCGTTTCGTACCGTGCCTTGACACCAAACACGGGTTCAACCTCCCCAATCCCCAAACCCCATCATCAACTCTCAACCCTCAAAACCCACCCAAAACCAACACACTCTCCAACCCTCTCCCCCCCTCCCCTCAAAATCCATCTATCAATAATAAAACATAGCTACCCCCTCTCGCTCTCGAAATCTCAAAAAATCCACAACCAGGTTTCGACAGCGAAGAAAAAGAACGCCACCTACCAATCCAAGAAATCACCTCAAAAGCTGATTCGACGTGCTGGATCCCTAGATGCAGGTAGGAGGGGGTGTGGTATGGCACGTGCTGCATTCGTTATGAGTCTGAAGATGAGGATAGCTTTGTTACAAGACTATTGTGGGATGTTGATGATTGATTTGTTTGGATACTTGCTTGCGTGCCTAGAAGGGCTTTTGAGAGGTAGATATTCACTTTCTGTACTTTATTGAGTGGCAATTAGCGTTTTGTCCTATGCACTTAAGTCATGGGTAAGGAAGTTATATACGTACGTGTCATAACTCCTTCTCATCACATACACATCTTAGATCTTATTCCGTCCGTGTCTACTCCTTATTAGAATATCGGCGGCGCATGCGACTTATAGCACCCCTCAAGAGGTTATTATACCCAAGGTAAGTGTGTGAACTTTAACCTGATATCCACATACGCTTACCCCCCGCTACTTAATATCAAGTGTTCCGCACCTAAGGCTAAGGGCCGAGAGAACAAAAAACCAAAAAAGAGATACTGTGATATAAACCCCCAAAAAGTGAGCAACCCGCAACCTTGACGTTAAGAGCCACACCCTCTACCCGCATATCATCAAACCACCTAACTGTCCATCCTCTTATCTTTTGCGTAGCTTCCCAATCAAACCACCCCACCTATTCATTCATTCATCGGTACCCCTCATCGCCATCCATCGCGGTCAATAATCCACACACCCATACATACACCCATACACCCATATACATATGACAACAACCACAAAAACCAACTTAGTTCCTTCCACCCCATATCCAAACATCTCAAATCGGAGCTGAAGTCCTCCACCACTCAGACATTCATTCCCTCCCTCGATTCCTAGATAAGTAGCGCATAGGCATTGCATCAAATCAGAGTCCTAAGTCTGGAGAAGAGGAGGCTGAGCCGTCCACAGTCTGCAAATGCCCTTTCTCACGCAAACGTACCGCAGGAATGCTAGAAAAGCAAGAATTGTCTAGCTATCGGAGAAACGTCTAGGACATGGATGTCCTGATGGTTAGGAAACAAGAAAGAACGACCCACGCAATTACACGTGGCAAAGAGTATCTAATCAACCAACCAAGCGGTCAGGACATCAAATAAGAAGAAAATACACGTGAGCAAAGAGAAAGACACTGACACCCCTCCTCCCCCTGTCACAGAACCCCCTCTACCATAAGAGGTCTAACCCACAACCCTATCGATTGGACCGAGCGATGGTCCTTCAAAGGCGTCTCGCATCGTCCGCTCCCATCGAATGAAACCCAAAAAGTGGAGACTTCGACGGGCAAGGGATGCAGAGATTAGGAAGATGTATATGTGATTTGGAGAATGTATGTAGAACGATGTTGAGATTGCCACACCAGGGTATACAATATGTACATTTGACCAATGATGAATAAATCAGAAACGATTAATAGATCTTGAAAACAATTATATCACTCAACAATTATCTTTCCATCTGTCACATCCCATGTCGACTTCACATCAACCTACCACTCGGCTGCTCAATCCCCTGGACCTCATTGACTGTTTTCTCCCCACTTAATTCGCCACGTTGCATCTCATTACTCGACCCTTCCGAATGCCCACCCAGACCTGGACCTCCGATAGCTCCTTTGCCTTCACCTTCGACGCCGAGGATAAGCTGGGCTTTGACCCGGGGACCGATGTAATAGTAGCGACCGGCCGCGTACCAGTATCCGACTGCGAAGATGGCGACGACGACCATGAAGACGACGACGTAATTCATCTGGATATGGATTAGCAATGTAATATATGCAAGCAGATCAAGCTAGACTTACGTTCCGAGGCGTCACTGGACGAATTGTAGGCATGATGTAGATGATTGTGACGAAGGTTGTCCAGATGATAGCCCAGATATTGATCGGAAGGCTAGCCCATCCCAAATGGAACGGACCGCGCTCAAATTTTCCGTACACCATCTTGCAGATGATGGGGATGCAGTAGGACCAGTCGAGGGCGATGGCCGTGAGGTTGAAGATTGCCGCAATGGCAGTGTAAGAGCCTAGACCGATCAGGTTGATGAGGACGCAGAGGATGCAGAAGAGCCAGACGGCGTTGACGGGGGTGTCAGTGCGCTTATTAATCTTATACCAGATGCGCGACAAGGGTAGCAATTCGTCTCGGGAAAAGGCCCAGATGGTTCGGGCGCCGGCTTGGATGGCGGTCATGGCGGTGAAGTTGAGCACGAAGCAGGCAGCGACGGTGAAGAAGATTCCTCCGTTGCGACCGATGTTATCGTAGAAGATCTGCGCGACTGGCTGGGCCACTGCGTTGCCCAAGGTTGTGGTTGGGTCGCCGCTGCAGTAGGCGAGCACGATAGTGTAGAGCCAACCACCGATCCAGGTGAAGCCGAGAGCGATGGCGATGGACCAAGGAGCTTTGATTGCGGGGTCCTTGATCTCTTCTGCAATGTGCGCGGTCGCGTCGTAGTCGGTCATCGTCCACGAGGCGGAGAGGAAGCCAAACATGAAGGACCAGCCAGTGGGATACCATCCAGAATTGTCGACAACGGTTGTCCATGTATATGAAGAGGTATGCTTGTGATCGCACATGGCTAGCAGAGCGACACAACAGCTGAGGAGTATAGCGAGATGGAAGATCACGTAGGTCTTTGTCATTTTCTCGAGGGCGGAGGTGTTCAAGCTGTTTAGACAGGCGTGCAAGACGGTGAAGGCAGCCATGACACCTACGGTCTGGCGATCCGTGGGTAAGTAGCCCTTGAAATCACTGGCCATTGCAACGGCAGCCAAAAGCAATTGAGCGCATCCATACTCGGATGAAGCAGCCCCAGCAATCTGACCCAGCAAGTTCAACCATCCAGTCAGCCAGGCAAGCTCGGGGATCAGATGCTCCGGCGCAAGGTATTTGATGGTGAAGTATAAACCTCCCGAGGTCGGATAGGCAGAGACGAGTTCGGCCACAGACAATGCGATGCAGTAGCAGCCAAAACCCGAGATCAGCCAGCACCAGACGGCGGACGAAGCCCCTCCAGCTTCAAAAGGGTAGACGAAGGTGGTTGAGACGCTGGCGAAGAGGCCAGAGATTGAGAGTGCGAAGGACACGGTTGACAGCCAGGAGAATTCTCGCTTGTATACCTAAGCTCGGCGAGAAAGTTAGTAGATGTTGGCCAAGCTTGAGGATGCTGCTCACTTGAACATAGCCCATCTCGGCCAATTGGCGGTCAGCATCGTTGAGAGTATGGGCTTCGACAATGGCAACAGGTGCTTCGTCGACGGCAACAGAGGGTTTGCGCATGGCAAAAGCAGACTTGCGCCTCCCTGTCTGTCTGTCGTCCATTTGGGATCCCGTCACATCGACCCCCCTCTCAAGTCCAGTCCCGACACCAGTGGTATTTGAAGTCATCGTGAAGGATTAATGCCCAGAAAGACCACGACATGAAATTGGGACTCGAACAAGCTAGAGAGGTACACAATAGGTACTTTGGTATGCCCTGCAGCAATGGTTGAAAGTTGAAGATGAGAATGGATAAAGTAGGAAGTGGGGGAGCTGCAGAGACTGATTGTAAGTCTTGGCGACTGGGGGAACCCGATTGTAGGGTCTTGGCACTTTTGGGTCCTTATGACCGACGCTAGGCTTGTATTGATTAGACCCAGTGCCCACCCCCACTGTCCGACATGTCCACAACCAATTACCTACCTACCTTACCTTAGGTAGCTAGTCGGACGGCTCGTAGCTCGAAGCAAGTCTCGCGTGGCAGCCATTCAGCTATTCAGCCATTCATCCAGCGCAAATCTGGCCCAGACTCTTTCCCCAGTGAAAGTGAAAACTCTGCTGTGGCATCTTTTCTCTTTTCTTTGACAAACAGAAATTCGATGACTTAGATGTAGAATGAAGCAAGCGTGAAAATGACGTGGTGAAACTGTGTGCCAGGTGCAATTGAAGATAAACGGATAGATACCAATATAAGGCATGTGTCTCCGACTGCATTGATGGAGCAATGCCGAGCAGCACGTGACCTAAAAGTCGCCATTGGAGTGTGACGATTTGCCACTAGCGACACCGTCAGTCGTCCCGTCCTTCTCGCCCTTCTCTCAGCTTCTCGACGTGGCGCAGAGTCCAGAGAGAATGATGTTATTGATATCTGATATTTAGCATGCGAGCTTCCCTGAACTTCGACTCTTTGCTCTTCTCCATTTTCTACCTTGGACCGAATGTGCCACCATCCAGCTCACATTCTGTAACCTCGCCGAGACTGATCATCGCTCCTTTCCATTGCACTTCCGTGTTCGAACGAGGTCGCGAACGGCGCATCAAAGTTGACAGACGAATGATGTCTTTAGCCGTCTCTCTAGCCTCACCCAGACCAATCAATCTGAGTGTCTTCGGCACTCCCATGGCAAACCCCACTGATATTGCATCAATGGCATCTTTCTTCATACAGCAGCAACCCTCACTGCACCTGGCATCCCTGAAATCGATAACGAGCTCTCGCAACTGCAGGTGATCCAGAACGAGGGACGCCTTCAGCGGCCACACAAGTGACGACAGGCAGACCTTGTACGCTTCATGTAGGTCCTGAGCCCAGGCGTTGACACTTCTCTGAGGCCCAACGCCCAAGCCAGAGTCGCTACGAAATAGCATGTCGTCTGGAGTGAGCTTCAGATCTTCGTCCAGAGGTATCTTCCCTTCATCTCTCGTCAAGTCTAACGCCTCAAACCCCATCTCCACTGACTTGACCCAGGCTCTGCGAGTGTCGTTATAAAGGCTGTATTTGAAGAAGCGAGCTGTCAAATCTGCTGCTGGTAACACAAAAATGTTACGCTGATACAGCAAGGGTTCCGCTTCCGCCACAATAGCTTTGCATACGAGTAAAAGTGCAATTTCTGGTACTCTGTCGCATGCAAGCTTGCTTGCCGTCGAGTCATCTTTGTAATCGTAGTCGTAGTCATCGTAGCAATCTCTGAACCTATAGGGAAAAGTCTTTCCTACGACAAGACACTCCTCATAGATCTTATGGCGTATTTCTGGCGGTAGCGTGAAGAAGATGGACATGGTGCTGTCGTTGGTCAGCTCAAGAGAGGAAGACCCGTGGTATCCGTATTCTCTAGATATTTGTGTGTGAGTCAATCATTTGCGGACGAGCACGCTCCTATGAGGTGGAGTTCAAAATCGATCTCGAGCTAGCGCTTCCGCTGCACGCTGAGGTACCAGGCTCCTTTCACAGCAGTAGCTAACATGCCTAAAAGCTAGCGATAACTCGACACACTCACTGAACTTCACATGGTTTGGTGCATGTAGAGACGAGTGGTGTTTGGCCGAATAGATAAAGTAGTAAGGTGGAGGAACAAGAGCTTACATGTTTCACAGCGGAAGAATGCTACCGTTCCAATACTTTTATGTGGCGGTCTTGGCACTACCCGAGAAAAAAATTAATTCTCATGTAATTTATACTGTACAAACCGACATGTCTCTAAAGCATCTAATAGACGTCTGATTAGTCTAGATACGTTACTAATTAAGGCTATATATACTTCGCTTATATGATCCACTACCGCTATCGCCTACTACTTATATCGCTATCGCCGCCTCCCTATCCTTCCCTCTCCCCCGGTCACCCTATGCCCCGCTAGAATGGCTCACGTTTACAAGAGGAGGTCGCAGGTTATCTACTCCTTAGATATAGCAACGAAGAAATACTATCGGCTACTATAGTAAAGAGGAGGACTCTAGAGCGATGGAGGAGTAACTAGATAAAGTACGGAACAGTCTAAGGGTATCCTTAGGCTAGGTAGCCGGTGTTCTATACTATTATTATACCCACATAAAGGAGCTTCTTTACTTCCTAGCCTATCAGCCTACTATATATCAGGATAAGATACAGGACATGCTCTTACTGCTGCTACTGCTACTACTACTACTGCTATAGTAGCTCTAGGACCTCCGGGCTGATATCCCTCGACGGCGATAAGCTAAGAACAGCCATTTAAAGAGGAATTTCGGCCTCCACTACCTTAATAGCACGTTGACTAGGTATATATAGTCGGTTAGGAAGCTCTACTACTATAGATATACTATTAGAGGCAGGCCGCTTAGGCGCCTTTTTACGTGTAATTATTACGTGATAGCTGGATATTATCACGAAGTCTAAAACACCAAAGAATGAACATATTACGGCTTTAGAATTACTTAATTAAGACCGATATAGTTGAATATAAGCGTGGGGATTTAAAGGATATTTTAGTGTGTGGGCTAGGCTAATTATGCGATTTTTCTCTAGGAATGCCAAGACCGCCACATAAAAATTGTACGACGATACAGCACAGTGCGGAAATTTTCCGCTATCACGAACAATTACCTTACCTCAAAGAACCCATACTGCCATAGTGAGATTCTAAGAGCAGGCTCAAGAGCGTTCAAATCAGCCCAGTGAGATAGCAACAATCAACCGAGCACCAACATACTGAACATGAATTTATGGCTCATTGTGCTCATGCCCAGTATTTACAAGTAAGTATCCAGAAATTCAGCTCGTGCTGTCAAAGCTTCATAATGTACTCATTTCGTGTGGCACCGGCATAACACGTTCTAATCTGCAAGAGTTGCCACCATCAGTGTCCGTTGGTAGCATGACCGTTGCTAGCACCATTTACCCTTGAGCCGTTGGTGCCGGGGTGTTCAATACTCTCGCCCTTGTGCGTTCCTTTGACCGGGGCACCATTGGTATCGTGCGCTGATGAGCCGATCTTGCCTGTCATCCCATTGGCAACGCGTAGACTGGATGACTTGGCCATGCCTATCGAGAGACAATTGCGTTAACATTACATCATTGCACTATTTGGAGCCCACGTACCATTGTGTGTCCCATTAAATCTGAGTTCACTTATACCATTGTAGCCCTTCACCCCGGTGGCTTTTTCCAGACGGGTGGCAAGGTCCTCAGATACCTCCCGAAAGATGGCGATTTGGCGTTTGATAATCTCCTCTTTGCGGCATGTAGACATATGTCCGGACACGTTGGACACGAAGCGAGCCTTTGCCTTATCGTCGAAAACCTTCTCCCATAGTATACGTGGAAATGTAAAATCTTCCGGGTTGATTTGGGTAAGGAAAGTGACAGCATTACCAATGAACGCGCCGTGGACTTTGTCAAGGTCAACAGTACGCTCACGGAAAGCAATCGGCTCAATGGACGAGAGATAATTAGGGCGTGAGCCTTGGTTGTAGAATGCCATTTGGCCATCGCGCTGGAAGTTGCCGACGCGGTAGCCAGCTCTCGATGAGTTCACAGGAAGCTGCTGGTAATTGGCACCGATACGATGACGATGGGCGTCCGGGTAGGAAAAGAGACGACTCTGAAGGACCGGGTCGGCTGATGGTTCAATGCCAGGAACCAAGTGAGCAGGGTTGAATGCAATCTGTTCGATCTCGGCGAAATAGTTCTTGGCGTTCTCGTTGAGTGTGAACTCGCCGACCTTTCGAAGAGGAAATTGCTTCTGAGGCCATACATGAGTCAAGTCGAAGATATTTATTTTTTGCTTCTCCCACATCTCTTCAGCTTCCATGGCCGTCATGGTCTGGAAGGCCACGTCCCAGGCCGGGTAGTCGCCTCTTTCGATAGCCTCGAAGAGATCCTTCTGAGAGTAATCCGGAGACTTCGAGAGAGACTCCTCCTGGGTGAAGAACTTGGTGCCCTGGCGCGACTTCATATGCATCTGGGCGTAGACCCAGTCGCCGGCTTTGTTCACCAACTTGAATGTATGTCCACCGTATCCGTGCATGAAACGGTAGCCGTCCGGAATGCCTCGGTCGCCCATGAGGATCATGACTTGATGAATCGATTCGGGATTCTGGGATAGGTAGTCCCAGAAATTGGTGCTGTCGTCGGCACCCGTCAGATGTGTTTGCGGATCACGCTTTTGGGTGTGTATAAAGTGGGGAAACTTGGCAGGGTCTCTGAGGAAGAATACGGGCGTGTTGTTAGCCACCATGTCGAAGTTGCCCTCGGCAGTTCTGAATTTGATGGAAAACCCTCTGGGATCTCGTGCACAGTCGGCAGAGCCTGATTCGCCACCAACGGTAGAGAATCGGACGCTGATGGGGCATTCCTTCCCTTTCTCGCTAAAGACGTCCGCAAGGCAGATGTCATCGAGAGGCTCGGTGACCTTGAATGTGCCATGCGCTCCGCTACCCTTGGCGTGTACGACACGCTCTGGAATACGCTCACGATCGAAGTGCGAGATAAGGTCGATCAAGTGGAAATCTTGGAGGAGGAGAGGGCCGTTGGCACCCGCACGTTGCGTCTCGTATGGATGAGGCATTGGGACACCATTGCTGGTGGTGTAGAGGGTCTTTTGCGAAGGAGCGTTCCGGTCGTCCTCGTACTCTCTGTATTGCCCGGCTCCTTCAGCACCGGTTGGATGCCCATTGCCGTTGGTTTGAGAAGCCATGATCGTTGATGTATTTATTGATATGGAACCTGAGGAGGTATTTGCAGTGGGGAGAGTGATGAAATAAAGAAGGAAATGTGGCGAAGGTAAAGTAAAGTACCTTAGATAATACTGCGGGGGTGACACTAGGAGAACCCGGACTTAAGGCTTGCCAAGATGCACTAATTACCTCACGACTCTGGCCAATCACCGGCTTGCTGTCAGTCAGCAACAAAATCTCAACAAGTCATATAGAACGGTATTTACGCATCCATCAAGGCAGTCGATCATTGGCCTCAAAATACCTCAGAGCTCAACCCCTGTTGGTGGTCCTGGCAATCGAAATTCAACAGATCATGCGACTACTATCGTGGATGGCTGTATAGAATCTCTACCGGTAACGCAAATGCTGATAGAATTCGGGTCCACCTTCGGACAGTGGACCTCTATACTTCCATAGGGCGTTATACCCGAAGTCTACAGTGTGCTTGAGGTTCAGCCTTGGAACCGCGTTAATGAATAAACGTCCCGATGACTGATAATATCTCCATTGACATATCAAATTCCTTCGTGAATTGGAAGCCCGTGGATACAAGAGCAGTCGATATGTATCGATTTGGTCACCAAATTTGATGGCCCTGATGCGATCGTATGCATTAGCCAACTGCAATTGTTAACCAACATTTGCTACTCATAAAAACGTGCGACTACGTATGCAGAGAACAAGTTGAGATCGAAGATTGCAGGACGATTATAATACGCCTGTCCAGGGAAGAACATAACGATTAGCGCTGTTTCAGCCACCATGTCGACTCGACGGCTGGTGCGTGTAGGATTTTCGCAGATTGATGGGCGATGTGTTGGGCCGGGCAAACTATCTTTGCATCCTACCCTTTGGCACTTTCCTGTTGTGTCTAGGCGCTGAGTCTGACAACGACTGCTGTCGACATTGACTACGCCTTCGAGTCTACTCCATCTGAACCTGGAAGCATATCACAGCACTTGAGGCAGCACATTGATCCGAACCTATCCTTTAGGCCCCTCCGTCATTCTTCCCGTAATCCTGAAATACACCTCTCCGTTATTTACGTCGAACTTTACAGCCGCTGTGAATCGACATCTTGAGTCGTCCTTGCCATCTATATCGCTGTGTCCGTGGACCACAGAACTTATATCGTGACTGGGACTTCCACATAGGCAACATTAATGGTCTCCTGGTGCCGGCCGTTCATCCAGTTCGGCCCCTGGTCTGGTCAAGACAGCTGAGAATGTGATATCCAGCACCTTGGCGCCTCAGCAGCGGTTCGTTCATTGATCAGAGTGCTCCTTTCCAGATGATCCCCGAGCGACCAGCGACCAGATGGTATCTCGGGGCTCCCCAGCGACATTTGTGGATAAGGAGGCATTGACGCGGAAAATTCTATCGACGTCAAGCCCATGTTCTCGCACCTAGGTCCAAGGGTCGTAGTCTATCCTGATGAAAGGGCCAGTTGAGTACCAGCTACTCAATAATAGGCACGATGACGTGTCCCTCGTCGTCAAATCTCTCGGTCAGCGAGTGATCTACTGATAAGACAATAGAGCGGCCGTTGTTGCCACAAAGCTGTGGGGAAATTGTTGTGGCTGTGTTCCATAAAGGTTCGCGATTGGTGGTGCAATGACGTGCTCCTGCATTGGTGGCATCTGCGGCATTCTTCCCCGCTTGTCGAGCATCTGGATCTGATAGAAATACGCCGACGAGACTGCCTTAGCCACAATTTTATTCGCTATGAGAAGCCCGCAAGGCTGCGAAGTGGGATGTCATCAAGTCGAATCCCACTCCTTACACACATACAAGGCTACGATCCAAGTTCATAAGACAAATCAGGGTCAAGTCCCTCAAATCAGGCACCAAAGGTATTGATTGGGATTACTTCAAATCTGACAAGCAATCCCAGTGCTTGGGAGACAACAAAATCTTCCAATCTACCTATCATGGCAGCAGTGGGTCACTCCCAGTATCCATTGATCGTTGAGTCCATACCATCGCCTAGAGACTCGTCACGAGCCTGCCTACCCACTCCATCCCCGGACCCATGTTCTACTTCCAATTCTAGCACTTCCTCTCGTCCACAATCCTTGTGTAGTAACACTTCTCGATCCAACTTGTCACCCTCCCCAAGCGAGAACCTTAAGGATTGTCCACTACAGGATCCCACAGACCATGCCAGCACCACGTCCCCAACGGTAAACCCACTACCACCACCGAGCACCCTTTCACCAACAAGCCAACCATCTAGCGCGGACAATCAACCCGAATCGGTGCCGCCGAATGCATCCACTGACCCACATACCTTGTCGACGAATACCTCCAGCCGGCAGAACTCGTTGTTCCGGTCTCTTTGGACCAGAATTCACGGAAGACGTTGGTTAGGGAACACAATCGGTGCGCTTGGGCTGGCGACTGCAATATGGTTGGGAGTACGTGGATACAAACTCGCCGTCTGGTCATCATGGAATGATCTGAGACAGCTTTGTTCCAGCTACCAACAGGTTAGGGCTCTTTCGTGTGAGCTAAATATAGAAAGCTCACCAGGATACAGAACCAGAAAAAGCTAGGTCCGAGATGCGCTACGTTGCTCGAAGGTGATCCACCAGAACCACCATACCTGTTTGGAAATTGGGGTCGTAATATTCCCACTTCACCTCCACGACTCATGAAGCCTCGATCTCTAATGCAGTATGAAAACCCTGGGGGTTGCCATCATGATATTGACAATTCGCTTCACACTGCCTTCATCTCCCTGGTACTCATTGGCGCCATAGCTCTTGCAGTAGTAGGATTATTGATACAGATCGGCCGTCGGAAATCCAGAACAGTGCCACCATTTACGTGTCCCGCAAGGTCAGAGCACTCACATATCCAAATCACACGCCATTACGATTCAGGGTCCGAAACCTTTTCCGGCCCGGGCATGATTGTGAAAGAGAAGCCAGAGGGGGATCGATTAGTGCATTTCCAGCGCGACATGCGCCGTTCACAAGACCAGGGACAAGACCATGGCCAAGACCTGGGAGACGATGCGGACTGGCATTGGTACAACGACACCTCTGCAGAGACGCTCGTCGCACCTTGGAAAGATACACGCAAGCCATCACACGTGTCCATCCTTGACGAATCAGCCAACGAGAAACACGAGGGCCTCATCGAGCTCCAGTTTGCGGGCAAGACTAAAGCGTTTCTCAAACCGTCGACAGGAGATTTCATCCATCTGAAACCATGGAAGAGATCGTACGATGCGAGTTCCGGTTCGGAATCTGACGAGGAACGGCCCAGAGCCAAGGCTGAGGAGAAGGGAAGCGTCCACCGGGTGCTCGGGGAGATGTTTGCTGGGGGCGTTATGTGGGCCGTAGGCAAGAGTTTCCAAAAACCAAAGGTGGAGGGGCTGCAAAAAGATATTGAGATTTGGGGTCAGGAGGGGCTGAGACGAAGACGACAGGTGTCCCAGAGGGTGGGGGATTGTCTGGCCGGGGAGATCACCAACGAATGCCCTTCTGGTAAGCCGACACCTGTATAAGGTATCCTCGATCTATGGGACTTTTGGTGGGTTCGAATTCTGGAGGAGGATTGGCATACTTGCAGTTAAGTCTCCTGGATGTTCGCCATTGGGTGGACGGTCTTGACCCTTCCCTCGCGCGGCGGCGCTAAGCCATTTGTATTGGACGGGGGCACGCTGTTGTGCCTGGGACTAGGGCGGTGCTTACTACCAGCCGACCACCGCCGAGGAAGTCGCTCTTGGCAACTTCCTATCGTGCCTACAACGCACATGTAGTGATAACGTCGCTGTGTATTGCATAGACTGTCGAACAAGTGCCTTGCCGAGTTCAGGCATGCAACGATATCCGAGCTATTCCCCCCCCCCCTAAACCCTATGGCTCCATCATCACCATCCACATCACCACCTCTTCCTCCGCATACACACCTCTTCCCACTCCTACACACCGCACACCATCCACCCAAGTAGCATTCCACCCATCCTATGTTAATATGACAGACAATAAGGAAAACATCCCTACCGGTACAGGCCCAGCCACGTAATTACCATCCATCTTTCATGTATATATATACAGGCCTGTCAGGTCTATGAATGATATAATCCATCCTTCCTACAACCATCCTTCCCACCAAACATCCATTCATTTCAACATCCTATCCCTCCACACTCCCACAGCTTGACCTGCCACTCTTCCACCTCATGTCCACCTTGTCAATCTGCTCCGATCCTACTCGTCTCTCGCCGCGCATACGAGCATGAGATGTATGAAAACCATTGGGTTTACGAGGTTAAGGACGTGGTATTGGCGGTGTCAAAGGTGTTGATGGCGGGGGCGGTTGGTGCGGGACGATACGGGGTGGGATAGGTAGGCACGACGAAGGGCGTTGGTACGCTGTGATGCTGCTGCCACTGAATATTGCAGATGGGATTTGTTTGCTTGGAATTCAAATGTGAGTGGGTCGTTCCGGCTAGTCCTGTTCGTATAATGATCGCATAGGATTATGTTTTGATGAGGACTCCGCCAACGGTTCCTCCCATGGTGCCATGCATCCTCCAACGATGCCGTTCTCCCACATTCGCCACTGCGAAAACCCATTTTCTATTATCAACGATGTGGTACAGGCTTTTGTTTATTATCACATCAGAGAGCTTGGTCTTTGAATATAGGAAAGGGTAACAAAACACGATACTAGAAGGAACGAGAATGCGTCATGATGGTGATTACATTCTATTTAGGACCAGCCTGCGTCGAGGCGTCAGACAGTGCCGCGTCAACAATCACCGGGAAAGTCTGCTCGCGACGGTGCTGGTATGAGAGAAGAGGTCTTCCGAAATGTGGCCTCTTCACCCTGTAGCGGACGTTCGAACTCGGACTACCTGATTCCAATTACATCCAATTGACCTCGATGGACTTGCACAATCATCATAGAGACCGAGACTCATTCTCAGCCTAGTCCGCGTTCTTACGTCAATCCAAGCGCATCTAAACATTCGAAGAAGAATATGCTCTTCCCCAAGTACAATTTTTACAAGCGCCTGTTCCGCGTCATGGCCTTTGCGCTACGACGTACAAGCGATATGCATTCTATCCTGTGTCATCTGCTTGGCTCCTGCCCACTGCATTGTTGTCGACCGTTGAACTGTCCCTTAGGAATATTACTATCACCTCATCTACTTCGAGCAGCTCCGAAATCTCCATCTTGTCTTCATGTATTTCAGCCCGCCTAACTATGTTTTAGTCCTCTCGTCGCTCGTCTATGGCATCTCCGCGGCAACAGTTCCTGCTCTGCCTGCTATAAAGCCACTACTTACAACCGAACAGGCGCTGATATCTTTCAGCAAAGCTGTGGCACTCATCGAGAGAAAGAACGTTGCAATCTCGCAGACGTCGCTCAACAGGTCTATTGCCATCGCTCAACACATTACTAATGAGACGCTCAACCGTACGGATGGCTTGATACACTTCAAAGTATCAGGTTGTCCTACCGCTTTAGATTTCCACGACTTCGGTGCCCCAATACCCTCAAGTATTTTCCTACAGACAATGACGGTAGCTATCGCTGAGGCTTTTCAATTCGTTGGTGCGGGCAACGGCCATCACGACATCTATATGGGTTGGTTCCGCTATCAGCAACCTTTCGATGAGGGTAGTCTGGTCGACTTGGCGGTTGGAGACTTTAGAGAACTTGGTCGACCGATGAATTACTTCGTTTTGTGCGACATGATAAGGGGTATCTCGGAGTTCATGATGCTCCCGCAATATGGATATCATGAGCTTCGTTTTGAAGTTGAGGTGAAGGGATTGGGATACGCCGGCTCTGGTCGTATCAAGTACACTGCACCAGTAGTCGCCGTCGCATGATTTGCTCGGAGATGCAAATGGATCCGCGCAGACAAAAACTGCTTCACAGCACAGTTCACAAGCGCGCCCTGGTTTACGGAAACAATGATAGAACAAATACTCACCGCGAAGCGAGTTGATCGCAGTCTATTATCACATCAACTCTATCAGATGCGGCTTGACCTGTGTTAATTGTGCTCAATGTCCGTACATTGCACAACTTCCATCCTGGGACATATGCGGTAGACAATCTGTATAAGATCTGTGGCACCTGGGTAAGGTAATCGAGAATGTTGTATTGTCCGAATCATTTTCCGCAGCAAGCGGCCCGCCATCCGATCATTCACGAATTGTCTATAAATCCCTTTGACCTCCAGGAGCTGCAAGTACATATCTTTGGGTTCAAGCTATGCCTAAGCACATCCGGCTCATGGATTCTAACTATATCTCATTTTGGCATTCCACGTTCTCAGCCACCAATCATGTCACGACGCGATGCCGTCCAGTTCGAGCCCTGTTCCGGGTCTAAGAAAAATTATTCAATACATTCAATTCATCTGATTCGGGCGACTTGAGATCTTTCGGGCTCGCTAAAGTTATGGAAAGTGTCAAGGCGCTTTCCAAGGTCTAGGCAACACTGAGTTCAGGGAGGGTAACGACGCGATATCCAAACATCATCCTCTCATCCGTTCGCCTATTTATAAACAGCGACAATTATTCGAATCTCTTCAATGATATCCATAGCTTCCTGGGAATTCCCGTCTACGGTACCTGCCAACGCCTTCTTCTTATAGGCCTCATGGGTCTTTGAAAATCGAGCGATATTCTCGAGTTGTAGGGAGTGGTAGATATCACTTGTCTGAGACCATGGCGCTTACTCAATAGTCTCTAATACTGCGGCAAATCGTCAGGCGTGCGCTCCCACGGTGTTCCTGTTACAAACCACGTCGCCGGAATATGACCTTTGCGAATAAGTGGGACGGAGTTGCGGCCATGACCTCTGCTGGGCGATTGTTGAAGCCAGCCATTGTCCTGGCGCAGGAATGCCATAATCGAATTTGTCCTACGTTTGATCGTATGGGCTTCGTCGATATAGATACTACCAAAGCAGATCCCTGGCACATTGCGAGACCATTCTGTATCGCTCTAGTCACTGTCGGCGTTGGGGTGAGACCCTTCCTACATCCACTTCTTCTTAAGTTGGATCTTAGAGAACGTCTTTTGATTTTAACTCGTGAGGACGAGCCACGCTGAATGCCCCATCTTTGCACGGAAGTTGACATCTACCAGGATCACGCTCATCCTTGTCGTTCAGCTAATGGTCCCTTAGTCTCCCACTCGATTGTGCTGCACCCCATACAATCTCACACTTTAACTTGAAGCGAGAGTCATATTTCTTAAACACCTTTTGGTAATTCGTCAACCGGGTTCTAATAAAGGTGACGGGTAGGATAGCCAGATTAGCGCCCAGCTTGAATGATAGCTTGGCCGATATGGACCATTCTTGACATGGGCATTCCTTGACAAGGGCATTCGACGGGATAATTGGCCCTTGAGGGGCACTGGGTATGGGGAAGCTGTGGGTAGTCAGGGGTAGACGCCGGTAGGTGAGGTGCGGTCCTGTCCCGTTTCCCAGCACGGAACAGCTTGACATCCCACCGAGCTTAGCACAGACAATGGTTAAGATACGAGCGTGGTATCATAAAGATCGTCTGAAAATGATAATTAGCACTTGACCGCTCACTCAGCGAAGGCAGTATACCTTCCCATAGCCCATATCATCGCTCTCAAACCCACCAGGACAGCCGGATGCTTCACTATAAAGCATCCAATACGCGGCCAGTACTTGATGCTTTTGCATAGTAATAGTAAAACCGCCGATGAGTATCTCATTAGTACGTAATCTCTTCCCGGCATCCATCTTTACTAATTCGCAAGTATAAGTCTAATTTATATCATCCTCACCCATTTAGACACACGCTTCCATCTCAATCACCTGCCTTACCCTATAGACTCTGTTAGTCCTCGATCTTAAATACTGGCGCTATAGAAGACCCTACGCTTTCTCGTACTATGCGTAGCCGAAAGTTGGACCCTTTAGCAGCAGTTCCGCATCGGCGTTGGTAATTTCTGTCGAAGGGTTGAGGACAGCGGGCTCCAGAGCGGGATTGGCAATTTTCGTTAATGGGTTGGTAACGGTGGGCTTCTGTGGCTTTGATGGCTGATTGTCACTTGTGTCTTTATCGTTACCTATGTCTTCATCGCCGACCTTGTCTGGGGTTTGCTCCTCGGGCTCTTGGTGCTCTAGATCTATGTCTTTGATTTCGAAGACTTCTCCGGGAGGGTGGCGTATCTCGGTGGGGGCGGTGGGTAATAGTAGGAGTAAACGACCTCGCGCGTGAAGTGAACTTCGATCGTCGGACTCTCTTTGATGAAAGAGGGGAATGCTGCTCTTCTTCGAAGCCTGCCATAGAGAAACCACTGATTAGCCAGTATGTCTACTTAACCCGGGGATATCGCCTACTCATTCCTTGCGGACGTTTTAGCGAGGGCCATTGGTGGCGGCTGGACTGATCTTGAATAAAAACCATCTGATCTTGGGTTTGTGACCACGGGACTAGGCACGGTGATTTGAATACTAAATGTAAGGTATAAGTCTACTTTCATTCCGTAATTTCAATATCACCACCTTTGATTTATATATATAAAGTCGATATTGCGATGACGCCGATATAAACGCCTATATTGTCCAGGTCACTATCTGAGCTCAATATATATAGATTGACAGCGTCGATCTAGTATATTAGCTCCGATGCCTTTGACATTGAAGTCGAAGAGAAAATCTGCCGCATCATATTAAACCGTAACTCTGACGGCTTCATCCTGTCCTCAGGAGGAGGAGTGATGATTGGCATCGCGGTGAATTAATTAAACCAGAACAAACGTGACTAAACTACGCCTTCACCATTGAATCTCCGGACGAAGATAGGTATGAATCTAGGTCCGAAAGCTTGGGGCGGCGCTAGGTTTATTATCGACGCCTAGGGGATCTCCGAAAAAATGCCGATATATTAGATGGTTTCCCCAAAGGCGGCAGGAAACGATAGGTTTCTACCCCTATACCATCGATATCAGCTATAACATCATTCAATGGAGTTTACTCACCGATGAGAGTTCCTAACGATTCAATATTACTAACGCGCCGTAACCCTCTCGATGTAGGATCCAAAAGATGACTGCGAGGGCAGTGTTTCATTATATCGAATGACTTATGCTTGACTGTTACTTCGCTATAAGGGAGGGGATGGTTGTGTTGTTACTTATTCAGTTGAGTAACTGAGGTAGCTAGAAGTTGCTAGCCAAGATCACCTACGAAGTGCTTCTGGACGTCATGTCACTTTGAGTTCTACAGGACATGATCGTCTTCCACGACTACGAATGCTTTTGGGCGGAGACCATCATCGAAGGTTGCCTCCGAGGCAGTATGAGAGGAGAAAGTGCGAGTCTGATCGCAATCGGTGAAGGGATGGTGATGGTTTTATCCGCTTGCTGTCGTCGATCAGGTGGGCGAACATTGAGTGAAAGGAATGCATGGTACAGAAACGTGTTGGTAATCATGATTTGCGAATTTTTGACGTAGAATCGGATCGGAAGTTGGAGACGGCTGACTTCGCTCGTTGATCTTTCGACGATGGATGGGAATGGGAATGGGAGTGGGGATGGGGATTGTGAGGAGAGCGGTGGGAAGTGGGATGATTATGGGTTCGGCGGAGGAGGATCGGATGGGTACTTTTGCGGATGTGGAGGGTGTTGTGGCCGGCGCTTTCGTTTGATTTGTGGTTGGAGCAATGAAGGACATGTCACATTTCTTGAGAGGAATGAGGATATTTGAGAGAGGATGAGGATGCATAACGTCCAGACAAGATAGGCGGGCTGCGAATGAGGACAGGCACAATTCGCCAATATGCCAAATCTAAGCAAGAGGGAGTTCGGGAAGTTGTCGTTGAGGGTGGTGTTTAATATCAAAAGTGGCTATCGCGATTACCATGATTATATGTCCTGGACCGAGGAAATATGATACAACGCGCAATGAGACATGATTACCTCGCTGTTCCCAATCAATGCGTTATACTCTTCGTTCACCTTCACCTCGTCGAAACAATCTGCAATTCTCTTTCCTGGACCGAGCAAATATGGTATAAAACATAATAAAACATAACCGCCTACGAATCTCCCCGATCTCAATCTGCCCCTTCTCCTCTCCATCATATCCCCAACCTTTCACTCTCCCCTCCGTGCAAAATGCAGTTGATACGGTCCAACCTATCCTACCTGCTTTCATAACAGACCATTTCAGAACCTACGTATCTATCAAACCCCATATGTCTTATCCCTGATCTTTTGAAAACCTATACTAGGAATGAAAAAAACCTATATAGTATATATATATGGGCTTGGCTTTCCAGATCCGATACTGATTCCTCTTTCACTTCTTTTTCTTTGTCAGATGAGGGAATGTAGGTGAGGTGGATATAGTGTCTTGTACCCTCGGCACTGATAGCTATCTGGGATGGTAAGCAGGGCCCGCGGAGGAGCGAGAAGGTTTTGATTATGGCCGTGGTTGTTATGTCAGGTTTTTGGGGAGTTTTGTTTTTATACTCTTACTTTCTGTATGGATTGGATCTTGGATGTTGGTCTGGGAGGGGGAAGGGAGGGGTTGAGTCTTTTGTATTCCATCCTGATTTTGGGGTTGATAGGTGGGTACTTAGTAGATTTGTTTTCTGGCGGGTTGGATTGGATTGTACGGGATGGGATGGGAATTTCCTGGGGGAAAGGGAGAGTTTATGGGGGTACTGGGATGGTTGGGGAGGATGAATTGGGGGGAGTGGGGGTGGAGTGTGATATGGCTGAGAGGAAGGGGAAGGAGAGTTGGAGGATATGTGCGTTCGTGGCTTGAGCTTTCGTACGACCGAGTGGGTGTTTGCTGCCTGGTGTGTGTGGCTATCGACTTTCCAGATACGTGTCCGGACTGGTCCCTGATCTGAAGCTTGCTGCAGCGTTCACCGTTTGAAATGCTGCAGATGGTGACTCGGCACGGTCTATCGTATGAAATTTCGGCCTTCTGGCCTTCTCGGGCTTCAGGTGGCGAACGGCAACCATCCCAATTTTTTTAACGTCTTTGATCAGCGGGATACGACTTTTGATCGTCTCATTGTCCGAGAAATCTTGTGGGATCGCATAGGAGCTCGCAATGCAGGCCGTGTCCAGGATGTATTGCCAACCTGCTTACTTATTTGCTACCGGGTGGCCACCTCGTTTGATCATGACAGATGTCATCGAAATCTTTCTTGGTTTGTATGGCTATCTCGTTTCGTAGCTCGAATATCCGTCGCATTTCCGAGTCTGTATTTCGCAAAATTGTACACGAGTGAACTTGAGGCTTTGATGCGGGAATAGAGGTGAAAGATAAGATAGATTAACTCGCCACGCGACGGAGGAGTAGGTCCGGAGAAGAGCCAATGAACGTGTAATGACCCGCATCATGCATGGCGATAATTCTTCATTGAATCATGGTGATCAACGTACCTTGCATAGTTCCGACAAGCGCCTTGTTGAGAAGAGCCGCACCGAAGGAAAAGCGTGGGACATCTGCATCAGCTCGTATCTTCGACTGCGACACGCGATTCTCCACCTATCTTGATCACCTCCAGTCTTTCGTGGATCCAAAAACAGAACACAATTGACGACAAGGCCCTCAATCAAATACATAAGCCATGGGCGAAATTCGCGACTCTCACGTGTTTGTAAGCCCTTTGGACCCTTTGATGACCTCAGGAAATCTTCCACATAGGTACAATGTACCTTTCTTGGCGCCTGTATATGTGTGTATTGATACTATCCTTCGCAATCCAATTGTCGGAGTCTCGAGTCCTTCCACCACATGGCTCTGTTGCGCGACGTGTCAATCATCAGGATGCCCCTCCAACGAATGGGTTAGAAATACAGTCAAATGATGAGATCACAAACACCACACGCACTCTCTCACCTCGAGCATCAGCAGAAGAAATCGGCTTCAAATCCTTCATCAGCATCGGCAACGGATGGAACTTCTACTACACTTCCTGGCACGCCGCCAGCCTCCCCATCCAACCGGCAGCTTGGGCTCTAACGAACCTCTACGCATCGATGTTGGTGCAAGCACAGAGCACATGGAGGAAAGGTCCCCCTCAGAACATCGTTCCGTTGGTCTTCGGACAGATCCAGCTCATTATGATCTGTCCGGAGAAACCGATACAGTGGCAAATTGTCGAGAACTTCGCGTCGGAGATGCTGAGGATTACGGGCGAAGGGTGGACGGGGACCTATCAGCTTCTGTTGAGCCAAGCTGCTGAGGATGTCAGTATTGGGATTGAATTGACTATATTGCCGGGAACGTAGGGGTTCGTGGGTTTGGATATGGGCTAGGAAGTTTTCACATCCGATGGGATAAGGCTTTTGTAAATGACTCAGGCCGTCGTCTCGTCATGTCGAAGGTTTGAAGGAAGAAAATGAGCAAAAGATATGGTGTTTCGCGGCAGGCGTACCGCTAAGCTCTATCAGACTAGCTTCCCGGATAGACCTCTGCGAGTGATATGTGCTAACCCAGTAAGGACTAGCTTCAACATGCGTTTCTGAGGCATGAAACCTCGATAGATCTTTGCTCGTATCATGAACACCGACAACCTCCGTTAACGATTCTCCCACCCACCCAGAACCACACATCGCCCTCCCCCTTCCTCCCCTAGCCAACCACTCCTCCATCCCAGTCCCAGCCGCTCCTCCTCCCCCCACCCAACCACTCCTGCCATTCCCATACCACAGACCCATCATTGAACACATATTTATCTCCAAACTGGATACAGACGGTCATGATACATTGTTCGGAAGTACGAAAATGAAATATTTGAAAGGAGATCTATATCCAGGCGAATAGGAAATGCGATGGGAGCTATTGATGATTGGAATATGCTTGGGATGCTGGGGAAGGGGATGGGGAGGGGAGAGAGGGAGGGGGAAGGGAGGCGATGAGGGGAGGAGAAGGGTTGAGGGAGGGGGGGGATACGGGGAAGGGGGCAAGGGGATAAGGAATAGATTCAGGTATAGATAGGAGAGGAGGTGAATATAGTACTTGGCGATTATTCTGCTGGTCGAAATATCAGACAATACACAAGCTGCCCATGCGTGAGTCTTACCACCTACGCGCGGCTTCCGTTTGGAGTCGCGAGTACCATATGGGTGACCCTCTCGTCGTCTTAGTAAAGTACTACGTCTACCTCCGGATATAGACGCTGTAGCGCCGCTGAGGTATCTGTAGCCCGGGAGGTCTAACGAATTGGTGAGGGCTGTATGGAACCTTTTGGGGATGTGGGAGATGATGGTGGGGCATGGTATGAGATTTACGGGTTTATATATAAGATAGCTCGATAGGGAGTGGGTCGAGATGGAGGACGTAGAGGATTAGGGGATGGTTTTGTGAATGCGCCTGTGCACTGTGAAGACCTTTTGGAGGACTCATGAGCCCGTCCAGATGTTACATTGGCTGGCATGACTAGACCTTAGATCCTACACGTTACAGCCCAGCACCCGGCTTATCCGACACCACCGTACCCGCAATCACTGTGCCCGCTCCATTCGTGGAGTACGGTGTCACCTCCACGATCGGTCCTATGTACGTATGTCTCGCCACAATGATATAGTAAACCACGGCAAACAAGACCACACTACCCGTCATCAGTACTGAGAAATTCATAGTGGCTGCCACGACCGGTGTGGCCACAGGCCAGAAGCTGAAGAAAAAGATGATCATCGCGAAAGCCACCGAGAATACATTGACGGTTATTCCGAAAATCCCGGGCAGGTGGAAAGGGCCCCAGATGAGCTGGTTGGCCTCGCCGGAATCTATGTGACTGGTGTCGTTGGGGGATCGGATGGCCCCTGTGCAGCGGCGCCAGAGAAGAAGAGATTCGGTGATGATGTAGGATGCGTAGAGGCTGCTGACGCTGAGGGAGATGACGTCGTTGAAGGCCGTCGCTGATCCGATGCTGATGAGACCGATGATGCAGGCGATCGAGGAGGCGACGATGACTGCGAGCATTGGGATTGCCTTCTTGGCGTGGACTTTGCTCCAATATCGCCAGCCTGGAAGTCCCCGATCACGTGCGAATGCCCATACGAGCCGGGACGCTGTGGCGAGGGAAGAGATGGTCCCGGCGAGGGTCATAACAAGGAGGATTGCGGCTAGGACTGAGGCGCCGGCCTTGGAACCGAGAGCGTCGTAGAAGATTTGCAGAATGGGGAAGCCGAGCGTACCGCTTTGGCTGGAGAGAGCGCCGGTGATGTCTGTTGTGACGAAGAGTACGGCGATGACCATTGCCCATCCAAACGCCCCATTGAAGAGTGTGGTCGTAAGCATCGACCAAGGTACAACGACTTCGGCGTTTCTGACCTCTTCGGCCATCTGGAGCGTCTGATTAGCCTTGCGAGCCTGAACTTGTTTGGGGGAAACCTACATGTACAGCACTGTCGCATCCGAACATGGCATACACGTTGCCAATCAGACCAATGAAAAAGGACACCCCTTGGGTAGGCCATGCACCCCCATTTTGGAATATCGTGAAAACATCATGTGCCGACGTCTTGCTCGGAGCGCACTAATATTGATGAGCTTTTCCCTGTCGCTTGGTACTGCCGTTGATGGAACTTACGACAAGTATTGGTATGAGGACTGCAAAAAAGCCCACAACGTGTACCACCATCATCATGTTTTCTATTTGGGGCAGGATATTACTCGTGACAGTGTTGATGAAAATGGATATAACGATGATAGCCCAAAAGATCAAGGTCCCGTGCCATAGCTGTGGCGTATAGCTCGGATTATTCAGTCCAATCAATGCCCGAACCTGGGTACCACCAAGATAGCCGTTGCCGGCGAGGAGCGCTTGCCATCCACATATGACCAGCCAACCTGATACTGTCAGCTTACCCTTGGCATGTTGAGGTTAGCATACCCATTATGTAGCTCAAGAAATTGCGGCTTGATGGAGGAGCAAGCATGGAAACCCAGTGGTATTGACCTCCTGCCGTAGGGGCCCTTGCCACACGTGAGCAATGTAGTCAGAGTCGCAACAGGGTTTCGTACATGGATGCCAATTCAGCCATTGTGGTAAATACCGAGATCGTCCCTATCCAGACGAACAGATAACCGTATATCAGTCCGGCAGAGCCTCCACTAAGGCAGCAAAGTCAGTATCTTCATCAAAATCATTACTTCTCTGGAGAACCTACTTCGTCAAGCCAGTTGTAAAAAGGCTGGAGTATCCGTCAGCTTGTACTGGCGATTAGATTCTGGAGTCTCCTACATCAAAGAGCCCTCCCAGGTGACCAAGATAGTGGACATAAAGCCGAAGATAGATATAAATCCGAACCGCCTCTGGCCTGTGTTAGCACGAGCGTCTACAATGATTTTTGCATGTCCATTCACCGCCAGCGCAGGTTTCTTCCCCAATTTCGCCATGACATGTACATCGCGCTCGTCCCGCGTCTGCGGCTCGACTTCGGAAACATATGGCGACTTCTCTGTGCTGTGGATCGTCTGCATCGTATCTTGAAGCTTTTCGTTGTGATCCATGGCGCACCGCGTATGATCTCTTTCCCTTAACTCTTACAATGGGGGTGTAGACTGGGTCTTCAATCAGTGCAAACGAAAGTCAATATCCAATCAATCTGGACATGCGGTCCTCCAACGAGATCGAAAGGAGAAAGATACAAGAATGGCAGAGGAGCAGAGCGCAACAGGTTTGAACAAAAAACACGGGCTAGAGTACGCGCTCGATAAGAGGAACAATTGTCCAAAACGTGACAAGCGGAAAGACTAAGGTGGAGATTAGTGCGGGGAGGCAGCATTAGTCCAGTGAGCAGACTATCTGAGGCTTGTCTCGAATCTAGGCGGGATAAGCCCCCACATCTCACTAGTAGCGGCGTGTGCGTCTGCCATGTGCTGATCTGGCCCCTCCCAGGACCCTTGATCGGCCATGTTGTTGTCTGCAGGAGCTTCGCTGTTACGCAAGGATGCCGGCATTGACGCGTTCTCTGTTTCGCTTGCAATAGGCGGTTGTTATCACGCACAATATTTCAGGTCGGACCGGAGCGGAACGAGAGCTGAACCTTGGTTGACCTCAACTGACAGCGGGACTACCTTCTCCGCAAGAGCGGTGAGGTGTAGCTCGAGTGGGATGGCAATATTGATTGGATGGCTGTCTATATAAGCTAGACAAGAGGTGCAGGAGACCGGCTCTTTTTAGCGGGCGGCTTCCCGCCAAGACCGTAGCGATCAGCCGCGCTAGCCAGACCAGCATATCCCCGGAAGTCTGATCTGCGGGCCGGCCTCTGATTGGTTTTCAAGGCGCAAATAACTGCTGGCTTCTGCCTCCTTTGGTTGGACTAGTCCTACTACGTATCAGGGGAACTATTTCGCTGGAGACCGTAGTACGCTTGAGCCTCGAATGTCCGTACAAGAGAAGGAAGGACAATGTGTGGAACATCTTAAAAGGATGTTTATTTGATTCTGTCTGGTTCAGTTGTATTACACTGTAATCATGCCGCGCGCCAGTGCCCAATCATAGCGCGGTCGCCTCGTCCCAAGCAGAGAAATAATGAAGCAAGCAGGCTGTCATGGAAGCCTTCGGTAACTCGTTCACGATCAGTCCTTTCGTACAATCATTGCCATCAACTCATACTCTTGTTCAGTGCAATGTTCGCACAACAACTCTCTATCACAGGGAATTGGCATTTCCCTGAATGGAGTCAATCCATCAATGTTGATACTTGACAGATCGTATTCAATCAGACCATTCCAAGCATTATGAATGCTTCACCACAGTATTCGAAGAAGAAGGCCTCCAGCGTCTATCCGGAGCCCCTCGTTACATCTCCCACTCTTGAACACCGGCATACATTCATCATTCTTCATGGCCGTGGCTCAAACGCAGAGGAATTGGGACCAGACTTACTCCAGACCCTGATATCACCCAATGAATCATTTGTGGACGCCTTTCCCCATGCCAAATTTGTCTTCCCAACCGCATCGAAGCGGCGGGCTATGGCTTTCAATCGCTCGGTCTTGAACCAGTGGTTTGACAATGGTTCATTGCAGACACCTAATGAGCGGGTAGAAATGCAGATAGAGGGTTTACGAGAAACGAGCACTTACATTCATACCTTACTGAGACAAGAAATTGACATCGTTGGAAAGGATAATGTCGTTCTAGGTGGTCTCAGTCAAGGATGTGCTGCAACCCTGATCTCCCTGCTGACATGGGATGGAGAGGCTTTGCCAGCGGCGTTCGGCATGTGTGGCTGGTTGCCGTTTCGGAAGCAGCTGGATGATGTCGCGCAATCTATCAGTCTCAACAAGAATGATGTTGCCGATCATGGTCAAGGGGTTCTCTTTGGGACTGCGGATAAGAGCAAAGATCTAGATCCACCCACAGAAGCTGCAGCTTTTCTGTTCGAGATGCTTGATATGCCTGTCGAGCGGTCTTCGTTGGCTTTTCAACGCATACCAGTATTTCTGGGCCATGGTGACATGGATGGGAAAGTTCCAATCGAGCTCGGCGAGGATGCTGCAAATTGCTTGAAGGGTCTAGGTATGAACGTTTCCTGGAGTGAGTATGTCAAGCTGGAACATTGGTATTCTACCCCTATGCTTGCCGACTTGGCAAGATTTATTCATAGAACAACCGGCTGGGAGTAGAGAGAACCAGAGCTCGGGGCTCCGAAATCGATGGAGACTGAACGAAAAGCTTATACTGGATTGAGATGCTTTACATAGCCAAATGAAACAACAAGTTCGAAGCTCTAGCTCTACAGTCCGGGTCAAGTCCAGCGCTCGCTAATCTTATCAGCCTACTAATATGAGCTTGCCAGTCATGCATCGACGACCACCCTAGACGCGCCTGTGCTATTACACATTGATACCTTGGCAATTTCCTGAATGTGGAATGAAACTTGCTCTTGAGTAATCGCAAGGTTTAGGTCCTTTGTCTCTCTACTTTGGTGTCATCCTATTATTCGCCAACTCCTGCTGCTTCTTATGATACTCCTTCGCCTCATCAAAACTTTGCAAAAGCTTTGTGGTCTTCCAAACACTAAGTCGGTAAACCAACATGCTGCCCCTTTTCATCACGTATGAAGTAAAGCGGCACGGGGGCAGGATATCTCCTCGGACCGATCGGAGTTTCCGAACTTCCGACGTTAGCTTCGCAGTTCATTCCTCTTCGTCGTCGCATCCTCTCCCTCTTCTTGCTTCCACTGAACGATTTCAACATCTTATTAGTTCGTGCGTTCCATCACGTATTGAAGTTGTCTCTCCAGGATCCCTTAGGGACTCTAGTTTGGTTCGCTATGAACACCGCGATCGAACCCAGACATGGGAAAAAGCAGTTTCTCCGTTCTTGCGAGCCATGCAGAACCTCCAAGATCAAATGTATCCCCGATGATCTGAACGATGCAAGATGCCAGAGGTAACTACACTTTTATATGCTGCTTAGGCATGTCTCATGGCTTCCAGGTGTGCGAGACTTAGCAGGCACTGCATATTTTCAGAAGGTCGAGCCCGGAGGAAGAAGAATGCACCAACTCAGGCGTAAGCTTACACCGATCACGTTGTTGTCGCTAGTTCGGGCAATCTAAATGAATTCTTCCTTGGGATTAGTCGCATCGTGGAAGTTGAGAAGAAGATTGATAGCATTTACTCGCTTCTTCAGGCGGCTCCTACCCTGCCAAGCGGATTAGCGGTCCAGCCCCCAGAGATGCCCACACCACGCTCTCTCTTCTCCGGTGACAGTGCGTCACAGGCCTCCGAGATATCTCCAACTCCAAACACCATCTTAGGTGCTCTCGATGGGGGAGATTCATCCCTCTACTCTGACGAGGCTTCAGGCTTGGTAGACGTCATCCAGATGGGCATCATAACCATTCAGGAAGCCAAAGATCTCGTCGAATCATCCATGGTAAATTATGGAGGTCTCCCGTGGGTGGAATTCCCCTCAGAGCTCCCTCTGGGCCGGTATCGACGCGAGAGGCCCTTTCTACTGTTGGCCCTTCTAGCATTGTCCTCTCGAAAGCAAGCTAAATTGGCCGAGCCTCTGCAGTCCGAATTCAAGAATGTCATCAGTAACAAAATTGTTATGGAAGGCGAACGCAATCTGGATCTGCTTCAAGGCCTTATGGTCTACTTAGCATGGTGATGATGGCCCGATTGTCATATAAACTAGTTGGGTAACTGATGATTTGGCAGGTACCACCTTCATCGAGGACAGCAACCCCAAAAGATATACATGATTGTCCAGATTGCTGTTGCGTTGTGTGTAGACTTGCAAATTCCAAACATGATTGCGAATGAGAATGACAGCGCGAAGAAAGCAGAGCTGGAAAGAACATACCTCGGGGTATATTACATGTCCTCTTGGTAAGATGTCATGGCAGCGCCGCAATACCCAGGATGCTCTCTAATAATTTCAAGCCAGTCAATGGTGTGTAAAAAACCCATAAGCATGCAGTACAACAACTTCATCGGAAAATGCTGTCAGAATCTTGCAAAAACAGATTTTGCCCCAGCGGATGGCGACTTGGTTCATTTCATTAGCCTACAGCGGCTTGCCGAAGAGATCTCAAGTACATTCGGCTACAACTTAACTCACAACGAGGGGGCGCATATCAACCTGGATAATATTGAGCTTTTAGTCAATGCATTCATATCTCGGTTGCACGATGTACGGAGCTCTTTTCCTTCCAATAGCCGATGCCTGTGTGAGTATTCCAACTATTAGCCCGATAAGAAAATATTGTTAATAGTCAACAAGCATCACTGACCCTCGCGTACGAAAACACTTGCATCTACCTACATGAATTTCCACTGCATGTTCAACACTCTGTCGCAGAAAGCTCAGCGCCCGAAGGAATGGATTCGCCTCATAGACGTGCCAACCAGCTATTGCGCTGTCTTGAGGCCACAAAGTCATGCTTGAATTTCTTTCTTCAGATCCCACCAGCACTGAGCACAAGGCACTCAACACAGGAAAGAGGTTCCCTTGTACATGCCATCTCAGTACTCATTAAGATAGCGTTCTGCTCGGACACTGGTCTTGATAACTTCTCTCTACGGGAGGCATGTAACGTGACCTACTATATCGACGCTCTGGCTGGACACATCGGTGGAACGTGCGCCAATGATTCAGATGATGACAATCCTGACTCTTGCTCAGCTATTAAAGCGATGGCTGAGCGCGTCAAAGATTGGTATGAGCGTACGGAATTCTTTGAGCAGGCGGGTACTCCCTCAGATCTGACGAACATGTCGCCAATGCAATTTGTCAAGATTGCAAAGGAAGAGCCATTCATAACTTTCGACTTCAACAACATTGACTTCTCGTTTCTTGACATGCCACAGTTCTAAGGCTGATCTTCAACAAACAGCGTGTTCATTTGTTCCAGATTAAGTCATGACAAAGCATGAGTCTGTTACGAGGCTTTTGCTGTATCATATTCGCTACGACCCAGAACGTGCATGACTACGGATAACGCTACGCTTGTCTGACTAACGTGGGCCGAGAAACTTAGTCGAAAGATTGAATACACCGACCATCTCAAGATAACGAACTTCAATGGCGAGTAGGGTGGCCAGATAGGTTGTAACAAAGGTGAACGCCATAGAGTCGTACAAGCCGTTGTATGAATGGACCACGGCACGTGAGTGAAAGGGCTCGTATGCTGATTTCGATCGCGGAATTCCGATTTGGTCAGGGTGGGGGACAATACTTCGTTGAAGTCTCCGTCGTGTTCTGCATGATACAAAACCTAAGTGCGCCACTGAAAGCCGTGGCGAGATCCATTCACGCAGTTCATGGCGCGCTCCCGAATCTACCATGGCTCAAGGAATGGGCCACACTATCGGAAGGTTGGACCGCTGAGGTCGATAACAGATATTCTTCAAATTTTATAAGGTTTCACGCTTCCATCCCTCAAGAACGCCAACTTCAATTACCACGCGCGCACGACTCATTGGATATAGCGCCAACGTCATACCATGAAGACTGAAAATCAAATACTCATGACATACTTGCCCGAATTCTTCGTCGTTGCATCTACGAGAGGGACGTGACGATTTGTATGATCGGGATGGAATGATACAGAGTTTGCGAGCCTGCCCCTCGTTTACGTTAACCGTTCTCCTATACCGCCTTTCATTGCCAACTTTAATACCGTAGACGATATCGAACGGAATCTGATCCATGATTCGCAATCTATGCCGACTTATCATGATTCCCTGACTCGGCGAAGCCGAGGGTATTCTTACTCGGACTATGCAAGCCCAACTTTTCAACCGCGCGAATTGAATACTTTCACCTATACACCATCTCGAATAACCTCTGACCTCAAAGTCAAAGTCAAAGTCAAAGTCAAAGTCTCCATCGTTTCTACCTAGGATCTTTGCAAAGCGTCCCAGACAACGATAACAGGAACGATTACTCACCAACCCTCTACCTGCAATGCCAGCTCCCATGGACCATCCACACCTCTCAGCCGGAGATTCCATACCTCGCTCCCCCTCGGCTCAAGAACCAGGGATGCACTCCAGTCAAGACTTCGATTCCGAGCATGAAAGTACCTGCTTGGAGAGCGTGAATGCGCGATAACGCAGCGATGCAAACATCAACTGACATGAGTCCATTCCTCCTAGTGGGAATTGGAGAAATGAAATCGCTGCGCCGGAATTACTGTGGTTCTAGTTATCATCACCGTTACTGCGGATATAAGTTAGCATCGAAACGACTTCCGCTCGACGTGACCCTTCAACGAAACTCCCCATAATTTCGCAGCCAGCTAGACGAAAAGACACCCGTTCAGTGGCATGAACATGCTGCTGCCGCTATAGGCTGGTGTAGGAGCAACTTCGCCATTGGCGGTAAACGGTGACTTGGTTGGTGAAGCCGCTGGTGGTGAGATATTGGTGTATAGATTATCCTTCGCGAGGTGTTCGATGGGGTAGTTAGGCGATATATGCGTCGAATGTAACTTCTTGGCATTTCTAGAAGGAGGATATCGATACGTAAATAGGTTTGTGATAACACTCCCAATCTTTGTAGAAAGGAGCTCCTAGCGGCGTCTCTCCCATCCTGTCACGTGTTAAATGATATAATGAGCATGAGTTATATACACGTGATTAGGTGTATATACTAACAGTATTTATAACTAATAAATATATATAGCTATACATGTAAGGAGTTATAGAAAGGAAAATCTTTTTAGTATCTACTAAGACCGTGATCTATAATCAGCCGAGGTTATACCGGACTGCATTACAACACTAAATACTTTTCCTTTCGCTACCTCTTACTTCACTATGTTGAATATACAAAGAAGAGAGCCTAACAATGATGCTCACCAATTATAAGCCTTCAGCAATGTTCCCTAGATCTCTTTTCCACCTAGGACAGCACCTGCGAGGCACAGCTGGCATCTATAAAATTACTGAGCAGATCTCGGAATTCATCTATATTGCAGTGTATGTACTGATCCCATCCGCTTACGCTCGAGTCCACGTCGAGCAACAGCCAATAGCAACCAACAAGAGAATACCGTAGTTGTCAAAAGCGTCGAAGGACATTGGCGCCTCAATAACGAACGGGATGTTCTCAAGCGCTTCCAGTCCCGTACACCGACTCTGCGTCCCCTCCTAGACGAGATCGAAGACCCAGCTGAGCCACCAGCGATCGTCCTGAAGTACCTTGACGATGACGTGACACGGGCCTCGAGAAAGCAAAGGCTCACCAGGCAGGAAATCAAATCAGTGGGTAAGAATGTGCTCGAAGCTCTTCGAGTGCTTCACGAAGATGGCTATGTGCATACGGGTATCTGATGAGTTTTCCTTTCTTACTTGAACTCTTGAGTAACAATACCATGCAGACGTCAAGCCTAGCAACATCTTAGTGAACTGTGGCAGCGAAGAGAGCCGGTTTTCAGAGATCGAATTGGCAGATTGTGGGGGCGCCGTCTCCATCGACTCGGAATTCGCGAGGGATGGTGTACCAACCGGAACAAGCCTCTTCCGGGCCCCTGAGGTCCATCTTGAGATTCCATGGAATACTGCTGCAGATATCTGGAGTTTCGGTGTCACAGCTAGTTCAACCCGAACAACTCGATATCCTATCGGAAAGCTAATTCTGACCTTAGCTCATCAACCTCATATGGGGTCTCAACTTCCACATCTTCGAGCCGGAAGAGCCAGAAAGCCACGAACTCTACGACACGAAAATCCTCGGGCATCAGCATCAATGGTTCGGGCCGTTCCCCATCTCCTTCAAGGAACTCGCCGACGAAGACACGCAAGAAGCGCTCATTGGCATCATGTCTGCGGTGCCGCCCGAGAAGCTGAAACCATTCCAGTCTCTCAGCGAAAGGGAGATCTGTAATGCGGATAAAGCCTTTATTCTTAAGATTATGAAGCTCGACCCGAGAGACAGGCCTAGTGTGCGGGAGCTCTTGCAGGATGAGTGGTTTACGGAGCGGTCGGAGAGGACTGTAGGATGGTATTCGAAAGAGGAGTGGCGGCAGATGCAGCAAGAGTGTGGAAATTGCTAAGCCCAGCGAATGCGTCCTATGCTTGTAGCCATCGCCGTCAGGTTCCTCTCATTCGTCGGGATTCCTATTGGAAGCCGTTCCCTCCTATACTGCACTACCTCACGGGGCCTCGCCTCGGGTCAGGCACGGTTCAGGGCCGCTCACCCCAGCGCACCTTTGAAGCTAGAAGTGGAAGGGCGAAAAATGTTCCGGGATCATGTCTAGTAAGGTGAAGCACGGTCTTGTGGAACTATCACTTGTGTACAGCATAAATGGACGCTATGAAAGGCTCAAAGACTTGTAGATCTCATAGCTGTATATTTCACAGCGTTCAGTCACTGACTGAGCTACATTGTCAGTCTTTTCATGGCTGCAACATATTCAAGCACTACTCCCCTCTCCTATTAGATCAATATCGTCGTCATAAATCCTGCATTGCATGCTAAACTAGTACCTGTCTATCTCAGTCTCTCGCTCCAAAGAAAAGTGCCATATCTCCAAACAAATCCTAATCGCAAGCCCTGAAAAGAAATCGCATGCATCCTATCAAGAATTCCAAACACATTTCGCACTCTGTATCGGAAGCCACAGCAGCCCATAAGGAAAATCCAACACGCATGTAACACAAAAACAAAGATCATCTCATCTCGATCGAATGCACCCGCAAGCCTTCAATTCCAGCAAAACCATCGCATGCATGCCAGTCGTCAATCGTATCATTTCTCATCGCATCGTATCCTGTCGGCCACTTGTCTGTCGCTGAATGTATTAGTCATATCGTGGCTGAAAGGGGTTGACTTCACGGGAGCATCCCGTCGGCAGACTCACATTCCAATGCCAGAGTGGCAGTGCGTGCATCACTAACCACGTCCACGGCCAGATCCACCAGGTCCACGGCTGGACTCGCCACCTCCACGGCTGGACCCACCACGTCCACGGCTGGACTCGCCACGTCCACGGCTGGACCCACCTCGTCCACGGCTGGACCCATCACGTCCTGCGATCCGAGCATCAATTTCGTGATCCTCAGGCCCAAAGATCGGCCCTGGGTATTCGTTAGAGTTGGAAAATGGAGTCTGGATTGAGGAAGAACGTATGAGTCAGCACTGCCTTGGGTTATATTGATATCACGATTCGTAGAATTACCTCCTTTTTGGGCCTCTTCTTCCCTCCGTCGTCCAGCCTTATGCAACCGCCTGGGTCAGGATAGCACGGGGCATGGGCGTGGTCATCGCAGAGAAGATCCCCATGGTTGGACCGATTTTTGCCTTTTACTGGGTGTCTATACGGATTGGGATTTGCTATGCCCTTGAGTTTAGGGTTGCCACAGCACTCCCAGTCGCCGACGTAAAGCTCAATACTGTTGAATCCAAACTTGTTCCATCCGCGGTCGTTGTACTCTTTCTCGTTGTAATCGTGTTTCTTGTATCCTGCCCTGCTGATTCCCTCTTTGTTATACCCTGCGCGGTCATAACCTTCCTTATCGTAGCCGCGAGCATCGAATCCATCTTTATCGTATCCATCTTTATCGTTTCCATATTTATTGTATCCATCTTTATCGTAGCCCAAGCTGTCGTATTTAACGGACTTATTCCCACTCATATTTGCTGGCCTCGATGTTGATTGTGGTGGTGGGTACTGGAAAAGGTATGACCAAATAAGATTTAGGAAGGAAATGTGTTGGTGCACGGTTGCCTCAGTAGATTGAATTGACTTGAAAATTGCTTGATGTCTGTGCTAGAAAAGTATGGAAGACAAGGGGAGTACATCCACATAAGTATATTTTCGCACGGGCTGGGGACGAAGTTGCTTGCTTCCAGGTATGTTTCGAGTCTCGAAATAGAATGGCAGATTGGAAAGACATGGCCTAAGCTGTGCAAAGGCCGTGAGCAACTCCATAGCGGTGTCAGTTGATGGCTCTTGTGGTCCAATAAACTCCCACAAGGTCCGTGATGGAGGGACACTGCCCATTACTATTTCCATGAGCACCACTCGAATGTTGTACTCCAAGAAGCGTGCGGCCGAGTCGCTGTTTTTGGAGAGTACAACATAGATTCGCCCATAAAAGCAGCGCAAGCGTCTTCTCAGAAGCTGTATGATAATTTGGGAAATCTGCCGAAGACAAAGCCTCTTGCAAGCCTATCTGCCTTGTGAATGTACTACCCACTGAGAGAGAGAAATCGCTGAAATAGAACGAGGTTGTGAATGAAGCCAAGGTGATACAGGACATTCGTATAAGCATAGAAAGGAAAAGAGAAGCGTCGTCATCACGTAAGTACAACAATAGATGTTGCAAGGATCGAAAATAGGAGTGTGACGCTTCGTACTTAGAGCTATGATAAGCTTCAGGATACGTGCGTAAGATGTGACAACGAAATGTGCACGCTCCAACCTGAAAGTGAATTGGCAGGACAATCACCGAGAATACCCGCGAAGCACGTGGCAGCTATACCATAGGATCAGGGGTCCAGTATTTCCATTTCGCATGTAGGTGGGCTGATATATCAAGCATATCTGGGTGTGAGCAGCTAGATTACACTCAACACTCACTGACATCATGAACTTCTACGACATGATGTCTCGAATGGCTTCTCATGACATGACACAAAATGTCATGTATACCTTGATTGGCATTGACCCAAAAGGGGCTATGGTCGTACGCTAATGCGGGAGGTGTCCCTGAACCTGTAATGAAGGTGAAATCAACGATAGGTCCGAGTCAGCGTTGGTTTGGAGCGAGAATAGCTACCGGCCTTGGTGGTGGTGTCATGGGCTCCGCTGGTCGCACAGTGAAGAGCTCACGTAGAGAGAAGCCCAGAACGGAGGAACAGGCTTGTAAATAGGATCCAGAATTAGATAAGAGAGATGCGCCGAAGCCTGATGCTGTCGTACGACGGTCTCGTGTTGGCACATTTGTTAGGCAGGAGACATGCTTTGCAGGAGTCTCCGCTAGTGTTCCGTGTTAGTTGCAGCATGTCATCTATTGTAGTACGAAAAGATGGCTAGAGATCCAGGTACCAGCATCCAGCGGCCTGAAATGATCTGCAAAGGTCCCGCAGGCCCTCGGATGTCAAAAACGAAGGAACCCTCGCTGATGCTGTCAGCCTTCTCGCTAAGCGTAGATTGTCACTGTATTTGGCGGTACCCCGGTCGTTATACCTCTCGTCGACATTCTCCCATTCCATGTTCAAGCACCCAGTACTCTGATGCTACATCCTTGAAAGTCGAACGCTTTGCGGCAAACCCTTGCGAATACAAAGCTATAGTGGATTACATCTCGTTTATAGGTATGCATTGTGGGGTGTCGCCGTCCGGGACTTTGCCACCGGGAGAGAATGGAAATCTTGGTCTAGAACCTCGAGACGTTAGATCCTGTGAGTCGGCGTAGTCCATAAGTCCCAGGGAGTCTCCAGGACCATGCCGTCAGCCATTGCGAATCAACAGACTCCCGAAATCGTCCCCACAACAAATCGCGTCAGATTCCCATCATTGTTGCAGTCCTTAGGCCCGGACAAGGTCCTGACGGCTGGCTGCGTGCGCTTTGCCTGTGCCTCGTGGCGCATTGCGGGCAGACTTTGGAGACGTGCTCGTTCCTCTACCCTTTCCCTGCCTCTCGAATCTCCGATGTGTAGCCTCCTCTTTCAATGACCCAGCTTGGTCCCAACAGACCGTATCGCGCTGTAGGTACACCTCAAATCGCTTCAGATGCCCTTCCCGAAGGACTTCTGGCTTCGATGGTGATTGATTTAGTGCCTCAGAGTCCATCGTAGGCGATGGCCACCCAACGTCTCAAGGGCTGGCTCGGATCATTTTGAACCATGTCGTCCCTTGCTTCTCTGTCCTCCTTCTGCGATCTTTCACCCACACCAACTTAGCGGCATCGGACGGGGTCCTTATGGTGATATACCGTGGAAGTTGTGGGCGGGTGGGCTTGGGAAAAGGGAGGTAGCGGAAGCGATCTTGGTGGTCTTTGGCATGTGAGTGAGATTGATGCATACGACTCAGGCAACAGCAGCGTGGCATAGACAACCGCCCTTGGTGTCCAGGAGAGATTGTGAGTGGGGACAGGAGCAGGATTGTAACCAAAGGGCGTTGCGAAATTATCACTGAAGAATTAGCGCGTGCAAGACCCTTGGAAAAGCTTGGCATTGAGGACGTAAAAAGGTTCCCCCCCTTTAATTCTGAATCGGAATCTACACCGAAGTCGATTCATCACATGATTGATCTCCATGAATTAATTTGTATTTAGAGAACATACTTATAGGGTCCATCTGTCACTTCTATCCAAAAACCAATCCTGTTGTGGACACTGACTAGCAGAATAATCGTCCACGGTGCTGATTCCACGCATAATTTAGGTGGAAATTCACATGCTTACTACCAAGATTCTGTCCGTACATCATGACATTCCATCCAGCATGCCACTACAGGCTATAACGTTATCTAGAACAACGCAGTACCCATACACGCCCATATCGAGCAAACCCGCCAAAACATGCGGCCAAAATTCAAAGAGAGTAATCTGAAGGCGACCGTCGTAAACCGAGTCAGAGCCAAGTCCAAAGGAGCTGAGTGTTTGATTGTGAAACACGCCATAACACTCTGCCGTGGAGTAGCATATTTAGTAAAGTCTACGACAAACTTGACAACGACCGCAGCCCTTTCCGGGAGCAGCAGCAAATATCAAACAAATCATCTTGACGAAGCGTGATCAGTGGACAACGCCATGCTCTCAGTGCATTTGGTATACTGTCATGAGTACAGGTGCGGTGTAGTAAGCAAAGTAAGCAATGACCACCAGCACCGTGATACATACGGGTCGATGAATACCACGTTCAAATTTCTTAGACCACGCCGACCGATTGCTAGTACAGACCATCGCGAAATCGTTGCCAACAAAGTAGAAGATTGATAGTAGCAGCAGGCCGGAATGCACCGTCAAGCACGATAGCAAGACGAAGCGTTGCGTTGAGATTCGGGAATTTTAGAGCGAGTGGTTACCTGAGAAAATAGTGTGAATCAAGACGCTAGATACAAGAACTGAATCATACACATCCACCGGGCCGCAAAATGTCATGAGCATCAATCAACAATCTCAAACGTGTAGTGGCAGCAACACGAACGCAGGCTCACTGTGGCCCATAGGACATCGCCTCAATCTTGCTTGGCTGAACACTGATCCCAGTTGTCTCCAAAGCCAGCAGACGTTCAGCCTCCTTGTCCTGCTGGATGAGATCGCAGCAAGAGCAGCACCAAGACTACCCCAGCATCAGCGACCACTCTCAACAAAATAACACAGCCACGAGACAGCGAAGTCCAGACGAAGAACTTACCTTGAAGAAATCCGTCACGAAGTTCCCGCTCAAATGTGGCTGCGCGCGCATGCGAACATCATGTCGTTGCAACAGATTGGGCACACAATGAGCCCCCACGCAAGATAAAGCCCACCAGCCCAGACACTGACAGAAACGTCATGAGATCAAATCCTAATCGAAGGCACACAAGGACAGCATACCGAAGCGTTGAGAACGCTGTACCCCGCCAGGCTCCCATCCTTATGCAACCGATGGTGCGTCTTGCCGAAAGTGATACAAGGACAACAGCAAGTGATGGCACATGTATCGATAGGGTCAAAGCAGCCGAAGAAGGAGGAAGACCATGATGCGGTACCAGTGGGGTTCGTGATGCCGGAAGGGTCTTTAGCAGTGGCGGAGGCGCGAGCCACCCAGCCGTCGAGATCTCGCTGCATTTCTGACTTAGGTGCGGTGGTCATGGTAACGGATTGTTTGGTAAGGAAAGTAGATGGAGTTGGAAGAAGGAGCGTGAGTTTAGCAGGGAGCGACTGTGTGGAAGGAAAGACTGATATACGATGGTGAAGACAAATCAACTTCGGAGGTGACAGAAGACTTTGTAGTGTAACACATTTTCAGCTCTCCTTTCACGTTCATCTAGCGAGGAATGTGCAGCCGTAATGCCAATCACATCTGTGGTGTTTACCGAGATTGAGAAGCGCTAGCCAGACGCTCAGAGACCAAATGTCAGCCCTGTCTCGCTTATCGCCTTACCAGATTGGTGCCCCTTGTGCGGCCCCCTTTTTCCGCCCCCATGTTGGCCTCTAGGTTCAATATCTGTGTGGTACTAATCTGCCAAAGTGTTCCAGAGAGCCAGACTCATCATAGGGTAAGTGGAGATCTCACGCACGGGCGGGCTGACGACAATTTCTTCTTGGTCTGCGCTGCGCGAATATTATGTGCTTTGGTAGTCGTCCGTTCTGTGAAAAAGCACCTTTGTGGTTGGTGGTCGATACATGCTCTTGATGGCGAGTACGAAGTGATAAAGAGCGCGGCATTATGCCGATGTGGTTGGTAAGTTTCGCTAATGAAGACTGGAGCTGAGAGGCAACGTGATTGATGCCCCAATTTAGGATTGCCTGTCCACTCCACTGAAACCTCTGTTGAAACAGATGATCTGACCTTAACTTGAGAGAATCTTCGTGCGTATGGACAGGCCTTGAGCGACTGATCCACTCTTGCCCCAGCATGCCACCTCAAGGCCGTCGCGATCAGAAGGTACTTGTCTGGGTATGCTGTGGAGCAAATGATGTTGACCCTTGGATGGATTCGTCTTTTTCTCCCTGGGTAAACCGGATTCCCTACGGCAAGGATGACCCTAGACCCTTCAACTGGTGCATGTCCGGTTGAAGACAATATATAATGGCATGCATGCGGTAGAAGATACGGATCTGCCATCCACTCGCGGTGTATATGTAGCAAATCCTTTTCACAGGCGCTCACCATAACGGTTGATCTTGGAATCAGGGTTTATCAGGCTAGCTTGTTCGCAGCTGGGAGAAGGAAGTCAATATATCGAGATGCTGATGATAAGACGCCGTTATAAAGCCGAGTCATCCTTGCACCCATCGCGTTACAGTGATCGCTGTTGTATAGACCATCGCGCCAACTCCTATGACCATGATAACAATGTCCAGTACCTTCATCCACCGGCCGCTCGCGGCACCTTTGTAATGGAGCAAAGCAGGATAGATGTACACTAACGGCACACATGCGAAGCTCCCAATAAGCGCCACGAACTTGTCAAGGTCACTCGCTCCCAATATTGAGACGATACCGCACAGTATCACGAGACCTGCACGGAAACCGTTTTTCTTCCATTTCATAGCTGCAGACTTCTTGCCCGATTCACGTTCACCGAAAAAGGAAGTCTCGATGATACGGGTGGCTGGATAAAGCTGCACTGGTGTACCCACTAACACAGCCATGGAGTATAGGAACTGTACTGTATTGACGAGCTTACTAGTCTGCGGAAAATTGGTGATGATCTCGACTTTTGTGGCAGAGCCAAAAGTAGCATAGCAAAGGGCGCCGATAGAGGTAAAGATGATAGTGATGATAATCATAACTGCATAGAGGAGGCGAGAAAACCGTTCAGGTTGCGCCATGGACGACTGAATCGGTAGGATCAAACCGATCCCTTCGAAGGTGAAGATGGAGGCACCGATCGTCAGTGTAAAGTCTCGGGGGTTGAAGAGGGTGATTGATCGCTCGATACCCTGAGACGCCAGTGTACTTATATCGTAGTACCAGATATAGAATAGACCGATGAAAATGAAGACATCAGCAACAAGAGCCGCCGGTCCAAGGCGAGAAATGTTCCGGATCAGAGCGAGGGGAATCAGAACGATGAGCTGAAGAGCTATGAGGGCACTGGTCCCTAATGGCGTCGTACGGGACGGCGTGACAGCATCGAAGAAAGAAAAAAGGTTTTCGGCAGTAAAGATGATTCCTGAGCAGACAAACCCAATCTGCGATATTGTGATGGAGCCGAGAATGAGTGAGCGGAACCTTGGGCCAAATATTGCAAGGCCCAGATCGCCATAACCACCACCACCATGCCGTTGCCTGCACTGGAGAAGGAGATAGAAACACAGACAGGATACGAGTGCGACTGATATTAGTGTGATGGAGGAGAAGAGCATGCCCCCGTTCCGGAAAGCTTTGGGAAGAAACATGATGCCTGTGCCAATGAAAGCCTTGAGTAAGGTAAAGAAGGATTTTGTTAGACTTGCATCACCTGGCTTGATGCGTCGTCGCGTGGTCCTTCTTCGACCTAGTAGTGGTCTGGTCTCACTTGGCTGCGCTTCTGCCTCTGTATCTCCTTCTGCTTCGGCCTCGGCTTCGCTATCAATAAACGACTCATCCTCCGACTCTTGCAAATCCTCACCAGCAAAGCTCCCATATAGTTCGAGGAACGAGACGAAGTTCTTGGTCATAGAATCAGGCACTTTTCGTACTTGCCCTTCTTCCCGTTGCAGAAATTGGCGACGAAAGCCCCCAGGTGCAAGCTGGTCGCTCGCGGTGATGGGAGGAGCAAAAGTGCTTGATCTACGGATGTTGGGCTGTGCAAACGTCGCCGCTCTCTGACGAAGCTTGGCTCTTGCGCTTATCTTGAAGATCTCGCGATGAACGTCGCCACCTTGCAGCCTCAGTGAGTCCTGTGGTTCAGGTGCTGCCGGCTCCGCTGTCGAAGATGAAAGGTTGGCATTTTCGCCTGATACAGCACCATGCTCAGCAGTGAAGCCCGAAGGCAGATGCCTAGAGACTATCTCAGCCTCAGCTTCTACCTGAGTCAACTCATTCCGGCTTGAAGGCGAGTCTGTCATGAATCGAAACTTCGACAAGAAGTGGCAAAGCGACCGTGGGTAGGGGCCTCGACAACAGCTTAGAACCCTACAACATGTGCCGCGAACCTTTCACATTGAGCTAAGTTCCCGGAGGAGTGTTATACATGGGTTTGCTTCGCCTGCATAGATGCAGGAGGCTGAAGGCAACTACCACGATGTTCGTTGCGAATGGAGCGAAATGCGGAGCGAAATTCTCTGCGCTTATACTTATGTAGCCTAGTGCAATATCAAACGTGGAACTAACTGGTAACAGTAAGCGGGTCTTGGCAAGCTTCACACGGCGATTTGCCGACGGACAAACCTAGATATACACGATAGTACAGAATGAATGTTTTCCATAAAGAGCTAGATACAGTACCCTGCACTGGATGCAAGCCCCTCAATCATCCCTCATCAGTGTATTTATCGTACACGACCAGTTGGAATGATGAAGAGTCATACATTGTGTAGCTAAATTCGAACAGTCTAATACTTCCCCACACCCCGAGGATGCTGACCAGGGCTCTAATCCCCAATCCACTCCCTCAGATGACCACCGCATCTGGCCCCAGAGGAGGCTTGCTCGCAGCCAAGTTACACTGCCGGAACAGCCTTACCTCCTTTTCTGCAAAAGCCCCCACTACCGAATGCAGCACGCCCTGGTTATTGAACAGCACCATATCACCCTCCTCCCAATCATGCGTATAAACCATTTCGGGACTGATACCAGGCCTCTGGAGTCGATGCACAACCGCTCGTACAGTCTTCAGATCATCAATGATCTCTCCATCCTTTAGATGGATCTTGCGTACAGCCGATGGATGCATTTGCAAGGCCAGCTTCCCCGTGACGGGGTTCTTCCATACCATGGGTAGGATCTGCACCTTGGACGGATCAATTGGGGGTAGGTCTTCGTCCGAAAGCTCGAGACCCTTGGACAGGAGACCGAGGCCGTCAGGGCGCGATTTGGCTTTGCTCATCCAGATGTAAGGGTGCGGAGCATATTCGATACGGCTGGTGCGGACAAAGGCTTTATCTGCATCGGAGAGGATGTCATACATGGCATATCCACTCGCGAAAGCCGTCGTACCGAGCGGAACTTGCATTTCATCGCTAGAGCCGTCATCGTAGCGCAATGTTTGCGTAGGTCCCTGCGGCACAGAGACTGCAAACAGCGATGTCACTTTGGGCGGGTTTAGGCCGTAGAGTGCGGCGTCGATGTGCCAGCGGTAGAAGCGAGTATGAGTTAGATCGTCCGCCTCGGGGATCGGGTCCTTGTGAAAGGTCTTGTGGTGGGGATGCTTGAGCTGAAAGTTTTTCAGTCCTTCGTAGTCAGATATGAAGCCATTGCCGATCACTTGGACTTCTGGCTGGTGCGGAACGGTTTTCAGATCCGGGTGGAGGATGCTGCGCTTTGCGTCGATGGTCTTGCTGTGACCGTAGCCTTGGGCGGATGGGTCAAAGCGGAGGGTGAGTTCATATTGAGCTTTTGGGGAGCAATTGGCATTGTTTTTCAAGACCACAATCTGTTTCTTGTAGAGGGTGTCTCGTATGAGGTTGAAGTCATTATCTGAGACAATCGCATTAGTCTCATTGGAAATACACCGGCTTCCAATATACTTACCCAGGAGGTTACCGATCCACGGAGGGCTCCTTAATACCTTGCCGACGGCATCATACGATCCCTCACAAATCTACTCACCTGAGAGACTCTCAAGATGAACGTTTTCAATGCGTGCGCCAAAGTCTGCATAGGATGAAGGGGTTGAAATAGGATGTATCGAGATGGTAGGCGAGTCGAAGGTCATCGTTACTGATATCGTAGACGTGTGGTACGTTAAGCAATGTCAGGAACACGGTGTCGGGTAAACTTGATAGTCTTGGGAAAGGCCGTCGATCTATAAGGTAGGTGTTGACAGTATGAAGACGGTTCTCGGAGGCCGCCCTTGTTCAAGATTGCAATGTCGGTACCCTGCGGGGTTTGTCTATCTCCTGTGGTGGAGAGAAGTCGCGACTGACAGCGGCTAAGCCAATTGGAAGTGTGCAGGATACTCCGATATACTCAAGAAGATTATCCGTCACTTCAGCCAAGTAAGTCAAATCGTAGAGTCAGGCAAATTTGGAGACAATGTTCAATACTCAGGTTCCACGAAGAGGGGGACGGGTTACTTAATATGTTCACTGCCAAGATTTCGTCGTCGGAGGTCGCCGAAAATCAGTTTATTCACTAGCGGGCTAAGTAAGGCCTCTATGTTTCGTACATTTGCCTGAAGTATTGTTAATGCGTGAATAACGGACGCCGCCGATCTTCAGTTCCTTCATCACTGTTGAAGATGTTCTGGATGTTTATCGGGTTTCGCCTAATACTCGCTCAATGCTCAGCCGATGGCCAGGTTCTTCCTTGAGGTGATAGCCTCAGTCCATGCAGCATACAGCATACTGTACAAATTGGAAGGTAGCTCACCCAACTTTCCTTCAATTTCCCCATCTGGACAACTCTGAATGCAGCATAACCCTCTTTGAACCAAACTACACCCGCATCAACCTCTCCTAGTCGATATCGCAACTCTTCACATTATCAGGAAGCTTGAATTCATCCTTTGCAGCACCAAATATATATACCACCTCGTCGTTGCTGGCTTTTTCAGGGTGCCTTCCTTACAGGCGACACCCTTCCAGTCCTTCTGGATTGCTACCGAAAGCTCTCAGTATCTCGATCCGGGATGCCTTCGCAAAGCCCTCGACTTTATGATTTGTTTCCACATTGGGATTCATCACGCTAATGTCAACGGCAACGAATGGCCAAGTAACAAAGGTCCCATGTTGTCTTTGTCGGCCTCTTGCCACAAGTCGGTCCCTTGATAATACTGCATAGCGAGTGAACCTATTCCTGTCGGCACTGTCGCTGTCTTCCAATTTTTACCGCTCACGGTAGCAATGATCCAATGATTTTCCTTGCAATTTGTAGAACACCTGAGGAATGTTATTCCTCCGCCATACTATTTATCAGTGCAGCACTCTTCCTTCGATCGAATAGGCAACCAGCCTAACGGTAGAGGCGTAATAAGCCACAGGGTGTGAGGTATGGGGACCCCAGCAATCCGTCCATATCCAATTTTGGATCCTCGTCAACCCCTTTTCCATCCTCCGTTAGACTGGCTGCTCATGTGACCGGTATGTCCTCGTTCAATGGCCGTCCAGGCATCATCCCCAGCTTCCATCCAGCACTGCAAAGCGAACAGATCCTTCCTCAACCTGGCCTGTTCGAGCCTGGGTTACCACCATTGGTCTTCTTCTACCTTCCGAAGATTATGCAGAAGCCTGTCTCGCTTCGTAAGCTCGATCGATTTGACAGATATGGATGTGATGTGGATCAGTGTCGTTTGGGAGGGTAGATACCGAGAGAACGAAGGTTGCCAGACGGTAGAAGATATGGGAGAGGCTGACATTTGAGTGGTAGAGCTAGAGGCAGAGTGCGAGAGGTGAGGCATTAGTTGTGGTGCCAGAGTGTGGAGTAACTCATGGTGGTGTTGAGCTATCAGGAGCGAGTGCTCCAAGGATTCCGACTTGAATGATGAGGCTTTTGCCTTCCGGCGAAGGTGCAGAATAGAACATGAAAGGTACGGCTTGCCTCATGTCCCTGCAGGGTTGCTGAGGCGGAGCACCACTGACATGGGGCCAGCGGGTGGAAGCATTTCAGCCCCCAAGTCTATAAGATTGCATTATAATGTTGCTGTCCTTACGGCTCAGATCGAGCGACGTCGTACCATTGTTTCACTTGCAAACTTAAGTCAGAACCGCCAAGGAAAATGCTTGGCGCTAGAGCCTAAGTGCCTTGGCGTAATTCATATCGCTCGAGTTACGAATCTCATCATCTCATCAGTAAGGTAATTATGTAACCTCTGCGACTTGCTTTCTTAAACAAGAGCCTGTATCACAGCATGGCTTGCCAGGAGTACGGCTTCATCGGGCGCCCAGTACGAAGTACCGCCACTAAAATCACAGCATCTTAGACCTGTCGTAACGGTCTCGCAATCTCTGCTTGACAAACCAAGAGAATACGCGGTACTGGTCTCGTAGTAACATGATTTCGCGATTCGATGGAAGCCTGCAGATCTGCTGCAACTGGAATATCATATAGAGCTTCAAACACTTTAGGATTGGTTTATATGAACAAAGTCTTGCGGTATCGCCTCGATTTGCTCTTGTTCTAACAATTGTCTCCCCTTCAGTAAGCTATCTTGAGTTGCGAGAGGTATGATTGGCTCTTTTATTTGTTCCCGCGTCTCAAACTCGTTTGAGTCTCATGAGTCCGACTCACGACACGGATATCCATCCGCCATTTACGCGAAACCTCTCCTTCCGACAATATGTGTTTTCGACGCATGTGCATAATCGCATACGTAGCCCAATTCGGCAGGGTGGCCACTTGCAAGCTAAATTGATATTGATTCAAATGTACTATCTATGTGCAGGACATAGTCAAATGCTGTAACTCTGACAAGATGTCTTCCTATTGGTTGCTTGGGTTCTTACCATTCTGCTCCTTAACCTCGTCGCTAGTCGTCCCAGGCCAGCCTACTTTGGTTCTACCTCCTGCAGGATTTTCCGCAGTCTCATTGACGGACCTACTGCATGTTGAATCAAGGCCACCAATTTTCGTGGTAGGAGGTGTGAGCCAGACTTTCCGGACTGAAGGCCAAACATCGTTCTGCAACACCAACGTCAGCGATTCAAAGACTGCAAAACGAGCATGCGATCTTACTCAGCCATCGTCCGTGCTAGACCAAAACAATGTCATATATCAGTGCGACCAGCAGCTTTCAAACCTTGAAGGCAACGATTGCAGGGATGCGTGGCAGGATATGCCAGGTCTAGATAGGACTCAAGTTTCCTTTGGCAATCGAACCGCATCCCACTATTGGGATGTCCCTCTTCCATTCCGCTTCATCAGCCGTGAGTCGACATCTTTGCAATATTTTATTACAAGGACAACCCTTTGAATGTCGGAGCTGATCCGAGGTTAGACAGTGGAAAATGTGCTATCGAAATTGACCAGACCGTGAATGGAAGCATGGTAGTCGACGGATCAACTGGCGAAATAATGGCAGCTTCCGCATGGAAATTGATACGTCAATGTGCAGACACTCAAGGCAGTGGTGGGAGAGTATCAGGTTTAGGTAAGTTTGAAAATCCTTATTGTAGTATTCTACGACAGTCCTTATGCTGAGTGTTCACAGGAAAGAAAGGCCGGCTCACATTGTCTATCAAAGAATTCAAGCCAAATGTAGGGTGTGAGACTCCCGCCAAGAGACCTACGCGGAAAGGTCCAATGTCAGCCTGCACACAGGCCTTGAACAAGATGCAGGTTTCGACGATTCCACAGATCTTTGGCAAGGCCGGTGCGCCAGGCGTTCAAGTAGTGCTCCCAATGTCTATCTCCGACGGTCAGTATCCTTTCTTGTTAGACTCGTGCCCGTTACATGCACGATTGCGTTGACACATCAGCAGCCGGCGGTTCATGCGAAGTCACAGTCGACATCGACGGAGCTCCAGTGCTCAGCCGGTGGTATGACATTTGGGCAGATGCAGTAGCTATCACAGGCATATGTCTAGCCAGTGGCAAATGGGGCATGTCAAAGACTCGAGGTATGTTTGCAGGTGCTCTCCCAGACAGCCAAGAACGTTGCTAATAATGCTTGATCGCAGAAGGTGGGCAGGGCGTATCGAACATCACGGTCCAAATGGCAGGCGCGCCCATCGGCTGAAGACACAAATAGTATTTCTGGCTTTTGAGATTCCTGAGCTCGTTGACATCCTCTGACCATAATTTAGAAAGCCAGAAAAGGGTAGCTAGTCCAAATCAAAGAACTGCTTGTGATGGTCCAATCCTCATCCTGCAGGCATATCTTGCCCTTAATTTTGGATCCTATAAATGTAACTTCAACTTGATGTCGATGGATCTATCTCTCTTGCGATATATTCGAAGCATGCGGGTGAGTTGGGAGGCCAGGTGCATCGTCAACTTACTACTATCTACCAATGTTTCAAGCTACCCCCATGAAGATCGACGGGATACAAATTAAAGGACGACGGGACGATTTTAGAATTTCAGCTAAAGTACTCACGTTTGCGACATGACCATTGTACACTAGCGATTTGGTAGACAAGAGAGTCTAGTAGTAGTGAACAAAGTAGACCGTTCTAGCCTTCTGGTCTAGCGGCGTTCCCTGCCATGTTTTAGTGGTCAGTCTTGTTGTCGACCATTTGCTACTGCTATAAATAGAACTAAGTCTTGGCAAGAGCGGAATGAATGCCAAGCCTTCCGCGCCACTTCATGGCAATCTTACTCTTCCACTATATTATACTGGAAAGATGACTACTACGGTTATAGTAAGCTTGAAACGACCAATGATCCGTATCTAGCTGTCGTCGGAGTGATGATCTTCGGAATCTATGATAGAGCGAGTCATAGTGTTGACTTCGTGGATCCCTGGTAATCAAGAGCGACAGCAAACACGTTGTTCACGTTGTAGACAAATAAAGTCTTGCGCGGCTCTTGGGACGTCCTGTATACCTACACAGTCATTACGACGCGACCAATCTACAGGAAGTCTATAATTACGGAAAATTCGGCTTCGTGAAACAAGCCAGACTCAGTCAACTCTTAGAGGAATCTACAGCCGAAGCATGTGATCGTGTGGCTTACAGCCACTAGGTAAGGGAAGCTCCCCTCTACACGGCAGCCCACGGTGACGATGGGATCGTGTCTTTCAATCGAGAACGAAGAGTGGCTGCTTCACTAAGACACGGCTGACACCGCGGGATATCGTGGCCCTTTAAGCGACAAGCGACGAGTGGGATATTGACACCAGCCCTAAGACAGCCATGAAACCTTTCAGTGTCCGTTGAAACATACACGGATAGTCGAAGATCCCCCGCTTCAGTGAATATCATGGATATACTGCTGGGATAACAGTCCCCTTGACGCGGGATGGCCTTCAAGGCATGTTATGCCGCGGCCTGGGTTATGTAGCTAATGCGACGAATGCCCCTTCAACGTCCGCTGAAACATACAGGGATAGTCGAAGATCCTCACTTCAGTGAATATCATGGATCTACTGCTGGAATGACAGTCCTATTGACACGGAGTGGCCTTCAAGGCATGTTATGCCGCGGCCTGGGTTGTGCAGCTAATGCGACGAATGCTGCCTCCTGCTCATTCATGCTATGAGCAAATGGTATAAGGGCCAGTTCTACCCAAGATGAGACCCTTGTAGTTGAATTTTTTTCTCTGCTTTGTACGCTCACTGTACCAAGCTTGAGATAACCAGCTGGTCTGCTGTCTCGTACTTTCATTGAAGCCTCTATCTGCTTGGGCAGCTGTTTGCCAACCACATTGTAGACAATATCATTAATTGGGTCGTTTGTGCCCGACCACAACAGAGTAAAAATGTGGACTCCTCAGTATAAGCTTTCAATTCTTAAATTCTCTTTGTTTTTCAGTAACCTCGTTCTGATAGCGAATTCATCTCTGTTCGATTCTCTTGGATCACGTTCGCTACCGTTACCCCGATCCTATGAAGCCAGCAAACCAGTTTCATTACCGATCAGGTGAGTATGCCTTACAGCTACTGAATCGGAACTACCACTGACGACTGAACAGGAGCAATGAAACATGGCCAACATTCCCATTCACCATCTCAGTCGATCAGAAAAACTCCACCCCAGAATGGCTTCGATTCTCCTATGGCGGGAAACCCGGTACTTACCAGCAGAGTATAATACTATCTTCGCTCATTGGCAATCTTTCAGCCACTTTGGCCAAAAGCCCCACCAACATTCTGAACGACATGTCGATGGTTGCCAACCAAGATGTTTATATCCTCTTCAATATCACCTCACGGGTTCTTGATGCCAATTCCTTCTCGTTAGCCCTCGATAAATTGGCTGCTTCTGTTCAGCAATGGGGAGCGAAGGAAATGGATTGTGTGATTGGCAGCGGACTCCAAAATACGACTGCAGAGGGCGTTTTTCAGGTGAGATTGGGCCGTGAGATCTTTACCGCTGGCACCGGAATCGGCACCTCATTACCCTTTTCGACCTTCTCAATTGCAGCCACGACAGCCCTGGATGCAACTTTGGCACCCATAGTCACAGCTACCAGAGTAAGCTCTGATCTTGTTTCTGGAGATAATATCACGGCAGCTGGTCATTCAACCAATGCAATAAAGGGAACCGGTCCGCTACTTCCGTACCTTAGTAGCCAAGCTTCATCAGCTAATTATTCCATGGCTCAACATACAGAGCTCGACTCATCTTCAATGCCTGCATCTACGGTCGAGCCACAGTACCCTGTCCCCTCGGCGCTTCGCAGTGATGTTGCAGCGCCTCAAGACCAGAAAGGCTCGTCCGCTAGTGGTAGCGCGGCACTTCGAGCTGGGAATCTCACTGGTGGTTTCTTCTCGTACTCCACATCCAGCGGCACCAGTGGCTCTGCTTCAAGCCCCATCTCAATGGTTGGTAGTATCAAGGGCACTGGATTCCCCTCCCTCAATATATCCGTCATGTATTCCGGATGCTCCGCTGGCCTCTGTCCTCCCAAAACAGTTTCGCCCGATCCTAAGACCGCCACGATTACCATAAGTTCGATACTATCTAGCTTAAATGCTCCATTCAGTAAAGACTACACTGATGTTGCTGATGGAAATCTAACCTCTCGCGGTAGCGGCTCAACATTGGGAACAGGCCTTGGAAGCATTGCGACAGCGCTTGCGGTTTCATTCAGCAGTGCTCCCGGAAATTCTTCCAATTCGGTCGCCTTTTTCACCGCTTCATTATCGCCAAATTCTTCTTCTGTGGCTTCCTCATCGCAAAGCTTAGTCCTCCCAGGAAGTTCCAGTCCCGCTACACAATCCTCAAGCAGTGTTCCACCACCTATATTCACGAGCTCCACCTTGTCGGCTCCCGTTAGGTCATCGGATGGCACCGCCACGATAACAAGTAAGTCCTCGCTCGTGGGACTTGAGGCTGTGGAAGCATCCGTTGCTGGTACGTACAGTTCACATTGATCGTTTCCCTGTATGCATCTCCTGTGATTGATTATATTTCGTCCTGGACTTAAAAAAAAGCCTGCGGTCTAATCTCGCTGTACAAGAATGATTCGCTAATTCCTTATCCTCTAGCCAACAAGAATCAGGGCGACAAGAACAACGATTTCAACGGCTTGTGTCCAGGTGTCTTGTGCCCAGTCTGCCCCGGGTGCTTAGCTGGCGCTGCCGTTGGGCAGTATCCAGGTCCAGCTGCTGCCGCTCCTCTTGTCGCTCCCCTCGCCGATCCTCTCGCCGCTCCTTTAGATAGCAGCCCGGGCGATCCCAACGGAAATGATAATGACCCAATGAGACCGCGGACCGGAGATTATCTGTCATACACAAAAATCACAGGGTCTGAGACAGCTACACTTGCCTCGAGCACCGTTCTTCCGAGCACAACCATCGCCTCCAGCTCCTTTGCCAAAAATTCCAGTACCGTATATCTAACCTCGTCAATCGTCTCGCAAACTGCCTCATCTAATATATCAATGACTTCGCAATCGCCTTCGAGTACTTGCTCAGCTTGTGCTGTTTGCCAGGGCTTCTCCTTTGGCGCTGGGTTCTCCGCATCGAATCCCAGAAATCCAACTGGTACGGAGGATGAGGCTGTGGATGACGATGGAGATCAAGGTGATTGGCTTGACCAGAAGAGAGGACTCACGGGCCATGGCATTGTGGGCCGGTTACGTCCAGGTCGAGCACTTGCTGGTCGTCGCCTGTTCCAGGAGCGGGATGCACCTTTGGCAAAACGAGCTGGGAACTTTGGTACGAAAACCCATCTAGGACCCTGCTCCGTGACACCATTCACCAACAAGCCCAAATATCCCGAGGCGACGAATGTCAAGAAATTCGAGGGGCCTAGCGGCGCAGTCAAGCAAGGGGCGGCGGATTATGCAGCCTTTTTTGCAACGGCAACGTATTGGGCAGTCCCCTCCAACCGTCCCAAAGGCGATTGTAGAATCCCTGATTGGAGTTGGAAAGCCACGGCCGAGCTTGGGGACGTCATCGACCCCGAAAATGGTAAAGGCTGGGTCGTGGGTGGCAAGGGTGACAGTAATCATGTCAATATCGATCACGTGTATGAGGCCCACTTTCTTTACGAATTCTTCGAAGACCTACTTGCTCCAGGGGGCGGTTTAGGATTGAAGCAGTTCACTTGTGATGACGTGGATAATCTCCTTGACATACCGGACAAGCAAGACACAAACAACCCGCAAGGCACAAGACTCAATACTCTTTTCGACATGCTCGCCAATTTTGAGCATCCAGAGTTCATTGGAATGGACCAGAAAATGAACGAATTGAAGGAACGAATTACCCACGCAGGTCCGTTCGGACCGGACCAGCCTCTGCCATTTGTAGGGAGCGACCCGAGGACCGGCCTTTCAATAGATCCAGCCACTGATATGTCCAATCTCGCCAGAATCTGCATTGTTCTCGATATGCTCAACACTCCCAAAGCCGTTGAGCTATTCACTAAGACCCATGCTCGCATCTACAACGCTTTGGAAATTATTACAGACCTTCCGACATACTATGGCTTCAATAAATCGCCACATGGCGCCGATCTAGGCTACATTGTGTACATGGCTGAGAGGTTTGAAGCCCGGAATAAAGAGCTTCAATCAATATACAATAGTGTAGTAGGCGCACTTCCAACCAAGCAGTTGGCATATTGGGACGAATACAAGTCGAGCTTCACTTCCAGATACCCAGTTGCCTCCATGACGCTACCAATGGATGATATTGGATACTATTGCCCCGAAAACATCAAAATTGGGAAGCGTCAAGCAGGTGCTATCGCTTGCCCAGCACCCACAAACTATGAAGCTAAAAAGCAAAGGACCGCCCCTGGCTGGTCGGATGGGCCTTCTCCAGCTGGCACTGGCGTCCCTACAAAAGGTGTTTTTGGAAATACAGGGGCTCTCAATGGCGTACCCGTTGCAACTTCCAATGTAACCGGAGTGTACCCACAGTACCAGCCAGCCATCACGACAGCTCCTTCAATCAGTGCCGCCTCCGTTTCGTCCATGATGAGTGTGGTGACTCCTTTCCTAAACAATACGATTTCTGTTTCGTCCACGGCGAGCATAGTGAACCCCCCAGTATTGGCACCGAATGCCAATCCGCCCATCCCGCCTGCCAGCTCCTCGACTCCTGTCCCTGTTAACCCAGATCCTTGCGGCCCCACACAACAAGAGCCCGCCGCCAACTTTTTCAACACATGCAACGCAAAGGTCAACCTAGTCACATCACCTTCACAATACGGAGTCATGTGTCAGAACTTTGGTCCAACCCTCATAAACTATGACAGCTGCGCAACATCCTATAAAACCATGTGCGCAAACCTCGCGTCCGCCGCGTGGAGCCACACAGACGAATGGGTCTGGCAGCAGGATAAAAGCTGCGCCGTCGGCGTTTTCATACCGGGAGCTGCAGGCAGCGCGAAACGCCCGTCGCAAACCGAGTGCGAGACCAACATCTTCCAAGCCATGGTCGACAGCTGCCGCACCACGACCTCGTCCACAAATCTCGGTAGCGTCAACATCGCGCAATGGCCCTCCTTTACGGACAAGAAGCAGACGGGCCAGCAGGTCAAATTCGGATACCCGAGCTATATGATCGCGCCGGCACAGCCGGCCTGGGTGGGCAGCGACGGAACAGGTTCGTCGACTCATACGGTCGGTGATGCGTTGTCTTCGGGTCAGATTGCGGCGGATGTGGGAGGGATTAGTGGTGGAGGTAGTAGTAGCGCGCATCAGGTGGCGAGGTGTCCGCCGGGTACCTGCTATACTTATTGTGTTTGTCAGTAGGCGGTATACCTCCGACCAATACGGTGGTAATATTAGTTACGTTGACGCGAGGCCGTGGATGCGCTTGCAGCGAACTGATCGGCATCATTGTTTACTTTGTCGTATCCCCCTTATAATCGTTCTGAATCATGATCACGTGAAAAAACCTATGCATATCGCTACTTGATATTCTTAGTATATCTGATTTTTCGCGCATCTATTCACCTTCGGCAAAGACTCAGAGGTTTGACAACGGTGTTGGATTCAGCAGGCTTTCCTCTTATACGTCATGTCTTATCGGTCTTAGTTGCCTGAAGTATCAAGAACAAGAAGCACCACGACCCTACCTTCATACTTGCGTGAACTGAATACTAAAGGTCGCAGCAGGTGTCCTGTCCGACCCAATAGCGATCTCCGCCTCTAGAATCTCTCTCAGACTCCATTCATAGTTGGAATACAAGACATCAACAGCCATCAGCGCCGCCCTCACATCCTGTGGCGATGTCCTTGTCAAGCGCGTGAACTCGACGTGAAGTTTCACCATGCCGTATTTTCTGGATATGGGCCTACCGTCGGCATGGCTTTTGATGCTGGCAAGGTAGCTCCTGAAATCGCCGATGGAGTTCAATATGTATGATCGAAATCTTGGGTTTGCGTCTCGACCGTATTGGCGAAAAATTACGGCGTCTTGATCGATCTTGACAAAGCTGTGACTCTCGTTGTTAGCGTCTTAAGATTCGTCTGTACGAAGATGTGGGGTTATAGTTGAAGGACAGTAGATTCCTTAACCCGGGTTCCATGGTGCGTAATGGGAGCGGGATTGGGAATAGCGGAACAAACTTACTAAGGTGTTGTAGGCCAATTTCCGAGTAGGCTGTCTGTTGCGTTCGAGGTAGAAGGTGGTATAGAAGGTGCTGCCAAAGAATTCGAAGGCAATTGCAAAGGTGGAAGTGCGCTGACTACTGTGACTATCAAAAGCAGACGAGCTATGAGATACATTACTCTGTTCGTCCCACCACGCGTAACAGGTGACAAGCAGTTTTCGATAGTGGTGGTAAAGAGCAACTGTAAAGCACAAGCTTGTTGTCACGAATCTGCCTATGCCGAAGATCAGTGCGCACGCTTCTCGCGTGTAGACGACTTGCATTCGGCAAGAGTGGTTCCTGATAACCTCCAATGAAATCGCTCATTTGCTCAGTAGGAAAATGCAGAAGCCGCACCAATCTTTCTTATATAAATTCTGCACAGATGTTCGAACTCTGGACCGAGAACCGCGAACAAAGTCTTGTGTCTCCGCATTAGAATACCAAGATAAAATCCATTTTGAAGAGATCATTTTCTGGGTGCCCCAGGAGACTTTTACTGATCTTCCGACTGAAAGGGCAACGCGGGAGCCGATCATAGATTGCTACGTTCCTGGGTGTTCTCGATGGCAAATGGATTAATGATGCCGGTGTTCTAGAGGGACAATGTGATTGGCGCGTATCGCTTATGTAATAAGAGTCTTGGCGTGTCATTATATTTTAGAAAAGGTAGGATGTAGTCTTGTCGTTGTCTGATATTGATTTGCTACTATGGGGGTTGCTAAGGAGTAGGAATAATAGGGGTATTTCCCTCCCTAAATACATGCTTCCAACGCTAGTCCCAATACCCCTCATCAATTTTCACCAATTTCCTTTTACTCTTTCTTCTTTTGGCATTTTCAACATGCTCGGCTACAAGTGCGTAAAGCAGCCGCTCAGGTGATTTCATCTGTTCATGTCGTACCAGTATTCCGGCGTACAGGCTAGAGTGTCCCCCAACAATGCGACATTGGTTTGGGGTAACGCTGCAAGAAGTGTCTCGAGCCGTGCCAGGTTCCTTCGTAATCCTTCCGCCAGGAATAGAGAGACTTCTCAAGTATCTAAGTCTCTAGATCAGCAAGGAGACGAGAGGTTCACTTTAGCCAATGGCAACACAATGGGCTTCTCATTGTGCGGGCCTATCGATGCTTCAGCTCTCTTCTACTTCCACGGCCAATGCACCTCCCGTCTCCAAGGTCTCGCTTTCGCCAATAGCGCAAAGATCATCGGCGTGCGCGTCATCTGCCCCAATCGTCCCGGCATAGGTCTTTCTACCTTAGAGCCTGGTCGCAGGCTTCTTGACTGTCTCCAGCAAATCACCGAATTGGCAAGGCATCTGGGACTGAACATGTATAGCGTAATGGGCGGCTCGGGTGGTGGACCTTATGCCATTGGTGGTTATCTTTTGGCTCATTCTTTGTCCACTTCACAGATCTTAGGGGTACCGAGACAAGAGCTTGGGATATCTCGCAGGCTGCCTCTGCAGTTCTGACATTTGCGTACTTTCTCAAGGGCTCCATCTGTGAAATATTGCAACCAATACTGATCTTAATATTGACGAAGCTTGTGCGTATGCTTTACCTCAGATCCAGCTGAAAGGCGCTGCTGTTCTTGCAGGCTCAGCCCCGCCTGAAGATGCCAGTTTCTCCCATATGCGCTTAGGTACACGAATACTATTTGCTGGCTTCCGGTACGCACCAAATCTTATTGGTTTGATTGCCGATTTCGTGATTGGAAAACAAGCACGAGAACCGGATCTAGTGACTATAAGGAAGACAATGGCGGACCGAATGAAATCTATGGGGAGGCTGACACCATAGGAACGGCAGCTCTGGGAACAGAAGCCAGAACATGTTGAAAAGATCATAGAGGTTTTCAGAGAGCATTTCTGCCAGGGACCAAAGGGTTTCGTAAAGGACGGACAGCTAATTATTGAGCCGTGGGGATTTCGACTCGAAGCTGCCCCTTTTGCAAAAGCGAGGCTGTACTATGGGTTTGAGGATATCAATACGCCTGCGCAGATGGGGAGGAATATGGCGGCTAAGCTGAAGGATGCAGTTTTCAAGGAGTATGGAGTGAAACACACGTGACATTATTCGACAACCATGAAGATTCTATCTTGAGGGACATATGGAGCACTGATATCTTCTCTCCCATTCTCCCATGGACTTTGGTTGAGGTTTTTTGTGGATCATCAGAACGTATCTCGTATTCTACAATATCTCAGAGAGGTCAAAGATGATGACCGGCTGCAGAAACAGAATCAATCACACTCGTCTGAAAGTGCAGGCTAATCTTGTCAGGATCTCTTTTGGCCTACATTGCCGTTCTTTCCACTACATGTGTTCACAGTAGTGATGTTGCTCTGGCCACCGGACGTTCTAAAAATCGAGGAATACAAGATTCGAGTCCACTCCACCACCTCTTCTCTTCGTGCGTACGGCGACATGTTGTGTTGCGAGTAGATTCACGCTAATACCCATTGGGCAAAATGCACGACCGTCCTACCTGTCGTAGCGAGGTTTAATCTCCGGCCATGCTCCCAAACGCCACCTCTTCTCGGCGCCTTTCGACGCAGTCTGCTATTCTTGAATGGCTTGAAAAGGGCTATCGTGAGAAGCTGCCTCCCCAAAAGCTCCTCGGTCAACCGTCGTATGTAGCCGAATCGTGCATGGAGTCACGCCCAAAACGGTATAGGGGCGCCGATCACTGCCAAAATCCATGGGAACCCTCATTGATCTGTATGTTTGCAATTTCAAGACGGCTTTGTGCAGTAGCACATACTTGTTCAGTTTACATTAATGGCCGGCCATGAAATCGATGATCTCATGCGCTTTGCTGCTGCAAGATTACAAAGCAATCAAAGGATTAAGATGTCGTATACTCGCTGTATCAACGATCCCTATTGTATTTCTACATGTTATGGGAATGGTAATGGATGTTGGCAATATGGCACTCTTCCACAGGAAATTTCCTTACCAGAAGATCTCATCTTCTGAGTTAACCCGTAAGTATATCCTCGAAGAGGGTTCACACCACTGTCTATCCGTTCCAGGCTCAAATATCTAACGGATGGTTTCTAGCACTATCTGCATCCTCTCTGTATAAAAGGGTCTACAACCGACTGGTCAATCTCCAAAAGCGCTGCATTGCGAAAGCTGTGTGGCTAGCAACCCCTGAGAGGAGGGAAGGACCAAGGGATTAAGTTCTCAGCCTCCAGCCCCTAAATTCTCATACCAGGGACCGAACAATACTCTAATGGTAGTCGATAGACTCACGCTCATGTCTTGACCGTGCGCGTGCTGACCTGATCTGCCAGTGTGACTGCAGCCTCTGATTCAGCAAAGGAAGAGAGGGGCTCGAACAACATATATTCAAATGGGAGCAAACAATCTCATACTTCGCTATTATTCCTTAGTATCAAAACCGAAGGAATCCACTCAAAGTTCGAACAAGAATACGCCAATACTTCGTAGGGCACAAGCTGGCCTCGACCCCTTTTCTTAACTCACAGTCATAGCAGAGTATCCTTATCATTCTGATTAGTTCGAAGTCAATTCTTTTGTAGTGCTACCATCGTCCTTGTAGGCGTTGCACGTCAAATTCCACGTTTCTTCTGCTCCAGAACTTGCCGTCACATTACTGAGGAAAGCATTGCGTTTCTCTACCTGCAGTCGCCATTCTACTCTGCCAACATTCCTTTGGTATCTCGGCCCCGGAATCTCTATCTGCACATGATGCTCTAGAATGTGCCGGGCATGATTTGGCGAGGTATCTGGGGACGAAGGCTTTGATTTTCCATATTTTTACTGGTAGGAAGATTTACCCATCAGGAAAAGCAGTAGTGTCTTACCCCTCTGCTTTCGGCTTAGACTTCGGTCTTGGTAACGGACGAGGACTTTCTACGGTAGTTATAAGTAGGTACCCTCACTCAAGGAGCTTTTCCGTGACTGAACAGCTCACAATAGGGCTCAATGCGCGAAATCTTGCTCGTACTCAGGATCCTCCTCCGCGAAGTATAATTCTTGTCGAGCGATATAATCCTATATTCCAATTTTGTAGGAAGAGAAGATGTCGCATATTTATACTATTCTAGTGACACCACAAGACCCAGCATTTTGTACAGTGCAGGAAAACCCGGATAGCCTGAAACCTTCGTAGGCACGGCAAGATGGACGACATTCATCGAGTGTGCCTTGTCTAATCATCAGTCTCTGCTTTGTTGATGAGCAACCATCCGCCTAGGCTTAATCGCTCGCCCACCCCTTTCGTCGGGTCGCTTGAATGGATCAACAGAGTACTCACTCTGTTGATGTTCTGACTCTATTGGCGCTACATACAACACTGCAAATAAAAATGATTGACCTCCGCATCTATCCGTACAAGCGAAGGGGGGTAATTATCAAACGCACATGGCAGTAGTCCGAAGTTCCACCTCATGATCCTCTTCAGCTGTACCTTTCCTTCGGTATACACGCCAGATTCAAGAATAAACATGCACACACTCACAATCTTCGGAACATTCTTCCACCTGCTTTCCCTAGCGACATGCGCTCCATCATCCCTCCTCCCCTCTACAGCCAGCACCCTAATTCCACACCCTTTGCCCCTTATCCTACCACCTCTCACCTCACTCCCAGCATTGTAAGTCCTAACCCTCTCCACCCCCCTCACTCACCCCTCCAACCACCCCCAGAAACACCACCCTCCACACCCCGATCCCCATCCCCAACACCCCCTACGTCATAACCTTCACCCCCTCCGAAACCCCAATAATCGACCACTCCACCCTCCGCGCCACAATTTTCGCCGCCATCACCGAAGTCTCCAACATCATCGACGTAGCCGGCGACGGCGTGATACCTGTAGACGCCGTACCATATCTGATGGAACGGGATGGTGTGTTTATCAGAATCGCTGGTTATGGCATGAGTTTAAAGTGGGGGTTTGTGAAGGAGGTGTTGGTGGCGCTGAGGGCGTTTGTGGTTTTAGGGCGGAATTGGGTGGAGATGGGTATTGTGGTTCAGGAGAAGAGGGTGGGGATGAGGGCGTATGGGAGGTTGTGGGTGGGGAGGGAGGGGGTAAGGGTGTAGAATGGGGTTTGGAGATAGAAATGGACGGGTGTGGTAGATGCGTTGGTTTTGTAGATTGTTCCGGTAAGGGTTCGGTTGTTGATAAAGGATATATATATCCAAGATGACCTTTGGAGGGATGCCATAGTTTGAAGGACGAGGTTTCGCAGGATGTAGGTTGGTGCTTGTTGCTCTGATGCTCGATTCTTTCTTGCAGGGATGCATCTGCTAGCGGATGATGGCGGTCGTATCGCAGCACTCTTTGTTCAAAACAATTGTCTACATAATTTCCTCTTATGTTCGCGAGCCACCGTTGTCCTCTCGTCACCTTGCTAGCGCATGACAAGAGTCGCGCACCCCGGTCTCGTAAACCTTGAGGACAGTGTACGCTTTGTAGAAATGAGACTCGGAACAGGCGTTCGGGGTAGGTGATGTTTCGTAGAATTGGAGCTCATGATTAGGTCCGAGGAAGGAAAGAGTCTGAGGAACGATGTTGTACACTGATCGCAGCATCTCCGCTGTCGCTTCCGTATTATGGTCGCAGCATGTTGAGCAAGCTTTTAGACCTGATATTCGTAATCCCTGAGTTGCATGTGGAACGAACGACACTTGAGTGAGTCTCTGTTAAGAAAGCTTCTCCCAATTGTCCTAGATGAGCTGTTGGCAAAGCTAGCGCGGGTCTTCATTGTCCTTAAGTCATCTTCTGTGACAGGGACAGAGTGAAGTGAGCGTACTCTGGCTTGCTTCTCTCTTCCCACACTATCTCTAGCTGGAGAAGGGCAAAGGACAGGATTCTTGCAAGGGTCCTGGAGCGTAAAAGGCAAAATCTGACCCCCAATCATGAATGGGGACAAGACTTCCTCGCGGCGAGCGAGTAGTCAACAGCCAGATATCAACGGCAAATGTTGTTGTTCGGTAGTCTATCATTATGTCAGGTCGGTACCACACTCGAGGCAGGACGACTCCAAACAGAGAACGATGCGCACCCAAGCACTCCAAGCGAATCGGACTCATCCCTTTAGTCATAATCAGGTATCCGTCATGGGTCCCGCCACTGGGAAAGTTGGTCATTGGGTCTTTGTCGAGACCGGGAGATTCGTAGAAGGTCGGGTTCCACAACTCAACTAATTATTAGCGGGAAAAACTCCCTTTGTTCCCTTCAGTCGGATCCGATGCAATTATCTTGATGCATAGGATCTATTGGACGTAAGCTCGTATCTTTGTCATACGGAGGTGACCGTCCTGCTTTGGGCTTGGGAATGGATGACAGCATCCGAGTGTCCGACCCTGACCAAGGTCACCTTGAACGTGACCCAATCACAGAATATCAGGGTTTTGATAACGAAGGGGGCGAGGACAGATTGGGATGATGATTAGGCCATAGGCCTAGGCAGTGGAACGTGAATTATTGAGGGTATTTCCAGCTATCTGGGTCGCTTTCAAGACTTCCCTTTGAACTGTATCGCACGATAATGACAGTGGATGCTTTGATCACTTTGGGGACGTATGAATCGGTCATAGGTCTGTGAACGACCGGAAAATAAAACCAAGTGAAGACGCGTGACCAGCTTCGACAATTGCTGTACGCCCGCTGGGAATGCACTGCTTCAGATTCCTCTGCATGCTGGCGGGAATCAATATGGAAGTCCGAAGGGAGACTGTTGGTAAAATTCCTCGCATCTCGTACGTCCGTTGGGATTGCACTGCCAATGCCCAAATAGACTGCCCAAGTCGCTAACCTTGGGAGTGTATATAAATACAAAGGCTCTCCGAGTATTCCTCTTTCTTACAACTTCAACATAGTCCATCAACCATTGCAAGCATACACGAACCACGTTGTGAGCGCCACCAGTTTCACCCACATCTCCCTATCCACAGACGAGACAACAAGGCAAAGCAGCTTTGATAACACATCCGCTATGGCCACTCCCGTCGTGTCTGACCTTACCATAAAATATCCGACTGCCCGATGGCATTGCTGTGTATGCCGTTGCTTCACAAAAGGCGTACCCATATTCGGAATCACAAAGTGCAACGGCTGTGATGTTTACCGGGAAGATGGCGTTCATAAGTTCTGCTCCAAAGGTTGCAAGGCATTCATGGACAACACCGATGATTTCCCAGGTATACTTGACGCTCAAAATTCCTGTAACCGTTCGAATGATGCTAATCCGTCACAAGTACTTACCATCCAGAGACCACAAACAAGAGCCGGTTGATCGTGAAAATGGGTTAGAGCAGGAATGGAGAGTCTGCAGAGAATTGAGAGCGAAAGACTAGATCGAGCTTGCGAACCGGATATTAGGGACAGAATGTTTTTTTTCATATGATAGATTGGGGATCTGGATAGGAAGAATGACTTCATCAAGCACAAGGGATTGGGAGGAAGCATGATCAAGTTCGGAGATGGGGGAATGGGAATGCAAAAATTCAACATAATCGGTCGCATACTCAGCTTCAACCTACTAGGACAGAACATGAAAGCGGATTGAATTCCCCGAACAAACATTCTCAGATTGTGACGTCTTGTTAGACGTAGCCTGTGATTGGGATCTCCGTTCTGGGCATCCTTCTCTTCCGCAGAAGTGGGCCTTTCAATGCCCCTGCAGTTGGCTGTCTCGAAGAGCTTCTTAGACCATGACGGGGTCCGTGTTTGCTTTGAGTGACCTCAGTGTATGATTGAGTGTGGCTTCTTCCACACGTCGCATGTGATGTGAGGATAGTATGACCCATTTTGAGCGGCTTGGACCGTGGACCGAGGACATAGCTGGAATATGACCTCGATGAAAAGAGCTGAAGCGCGGGCTCAGTCCTAAGCGGCAGTTTATGGTGTGTTCCTTTGAAGCTGCATTCACGATAGACCCAGTCTCCGTGTCGCGTTCTCCTCTTCCAAGTACTTCGTCCGCCATTTCAACGCCCCAGCCAATTTCCGCTTTTGCAGTCTCAGCAATGTCCTCAGCACCAGTACTCTAAGCGCTTATGCGGTATCCTCCTCTGATCTAATTCCTTATGCTCTTCAGGAGGAATTGGGCACCTTGCCCTGCAGCGTCACGAAGGATTATGCATTGCTGAAGTTGTCGTTCGCTTCGAACAGGGCGGCCTTGAGGCAGTTGGATTCGATGGCAGAGTAGCCTCGACATTGCAAGAGTTATCAGACAAGTGAGGAACAGAGCTCGTTTCCAGATGTCCGAGTGACGAAGAGAGGATGTCGGTCGTTGTGAGAGACGTCAAATTTGTCGCAGAGCCAGCTGAACACCGTCAACGAGTGAGACGAGTGCATCCGTCATAGAGCCCGTCGGTCAATTGTCAACAGCGTTTTAGTCCCCGAGGATTAGATGCTGGCAGTCTAGCTGTCGCAATCTAGGGGAGAGGAGGGGGTGTTTGGGAAATTCCAAGTCGAGGCTTAGCGCGGTTTATGCGCCAGAAGCGCCCCAGTGAAGCTGGAAAAAGTAAAATGAAATGCCCACTGTCTCTCTCTCTGTTTCACGCTTATACAAGACTCGACAGTATGCACTTCCAATTAGGCATTCAATGCGGTGCAGCAGCTACTTGTGATCACTGCCAATCTAGGATTGGGTGACGCTTGGAACGCAGTGATGATGAAGTAATAACCATGAATCTCAGCGTGCATCCTGGCAGTGCCTCCGGAATTACGTTTCCACATTGCTTTCGAAGCAAACTTGCCCGATGAAGCCGCCTATATGATGTGATAAAGGAGACTGGTGCTTCCAAGATTGATTACCACGTCTGGTGCCAGGCGCAAGCCGGTGTTATACCCTGCATATATCCATCTATGTTAAGCCTACCAAGGTCTGCAAGCAATTGATATATCAACTTGGTCTTGATCTAGTCTTTGAGCACATTCAGCTGGATGCTATATGGACCAAGGCTGCCTAACCTGGACTGTTTTCAGGCTCTGTGAACGATATTCAGGAGCTCTGGAGAAATCTGTAGAGACTGTATAACAAGCCTGATCAGCAGATGTTGGTAATTCCAGCGCCTGGGACTTCGTGTATCCCCACGCGGTGAGCAAAATAATTCGGACACTAAGGATTTTAAGAACCCCACTAAAATTTATATACGTATCCCTACTATTAATTAATATCTAGTTATTTAACCTTTTAGTACTATTAAGTCCTTTAGTTATTATAGTATATTATAATACCTCTTATTAATAAATATCTATAGAATATAATCCTCTTATCCCTCTATTAATAGATACTCTATTATTTTATTATCCTAATATAGTACTATCTTTATCTATTACTTTAGCCCTCACTAGTAGTTCTCTATTAAAGTAAAGTTAGGACTCCCTAATATATTAAAGTAGTAGTCTAATATATTTTCCTTCTTCTAAGTATAAATAATATTATTCTTCTTACTTATATTATATCTAGAATTACTATCCTCTTTTAAAGTAAATAGATTATACTTTCCTAGTTTTATATTAGCTATTTATAGTTTAATAATAGGCTCTAGGATAGTATTATAATAGACTTAGAGTAATATCTTCCTATTTTTATTCCCTAGGATAGTATAAAAAATAAGGTCTAATTTAAAGTTATATTTAATAGTAGCCTAGATATATTTTTATTTCTATTCCCTTTCTTCCTTTAATTTAGAGGTAATATATTATATATAGTTAAGATAGTAGTATATACCTAGTTTCTAAATAATATAAACCTATCCTTATATCTTAAACCTTATATATATCTTATTATTAAACTATATATTATCCTAGTCCTCTAGCTCTAATTATAGGAATAGTACTTCTTTAGCCTAAGTAATACGTTTAGTTATATAATCTAGGCTAACCTAGCCTTATTAATAGATTATATACTTCTACTAATTTAGCTAATATATTACTCTTCTTATTATTTATAATAATATATTATAATTAGCCTTATATATAAGTATTTCCTATATTAAAGTCTTCCTATTAAAGCCTACTTTCTTAAGGATTATATTATATTATAAAATATCTTATATTATCTTCTTTTTCCTACCCTAAGTCTCTTATTATTTAGAATTATTATTAATATAATAGAAGGAAGAGCTATAAGTAAGGTCTTATACTATAGACTTAGATATCCTAGCTCTAATTTACTTAGTATAAGATTTAATCTCGCGGTATAACTATCTAGTATCATCTTTTAAAGTCTTAACGCGAGTAGTCTAAGGCGTATACTATTTAATATTTATTATATAATAAGTAGAGGACGATATAATATAAATATTAATATTATGAATATTAATAGTAGAGATAGGTATATAAATTTTGGTAGGGTTCCTGAAATATCTTAGTATCCGAATTATTTTACTCACCGCGTGATCCCCTACCCTACTATATGCTGAACCGCGGGTTCTACCGCGGGCCACAACATATTCACATGGACCCAATTGCCCGAATTATACATGCTGGGAATTCAAGCAAAGCGACCGAAGTAGGCGCCCTGTTATTCTCCTATCATGATCCAATAGATATACGTCCCAGTTGAACCTTGGGGGATTTCGCAAGCGGCTTGGAAATTCGAATTTAGTTCTGGGAGCTATGTGACGGAAGTTGAGCCAGGCTTCATTCTATACCGCAATCAGGAGCTATCACTGGAGCCTGGTGGAAATAAATCTCCTATCCATGTGTGGCTGCGACCCTTCATCTGATAATCGACGAATGTGCTCCACAGACTTTCCTTGAATGAACCGTTTGAACCCTCCTCTCAGGCTCAGGATCTCGATCACAACGCTCGCTAGCCGTCTACACAGACGCCATAAAGCGATACGTTCAAAGTGTCATGTGGTTGATCTTGTGGACGTATGGGGTTCACTGCGTGCCTAGTGCTGTGTTGTCGCACGGATGGGAATCAATGCCAACAGTGCGCGGATGTAAATATATTGTTGATTGGCTGGTAATTAGCTAGTCCGCTGTCGTTGGGCCATGCACGGGGCATGTGGCGTCTTGGAGCAACTGTCAGGTCTGCGGTAGCACAATGGGCAAAAGCACGATCACGATGCTCGACCTTCATGCATAACTGGATAAGAAGGTGAAGTATCTTCTGGGGTGAAAGCGTTACTAATAGTACTTGCATCCCCTGATCGACAGGCTCCCACTAACGAGCCCCTAGCTCAACTAGTTCCAGTTCGACGTCCGTGTCTTGGAACCCACCATTCCTGGGGGCCATTTTCACAGCACGACCTGTGCTCATCATATCTTGAACAGGAACCATGACATACATTGACAGGCCGCTGCGAGTATCCATTGGCCCTCCTGGAAAGGTACAAAAGGGATCGCCACGGTATGGTTAACGGAGCTCGCCAATGTGCGGCAAGGGCCGGCCCCAATTGTAATCTCGCGTTTTGAAACAAGCACTAGAAGGCCAGGTGCAAGTGCAAAGAAGCCATTGTCTTCCAATCACCTTCCATATCAGTTCATCATGCTTATCTTAAGGTAGGATTTAGAGTAGCGACCCCAGACTCCTTTCCTCGGCCACAGATCAGGCTCAGACACGGCTAACCTATAAAGGCTAGACTACACATCATCTAAGCTTACAGAAGCTAATCCGCCACTCCGCCAAGACGTATACCCCCAATGTCTTACCACTTTCCATCTACGACTTTGTCGGGGGATGAAACATGTGTCACTCTTTAGCCGATATTGAAGAGTCAGACGCTCATATGGCCCAGTCTCTTGTTCACGACCCCAATTGAAATTACCATGGGGCGTGCAAGCTGTCCGGCGTTCAACTTGGCATTCATCCGCATCAACAGGGCAGCTGAAAGGGAGATGATATATAGACCTTCCGATCTCTCTATCCGCCGCCATTACTTTCACTGAATATCCCTTTTTCACTGCAAAATAAATCTACCCCTGGAACCCAGATCAAAATGAAGCTCTCTACAGCGTCCCTCCTCATCACACTAGGTCTGGCCAACGCCGCTCCTGCAGAGATCGAAAAGCGATCCACTGTCCAAGGTTTCGATATCTCAAATTACCAAGCGACCGTCAACTTCGCGGGTGCCTACAGTAGCGGTGCGCGCTTCGTCATCATCAAGGTATGAGACCTGCTATAGATATGATAATTCGGCTGTATCAATACCGTATGCAGGCAACCGAGGGTACGACCTATATCGATCCCAGATTCTCAAGCCACTACACTGGCGCCACCTCTGCCGGCCTCATCCGCGGCGGCTATCATTTCGCCCACCCAGACTCCAGCAGTGGCGCCACTCAAGCAACGTTCTTCCTTGCTCATGGCGGCGGCTGGTCCAATGATGGGAAAACCTTGCCCGGTATGCTAGATATCGAATACAACCCTAATGGCGCCACATGCTATGGCTTGAGCACGAGTGCCATGGTGGTATGTGACCCTCTCACCTCCCCGTCTTCATGAGAGTATCCCAAAATGTCTACATAAAACCACATCTCAAACTTTCATCCTTGATCACGCTTATGATGTACTGACGCCGCGAACCCCCAGGCTTGGATCCAAAGTTTCGTCAACACCTATTATGGACGCACGGGACGATATCCAATCATCTATAGCACGAATGATTGGTGGAGCACCTGCACTGTACGTATTCCTCGCCTGATACTCTCCATCAAATCATGCATCTTCAACCGCGTAGGAACAGTGCTGACCCTGAATGCTCATAAAGGGCGGCAGCACGGCATTCTCCACCACCTGCCCACTGAACCTAGCCCGCTACGGCAGCTCCGTCGGCACGATCCCGGGCGGATGGCCGTACCAGACCATCTGGCAGAACGCCGACACCTACGCTTATGGTGGGGATTCGGACATCTTCAACGGAGCGCTGTCGAACTTGCAGAAGCTGGCCACTGGGTAGATTGCCAGGCTATTCGTCGACGATCAGTATCTCACACTTACGCCAAGAGAATTCTTCCAACTTTCCGATCTCTTTAGTACATACATTTTGTTTCACTAGCCCACTGTCACCACCACCGCCATTCATGTACACCATAGCCTATTGCAAATCCACCGACAACTACAACCTAACAAACCCTTCACCACGTCTCCGCTTTCTACGCTGCATTAAATCAACTCCATCCTAAACTAGCTGAGGAAAATCATACACATCTCGTCGTTACTGCATTTGAGATCTTAAACCCCTTCTATACCCCATTCTTCCAAATGAAATTTTCCAGAAAAGAGGCCTATAATATGACTATGTGTACATTCTACCACTATCCCATCGAATCAGTGATTAACAATTGCACATGCATGAAAAGCCTTGCTCTATTCAATTGTATCTCGCGATACCAGCAGAGCGCCACAAAGTGTTGAGAGTCCACAAGTCCATACAAGACCCAAGCACACAACACTCACCATAATCCCCCACCTAAGAAACAAGATCCGCAATCCGCTCCCTTGCCAGCTCCTCCAACTCCCTCTTCCTCTTCTCCCCCGCCCTCTTCTCCTCCCTCACCGCCCTCTTCCGTCTCACCTCCTCCACACTCCCCGTAACCTCCCTCATCATCCCCGGTCCCTCATGGAACTCCAACCCCCTCTTCCTTACCGGCGCAAACTCCGCCGTGCCCGGAAACGTCGTCTGCTTCTGACAGAACCCCGTCACGGACCCCATCAAGCCCACGCTCGCGTCGAAAATCGCATACGGGATGCACCAGCACAGATCCGTCTCAGCCCCCACGTCAATGATCAGCGGGGTGATGCTCTTCTTCGAATACGAACTTAGCCCGAAATCGGCCACGGTCTGCGTGCCGTTCTTGTAGACCTGCCAGTTGTAGGGCCAGAACTGGCAGCGGTCGTGGAGGGCTTGGAAGAACCGCCCGGCGCCGGGGTCGGAGGCCCAGCCTTCGAAGACGACGCGGTGGCGTAGCATGCCTTGTTTGCCGTCTTGCCATGGGTAGGCGACGGATTTGACGTAGTAGGGGTCGCCGTAGATGTCGCAGACTTCACTTTCGCAGATGGGGTTTGGGGCGGGGACTGCGCTCATGAGGGCGAGCATGGCGCTGGCGCTTAGGGAGGGGGGGTTGGTGTCGAGGACGACTTGGTCGTTGGGGCCGATCCACTCTGTGGGGGGTTTGTTAGGAGATGAGAGGATGGGGGGTGGGGAAGGGGTGGCTTACTGGGGTCCCATTGTACGGAGGAGGTCGCTTGTTGCCATGGTGCTTGCGATTGGCCGGCTTGGTCCGTATTTGGGGTTGTGATGATCATACGTGGCAGGCCGTCGATGGGGGTCCCGTCGTCCATCCAGCCATAAGTACCTCCCCCGCCGCTTGTCGTACAGTATGTCAAGTTGACTCCTGGTGAGCCATTGCTGGATCCTAACGGTGGCGTGCCAGCGTCTTTGCCACAGTTGTTCAGGATCCCACTGAATTGGCTTATGCATTGGCTTCCCGTCGGCTGAACGGTGTGAGGCTTTTTGTTGCTCCACTCATACGGAGGAGGCAGGTATGAGAGATGGCAGCTTTTTTCCGTGGTGGTGAGCGCTTCGTTCAGATTCTCGGCACAAAGCCGCTGGATGGCGACGTTGCAGTCTTGGTTGCAGAGTGGTGGTGCGTTCGCGTCGGAAAAGCAGTAGCACCAGCCGGTGGAGTTGTTCGGTTTCGGAATGGTGACCACACCAGTGACAGGATCTGTGGTTTGGGCGCTGACAAGAGACGAGACTGCTGAGAAAATGATGGGGATGAGCGACAGCTTGAGTGGAGACATCTTGATCAGGTGAAAAGAGGCGCCACGACCAGCGGTCACATACAAAACGCACAACGAAGAAGAAATCTTATCGCCCACGCAGTAAGTAACGGATACTGCTTCGAAAGGAAGAAGTCGATTAGAGGAGGGATAGAGGAAAGAAAAGGCGCATCTGTTCTATATGCTGTATGTGGTAGCCTCCAGTCAAACAGATGCGCAAGCAGGCGACTTTCAAGCGCTCCGCATACGCTCCGCATTCACGCCCTTATCATGCGGTACAATCACCTCAGTCCTAATCAATATGCTTTTAAGAAAGGGAAATCCAAACACTGATTCAGCCATGATACATCAGGATCTGGGTCGGAAACAAGCCAAGTCAGTAACTGGATTCCGTTGCAAAAGTGGCCGAAGCACTCTGGGGCAGAAGCGGGGGGTCAAGCTCGTTTCGAGTTATCTATTCATAGACTTGGAGGTTTCTGGCTTTCAATTTCTTCCGAGTGCGCCTCAAGCGCACTCCAAGTGTCAGTTATATGGTAGATATAGGCGCATCTCGAAGGTTGGTCGCATGACGGGAAGATGAAACACGATGGGACGAAGGACAGATTCTTCCATCCAAAACAACCTACAGCTCTCGTGGCTCACCCAGGCACCAACAGCATGCTATGTTATATCTTGTAACAGTGCAGGAGATACCGAGGAGGATACCTCGGTCCAATCAATCATCGAAGAAAGGGTAACAACAGCCTGTGCCAGGATCTTTCATCGTTATGTACACCTCGATACTAAGGCTATGAGCGAGATAGCGCGGTACCGTTGTCTTCCATTGGTAACATGGTATGGGTTCACAAGACTCAGGTTGGAGAGACTGGGAGTATCATCCTACCACAACAAGCACGCCTTAACTCACTCTTCGTATGGAGAAGTCGTCATTTGCCAAAGTAGAAGCCTGCAACAACCTCGAGTATATCCGGCCATGAAACTATGCAGCATTGATGAAGGTTTCTGAATATGACTGTGACGATGGAGAAGGAAGTCAGTGGGGACAAAAACAAATGTACAAGCCACTACTCTAGTGTAGAAGATCATATTATGTAAGCCATCTAGCTGCTTTAAGCTCAGTTGCTTAGGTAATCTATGGCGCCCAAATGGGCTTAGCAGAGATGTTCCGAGTCGCACTTCTGAGGAACATCCTGGGCTTACAGCTTGGATGGGGCGAGCTTCGTTTCCGATGGGAGAAGTGGAGGCTCCGCATAGGCGGTCGCTTGGGGTCATTTGCCATACTTAGCTGACCCCATCGGAAAAAGAAATCACCCTGTCCGAGCTGGGATCCGGAACTGGCGTGACTTAGACCAGCGTGAGTCACCAGTGTTAGCATTCTCTGTATCGTTTCTCCTTCTAGCTGCGAGCTTTCATTCCAAGTTCCGTTTTGTTCAATTCAGAAAGTTTTTGAACCTATCTTGGCCGTTGTACTTCTCCAAGGGTAGTCACAGTGACCATCCTACACTCCAAGTTTCTCCTCTACTAACATTATCAAGTCGGCTGAAGTTTTACCAAAGCAACAAGGCTATCACTACCACAATTCTATCATTAAGTGATCTTCGAACCTGACGTGTCGAGGTCGGTATTGCTGTCACAAAGGAAGTACGTGTGATTCGACTCTTCGAGATTGAGACGGATGCTTCTCTCCGTCACCGACATTTAGGTTCATACGTTTCGTTCTGTGAAGATCCCTGCGTCCGTCCAAGGAACGAACTCTGAGTCTAAGTCGCGAGCGAACTTCACACAAGCCTCAAGCCCAACGATTCACACCGAACCACTCTTCGTGTTACAGACTGAGGGAAATGGCGGCTCCTTAACAGAAGTTCGAAGAAATCTGCAACCACATATACGATCAAGCCGTCGCTAATTGCCCCTTGCTCGATATCGAGGCCATGAGAACATTTCTTGATACTGCTTTCAAGGAAGCCAAAGCAAACAATTCGTTCATGAGCGGCTACACGTTCAGTGACTACTTCCATCACATCAATGCAAGAGAAACCAAGGAAGACTTAAGAATTTGGCTACAACCCAGACCAGATCCTTCAGAGTTCTGGGATGCAGCCTTTCAATATGATCCTTGGTGCCGGCAATCGAAAGAGGGATCCATCAGACTGGAAGAGCTTACCCACCCCAGTCGCTTTGGCATAATACCCCTGGGCAGAGTATACGACGATGCAGAAATAGGCCTCAGACCTGACTTGACAGCCCTTTCGGAATCTGACATAGACGTCGAAGACTTCACGACCCGACCCTTCGCACGGACCAATTCAAGAGCCATCAGCTATCCTGACGGACACCCCTCACACGAGTCTAAATATGAACATCCTCTGAAACCGTCACATGACGAAAAGCTACGGCGCTTTACGTCCCTTGGCTGGGTAGTCCGTAAGTTCGACGACGGGGTATGGGAATTGACCGGACATGTCCTCGTCATGGATACGGATCATGGAAGGGATCATCACCCGTGGATCTTACTTCCTCATCAATGGCCCCATCCTGACAACGAGGGTATCGAAGGGGACTTCTTAGTACATGCACCACAAACAGTGCGACGCAACGATGCTGGTACTCCAGACGTATTTCCTGGGGACAGGAATCGTACACCAATCGCAAAGACCACACCCGTGGACTCCGTCAAAGGCGACAACCGAACCATACTGAAACGGTTTGATCAAGATTTCGCATTTGGGCTGCTTCGGCAAGGCGGTGATAGGCAAAGCGTACGATCAGAATTTGGACCGGATCTGGTGCATGTCATGGCCTGGTATTGGGACGAGAGACCGAAAGAAGAAGTTTGCCACGGTAGAGACGGCTCGGTATATATGCAGTATGATCCCAACCAGGGAGAGTACCATTACCCAAATCTGGAGTATTCGTCGACTGACGGTGAAGTGGGTCTCTATGGAGAGTTGTGTACACCTCCCCGCGCACTTCCCCACAAATCGGGTAACGCTCCACTGGATCTACGTCTCGACAACTCGTCTGTGCAAGAAGTCATACCAAGGCACTGTCAAGGAATCAGCGGCTCCGGATTTTGAATCAACATTCAAGACATAGTCTTTGCGATTTCAATCAGGACGAACAATCGAAGAGTGAGAATAAACGCCCTATCATCGCAACAGGGCTGTCTCAAGTGTCAAGGTGTCTTAATCGGCTACCATCCTCCAAGTACCCCTGCCATGCAGAACACTCCAAGATGCATGACCAGCAGCAAGATGAACTTGGATGTATTGCTCAGACGTCGGAACGAAATCAAGGCGTCAAAGCAGTCAGAGACGGATCTCAGGACGACAAATTTGACGAATATCGACCAAAGTGCTGGAAACAGTCTGTTTTGCGATGATAGGCATCGTTATAGAATAAGCGTTGTCGATATTGTTTGTCACTAGGTCGTCTGATGAAGCTACACACTCGGCCTGGTGGTTTTGGTGCGGTCGTTGAAGCATTACGGTCAGCATCGCCTCCGTGGCCAATTGGTCGCTGAGGAGATCTTCCAGTGTTACATACATCATATCAGTGCCTGAACACGAAGTATGTCCGCCTTCGTAAGACACGACTCCCCATGAACCTTACTAGAATGTAGAATAAGCTTGGGCTTTTCTCCAATTAGGTCTTGTTAGCTGCAGGACAATGTTAACTTGTATGGTCTATCATTTACAACGCTTACAATATTCATATATGTAAAAATTCAAGTAGAGAAGATAGGGATCAGAAACTGGAGATTTGGACAATAAGTCTCGTTGTTATGTCTCCAGCGAAATCTCGGTAGAATATAATCTCTTGGCGCAATTGCCATGGCAACGAGACAACCAGCAGTACGCATACCACTGACGTCCCTCAAGCTCGCCATCACAGTTCCCTCTGAACCGTATGTCAACTAAAAGCGACGTGGACAACACTATCCCATAATGCCTCATTTCTCACCTTCCAAGCTCAACATCGATACACCGCTAGTCGCGCAGAACCCCCCACTTGACACAGATGCACCTTCCACCTACGAAGTCCTCAAGTCCTTCAAGCCCACCATGAATCGCTCATACATGCACGATACTCTCCGAAAGTGTTTGCGAACCTCTCACAGCGACCCTTCCACAAGGGTTTCAAGCGCTTCGACCCTTTGCGAAAACCTGCACCACCAAGGCTTTGTCAAACTCTGGGACCCCTTCGCATGCTATACAGATTCCCTCATCGAGCATCGATCAACAGAGATCCCCTTAGACGGCCAGCCAAGCAGCAGAGCCTGATTAGAGGACCATATACCATACAAGAGGAGGAAAACAGAGCTTAATTTCCACACTCGGGGTCGCGTTCGCTGGCTACAGTCAGGTCTAGATCCCGATGGGAAGAGACGAAGCTATATACCTGATTTTTGGTCCAGATGACGCTTACCATGAGGTATACGTCCTGTGACATAGATATAGCCATGGAGGGTGTAAATAAGTAGACTCGGTCTTGTAAATGATAGCAATATTCCATCTGGAATATATCTGTTATCGAATATACAGATTCTCTATAATTCTTTCGTGATTCCATTTTCTGGCTTTCTTCTAGAATGCCAAATTTCCAGGTACCGAGTTGGCCCCGGAACGATGAAGGCTCCTGGCCACTCACAGTGGCGAACATCTGACTACCCCGTTTGCTCAAGGTCCTGAATCTGAGGATTCGGCGGATATTGCGGAGAGTATCATTGCGGTTCCCGGCTCCTTTAACGACGCTTATTCGAATGTTGGGACTATGTGGATCAAGTTAGGATTGGCAGTTCGAGCGTTGAAGATTCTCTGCTGAGATAGCTGACGAGTGTTCGTAGCTTTCTTAATGTGGAATGATCATGCGGATGTGATGTTATTGCGAAGGGGGAGCCCTGCTGTGGAGGGGAATATGTGGGAGGCGCAGAGGCTTGTTGCTTGCTTGGTGGCTGGTGGTCTATCCAGGGTTCCTGCCGAGGCCCAGCGAAGACGAGTGTCAAAGTCGCCAGGACAGGGGATAGAGTCTCGTTAGGGTTCCTTTGGAAAGAGTATCTGTGTCTGTGCACCGTATTTGCTAGATTGCTGCTGCATGATTTAGGCTTGATTCCGGGTTGCTGTTACAATGCAATAGCGGTGTAGCTGGAGTTTGCAGTAAGGGGACCTGCCCAAACCTATTTATGGAGCCATAGCATAGGAGCTGTTGCCTGATTCTTTGGAAGGAGAGTACTAGACGAGGGCTTCCATGATCAAAAAGGCTCAGGAACTGGTAGGGAGGGCCTGTTCGCTCCCAGCAAAGACGGCCTTTTCCCAGGTACATTTGACCCCAGCTCCACATGCTCCAAACCCCGTTTGATAACAGCAACTTCGTCCCTCTTGACGAACAGAATGTCCCCGTTGTTCGCCATCCCAAACATGAGGTCAGCGTTCGTGCTCAGCCAATCGGCCGGAAGGAAGAAATGACGCGTGAAGTCGTCGCCTCTGGGGTTCTGTAGATTCGCTGAGCAAATCCAGGTGCTACTATGAAGGAACACCAACTTCTGGCCGCGCTCCCCAATGAGCGTCTTGACTTGGTCGGCCAGGGAGCGATATTTTGGAATGGGTGCTGCGCTTTCTGACAATGCACTGAAGTCGGAGCTGTCCCAGAGCATCAACTTGGACTCTGATTGTGGTTTTGACGAGTCGCTGAAGGTCGTGGCGACGACGGTGCCGTTGAGGCAAGATATTATGGATCGGATGGAAAGCTCTGGGAGTATGCTGCCCGTAAGAAGTATTCCCTCTGCACCTGTGAGCCGTTGCAATGTCTGCCAGTCATAGACATGCGCGATGTTTTTCGTTATCAAGATCAAGTGGTCCTGTCGAGATGGATGTGTTCCCCATTTGTATGACTCGCGGCCTTCCCACGGAAATTCGAATACGATCGCATTTCCGTCTGGGGAAATCGACCACAGTGTATCTTTCTTAGCTGTGCACACAAGTATCCGTGTGGATGCTTTGTTGCTCAAAACCTGATCTACTGCGACTCCTGCGCGATGATCCAACAAGGCCTCGGCAGAGTCCCACCTGTCCTCCCGTCGAACCAGCCTGTGGACCATTATCCGACTGGAGGAGTCTATGCTGCTAAGCGCGTGGGCCTCTTCGTTTAGGTAGAGGGACAAGATTGAGACGCCGTCGGCATGGCTAAACAGCTTCTGGCCCTGTCGACCAGACTTGGTCTCGTACAGATAGACTGACCCGTTCTCTTTGCCACAAAACGCCACCCCATCCTTTCCATGACACACCAATGAAGTGATTAGGTTCACATCGTCGGAAGACTCCAAGCTGACTTCCTGAGCTGCTGTTGAGACGGAAATAGTATCGCTATTCTCGTCCTCAGCATCCTGCCTCAGTAGAATTGTGGGATCCCAAACTCGACACTGCGAACCTCTAATGTCGAGCAAGCGATGGCTGTCTCCATTGAATGCCAGTTCTTGAATACCATAATCATCTGAATTGATACGATAGAGAAGTTTTAAAGTCTCAAGGTCAAAGAGTTGTATCGTACCGGTAGAGTTGCCGCAAGCCAGTGTACGTCCATCAGGGGAACAAGCAAGTGTCTGTGCATTAGCCAGCGTCGTTGCCCTGACCGTGCTCTCGGAGGTATCAAACAATACTAGATCTCCGTCGGAGTAGGAGGCGGCGAGCAAGTACGAGTTTGATAATTGGCCGAAAAGCAGCCCGATTGCGCCCGGGCTACTATTTCGTGGCCCGCCAGGAGAGCGAATACCGGTTTCTTTGCAGTACGTCTCGTGGAGAGAGTCTCTTGCCAGATTCCATATCAGTATATCTTGACCCCTGTAGACTACAGCCAGGAGACTTGATTCAGCACACAAAGCGGCAGCTATTGGCCGACGGAAAGCGTGGTGATTAGGGCCCTCAAGGTCTAGCGTCCAATCTGCAGAATCTCTAAGAGCACCAGTGACAAGATCCCAGATCATCAAGGTATTATTGCGTAATGCCCCAAGGAGGAGTTCTTGTTCTTCCATGAATGCAATTGTCAAGCACTGTTGCGCTATTTCGAATTCCCATAACTGATCCCACGAGGAGGTCTCCCACATGCGGACTACTTTCAGACCAGTTGAGGCAAGAATATCAGTCCTCTTCCCGAAACGCAGAATCCTCACTGCTTCATGATGCTGTAGTGCTCGAGTTTCTTGACAGGTTGTCTCGTTGTATACTACAATCTTCCCGCTGGCCGTGCCAATTGCGAAGTACCTGTCGCAACAGGCCAGGGCTGAAAACCGCTCAGATGTGTTTCCGATAGTGGATAGGCAGTCGTCCCAAGTTGTACCAGATAATCCAAGGACAGAAATCCCGCGTATAGATTCCCCAAAGTGTTTTCGAGGAGCTGTCTCGGGAGGGCAGAAAGGTGGGATAAGGCGGAAGATAGATGAAGGAGACGACACCAAATTCTTTCCAAACTTCGTCACAAGTCTGACAAGATCGATAGCCCAAGAACCTAGAAGCGCTACTTCTTTTCCGAAAGGCGATAAGTGATGTGATCTCCGTTTCAGGAAATTCTCAAGTACTTTCCCTGTTTGAATCAAATGATTGAGGTCGGAGTGTATCGCAATATATTCGATCCAAGCGAGCACGTTCGAAGAACTCAGAAGTTTGGCCAGTGCAAACATTACCTCATCGTCCGTTGAAGACACATAGGCGATGTGCTCGAAGAACGAGTTGCACGCGTATGTTACAAATGGACACCGTTGCTTAACAACGTTGCTAGCGCTAAGCCTTCGATGTGTTGGGCCCTGCATTTCCTTCCCATTGAGGTATTGAAGACAGGTCATGAGTAGCCTCTTATGGCCTGCTTTCCCATCAATTGCGAATTCTGACGGACTACCGGCCCGTAGCAGGAAGTCTCGGGCTGTTTGGTGTACCAGCTGTACTCGGGACTGCGTGTCAACATAGACTAATTGGCCGCAGCTTGATACAATCGATCTCTCAACGCTGTCTATGCTGTCTTTCATGTCGATCTGAAGTGCGTGGTATAATTCAGTCGTTGTGAGGGGTCGAGCTGAACAGACCGTCCAGGTTAATATCGCTTTAGCGAGCTTTTTACCGTAAGGTGCGGTCGACATGGAATCAAGAATCCGGGAATAGAGTTCGTTCATATCAGACGGGACTTCCTCAAGCACCTGGCGGATCTCGGCAGAGGTATGGACACGTCTCAATTCCTGAAGAATCAAATTAACCCATAGGAAACACCCACCAGACTTCGTGAGTATCTTAGTGACCATGTTCTGCTGAGCCTCCTCGTCAATAGACGGAAGTTGATCCATGTTGGCTTCAATGTAGAGTTTGATATCCGACTTCGTGTCGTTCTCTGAGATATCTTCACATACCACCCTAACTCTTGGATGAATCACTTGCCTATGTGATTCAAATCGATCGCGAGAAGTAAGAAGAACTCGAATTGAGCATACCTCCACAATTTTAAGAAGTAAAGGCACCAATTCCGAATCGGCTTTGCATTCATCCAGTGCATCAATGACCCAGTATTGAGGTCGGACGAACTTTATCCTGAGGATACCTTCCACAAATAACTTGCGCCATATCGTCCGGTAATCAGCTTTGCACAACTCATCGTCTTTTTCACAGATCTCAAGCACGCTCTGAAGGACGTCTGGATGCATGTGGGCCATCTGCCAAGCCATCGACAGGAGGAAAGCATTGATAGCCGTCTTCGATCTATTTCGGTAATCAAAGAAGTAGAAGCTCAGGTCCCGATTCATATCCTTAAGGTAATGAACGATCTTGCCACTTAGAATGGTCTTTCCACTTGCAGGCTTCGCACTTATCCAGTACATCTGCGTATTCGGAGAATCCTTCCAATCTTTGAAGCTCGTCTTTTTCACCAGCCATTCACAGGATCCTCCCATACGCATAGCGTCGATGTCCAAGAAATCATCTTCCGGTGCGTCTGACACTCCGAGGACGTTATCGAGTAGACGATGCTGCTCACTATTAAGTTCGCGCGTAGCAGAAATCGCATGGTTTCGAAAACTATCGATCGTCGAGGCGAGGGCATTCCGGACGGTCTGGTAGTTGGGGTTGGTCTGTGCAGCGAATTTGCAGACCTCGCGATGATTTGCGTTGAGATACGCAGTGCGCTCGTTCGCGTAGCCCAGAGTAGCCATATCTTTGTCCACTACGAGACTCTTTCCGATCCCATAACTCGTCGGGAGTGTCTCATAGAACGAGTAGAGCTGTAAGTCCTGACAGTATTGGGGAAATTCATCGTTTATCGACTGCGTTGCGATTGAATTGCGATGTAGGTCTGCAACAAACGGCCTTGCACCAGAGGAGACGCTCAAAATCTTTGTCAACAATTGAGCAAGATCGGCTCCTCGGTGGGGCGTTGCTAGGAATAGGATGGATCGAACCCGCTGAGCCAGTGACAGAAAATCTTCCTTTTGCTTCGCCAAAATGTATGCCCTTTTGATCACAAGTCCTCCCATGCTGTGGCCGACGAAGACGATTGGAGCCTAAGGTACATGTCAGCAGTCTGACACCTGGGCCCAAGACAATTGAGAGTCCTGTGGCACCCAAAAGAAATCGAAGGGAAGCCGCTTACACCGGAGCCATGAGGGATCAGGGGGCAATCTTGGATTGCTCCAAGCAGGGACATGGCAAAATCATGCACATTAAGGGTGCTCTCCTTTTCCCAGTTGGAATCGTACCCAAAACTGTGTATCCTCACATCTTGAAACCCGGGGTCATGTGGCAACCATTCTTGAGGCCAGTAAAGCGAGCGATCGCCAGACTTTGTCCATGTGCTGCGAGATCCCCCTCCCAGACCATGTACAAACACCAGGTCGGCAATGGCAGAAGTAGATGGATCGTAAAGGGTATTGAGTCCGAAGGGTCCTCTCGCGTCAGTGCTTGAATCAGTACCGCCGTCGCGCCTGGAGAGAGTGCGTGCGAGAAAGGACCGATTAGAAGTAGATGACAGTGATTTCTGGCTCTTTAAAGTGTCCATGCTGTACGCACTCTTTCACCATTGGCAGCGTCAGGCGCAATCGGTTTTGGGGATGCGGCAACCACCTGAGGTGATGGCAGCAGTCATAACGTTTAGAGGGAAGTGGGGGGTATTTGCAAGATCGAGCACCATTGACCAAAGCCATCAATACGATCGCGAAACAACGGTCATCATGGTGGTTAAAGAGATTCTTCAGCGTGGTTTAGGTGAGGGTGGAAAAAGTCGAGGTTGGAGGATGATTCGTGGATAATGTGGAGCTGAATCCAGGTGATGACTCTGTCCAATTGGAAAAGGCTGTTCTTCGATTATCCAGGGGAAGTTTCGACCGCATGTTTAGTTTCACTCTTCCTCTTCGGAGTGTATCAACTACACGTTCATCTTATCTTTAGATCACTGGTCAAGACTCAATACGAACATTGCATGATTATATAAATCTTCACGGCAATTGAAGCTGAGAAGCAATTGCCAGGCACACGACAGCGCAATGCCCTGAGTAGTAAGAGATCGGCCCCTACTCGGTAAAAGGAGCTCGATGGAGGCAAGATTCGAGGGGCGTGCATTAAATTGATGTTTTGCTAATTCTTCCTTCCGAGGATACAAGGGTAGCAGCCTTGATTGATCGGCCTGGAAGCTAGTGCGGGGAACGTAATTCTGGGTTCCGCTGCCTGTAGTGAGGTGATCCAAGGCGATCTGCAGGAGGGCTCCGTCAGAGCTGCCAACAAAACACAAGATCCGTGAGAAGCCAACAGCCACATTGTGATAACGATGCAATGATGCATAGCAACCCCTCAGAGGGCGTATCGTTGGTGTTTCTCCGGCCGAATAGGCGCCTAGGGTAGTGGCCATTCCATCGACGGCGCTCCTTCCTCATTGGCTAGTTCTAGTCGGAGGGAAGATGAAAATTGCAAGGCTGTTCGCCCGGCCTCTTTAAATCCCCATGGTATGTATGAATTTTTCATTTCTCAATAGTATCGACGCTGTAGCCGTATATACACATATTTTATCAATGGTGCAAACAAACGATCCGGAGCCTGTTTGGGATAAGCCGGTTGACGTCCCGGAAAAATGGATTCAGACAGTGGACGACAATGTATATGAAAGCAAGTCATTGCGACGGAGAGCCAGCAATGACACAGAATCTGACGACAACAGAATTACCGTCAGGCTCGCAGGTCAAGGGAATATTTCCCTATGGAGCTAGTTACTGGACACGGACAGCCGAGATCCAGACAGAGCAGGCGGATGGGGCTCCACTTTCCTTTTTTCTCAAGGTGACGCAGCATGAGACTGGGAAGGCCATGGTCTCTGGCGAATTTGTCTCCATGAGGTCGCTCCACGATACACTTCCGCATCTCACCCCTATCCCTTTTGCCTGGGGCACATATGCCGCCGATTCGAACGTCCACTTCTTTCTGTGCGGATTCGTAGACATGACCGACGACCTTCCAGATGTCCAAGCACTGGCAGCATCACTCGCCGACTTACACATGAAGGGTTTGTCACCGAATGGCAAATACGGATTCTCGGTGCCGACTCTCCAAGGCACAATCCCTCAATATACCGCTTGGACTGACTCATGGGAGGAGTTCTTCTCCAAATCAATCAAACTCGTCATGAAGAATGAGGAAAATTCACAGGGACCAGATCCGGAAGTACAGCAGCTCTGTGAAGCAATCTTGACTAAGGTTATCCCTCGATTGCTTCGACCTTTGGAAACTGGAGGCAGGAGCATTCAGCCTCGTCTTGTCCATGGAGACATATGGGATGGTAATGTTTCGACAGACGTTGCCACTAACACACCCGTCATCTTTGACGCAACGTGTATATATGCTCATAACGAGAGTATGTCATTCATCATGGCCTCCTCCGCCCATTCTAACAAAGGCAGTTGAACTTGCACCACTGCGGCCAGTCAGACATAGGATGGGAAAACCCTATGTGAAGGAATACTTCAAGCACTTTCCAATCTCTGATCCAGAAGAGGACCAGGATGATCGAAATGCTCTTTACTGCCTGTGAGTAATAATCCCTGCAGGGGACTGGCTGATTGAGATTATGTGCAATCATCGCTGACCTTGTATATAGGCGCTGGGATTTAAACTGCTCGACCTTATATCCTGGGAACCTTCGGTACCGCAAAATGTAAGCGCGCGTCGTACATGGAGTGCTGCCAGTGGAATACTAAGAACATTGGCAGGTGTGTTGATGTTATGCGGACTCTTGCTACGAAATACCCGGACGGGTATGAGGGTTGGGCGAAAGAGAAAGAGGAAGAGGTCGTAACTAAATGAGGTGACTGTAGGTGAGTATGGTATAGTAAAGTCGGAGCCCGATATTCATAAGATTAGAAACTTCCGACTGTACATCAGATATCGTTTCAGATATCCACTTATGACCCAATGATGACTGTTTATGAAGTACGTTTGTGCCCAGGTGGTGATGCAATGCCAGACAACAACAGGTACCAGCCAGGTTACATTGATAGAGTTGCCTTCAGTGATAGCTCCTCAATACTGCTGCGAGGATCTCTATGAGCTGGAGAGCATGACTGTCTGCTAGGGCCACGTAGGTTGTCTTCGACTGTGAGGACTGTTGTGGACCATGAGCGACGTCTGGCCCGAACCGCGGTTAACCCTAACCCTAAGGCCACGGGTGACTTTCTAGAGGAAACCATCTCAACCATCTGTCTGTCATGTTTACGGGCGTGGGCAGTCGACTTGTCTGGTGAAGGCTGTCATGCGTATTCTCATGCTCGCGCCACCATTGATAACCTCGTGTCGCGGGGTGTTCAAGGTAGCCCGAGCTTGCGGGGAACAAGCGGGGATGGTCAGGTATAAGAAACAACACGAATTCCTCGCCATACAATAGAGTTACACAACCTCCACTGACCTTTTCTACTTCTCACGCTCTCTGCCGCGATGCTCGTGTCGACCCCCGCAGACAGAGCCCCTTCAAATTCTGAGGAGGATGTCCCAACAGCGCAGCCCAAGTCGTCTTCACCATCAAGAACAGCACCGATATGTACAACCCTTCCAGAAACCAACGAGCCACCCTCTTCGTCGTCTCCAATCCCCTACACTACCTTTACATCTCGTCATAAGCGCCTACTGACCACCATCCTCATTCTAACCATGATCGCATCCCCCTTGACAGCCACCATCTACCTACCTCTCCTCCCCCTCCTCGCGACCCGATTTGACGTCTCGAGCCAAGCCATCAACCTCACCATAACAATCTATATAGTCTTCCAAGCTATTTCCCCGCTCCTCTTCGCAACCGCCTCAGACACCCTTGGCCGCCGTCCTATCTACCTGACCACCTACGCTATCTACACTGTCGCCAGCCTCGGCCTAGCCCTCAACCAGCACAACTACGTCGCCCTGCTCGTCCTGCGAGCGCTACAAAGCCTCGGCGCGTCCGCTGTCCTCGCAATTGCGTTCGGCGTCGTCGCAGATGTGTGCCCACCCGCTGAGAGGGGAGCCATGTTGGGGCCCACGCAGGGAGCGGCGAATCTAGCGGTGTGTTTGGGACCTGTAATTGGGGGCTGGGTAGCGTTGGCCAGTGGAGGCTTTATATGGGTGTTTTGGGCGTTGGTGATCTTCGGGGGTACGGTGCTTGCCCTAGTAGGGGTGGCGCTGCCGGAAACGGCGAGGAATGTAATTGGGAATGGCAGCGTGGAAGTAACAGGGTGGAGGAGAACTTGGTGGTCAATTGCATCGGCTTGGGTGGGGGAGGGGCTGAAGAAGAAGAAGAAGAAGAAGAAAAGAACGATAGATGAGGAGGTGATGGAGAAGGGTGGTGAGACAACGGGGGAAAAAAGTTCCAGAAAGGGAAACGAGCGAGAGGTAGGAAGCAAAGAGAAGTTCAAAATGGCAAGTCCTTTAGCCGCCATTCGAATCATCTTCTACAAAGACACAGCCCTCGTCCTATGGATGGCCGCATCCCCATACGCGGTCTGGTATTGCGTCCAGGCTTCCATTCCCTCAATCTATAGAGACACCTACAACTTTAACGAGTTCCAAATCGGACTCTCCTACCTCACAGGCGGAACCGGCACTGTCCTCGGCGGGTACCTAAACGGCAAGCTCATGGATCGGAACTATAGAGTAACTGCCCACAGCATAGGCCACACCATCGACAAAGTCTCCGGCGATGATCTAGTTAATTTCCCTATCGAGACCGCCCGTGCTCGAGGCTCGTGGTACCTCTTAGCAGCCTACATAGGCGCTCTAGCCGGCTACGGATGGTCTGTCCAAAGCCACGCCCACGAAAGTGTACCCTTGATCTTACAGTTCCTGCTTGCCACGCTCTGTACATCCTTCCAACAGACGTTCAACGCGCTGCTCGTAGACATCTTCCCCGCGAGTCCCAGCACGGCTGCTGCGTCGAGTAATATCACACGCTGCATGTTGTCGGCCGCCGCGGTTGCGCTTGTTCAGCCTCTGACCGATGCTCTGGGACGAGGCTGGTTCTTTGCATTATTGGCCCTCGTGAGCGGTGGGGGGTGTTTATTCACCAATTGGGCGATCAACACGTGGGGAATGCGATGGCGACGTGAAAGGCTGTCGAAGAGTAAGAACGTTTCAGCGAAGGATGAGGAGGTGAAGACTGCAACAGAAAGCCGCGCGATGAGATCGCACATTGCAATGGAAGCCCAGAGTCCCCAGGGTGAGGTTGGAGCTAATTAAGCACGGCAAATTGCGAAAATACCACACTTTTCCGGCAAAATTGCAAAACTGCCACACCTGCATAGCGGGGTACCGAAGGCCCCTTAATCACCAGGAATAGGTCCTTAAACGCCTTGCACACAGGCACATCACAGCAGCCCCGCACGGTAGCCCCCGCACAGGAGTTCCCAACATAGCAGCCCCCATACATGAGTCCTTAGCAGGTATGAATGAGGCTCGTAGACCTCCTAAACGTCACCACTATGAATTATGAAATCCAAATGTTTCGGGAGCAAATGACGACCTCCTAGGAAACCTACACTAGAGTATAGGGAACTGATCCAGGGGCATAAGTATGCAAGTGTGGTGATTTTACAATTTGGGGGTGGCAGTTTTCCAAATTTCCTAGAAAAGTGTGGTGTCTTTGGAATTTGCCGAATTAAGGAACATATCATAATACTTCAAGGGCGCTAAGGGGGGTTGCGAAGTGGACGCATCTTTATGTGGCCAGACAGTTTCCTTTCCTACTACGCATTCGAGGAAGTTCTGAGCCGCTTCGTAGGAGTAACCTAGCTCAAGTCAGGAACAAACCAAACAGTCCCGAGCATGAACCGAAGGAGCGAAATTTTCTGGCCTTAGCTCTCTAGGAGATCCAGCATCCGCTTTGGAACCAGGCTACTCCAATGACACTCTTTGCAATGAGTCCTGAAAGTTATGTCTCTTATGGAATAGCTGTATCTATCCCGAGGAGCTATAGCGCAAGTGGACTACTTGATAGGGTCAACGACTGAATGGTCCAGTACGCTGGCTCAGTATTGAGTAAGTTCACGACGACACCACATGAGTTTGGAAATCTAGTCACTGATATTTTCTCAATTGCAGCAGCATAGGAACGAGAATGACCGGTAAGACACTAACAGCCTCCCCAAGACCTGCGTACTCTGGAGGCAATCTCACTTTGACAAAGGCACCTGCAGCAAACAAGATCGCAACGACATTGTAGAATGCAGCCCAGACGAAATTGAATACTACTATTCGCCAGGCATCCAAAGATATGTCTATGAGCAATAGCACCCCCGACAGAGATGGGCGAGTGAGGACGGCGTCACCTAAACCGCATACAGCGAGGGATCCGTCACTAATGTCCACGCCGATATCTGCCTGAGCAAGAGCTGCTGCGTCGTTGATCCCGTCTCCACAGAAGAGGACTGTACTTCCCGTACGCATTGCTTTCATCACATATTTCTGTTTCTCCAGAGGTGTACATCTTGATCTTACATTTTTTTGAGGGATGCAAAGCTCCTTGGCGACCTTTTGCACTGCGCCAACCTCGTCGCCGCTCAGAATAGCGACGCAGATTCCACGCTCGCTCAGACTATCAACTACCTCCCTGGCATCACGGCGAAGTGTGGCGGCCAAACCAAAAGCGGCGACCAATTTTGCATTCATACTGACGCAAAGGACAGTGAGATCTTTTGAGAGGAGAGATTGCACAATGGGTTCAGTTCCCATTTCAAGCCACCGCGCGTTCCCAACGCGTATTACTCCACCATTATACGTACCTTCTACACCCTTGCCAACTGCAGAATCCACACCCACTACCTCAGCGGGTTCGATCCCCTCTGCTTCTAGGTGCTTTGCTACGGCAGAAGATACTGGATGGTCTGATACACTGGTCAGAGCAAGGACACAGCTGGCGACTGCCCATTTAGACCCCGAACAATACTCTTCGCTCACAACCGACAACGAGCTCTCTGTCAAAGTTCCCGTCTTATCGAATATGACATGAGTCACGCTGCGAAGTCGCCTCATTACTTCTGCAGATTTGAACATCACCCCATATTTCGCACCCACACGGCCGGCAACGATTAGGACCATAGGCACTGCCAGTCCTATTGCGCAGGGACACGAAACGACCAGGACCGACACAGCATAGGGTAGCGCGCTCAATATCGCGGACCCAGCCGATTGTTTTCGTATCGAGATGCCAATCGTAAACCAAACAGCTAGAGTCAGCATAGCGAGAGTCCCGATTGCTGGCGCGATCCATTTGGCGACCTCATCTGCAATATGTTGAGCTTTCGGCTTGGACTGTGTCACACTTTCGACCATGCCAGCAATGTCGTCGATAGTATTTTCACCGGGTAATCGTGTCAGCTTCACCAGGAGGGTGCCTTCATGGTTGAGTGACCCAGCGATGACAGATGAGCCAACACCTTTCTCCACAGGTCGAGCTTCGCCTGTAATTATCGACTCATCGACCTCCGATGCCCCACTAACGACAGTACCATCCGTGACTATTACATCACCAGCTTTCACTCTAAAGATGTCATCATACTGCAACAACCGGATGTCAATCTCCTCCTGCTTCCCATCTACAGGATCTGACGAATCCACGAGAAATGCGTACCGCGACTGCAAAGGCTTCACAGATTGTGACCTGATAGCTCTGTGGCACGCGAAATCGCTCAACAGCCTTCCAGTCGTTATCAGTGTGATGAGTAAAGCGCTAGTCTCGAAATACACTGCTATTGCCAGCTTCTTTCCCTCTACCTCACAGACAAAAGCCACGACGGGCACACAATAAGTGATCGACGTGCTCAGCACGATCAACAAATCCATTCCGATCACTCGCGCTACGAACAGATCTCGGAACGCACGAGGGTAGTAAGGTCCCGCGATGACGATCTGAATCACAGTCGCCAGCGCAAGGGATATCGCCCCGTAGGTGATTGGGTGCGGGGGTAGTGGTGCCCAGGCCAGAACCAGCAGTGGGATGGTGAAAACCCAAGATATCGTCGTCATGCATACTACATCCATTATACCCGTTGGTATCTCATTATCAGATGGTGGACGGGCCAACGTGACTCCGCCGTCAAAGTGCACATTCAGCGCTCGGAGAAGCTGCCGCGCTCCTATGATCTTGGCATCGTATTTGACGGCGAAAGTGTTCGCTTTCAAGTATGTCACATCCGTCACCCCGGCTGGCAGTAGGGCATCCTGGAATTCTTCGGAGACCTTGGGGACTACAACTTCGAGTTCCCGCATTCCTGGTCTGATTCTCTCGCACTTGAGTCCTGTAGCGTGTCGAACGCTATGAATGAGTTCTTGAGCCGAGACTATGCTGGTGTCGATGTCGAATTCGGCTTGAAGTTGCATGGTGTTCATCCTGAGGTTGCGAATCGAGGGCATGGACTCGAGCGCCTTCGTGATCTGGCCGGTACATCCTGGACAATTGGAGCCGTGGAATTGAAGCACCATGTGTTCAGCGACTACTGGGGCTGACTCGATGTCTGTGACATTTGGGCACGTCGTATTTGCTTCGATTGTGTGAACATGGCGGTCAGAGCAAGAATTCGCCGAACTGCCATGTGCTGTCAATTGTTGCGAAGGTGGCTTCTCCTGCTCTTTCCACAGCACCTTGCTGCAGGGACAGGAACACATTCTGTTCGCTCCTGACAATCCTCTCCTGTATCATCGAGATGAACAATATCACAATTCTCAATAGCGTTCCATCAAGTCTCCCCTATTTCTCATTCTGCGCAAGAAAACACAAGAAAACATGCTTCACCAAAACCCCCCTTCCTCATCCCTATCCTCTCCCTCTCCCACTTCCGCCTCGCACCTCAAGGGGTACACACAGCATCGATCTCGTCATGCGTCAAAGCGCCCAACAGGCATATACACCATTCCATGCACGTTCCCCAGATCTCGCATACGTAGTATTGCAAATCATGGCGCGTGCGTGGACCGAGCGTTGCGGCTACAGGCAGGTGGTGATGGAATGCATGCTGCATGCAGGCGGTAAAAGGGGGGTGATGGCGGTTATAGGATTGTGCAGAGCAGGATGCATTGCATTGCATTGCAAATTGTCATTGTCAGTTATGCGGTGCAGAGTACGTTGGGTTAGAAATTGGGAGTGGCTCTATGCGCTGCGTGAATCCGCACTGATGCTGTTCACGTAGCCTACCAGACCTGTCTCTTCGCGTAGAAGAACAAGACATGTGAATTTGTTGCAAGGACATGATGTATACGACATTTATCTGTCGGCAGGACTGTATGGAAAGACAAAGGATACGGACAGGAGTTGTACGTAGAAGAGATTGAATGGCTTACTCAACAGACCTGAGGCGCCTGCAGCGTATTTGTTCATAGCCAACACCATCTATCATTGTGAGTTGATACCATACAGGATTACTATTACAAAATAAGCGTATAGGAAGCGTAACAGTATCTTGAGGAGATTAAACTACTGCTACTTGCTATTTAAGTGCTCAGCAAGGGTATACAACAGATCCGCTAGAATACATCTGAGAGGACAGCTCATATCGCAAAGCTCCAGGATCCCACATGTGGTGGAGCGGACTAGGATTCGGGTTTCCATATCACAGGCAGGACAGTGTACGTCGTGCGTACCTGAATAGATGTTACAGGATGGACCTGGGCCCTTCCTCTGAGTGGAACTTCGCTATTCTATGGCTGTAGCGAGATTGAGAATGATCGATCTTCTAGGTCTTGGGTGACGACGGAAATATATACATTGAGATACCTACGCGATGGCTTTGCGGCTGTTCCGAACGTCTTGATCGGTGGTTATATCTATGACGCGTATCTCGCATAGAGGGTCGGTGTCGGTATCAACTGCTTCCTTGCACAAATATTGTTTGGTTGCATGCGTGCAGGGGGCCTTGAGCCGCTTATAGAAGATGCTGTAAAGCGCTATGACAGCTGCTTTTGGTGCGATGTTGCTTGATCGTGCTAGCTTGATCAAGATTTCATGGGGAGGGCATCATGTGCTTTGTTGAGTGTGGTATGATAGATGGGTGGATGTAATTGTTTGTTTAGGGGTGCAAACACGATTATTGCTACGCATAGTCAGGGCACCGGTATCAGTGCAAGTCGATGAGGTGATCTATGTCCTCGCTTTATGGCTAGAACTACCTAGGTTACCACATGGTGAAATTGGGAAAGGATAGATCAGTAGTCGAAATCGTGGACATCTCTTTGGTGAAAGAAAGGGGAATTCTGCGCGACTCAATCATTCTTTCGATTCTAGGCTCTTAACAAAAGATCTTGCAACTCACTGTCCTTTCTTCTGTTTGCTGGCTTCCCTGATCTCCAAAAAGCTCCATATCAGTCTGCACTATTCTTCGGAGAGGCCGCCTCTACATGATCTAGCTATCATTGACCGATGTCGGTTTATTGTCCTCCATCAACTTCAGGGCTCTTCACCTGGTTCGTGAGCATGGCGACGCATGTCTCGGTGCTCCCTCTTGTGCTGTCCTCTCACCTGACAAGCCGCTGCACCATTGCAAGAGGGCCGCGATAACCATAACGCAGAAGTTTGACAAGACAGATGAGTTGTCGCATTGGCCATAGCAAGATTTCCGGCCTGAACCATCCCTCGCGTGTTGGTTCTTCATCAATATTCTTCTTGTACAACCAGTTCCTAGCTGTTGAGACCAATTTCTGAGGTGTCAGAGCCTTGAAAACCTTTATCATCGACCAGAAAACATTATGCGTGAACTCAAGGGAGCAAATGATGGTGGTCAGCGTAACCCCCAGCATCACAAGTAAGGAGACCCAACCAGGCGGCGGTCTGTTAGCCAATTCATGTATGTTCATCCCGAATGCAGAACAGGTTACGGATATTGGTATGAATACAAATGCAAGCTGAGTGAGCCTCGTGACGGTTTCGGCCTGGTGTATAGCGGTTCGACTCTCTCTAATCTGAATTCTTACTAATTCCTGCCGTACTGTCTGATCTCTTTCTCTTAACTCTTGCCGAGTAGATGCAAGGGCAAAGTCAAGACAGGTTATCATTCGATCCCATTCGAGACTATCCAGTTCCTCGGATTCAAGGCGGCCCCTCTCCATTGGGTCCGCTCCGATTATTGTCAGTATTTCTCTTCTAGCAACTTCAGCTTTGTCTTTCCGGAGTTGGTCTAATAGTGTTGTTATCGCGTCGCTGATCATGCCTAACGCGTCATCACGTTCGACGATGACCCTTGGCTTACCGTAGCTAAGCTTGTTCTCGTACTGGTTCATCCTGGAAAAGGCGCACAAATAGTCAACACAGTTCTTGATTGACTCCTTGAAAGTAGCTCGAGTGTTTATTGCCATCCACCTTGAGATTGTTGCCCGTACAATGGTGCTGGTTAGGCCACCAGCTTCAAATTGAGTGGCAAAATGACGAAGGAGAGCTGAAGTTATGGGCGGTACATCGCCTCTCCGAGTACCGTCTGTTGGTGCGGCACCCCTACACGTTGAAGGATGCATTAGATCAAGTGAGAGGTTGTAATCGATGTCTCCATATTTGACGAAGCGGAGTTGTGGATACATCAGGATGATACCTTAATATTGTCAACACAGCAAATGACTCCACAAGAAGGCGAAGACATACATATGGGTGGCCCCTGACAAGGTGTCGTAACAAATTGGAGGGATATCCTCCTGTAAGCGATGTAAAGAAAATGTTTAACGTGCAGTCCACAAGGAGGCACTGGGTGCCACTCTGTACGTATGTAATGCCCGCTATTACTTTGGTGTGTCAAGCGCGAGGTCATGTTGTGGAAATGTCTCTTAGCCAGGCGAAGATCCACATTCTCGCAACATGCCACCGCTGAGCGCCCCGTCCAATGGACCTCGAAAGGCAGTGCAACGCTGACTGCCGCAGGAGGCTCTGACACGTTCATGTGAAACCTAGCTTTCGACCATTGTTCATAGCTGTCGGGATAAAAACCATCGACCTGATTAGCGGCGTGGTCTGAAAGGATTTTTCGATCGGCCTTTAACAATTGCTCGAGCAATGTTTCTGTTGCTTCAGGAAGGTCTTCCGCCAATACCAGACGATACACAATTTTTTCGGACTTCTCAGATTTTGTCATCTCCTCCCAAGCCTCCTCTAAAACGTCGAATCTACTGTCTATGGCCATGGTGATGAGTGTGCCTTTCCGCGTCACCAATACCAGAGTCACTACATGGCCTTCATCAAATTCACCCCTAATGGGGGGTCTGCCGTCGTTCATGCTTTTACCTGTCTCAGCTTGTGTGACCATTTCAGCCCCGAGGACCCTTCTTATATAACGTTAATACCATCAATGAATACATTCATTCAGCCCACAGACTGCCTAGAACCGTTGATGACATCGCTACTCTTGGATGCAATCGTGCCTGATATTCGGATAGGCTCACTGTTGAGCAAATTGGGAGAAAGGACCACTACGTTCGCCCGCTCAGCCTTCATGGAGTCCTCCGGCCCTTGACGGGTCATTGCAGAACAAGCGTTTTCCTCTCCGAGTATTATGCAGCTAGAGAAAGCCAAGCTAGCATCACTCATTCATTAACCACAGTCGGCTGACAACGGTGTAGACTAACGATAAGGTGACACCCTGTGATTCTCAGTGTTTCAGAAACAAGGTGCGAGAGGGCTTGTTAGCCTGTGATTTAATCAAGCATTGCGCCTGCAATTTGAGAGCGACCGCAGTGAGCGCAGTGGTAGATATCGATTGCAGGTATGTTGTGCCAAGAATGCATAGCCAGTGGTGGTGCATTGCACATGCATTGATACATTTCGAGCGGACTATATCCAAGTGATGAGCAGTCCTACATCTTTAGCTTTGCATATACTAGTCCCTCGGAGGTGGACGAGAATGTCAACTGACATCGGTCAAGGCAGACTGAACCTGCAAATGATTGAATACATGGTAAACTAACCCAAACGATCAGGACTATTGATTGAAGAATGTATTTAGCCATTTGGTGCTTACATACTCGTCTCATGTCTTGGCATCACCCGTCGGAGGTCATTGTTCTTTCTCTTACCTCTTTATTGTCTGAGTGACTTTCGAATCTTTGCCGACAAAGACGGTGATTTAGGTTCGGATTAAGAGGTGCAAGCGAGCGACAAATATCCTGTCTGAATACAGATTTGAGACGGATTCCTGATAACTGTGCCCTGTGGTTGCCAAGACTAGAACCTACTTAGCTTGACCATATATCCAATGTCTTGATGGTCGTGTCACTGAGACTGATGTGATTTCGAACCCCTACTCCAAGAGTAGTAAGAGTAGTAATTGATCCACTCACGCATGACCACTCGTTTGAGTGTTGCATACCAGCACTGGGGCTTTTCTGCATTGCGGATTCTCGCATTATCGGCATTGACACCGACCGTGATTCGACTAGGGTATTGCAGCCATTGTGACAGAGTGATATTTGTCATCCTGAGTTCGCACGTGCCTAGCGTGGGAGCTGCCGAGCTTGTCACATTGGGACACTGGCGGCGCTAGGATAACAACTGCTGTTTGCCAGCTAACTAGGAGGGGACGTTTACACGTGGGCGTTGGAGGATGAAGGCCAAAACCACGCAGTGACAACGGTAAGACTGCCGAGAGCAAGTGGCAATCCTAGTATGCCTATTGTGACCTTCCTCGCAAGCGTCCTATGCTCCTCGTCCATGGTATGACCCTGCGCTCTTATACCTGCCTGAAGCATGTCTGGTGTCGTGGGGCTGAGCTCTGTGAGGAGATGGCCAAGCGAGGGACCTGATAAGGAGGGTTTATGCTTCGCAGACGCAATCGATGTCGCATCAGCACTTGCGCGTGGCTTTCGGGACGAGAGATAGGTGCGGGCAGTGGTAAAGCGACGAGAGTGGAGAGCGCGATGGTGCAGAGCTTGGGGACGAAAGTTGAACATTGGTGATCGTGCCATGGACTTCAGAGACATGATGCTGGCGATTCCTGTCCTGTGCGAGTGTTCGGCTGAAGACTTCGCATAACCATATGGTACCTTGTTGAGAGAGGACGAACCTCGAAAGTCATAGTACTTTAGCTAGCTCCAGAATATTCCAGCTTTAAGCCTGTTCTAGAGTAGCGCCTTGGCAGCAATCTTGTAGTAATATTATTAACATTTATCCTTATCTAGTAGAATAATATATTTCGCGACGTGATCTTGTATTGATGTCCGCACCAGCAGTTTTAGGAGACCCAGGGTTTATGTTTCGAACGAGCATCCAGATCATTAAGGAAAACATTGGTCAAGACTAAGCAGGGTAAACAATAGTGTGGTTGACCTTGATGGGTAACATCCAAACCTCATGATAATCATCACTGGGTTTTAGATCCTGTATCTGGCGCTGCTGTCAGTATTTTCGTCACTTACGGAGTACATCTGTTCGTGTCAGGCTGAACAAGTCGCTGGACTCTGAGGAAATCATACTCCCAGTCTCCTCCGAACTTTGTCGGTAGAGCCGTTGAGCGCGGACAGCGATAACCATCACGAAGCTGGCTGCATACAGATCGACTGTGGCTTCGCAAAACTCTTTCTCCAGCTCATTAAATCCAAGGAAGCAGTAAACGAGGTGAACTTCTCACGGCGAACCTCTAGATATCATTGACCGAGATGTTGGAATTTGGGTCTCAGGGTTTGTACCACCAATCTATTTTCGAGGAATATAGAGCAAAGCATTTGACCACCGCATTCTGAAGGTCTACGACAATGCGTCTTTCGACAAGCTTGTGAGGCCGAATGCCCTGCTCCAACACAATCCTTCGTAAAAGCTGCCGGTACACAGCAAGGAGCAGATCCGACGGCAAATCCTCGAATCTTCATCGTCTAGGTCGACTTACCCATCCATGGCTTCCGTCAAGATACCCATTGAAGCTGCTTTAAAGTAATGCGAAGAAACTAGTGAACATATTCTTATGAGAGGCAAAAAGTTCCGGCCTACCGATGGATCGGTCACAGAGCCAACATGGATGTAGACAAGAGTGTTATTTGGTCTGAAATATATATTTCGAAGTACCTTATTACGTTCGAGGATGGTACCATTCATACCTACGGCAATCTCCTCTTCGAATACTGAAGGTTCATTTTCGGATGGCATCATAGTACTTTCGTGTCTAATTCGTCCGTGTACAACACTCGCCTCTTAGTGATAAGAAGCCGGCTGGGTAGGGGAATGAATAGGTGCTGAAGATCGCGGTCGATGCGACCTCGCCGTAATCGTGAAAGAGATCCGGCCGCAACACACGATATCCTAGGAACAGCTATTCAATGAATAAAGTGCTAATTGACGTCAATAGCAAACCAAGTCAACCTCGACATCGCAAACACGGTGCCAATGAACACATTGTCAATGTTATCGTCTACAATAACACGTCAATTTAGAGAGGAATTCCGTATTTCGACAATTCAATTGGATGCTATCAATGCCACAATCGATAGTGAATGATACAGCTCATACACACAATAGGAAAGTGTTGTAACTTAGTGAATAGCCCAATATGGAACAATAGCAAACATCAAACACAACGCATGACTCCTCTAAACACCATTCAACTGATTGGTACGTACGTAAATGGTGTAACCCCACATCCAACATCAAAACGTTCAACAAACCCTCCGTCTCTCACATGTAATTGTTAAACCTCTTCAACTTCAAAACATTACCAAAGTTCCAGCACATCTTCTAACCAGTTGTTGCATCTTCTCATCAAGAAGCGCTTACCACCTAGACGCACATAGACACAAGCTTTACAACACGAACCCGGTCAACATATCGCACCACTTCGTTTCTGCTCAAACCTGAGAACAAAGAATCCGCAAACGTCCTGTTTTTCACGTTTCGAAACAGACAAAGGCAAGAGTAGTACGACGATTTTCGACCTGCCTTTGTTCGCACTGAACATCAATCGCATCCAACCAAATCTTGGAAGTGATCACTTCAACTGCTTCATCTTTCGCCAGGAAAGTATGAACAACATGTCTCCCACGAGTCCACAAGCGCCTGAGCAAGACTCCCCCATCGCCTACAGCACTCGCAACATGCCACAATCCCAGTCCTCCGAGACAGAACCCACAGACACAATGAACACCACTATCGAAAGCCCAGATTCAGACACCACACCCCAAAACCCAAACCCAAACCCCACGCCCCAACCAACAACCTACGCCACAATCAGAGACGACGACAAGCGCCGCTACGCAGCCGGCGGTCGCCCAGGCCCAGACTGGAAAGATCCCGTCGCCATGAAAACATGGCTCGAGCTACGATTCCCCCAAGGAACCAAAGAGGGTTCACCCTACTATCAATTTCTGATAACGAGCAGTCGCTTCGAAGACACCTATTGGCTACCGGGCCGAGGCTCGGAACAGGTAGTGGGTAAACTTTCAGAAAAGGAGTGGAAGAGATGGAGTGCGGAAAAGGCAGGGCTGGTTATGCATTCCAGTTGGGGGCAGGATCCGCTTTATCCGGATAGAGACGATTCGCTTTATCAGACGGCTATTGATGATCTTATCAGCTCTTATTCGAGGCCGCAGCGCTTGGCACAAGAGCGTAATAGTGCAGCGAATGTAAACCAAGCCGATGAGGTAGAAGACGGAGGGATTCCTTCTCGCATGGAAGAGTATCCCGATACAGACCACGACCGATCCGAGAGCGCTCACAGCTCCAGTAAGCGCACAGCAGATGATGCCCAGCTCGATTTCGAGGAGCCACCAGTCAAAAAGAAGATCAAAGTCTCCCCCAAGTCTGCAACATTTTCTCCAAATATACATGCCATCCCCAACAATGCCAGCAGCCCCAAGAAGCGCAAAGCGAACGATACAGAAAGTGACACAGACGACTCTCCAGATACGAAGAGATCTAGACGATCCCCTCGCCCCTCCAGATCATACCGATCGGTGGATACCGATCTAACCAGCCTGATTCCTCCCAGTGATAGGTCAAACGACGGAATCGAACACGCTCCCCAATCAACATCACCGCCACCCGAAAACGGCAGGGCTAATAGGCTCGAAGACAACCCACAACTCGGCATCAAACCAAACGAAAGCCAAGACGAAGAAGTAACCCACCAAATCCCACCATCAAATCCTCAACACCCTCTAGACCCCCCAAAAGCAGAAAACGCACTGCCATCGAACCAGCAACCGGCCAAAAAGAAAGCAAACACCAAAGCAAACAAACACATCAATCCAAACACCCCTCACCTCAAGAACGCAACCACCACACCAACCCTCGCCACCCCCCAAACCCCAGCACCCCAAAACCTCCCCACCCCACCAAAAACCCATCCCCCACCATCAAAAAATCCCCCCAAGCGTCTCTCCCCACCTAAAAAACGTCGCCACACAGCCGAAAACCCGGTCTCGCAAACACAATACACAACGAGACATCTCCGCTCCGGCGTCGGAAAGCGAAGACACACACTACCCAGTAAGTCATGGTAACATCAGATATCCGCAACGGCAGCTGACTCGACTCATCTTAGGCTTCGTACACCTGGGTATGGAAGGTCGAAAGGAGGTGCAGGTGCCTGGTTGTTTGTGATGCTGAGTGGACATCAAGCGTGGCTAGTCGTAGGAATGGAAAGGGGGAATCTTGAGGGTAGAGGGAGTGGTGATGTTTTGGGGTCTCTGTCTAGAGAGTTGAATTAGGGCGTTCGAGTCGCTTTATTGATCATGCAGAGCGTGTTTTTTCTGATGTGTCATACGGCGAAAAGTTGGGGTCATTTTTCGTATCTAGACCGTAGGATAGCCTTCTCAAAACGTACAAACCTTCCCGTGCAAAATTTCGAGACGCGAGCACCAGCTGTGTCGAAAATTATAGCCCCTCGGGGGTTTGCGAGGGATGCGTACCGCGCCAGTGGACACTGGGTCCGAGACCTTTGGTGAGGATTGATCTGGAATTCGCGTGCGAAGGGCGGGAGAACACGTGCGGATGTTGTGTAGGAGATGAAGGAGGTCGAATGTGATGGTAGCATTGACTGGAGTATATGTTAGATGCGCAAGGGTCATGCCAGGAGTAGCCGGTAGGTATATGTTGAGGTGTATTAGCCATGAAGATTGAGACTTTCGGCCTAGCAGTGTGATAACGCTAGGAAGTTTATGTTTTGCTGTTTTCGGCATTTGCTGTTTGCTGATATGTTGTACTCATCATAATCCCTCTTGATGGGTCGAGACCACTGCCAATCGGGGTCTACACGGCGTTATTTCATGTCCCTGGCAACTTTGGCACTGATCTCTGTGTACCTTGGTAGAAGCCCCTGAAACAAGTGCTTTGCCAGGACATGGGATCCTATAGACGAGCCCCCTAGTCATCCATTGACAGGACTGTTTGTGGGTACATCTCTCACTGAATCAAGGGCTCGAGGATGGCAACATTACTGTCACCAACACTACGGTCGCTGGCGGCTACCGTCTTGTAATGATCCTTTGAGTGATGTTGGGGAGATTCAAGCGATTCCCGCTTCTCAAACCTGCCGGCGTCGACGATTTCGCTTTGATCAGCATAGGTGGCAAGGGGCACAGAGTTTACGGGCCTGGATTCGACGTCGCGAGAGGAGTCCTCTCTTGTGAGACGGTATGGTGGTAAGAGTTTGTGGTCAAAGCCACGCCTCATGCCTCCTAGCGAAAAGTCAGCAGCGAGCATACAACTGATCACCCAAGAGGTAGTCTATTGGTCAAGAATAGACCTACGTAATTCCAGATAAATGAACTCACACAGTGGTGGCGCCCACACCGTGATAGCAACGATCTGTCCAAAATTCCAAGTCGTACTATAAATTTGATTTGCGGCAAACCAACCCAGAAGCCGAGCAAAGATGCTGAACCAATATATATAGAGGCATGAGAAAACAATGTAGAACAAAGCGCCAATACAAAGGCGAATCGCTCCAGTATCACCTGTATCTTGATGAAGGTATGGGCTTGACCATAGGTCCGAGGTCCTTTGTGCTATACGTTGAGTCATTGGATACTCACACGCGTTGCGCATACGCTCTGCAAGGAACGCGAGCATCGTGAGGAAAGGCGCCAGCTTCTTGAAAAGCCACCGCATCAAGCGTTGGGTCTTAGGCCTTTGCAGGAATTTGGCCTTTTCAAGAACGAGAAGCAGCAGGACAACGAGACAGAAAGCCAGCATTCTGAAAGCTGCGTCCCCAATTGCCGACGTGTTGAATGACGAAACTGACGAGCTTTGACTGTCGAACGGGGTATAACAAAAAGCGCCCAACTGGACGTTACCACAACTATCCGGTCCGCCAGTCGCATATGATGAGGCGAGATCGTTCAAATCAGCTGTGCTGGGTTTGAAATTGCCGATGGTCACAAGTGTTGCAACAGACAGTGCGACGCTAGACACTGACAAGGCCAGAAGATACCATGAGACCATGCCAATTATGTGCAACGTGAAGAGTGTGAAAGTGATTGGCAGGTAGCCACTAATGGCGAGAACCTTGATGAAGACATACGTATTGTAAATTTGTTGGAGGCTATTTGGCTGTAGGCCGCCTCGCCAGATCACCACTTGGGCTGCGATGTTTATTGCGACCATGAAGAAGCATTGGGCTTTCTGAAAATCCGTCAGAGCGACTGTTAAGCGTGATAGATGCTTTTGGTTCTCAATTCGGATCCACCGGGCCTTTTCGTGCGCTTTTTCGATTCCATGCTTGAGGGTGAGGGCACTACGGTATATGAAAAACATCCAAGAATGCCACAACATAGTTGCTTTGAAAGCGAGAAGAGCAACACCAGTCTGGATCCAGTAGGAAACGTAAACCTGTAGTATTCAGTAAGGGTAACATTGTGGAAATTGCATAATTTATATACCCCTATACCACCAATGTCTGCATTCACTTGAGCCTGAAACCTCAAGGATTCACATATCGCTCCCATAAGAAGAGAACCTTGCTCGCGGAAATCCCAGTTGCTCGGATCCCTGTATGCGGTGGCATTCTCGTTTCCAGCTCCATAGACGGTGTCATAAATAACATGGCATCCTTTTATGCTTGTACAGTAATCGGTTAGACAAGTCTGGATGAGGCGTGTCACATTTCTGTTCGACTCGGAATCATTTCTACTCGCTTGAATGCCGAGCTGTGCCACCAACGCTCTCGCAATCTGTGTCAGATTGTTCTCATAGTAGTGCGCGGCAACTTCGGGAAAGGCCATGCAATTATGTAGAGTCTCCAGGTTTGAGAACATGAACGATGTGTCTTTGCAGGAGACCGTGCAGTTCCACTGGTTAAGACTGGGTTGCCAACAGGCATCGGCAAAAAGAAAGATCTTAGTGTCGCTGTCGTAGAATTCATCATATAGCACTGAATCGTAAGAAGTTGGGAAGAGGGCATCTTGGACGCTGAATGATGATTTTGTTATTCCGAGGACGTCGAAGGTATCATTTGTGACGTGTCTGATGTCAAATCGTCCGGAAAGGTCTCCAGCGATGCTCGATGCGATATAAGGCGCCAGAAGCCATACCAGATTCATGGTATGCAGGGCCGCGGTGAGATATATCCAAAAGATACAGTCAATGCCTTCACCAATATGTGGGAGACATAACAACTCCGGAACGGGATTTGGAATGATGAGGACGACAGCACAATGATCCTTACAAATCGTCGAATATCCACGCTCACGACAGCTCAACCTCAATCCTATGTATGAGATCGTGACCGAAACAGCGCAGACATCCAAGCTCCGTAGCGCAGAAGAGTCACTGAACTGTGCAGAAAATCACACATATATGATGAGAGGAAGGGACTGTCGTGAGTGTGAGGGGGGATTTAGCAACGATGTAGAACTAATTCGAGGCGCTAAACATGCTATGGTATCCAAAGTCAGGGGAGTTGGTTGGTCCGCTCACGTAAACTAAACTAAACCTTGCTGTGGCGCATGTACTAACAATTAAAACGCTGGTGGCTGGATACCGTAGTAGATCTTGGCACTGCTGCTAGCGCTCTTCAGCCGCTTCTCCTTCTCTGCATCCCTCGAGGTATTTACCATGATCCATATCGCGCAGCCGTCCTCGCAGCGTCATAGAGCAGACCGGCACACGCTGGTAATTGTTCATGGTCCAAGCACTTGAATATGACGCAGAGCTTCCAGCATCACCTCCCAGCGCTGCTTTTTCGACCGTGAACAGCTTGTTGGCTACCCCATCGCTGACAAGCCTTCCGCCATCTTTTCATGGTTCTCCGTGGTCTTGAGTCATGCGCAGAAGTCTTGCCATACTCCTGCGTTTGCACCTATGACAATACATCGCTCCAAATTTACTGACGTAGACACATCAAGACCACTCTTTAGACTCTTCGAAACCAGAACCGGCCTTTCCATCACGAACCCCATCGGAATACCAAAGGATCTCTTGAAAAAAATATTGCACACGGCAGACTTGATGGGATGACATGGCTATACTCAAGAACTTAGACATGATCAGGGCGGAAAGTGGAAGAAACTATATGATGGATACTTGAGCCAAATCAATGCCTCAACTCGGCTATATGAAATCGGAAGAATTGCACTCGGATCAGCGGTCCCACTACGGACGGTCGCTGGCTGAAGACCATGGCTATCAAGCAAGAGTAACGGAGCATGAAGCGATACAAGATAAAGTGACTCATGAAACGTATGCGAAGGGTCCATCGCAACGTGAGCCAAAAGATAACTTTATCGTGGGACGACATGTTACCGGTTGCTGGATGTCAACTTGTCCAATAACTTCCTCCGAATCAGAAGAACCGATATTGAAGGCCTTTAGAGCATACAGCCAATTGAAGGGACAGCTCGTTATCGAAAGGCATTTGTCTCCTCAATACGGACCGGATTGGTGACTCTTTGCGACACGTCAGTGCTGTCTCTTTGTAACTGTGTTGGTCGAGCTATCCATACTGCCAAGCTTTTTTCCCAACTTGCCACCCAGGAGATCATAACATGCCAAGACCAATCAGCGGCCGCGCGAACGCAAAGGAAATGGTTCACATAGTCACCTATGGAGGACAGAGGCTGCCTGGGCGGTGGATATAAGAAGGTGGAGATTAGACCGCGTCCTACTAGACCGTCGCTTCACTTAAGTATTTTTCCTTCATATAACTAATAAGACGCAATTCTTCCATTGGGTGGCACAGCGTGTAAAGAGCGGGTCTGTAAAAATCAGATTCCTAACCAAGGTGGCCGGTGATGTCCGTTCGAGCCCCGCTCGGCGATTCCACAAAACATATTGAAGAACATACTCGACGCAGTGTTAAGCCAAAATCCAAAATACGCCGCTCTGTAACTCCAACATCCAAGTGTTGGCGCCTGGCCTCTCATAAACGTTGATGTCAAACGCCGAAACCCAATAAGGTAAACAAACAGCTGAATGCAGCAATTATTTTTTGGCGAATTTGAAGCAGTTTGATTTATCCTCTCACTCTGTTGGCAGTCGGGCTTGGGCGGTCAAATTTTCACCAAGTTCATTTGAAAACGTTCTTCAATTCCTCTACTCTCCCATCACCTTTCTTTATCGCTAGCATCTTATACTAGTTGTTGTCGTGGAGGTTGACTCGATTCTCGCTTCATCTTCGAACCGAAGATTCCCCCCAATCAACACATACGTGAGCGCTCCAGAACCTATGCTGCATAGCACCACCTTGGCCTTCTCTCCCTCACCACTGCATGCCCCTGGCCATATCACCATTTTCGAGCACTCAACGGATTTCGATCCGAGGTCAAGGCATTGAACTCTCAACCCCAGCTCTGTTTGCTTCCTTTGCTCCGACCTCATCCTGCAGAGCTCACTCCTTCGTACAGATGGTCGGCGAACCACGACGCTTGTTGTGCGCCTATCTACTTTTCAGGAACCAGCTCTACAATCCTCCCTACCCGACAATACTCCTTCTGCCGATCGAGGTCCGGACCTAAGACTGGTACTTGTCGCAACAATGTTGGAACTGAAGATCCTGCTGCAGCGAAGATTCGCTCAGATTGCAAGAAGGTGGCATGTGGGGAAAATGGCAGATGTTGCATGCGCTGTGGATAGAGGTGAGTGGGATGATTTAGGAAATTGTCCGCGTCGCTCACATAACGCAGGTGTACAAAGGCTTACGATGTCCTCTGATACCATTGCAAAATCAGCCTTTCTCAATCTACAGCAGGCGGATCATCGTCTCCTTTCCTCCCCCGGCTTGATGCCTCTCTTTCGAAACGATGGACCTTCTAGCTATTTTCCTCTTGTTGATGTAATACCGTACCGCGCACAAATATCGGAAGGGAGATTGTGCGCAAGGCGCTGACGGGACGTGAAGGAGGATATGTCATCAGGAAGGGGCTTCGAGGATAGAGCATCATATACAGCATGGGAAATCATACCAGTGAGCGCTGTGAAGTATTGCGCCTGGAAGTCTACATAGCCAACAACGTCACGAACAACTACTCCTCCTCGATCCCCGGCTCCTGATCATACATGGTGCTGCAAGCAACGGGACATTTGGCAACGTATAGGGTCAGCGCAGCCGCCATTACCACAGACGCACGGCGAGAGCTTCGTGGTTCACTTTTGCACATCTACCACTGCAACGGCGTGCTTTGGATGTTGGGAGACTGTTTTGGATTTAGTGTAGGGTGGGTAGGAAGAATGGGTACTGCGGTTGGTGTATTGGCTGCTGGTTTGAAAAATGCTATGGATGTTCCTTGGTTTGGGGGATTGTTGAGGGAGCTGTGTTGGAGGGGACATGACTATGGATCTACGAAATATGGGGTTTTTCGTTCTTATTGTGAATTCGCTGGAATGAGGAAGGTAGTAATTTGTGGCTGGTATCCCAAGGAGAGCGAATCAGGAGGGTACTCATCCAACGTTTAGGATTTTGCTCAGCCAACTTCACCCCTTGCCATCAGGTTTATACCTGAAAGTCAAACTCACACGCTTCCAATTCACCTCTCTCCCCTTCCTACTCCTCACAATCTCATGCTGCCATTTCCACCTACTCTCACCCCTCATAACCAACAAGCTCCTACCCAGCATCCTAACATCTTCCCTCCGTCCTGTCTTCTCCGCCTTCCCAGCCTTCCCACTCCTCACCGAGCCATCAAATGGCCTCGTCAGCTCATGAAAACGGATCGGACACGGCGAAAGCAAGCTCAAACCTACAACCGGCTCTCCGAACTGAAAATTCTCTGTGTGTGCAGAGATGCCGAGGTTTCCACTATACTCGTTGACGATGCAGTATTGTGGTCTCGCATTATCGGGGAATATATGTGCGTCGACCATTCTTTGGATCAGCCAGGCGAGTTCTGGAGGCATGGGTGGTGCTTGTAGGATCTGAGGTTTGGCGGGTTGGGTTGAGGCTGCGGGTGGCATGAGGCAGTATGTACCGCCGAAATGCATGGTGCGGCGGCTTAGGTCTGTTCGCCATTCGCATTTGGAGGGATCGTTGAGGAAGGCGAGGATGGTTTGCTCCTCGCTTGGGGTGATGAAGTTGTTGTGGAGGGTTAAGCCTGGGACTGGTGTCGCTTGGATCTCATGACATTGCACTACTTCATTCTTGCTGGATCCTTGGACTGGCTCATCGGGTTTCACAGGTTTCTGTATCTTTGTGCGTTTGGTCACTGGTACAAAGAATTCATTGATGTTTTTGCGTTTCCTAAGAGATGGATCCATAGATGATAGTTTGCCGTAAGAACGTAGCGTGCTCCTTTGCTGCATACAGAGGGATGCTTGGGCATGATTCAATTACATGCACATTTCGTCGTGAATGATACCTAATGTAAGTATATAATTGAAGGAGGATTTGAGGTGGCGAAAATATTCTTGACTGCATTTAGAATATACAGCATACTACGGCAAGCCTTTCGTACTGTTCGATGCAGCCAAGCTCGAGCGCGTACCTTGACGGAGCTTAACTCATGCTTTCTATGCTCGGCTGAAAACCCTCACAACAGGCTCAAAAGCAGCATCCACCCATCAAGATGACTCGCGGAACAAAAACTTTTGGTATACATGATCTACTTAAACTGTCTTTCGAGGTGTTCAAGAGTCCAGCTCGCCATCCAATCCACATCCTCATCGGCCGGAAGTCGCCCTCCTTTGCCCGACGCAGCGGTACATACCTACGCATGTAGATCATCAGGGCAAGATTAAATCACACCGACTGGTCGATGGGCTGCTGGGGATACGGCACGATGCACTGTGTAGTATCCAGGCTTTCGTTGCAAACGACAGTTCCCTCCTTGGGGGACGCAATTGAGGAAGCATCAAAGGGATGCATGGGAACAACATAATGAGTTCGTGTGGTTCGTGGGGCAATGTGGAGCTTGGGACTTAATACTACACCAGACATATCTTACATTGAGCTAACGTGGTAGCCCACGATGTGGCTGTCCTCATGTATGGGCTTTCAGTGGTTTGAAACGGGACAGTACGGCTACTGAGGGTCTCGGTGTGGGAAATTACAGTTCCTCGCTCCCAGTTCTGTACATTGGTGGCTCTACATGAACAGCTCCCCTCGTTTCCTGGGATCGATCTAGTACGCCTCCTCTCCGACGGACTACAAAAGTGAGCTTTGCGTATCATGCCAGTGTGGGTATGAAGGCTCAGTTGTATATCCACCTTCACAGCCTAGCACGCCGCTTACTTGGTCGAGGCGGTAGGGCCCAATTCACATGCGGCAGTGTCCTTCTCGGATCTTCCTGCATGCGTTGAAAATTGACAAGTTTGCTGACATGCTGTTCATGAAATGGGAAGGTGATCATGAACGTACTTCTCGAGCAGCAAAAGCTGATCTTTATGATAATTGCTCATAGCTGTCATGCAATGCTTCACGAGTATGCTAATTATCTGAGTGTAGAGGCTGAAGAGCTAGCCGTCTTTATTGGCTCTCCCTATGCAATTCGTATCCTCTTACGATCGAAGAACCTTCGCAATACCTCGTCCATCCCGTCCAGAACTGATTTGTGGATGCGTTCCCCTCATGGGGAAGGCTTGGAAAATGTGCCATTCCAGATCTGTGGCTACGTCCAAAAACCGCCACATCTTTCCCGCCTCTTCGGCCGCCCAATGGTGAACATATACCTCAATCACCTTTATAGCCGGGCATAAGTTCATAATGAGACGCACCAAAGCTTTCTCATCCTTAAGTCCTCGGATCCCGAATACAGCAACGATTGGCCATATGCAAGGTAGGAGGATAACGTATTGCATCATCGAGAATATTGGCCGTGCCTGGAAAACATCTTCAAGCTCCTGAGATATAGATTCTAATTCGAACGTATTGTTGGAATAGAATGTCTCAGCGGCCTCGTCGTGAATTTGCTGGCAGGTGACCAAGAGCGCAATATTCTTCCTTTTGTATTCATACATATTTGAAGAAGGAGGTCCGTGAAAGTATTGTTCCAATATATCTATAATTATAATCAGTATTATATACGTTCACACATTTTTATTAAGCAAAGCTGACCCCAACTTCTTAGAGGTCCTTGGACAAGAACGAGCCTATAGATGTGACGCCGAAGCTCTGCGGGCAATGAGAGGAGTCGGCATGTTTGAAGGTAGGGTGGGAGTTTGCGTCGTCCGCTCATTGTGAGATTATGGTCGGCGTTACTTGTCATAACTACTGAGGTGCCTGCGTCACCCATGTCTCACTTATCCGTGCGATTGTGACACCTGGTATGATGTTAACAGAAGCCCCAACCCCTCTGACGTGGTCATGCACGAGAGCACTGTACCATCAACTCAACGTCAGTAGATTGGTTCTTGGCTGGTAGAACATAACTCAACAGTTGGCAACCAGTGTTAGAGGAATTGTTCAGAGATGTAATCGAATTGTGTGATTGAGATTGATGGCACTAGTCTTAGCTGGTAACGGTCTCGGCTAACTGATGTGAAGTAACGTGTATCCAAATCGCACTTCCCAACTCCTGGGAGCCACGCTACCTAGGACATGCAAAACTTACAGACCCCTCTGCAGCATCGGCATCGACAACACCTTTCTGCCAAACGTCAATCCAACAACTCTCATCTCCACCTCGACAACACAAACTCCCCCACCAAAGACCGCACCTCCACCTCTAGGTCATATAAACGGTATACCTCACCGAATCCAAAAACGACACCGTCTGCTCAACCGGCGCATCCGACGTATAAATATTCGTATACGCCTCCCTGATCCCCGAAAACCCCACCGCCACCTTCATCATCGCCGCCCCGGTCGCACTGCTGGGCGTATACGTTACCAAAAACGGTCCCTGATGTCCGGTGCTAGGGGCAGCATTGAGACCTGTGACTGTAAATTGGCATTTGACGGCTACCTTGGTCTGAGCGTTCATGCAGCCGAAGTAGAGTTCTGCCAGGTCGAAGCTTTTGGTGGTACCGGCGATGGCGAGGGTGGGGGGGAGTTGGTAGGGTTGGCCGAGGGTGTTGATGGCGTAGTTGGGGGTGGTTTGGGGGTGGATGCCGGGGGTTTGCTGTTGGTTTTGGACGATGAGGTTTGTGAAGTTTAGGCTGGGGTGGGGGGAGAGGGTTAGTTCATTCCTTTTAGCTGTCGCGTTGGAGGTAGATGGGGGAGCGTCGAGGTTTTTCTGGATTTCAGAGGCTTGGGCCTCGAGCAGGCTTTTTCTTGGGACATGGATGCTTACCCTAGGTATGGCGCTGGGATCTTGCTTCCAACTTGCAGGCCGTCAAACTAGAAGTCGTTCTAGCAGCGCCTACGGAGTTCACTCAACCTCGACTTACTGTGGCGAATTGAGCCTGTGGAGTGGCGCGCTCCACAAGATTAAGTGCCTCGACATCTACCGGGGTTGCTCTGATTAGACTAGCAAGTGCGATGCTGGCGGCAATTGAGAACTTCATCGTGGAGGGTATGCTGGCTAGACTGGAGTGTAGGTGGATAATGTGGAAGCAGAAGTGGAGCAGTACGAGTTTGGAGTCGGTGTCTATTAGTGATCAGTTGGCAAATATTCATACACGAGCATAAGAGCGAGGAGGACTCAGGTTTTATACCCAGAGTGATGAAGGGGTTTCCTTGGCATAAGCTTAGTAGCTTAGCGAATGTAACGTCAGTCTCGAAGCGATTGAATCGATACGACTTCCAAACAATGGTAATATGATATTGTGCAGCCGATGCGCTGTATTTACTAATCTTCCATTCCTCGCACGACACGAGTTGAATGTCGGACTTCTCCGTTGAAAGACATTCATTGACCAGGGGCCAAAAAATCCGGTCATGTGTCAACCCTCTACCCAGATGAGAACAGTTCGTCTGGTAAGTATGTATGTAGCGCGATCAGAGGTGGTGGTCAGCGCAGATACGAGATATCCTTGGCGCCCAGAGGGGGCTGAAAGGGAATACGAAGTCTGAATTGCCCTACTCCTATTTGCTTGCAGTCCTTTGATGGCGTCTTTAGTAAGGTAGCGTAATGATTTTTTAGATTTATGAAGACCGTTCCTGAGATAAGCGAGATATTAGTGGAAATGTGGGGTGTTCGGTTACATCGCGTGTGCATGATGCATGACTAAGGATATGAAGATGGGCATTAGCGAGGAAATGACTCTAATACATCTTGATATATAGTCGATGAATGAATACGCAAATGTTGATTGTGATGGTTGGGAAGGTTGCGCTGTCAGCCGATGAGGATGTTATCCTGACATGACACTGGGGATATCATCGATAGCAATGTTTTATCGGCTTCCAAGTCTTAACTTGCAAGACCTGGCGCGCATGGCTTTGACGATTCACATGCCGTAGAGGACAGCGTTGAAATAACTATTGTATTGAAATCAAGTCGAGTTCTCCAGCGACCCAGATGGTTGACGGAGCATAGATTTACTAGGCCGAGTGTAGTGCCGCAGATTCTTGTACTCTATAACGCCATGCTGGTCTATGTCTCTGATACTTATTGCAAGTCGAAAGCAGTCGGTGTAACCTTGTCAACGTTGCGAACGCCATATCCGTCGGGTCGAGAGCGACTGGGTGTTGATGTAGCGATTTTATAGATCATCCGAGCTACTAACTTAGACGGAGATTCCTTTCCATCCAACAACTCTGAATTTGGTGCGTTGATGGGGTAATTTTCGCGAATGTCTGTATTCTTGGCGAATATTATATCAAGAACGTGAGACCCAGAAGGAGGACGTTGATGATCGGACATTGACACTTATGAAATCCGACTTCGAGTGTCAAGACTTAATGCTCCGAGGCGCTGAAAGCGCCTTCTGAGTGTCGAAGAGTTCATTTTAGTGAGTTTTTGAGATAGCCGACCTTGATCAAGGTGTCTCCTCTAAAAAGTTGAAATGGGGTCTGACATCCAACGTTGAGATACTGCCTTTTCCAAAGCAATTTTGAATTTGTCTCGTTCAGACTAGGAGCGTGTCGTATGCCGGTTGGTGTTCCTCGTGAATTCTCAGGAGGTTCGCTAGTTTTGTGTTGCATACGAAGTCGGTGGGTTTCTAAGAATGTTAACGCGAAAGAAGAAGCTGGATAGAAAAGTGATGCTAGAAGCGGTTCCGGTTCGAAGCTCGTGTGTCAATCATCGCTGAGGCTATGTAAGTGTTGTAAATGGAAATGTATTGACACAATGTGATCGTTCTACTTGTCACAACTTCCAGACACGCTGACACTGCGCTATACTTTCAACACCTACTCGCGTCACTCTTGACCCAGTATATAAAACAGAACCAAAGCGATGGTCGACTTAGAAAACGTGATATACAACATACCAGCTGCTTGACTACTAAGATGTCTCTTTCAAGCCCAAATCGACATTGCTCGACTTTGGCTACCATATCATATACCGAGATGTCTGAACACTCGAGCGAAGACCCAGCGAAAGATGTTCTTCGGGCGATACCTGTCGAATTGCGTCTCAAGATCTACACCCATCTCATTGCAACAGGAGATATGGCCATCACGCGGGCGTCCACATATACATACGAGGAGTGCAAATCGCTTCTTCCCACCTACGCAGTGTATCGAGTCAATCTCGGCTCTGATGACCGTCTTGAGGGACCTGCCGTGGCGCCGCAAAAGTTGTCGTTAATTCAGCACATTGAACTCGACATCAATTTATGTGACCCTTACGCTGGATGCGGGACTGCCAGGGTCTTGAAGTGCCTGGATCTCCTTGCGATCAGATTTCTTCAAGGCGATAGCATCACCCGGGAAACTTGCTATATTACTCTAACCGTGGATTGGAGGCTCCGCAGCTGGGATTGGTGGGATCAAACCAGCTTATTCCACGCCCTGAAGGATCTTAATGGCTTCAAACTCTTGTTGCTGAGGTTTGAGTATACCCAAGAGAAGAGCCCCTTGGCTAATCCTAGCGAAGAACCGCTCAATCGTATAGCTTGGCGCAACTTCCAGTACCCTCTGATCCAGCAGGCATTCCGGCCGTATCTTGGGCCTTCGGTGCTTGTTGAGAGCGGAGAAGAGCACGGTCTTACATTCTCGCCTTCGATTTTTGAAAGGATGGTGGAAAGCGGCTGACGTGGACGAGATACCGGACGGCATATTTGGATGGATAGGCTGTGAGAAGAATAGCTTGGTGTTCAATTGTATGCGATCTTCTCAGTCTTGTCTGAGTGGAGAGGGTAGCAGACGTGGAATCGTGTGCATTCTGGCAGTCTTCTGCATACTTTGCTGATTCCGTACCCAAATCTGTACCACTTCTAGCCTTTTGTGGTACAACCATGGGCGTAATGATGGAGGCATATATTCGGCGTTGCACCATATGACGGTCCTTGCAGATCACCAAGCTATAGAAAGTACCCAACCAAGAATTCGATCATCGAAGATTCCCAACTTGCGAATCTTGTTTCCCCAATTTTGAGTGAACGCGTCCACTTTTCTTCTGTAAATATTACTGTCACAAGGAAACAAAGGTCTCGCCAACGTGAAAAGGTATCGGTGATACGCCACCTTAGCGCTATCAACACACTAGATCGCAACCACAATCGTATCCAGACAATGCTGTATGATCTCACCAGTCTTTCTGCTAGAAGAGCATTGCTCATGGCCAACTTAGCGAAGCTAAGCTGATGGTAATGTGTGCAGATTATAAAGCTGGTTGCGCAAAGGTGGCATAGCTGTGACTATAGCTGGATGTATCGGATGAATAACCATACCAATCTCCCCAAAGGAAACGCAGTCCCCCACTTTCTCCATGCTTCCGGCCACACGGATCAAGAAAGAAGATAACAACGAACGATGCATTCAGTACTTTTCCTCATTGATGATGAAGAGTCACTAGGCAAGCATAGGATGCATCAACACAGCTGCTGGGATGTACGATCCTCCCCATATTTGAGACACGATGGGTCGAGTTTATGGGCCGTCAGATCCCATCAGTGAACTTCCGCACGCCAACCCCGAGCTTATTCACTTGTCAAGATCAGCCAACTTCATATGAGCCAGCGTCTCCCCAACGCTAAAAGGGCCTACTCAACCCAGAATAGGCTCTAATTGTCAGCCTGTACTGGTATTGCAGGAGCTAATGGCACTGGCTAGCTTCATGCAGAGGTGCAGTAGGGAGCCTGGAGATGACAAAAGCGCGGCAATGCTCAGCACCAGGATTTTGGCCTCCTCCTTCATAATGGCTCACCAACGATATGCGTCCTACCTCACCTCTGTCACTTTCCGTAGGTCTATCCTCTCCTCAACTGATTCATTGTCTTGGTCCCTCACTAACCTGAAAACTTCTGCCGATATGGTCCACCTCTTTATGTCATATCTTTCAAGGCCTGAGCACACTACCTTGGACACCCTTGGTCTTCCTGGAATTATAGGACGTCAGTTCATCCGAAACGCCCTAACGATATGCCGATAAGCGATACTGTCTCTCAATTTGTGTCCTAATAGGATTTTTCAGAGTTATGATTCTACCATCTCGGTGAGCGGGCGTCGTCACGGAAGTAGGCGGTATCAAATGTGGAGTGCAGACGAATCCATATCGAGTGGATGGTGCCACAATTTATGTTCACAATGTCTTCTCCAATCAACCCAAGCATTATAAAGCTGTCAAAACAACAGCAGAGCCCTGCAGCCAGGATGTGTCCATAGTGCTTATTGAGTATGTACAACTTCATGATTGGTAGTGAGAGTAGGTGATGGGCTTTATGTATTTCTAGATCTTCCCATGCGCGGCATCAATTCCGCACTTGGATGACAGCCTCACAGGGCTACGTAGGCTAGTACCGTACCTCGGCAATCCAATCTACGAAGTGCTATCAATCCATGAAGCGACTGTTTTCGAGCTATCTAGATCATTTTATATGAGGGCTTCACATCTTCATGCCTTGTCCTGGCTGATGGTACGCAGCATTGTGTTTCCAAAGCCAAGCATTGGTGAGCTTGGGCTGTGTTTTGAATTTGACCGTCATCCCCGGTTCGGGGGCGTACGTGGTTTCACATTGCTAATGACGATGTCCTGCAGCTGGCAGGCTGTTTGAAAGCACCGCCTTGTGTTCTCATCCTATTCTAAGCCTCTGACGGGGCGGGGCGGGGCGAGGCGGCGCGGTACTCCCCGCCGCATGCTCCGCCCTGTTTCACAACGCAAGTGTACTGCGGGAAGGAACCCTTGAAGATTGCGGATGATTGTGTGGATGAGACGAGAATCTGCATCTAATTGACCATCATCTTGCATAGCAAGGCTCAATCCCAGCCTGATCTCAGCCTCGCTACCTCAAACCTCTTCTTTACCATCTCATCCCAAATTCTACACTGACTCGCAACTACCACTATAGGCAGCCGATACAACATCTCTTTTGCCTACATACTCAGAGAGTGTTTTCCTTTAGTCGGAATTTTTACACTTTTCTGCATCATCGACTACCCGGCAACTCCTTTGTTCGTGAGCACAGACAAAGTCGGAAATCGTCACCTATCCAGCAGGGTGTTTGTTCAATCTTGGCAGATGTGTTCAGCACCATAGCTGCTGCTATAGGAGTTGCAGACGTTGGTGCTCGTGTCAGCGCCAAACTCTATACATTTGGCGTGCTTGTTGCTAGCGCGGACGAGACTATATCCTCGATCTCTAAAGACGTTGCTCTGACATCTACGGTTTTGAAGGAGCTTGGCCTGATCTTAGCAAGAGACCGACCCGAATCGCCAATCGTGACGAAGACTGCGATCATGAATATAAAGGAGACGGTGCAGGAGTGTGACAAAGCTTTCGAACAAATCGATTCCATACTGCTCAAGAGGGTACCGAAACTTAGACTTGGCAAAGGAGATTATGGGCCGAAAGCTGCTGTTATCTTAGAGCGGTTTGGCTGGCAAGCAGTGGAACCAAAGGTGCGACTATTACGCAGTAATATCGACAGACTCAAATCGTCATTATTGCTGATGCTCAACGTCCTTGTGCTTGCATGGTTCATCAGTGACAGGTTTGATTCAAACGTCTCCAATATGTGATGGTGATAGGACTGAGGGTTCAATAGGAATGGTCCTCCAAGCGTGATTGACAGCAAGAAGACTCTCTGTGAATCTTTAATCCACTCTAAGGAAACATACGATTCAAAATTTCAAGAGCTGAGAATTTCTAGTGATCAGTCGATTGAGGCCTCGAATCTGACGCCAGTCAAGCTGACATCTAAGGTCTCGCCAACGTCGTCTGACAATCCAGGTGCCCAGCACTCTTTCAATTTAGATCCAAATAGGGAACCCAGCTGGACCCAATTGATGTCGGAACCGCATCAAATTGTGGGTGTTGGAGCGTTATCAGACCAGACGAACCTAGCATCCTACAAGATGACTGTCTTACGAAACTTGCAGCAAGATTACAACGATCTTTTCCTGAATTTGATCGATGAGGTCAGAGCACAAAAATACGACATCGACCAGGCAAGTCGATCAAGAATTGAGTCTCAGATTGCTATTTCGCGCTCAAATGAGCTTAGCCACCTAGATTTGATGGCGTCTACAACATCAGCTCTTCGATATCCATCGTACAAACAGAATGTGGAAGCCCAAAGAGCAAGTGATTTCGTATCCCACACGGTCGTCAATAACATCGCTTCTCAGCAATCCGCGTGTACTGCTCCTGCGCACATAGTCAAGAGCGATACGGATAACGCAGACCGAGGCCCAAAAAATTCTCGGCCGCGAAAACGGACGAGGATTACGGATCCACCAACAGATTCAGAATCTCAACGGGCCCGTCTTGGCCGCTACATGAAGAACTACAACCCTCTAGGACTTGGAATCGGCGGAGGCCGCCGTGCATATGAGGTTGCCGGTCCTGCAAGACCCCCTCCTCTAAAAATTCGTGATTCAACGAATCAAAAGTCTGAGCAGCAGAAACATACATCCGAGCCGATTGTACTGAGTGATACGTCTTCTGACCAAGACGAAGATACAAACGTAACAGGGAGCTACAAACCATCTAGTAGTGTATTACCTTCTGCTTCTCGGAAGGAAACCTTTTGGAAAGCTCAGGACGCCCAAAGACGATCACTTGGTACGCCCTCCTCGGCGTCTTATGGTGCAATCAACAGTGCGACAGAAGCCCGCAGACAACACCTTCGTTCGTCGGCGTTCAATCTGCCTAGTCCCCCGAACAAAGAAACCCCGCTAAGGCGCCAATTGGTATTCGAGCCTCTGCCTCCACCGCTGGTCGGATTTTATTCCAATGATGAACCACAGGTATCGCAGGGACCGAAATCTACAATCTCCGATCTTCTCGCGCTATGGACAACTATCCCAGCCGCATAAATGTTTCAATAGCTTTTATTCTGTATAAAAAAACCAGAACCTGCTATAATAGAAGAAAACATGATCTACTACAACTCAGCGATAGGCATGGTTCCAGCGACTGTGACTTCAGTACATGTACCCTCGAAAGCTTCCATGGAAATATTGATTTTGATGAGTGAGGCTTGTACAAGACGATGGTACGCATCTTGGGTATGAATTATTCAAACATTTGTTGCACATGAAGACCCTAGAGATAGAAAAGGTACTAAAGCATCCAAATCCTGCAAAATAGTACAAAACTCACAAAGAACGATCCTTTCATTTAATAGTCAATACAGGACTCAAATACATTAAGCAACCCTCAACCCAACGCAAACATGTCCCCTTTCTCCTATCATTCCCCCTCTCCAATTGTACCCTTATATAGTAGGGGAAAGACGTAGCCCAACGCACTATACTAAATGCAACGACTCAAACACAGTGATCCGGACCCCGGAAATGCCGGGGTACAAGAGGCTCTGATATGATGCCAATAGAGCGATCTAAGCGATCCGCTTGTAGGTAGAGGCATGGAGATTTTAGCATCCGCGGGATTTTGGGAAAGGGCATTGTTGGGTTTAGAGCATGCTGGGGTTGTAGTTCGTGGGGAGGCTTTGGAGATTATGAGGCAGTATGGAGGTAGGTTATTTTACAGCTTGAAAGAATCGCGGAATTAATGAGAAGGATTTGTCGGATTGGTTTAGGGGTTGGTAGATCTTCGATTTTTTCTTAAAATTGTCTGTCCATGCAGCTCCTTTACTGCGCTTCAATACGACCTCGCTTGAAGTCGCAAAGTTGCGTTAATAGTGTATCGGCGTCCAAGCGATGGCTTATTCGTCTTGAAGAGGACGTCGAAGTAGAACCATCTCGTGCTGCGAGAGTGGAGTGCAATAGGGTGGGAACGTTGGGATAGGTAGATGTTGCTTGGTTTTTCTTTTGATGACTATTGCTGAATTTTGTGGGGTGGAATTGAACGTTAGGAGCACAACACTAGTCGATGGATGTTCTCGAATCGTTTTGCAAGATACGATTCATGCAACAGGATGTCTCATAGCCAATTGCCGGGAAATGCAGTCGCGATAAGCTCGATATGACAGCACTAAGAATGGGAAGAATCAGAAGGCTTGCCCAAGCAAGCTAGCAAACCTTCTTGAAGAGGTCGGTATGGATATCATCGAGGAAGAGGGCTCAGTAAACGGTAGTTAATATGACGATGCCGCCTCACCGCAAGTTCGATAGTATTGTACTCCGAATATATATTGAGCGTCCATGATAGGATGTAGCTGGAGAAGTTCGCCATCAGGAAGACCCGCTACTTCGAAACCGAATAAAAGTTATAATGCACTAGAGTCGCAGAACCTACCATAATCGCAAAGCGAAGGCGGTAGCGATATCGATCGAGAAACTTCGTATTAGGGAGGAGTCAATGGAGCAGTAGCGGGCTGCAGCCAAGTTACGGCGCTGGTATAATGCTCGTGCGGCGCTCGTGTACAACGACTTGCCGATTAAGTGTCAGGCGCCGCACCTTGAAAGGCTTGATCTGATGCGCGACTTTTCCACGTATTCGCTTTCAGTGTCCCATACAGAACGGCTATGAGATCCTAGAACCAGGCCCACCGATTGGGACCAACTGAACTTTGTCATTTTGTCATTCGTCGTCGGTTGTTCTCCTTCATCAATCTCGAAAATTTCCCTTCCACCTCATTCCAAAATCTAGGTTTGCAAACCTGGTTAGGAACAGAACAACAGCAGCCAGCGGCATCGCAACCGCAAAGAAGGTTCGGAAGGTCGAGACCAGCGAAGATAGATCGCCATTCATACTGAATAAGCTCGCCACGAAGGATAATGGCACGAACGTCACAGCCAACCAGGTCAAACGGGCTAAACTTCGATTCTGTTCAACGGCTTTCTTGCTCTCTTCGATGGACATTACTGCGGTAACGACAGCCATGATTCCATCCGCACGACCCTGTAGGGTCTCAATGCTAGCCATCAAGATCTCGAAATCGCGTTGAAGGTCTGCGACGTGGTTCTCGGTGCTACACATGAAAGTTTCGCGCTTGATGACTTTCTCTAGCGCTTCTGAAACCAGTACGCGGAAAATCGGCAATCGCCGTCTCCAGCTGTGTAGCTTCTTGATGGTGGCTTGCAGTCCACCGTTCTTACTTTGCAACTCAGGATTCTCGAGCTCCCATTCCAATTGAGTGAGGCGGGTTGTGGCGTACTTAATTAAGGTATACCATTCCGCACAGACAAGAAGGAGAGTCTTCTTGAAAAGAAGACGAGGGTCTTTCCCAACGTTATTGATGTCCTCAGGTGAAAGAGAGCTGGTATAATGAATTATATCCTCGAATGTGGATGTCCTTGGTGGCCCTCCTGAAGCGCGTTGTGTCATGGATGGGCACTCGTCAAGGTTACGATAGCCACCCCAGATCGGGAAACCCTCTTTTATTGTGGGGTCGACTAATAGTATACCTAGCAAGCGTTAGCTGCCAGCTCTTGATGTTTTGGCCCGTATTGGAACGGCCGTTTTCAACATACCAAATACACCTTGCTCTTCATTCTTATTGGGTCTGATCCAAAGAGAAGTTCGACTTCGGATCAGACCAACATCAGAGTTCGGGATATCGACATCTGGAACCCAATTACCGTCTTTGTCCACTCTCCGTAGCACGTTGAAGCCTCCAGCTTCCCACTTAGCTCTCTCGAGGCTCCGTTCGGTCCGGAAGTATCTAGTTTGGACATACCGTACGTGTAGATATGAACGCTTGCGTGACGTGAGGTCAAGGTCCGGAAGTTCAACCCAAGGATCTCGGGTGTTGTACCACATGTAGTCAGATATGTGTCCTCGGAAGAACAGCGGGTTAATGTCAAATCGAGCACCTAGGGCTTCAATCACATCTCTGGAGAGGTCTTCTACCACGAGTAGACGGACACTGGCTTCATTACTCTCGCCAAGCCCACCAAGAGCTTCAGACAGCTCCTTAAAATTCGAATAATCGGCTCGGGACACGCATGTTTCTTGCTGGAACGTCAACATAGCGACCTTCGTTCTGCTTGCTCTCTCTGCTTTGTCGAGCTCTGTCAGAAATCTTTGTTTGGGAGGAGACGTAGTCACTCTCATGAAATCGGCAAGGTACGAGATATGTGGCCACCCCTGTGAAAGAGACTCCAGGTATCGCATATAAGGTTTCGAAGGTGATGCTCGCGACTTGAAGGCCAAGAGATGTTCCTCAACGATCTCTCCAGCCTGCCCAATGCGGCTCTGTTCGTATACATCACCAATATAGTAGGGGTCGCCAGCCGTGATAGTATGCGGTAGTATATGAGACAACTGTGAGAGATCTATTCTCGAGGCCTGACATAGCTTTTCAGATGAGTTGCCAGACTGATGCGACGTAACTTGTCTGGTATCGGCCATATGATAAGTCATTCAGACAATGGTATTTGCACAACTGCAAGGACTGCAACGGCAAACGTAGCATTCCAATCCAAATCTTGAATCCTGTTGATGGCTCTTGCATCCTCATGTGTATTAGGTAATACAACCGCCGCCACATAAGACATTCTATCTTTGGCTCCTGAGGCTTTGACGAAAGATGCAGAATAATGCGCAGGATCCAGCAGAAGTTACAAGCTTGATCAGTAGCACGTCGGAGGCTTTGGACATAGGTACTTAATATAGCCCAACACTTTGCCGCTTTCAGCCAGCACAGCCACGCGGGAGAAGCCACTTGCCGCAGCCGCTGAACGGCAAGGCTGTGCTTCTCGGAGAACCCATCGACTATATCAATCCTAGTAATCAATGTAGCTATATCTCCTTGGCTCTATAGAGCCTTTGCTTTTGCAACATGGTCATTGCCTTTACGGTAGCATGGGCAACGCCAGTAGATCCTATCGATCTGGGCGCTCGGATTGAGGCTTATATCATGACCAAAGCAACAATCTCTACCTTCGGATCATGCATTCGATATGCTCCGAAGAACTCTCCTCTGGCTCGGCTGCCAGCCGAGGTACAAGAATTTGTAGGCGCACATATTCAGGAAACGGTTTTCAAAGACCGCAGAAAAGCTTGGACAGCGGACTTGGCTTGCTGTGGGTATCAAGGCCGACCCGGTGATGTCTATAGCACCGATGAAATTGAAGAAGGCAAGGCCGAATATCTTGACAAAACTCTAGACTTTGGAGTGGAGGAATACCCTGGTGAGGTTTGCACATCGAATGAGGAAGACAGCTATGAGTATCTTAGAAAGGTCATTGATCGCTGCACGATTCCCCAGAAGGAGACGCGATTGGCACGATGGAGAAAGGTAGTGGCACTGATGAATGTGTTCGCATGAAGATATACTGACCACGGGCTATCCTGACAGATCTTTTCCAAGGACTTTGGGCTTTCCTTCTTCTTCAAGAGCTTCTACCACTTCCAGGGCGATCAATTCGGTGGAATACCCCATTTCCCTGCGCATGTCACCTTTGCCTATTTATCACTGCCGTCCGCTCAGTCGCCCGTTGACGCCGAATTATTTTCAAACCTAATCTCTCCTGCTTACCCAATCATGGCCGACACTTCCATATCGCGCGAGCCGTCTTCCGCTGAAAGACTTCGATTTAAAAAAGCTATCAGCGCGTTGCAACTAAAGCCCCACGTCCATATACTCCAGCTTGATCCCTTGTATCCCACTTGGATTCGAGTGCCCGGCCCGAGCCGAGACCTGTACTCTGAGCCTGTGGATGAACGAGAGCTGCACAGGATGGCGGAAGGTGGGCTTAAATTTTCATGTGTCCGGCCGGTAGTTGCTGACATCTTCCGAAGCATTGGAATTTACGGAATGGCCAAAGCTTTTTGGTATAATGGGGGGGCGAACTGACAGAGGAGAGATTAGTGATGCGATGATCTTTGGGAATAACTGAATACTGAGCTAGCATGATACAGCTTGCACACGCTTCTGCTTCGATGTTCAAGAGCTTCCTAATGGAGCTTTGAGCCTGCAGGAAGTATGATGCCCGATTGAGACCATGCTTTCCAGGGCCGAAGACCTGTCGATATCTCAAAGCGATTGGCTCAACACATAGAACGCACATACGCCTTCGGCACTAACCTTGATAGCACAGCGAAAGACTATGATCACGAGCGATACGGCATTGAATATGCTCGGAAAAACAGCATTACATTACAAAAGAGTGCTTTTTTTCTCATACTGATTACCCACTCACCCTAATTCCATGATAGCAACATGGGAACCAAAAAAACTATTCCATGGCATGAATAGCGTGTAACGAAGACCATTCATCGTGGTGGGGAGGGTTGTGGGGAAGAGTGGTGATGGGAGGTGGGGTAAGATCGTGATTATAGTTGAAAAAGAAACACAAAAAAGTTACTCGGATATAGTATTAAGAGTAGAAAGGAAGTGCAGGCTCTCAGGACTTTTCACAATGAGACCTCTTGCTTTCTTCGCACGTTTGCGGTATGATGGTTCATCTTCTGCGTCCTTGGCTGGAATTGGAAAGGGGCTCGTGTTTTTTGGGGGGGCCGGGAGATATGGTGTTTGTTTGTGGTGTGTCCGGAATGTGGAAGTGGGGACTCGGACGGCATTAGGCTTTGGGAGGTACGGGAAAGGTTTCTGTTGATTGTGAAATTTTACATTGCGGGTTGCCTTCTGCCGGGCTACATAAGATAGCCAATCGATACCAGATCGTTGCCGATCAATTCCAAGGCAATACGGGAACGTTAAGCAGCAGGCGTATAGGAAAGTGTTTCATAAGCACAAGGATAGTACCGACTAGATCCTGATTAGTGCTGATGATTTCAACTGTAATGACCAACCTAACCAAACCAACGCATAGCTCACCATCAAGCACTCTTCTTCTCCGCTTCATTATGCCCATCCACTCCAGTGCCACCAATCGGACCGTCATGACCAACAGCCCCCATATTCGCCTCCGCATCTCTCAACTGCCTTCTCCTCGCCTCCTGCGCGAGATCCGGAGCCGGCGCAAACGTGCTCTTCGCCCTGATCTTCTTCCCATACAGAAGGAAGATCACAGGCATCGGAGCCAGTGCCAGCGCGACGCAGCCCAGTAGCGTAGATGCCCACTGGATCCCCATCCCATCGAACATGTAGGTAGCGAAGAGCGGGAATACGGCCCCAAAAGTCGCACGCATGAATGTGTTCCCTGCAATCGCCGAAGCTGCGAACATGAGGTAGGCGTCCACGATATAGTTGAGCAGGGAGAAAAAGATGGAGAAGAGCCCGAAGCCGGTGCAAAGCCCGGAGAGGGTAGGAACGATCCATGGGATTTGATCGCCCTTGAAGCCGGTCCAACCGAACCAGAAAAGCCCGATGGCGAAGACGATACCGCCGGCGATTGCGGGATAAAGACGCCATTCGGGAACGGGGATGTTGTTGTTGGCTTCCAGTTTGCGCGCATAGCTTCGGCTTGTGAATGCAATGACGATGAACGCGATGATTTCGCCGAAGACCATGCCGAAATAGGGCAGTCCACCTAGACCCTCGTTGAAGCCATATTTGCCCTGAAATACTAAGGCATATGCGGTAAGGAATAAATAGAGTAGACCGTAGATGAAGGACATGTAGAGACTGATGAATAAGACAATTGGTTCCAGGAACAGTATACGCATGGGGCGGGAAACGTTCTTCGTGATCAGCTCTCTGAAGTCGACTTCGATCTCTTCTTGCTTGGCGTGGATACCCCAATTTTGCGTTCGACGCCGGAGTTCGGACGCTTTGTTGACCAAAATGATGGGAGGATAGGTCTCTGGGAAGAAAGCGAGGAGCAAACCGAAAGCCGAAAATCCCATGATTGCAGAGATATATTCGGTCCATCTCCAGCCGAGGTATGATATGGATATGAAGCCACCGATCTATCAATAGTGGGAGTCTTAGCATCATCTTCTAAATTAGGGATAATATGCGGTAGGATGGATAGGTCAGACTAAGCAGTGTGATTGAGTTGGCGGACACGGTCTCGGATTTTATACAAGCTTGCCATGAACGACAAGAGGAGAGTAGGCTAGAGCAATACGTACGAAAGGAGCTAGGAGTGGACCCATGAAGACAGTGGCTGAGAACACTGCGAGAGCCAAGCCTCGATCTTTGTTGTTGAACATGTCCGCAAATGCTGCCGCCACAACAGCCAGAGGGCAGGAACCGAAGAAACCACCGAAAAATCGGCTGAGCATGATTGTCTGAAGATCCTTTGCCACTGCAGTAGCTATTCCAAATATCGAAAACCCAAAGGCAGCGATGACAAGGGGCAACCGCCGGCCGTAGAGCTCCGACATCGGAGCCCACAATATAGGACCGAAAGCGAGACCCAGCACAAAAAGCGATGTTCCCAACGTCGCAACCTCCTGACCGACATGGAAGGTCTCGACTACGCCCCGGGTAGCCGCGGAAAAGATACTGCTGCCCATGGTCGCCGCTAGGGCGTCGTAGGCAAGTATCATGCCGATGAGGAGCTTTCGTCTCATGGGCCAATTCTGAGCATGGCGTGGATCATCCACACCGTCGAACTCAACGACATACTCCTCCTTGGCGGGAAGCGCAGGCGGACGCGGTTTTCCCGCTCCCATCTCCGGCAATGGCGCTTGCTTGGTCGAGGTGCGTGATTTCAACCGTGAGCCGCCGACGGTGCCGGAATGCTGGGAGCGATATGTCTCGATTCGACTCAGAGCTTCCGGGTGAGTCTCCGAGCGATTGATGCGATTTGTTGCGGTCCTGCTCATCCGCGCGGTACGGATGCCCTCCAACTCCAGGGAGGAGGAGGAGGCCGACGGGTTCGATTCGGTGTCGGCCGAGTCATCTTCCAGCTTGGTGGCAGTGGCTTGGTCGTACAGAATCGCCTTTTCGGCTGGAGTGAGCTGGTGGTATCTTTTGTAAAATTCATCATTCGGGTCCCATGTGGAGTATCGGCGGGGGTTCGCGTCACGTTCTGCGCGAATCACGTTGATGTCTTCCTCGTTGAGTGTCATCTTGGCGCTTGATGGACATTGCCAGAATCATCTGTTTGATAATTCAGTCTCCCCTGCTTTTATAGATATACCAGGAAGGTCCCGCTTCAATATATATGCGATGAACCGAGCTCGGCAAAAACGGTTCATGCGGCTCACACGGCTCGGCGTTTGCTAACGAATTACGGAGCCACGGAGCCCACTCCAGGAGACGCTAAAAGAGGGGACAATGATGAGTAATCGGATAATCATTCACTAATGCACTTTAGCTGCAGATCTAGCATGTTCTTTTAAACTCTATTTCCCGCATGTTCCCGCACTAGTTCTAAGAAAAGAAACTCGTGTCTGAAAATCTGAAGAGTAGTAATGTTATGTAGGTAGAGCTCAATAGCATACCAAAGTCAGACAGATGCCAAGGAGACATATATTCAGAAGATGGTGATGAAGGGGTAGAGGGAGACAAACATTCCATGTCCTGGCAACTCTGGCATCCGCCAGGACGTGGGATAGTGCAGGATCGCAATCTTCCAACTGCTATGAACAATTCCAGCGACTTGTCTGAATTTCTTGCGATCTAACCTCTATACTTGGGGCCCACCTTACGATTAATAGAGCGCGATCTGAATTTCTGGGTGAGGGTTTCGATCCACACCACCCGAGCAACAATAATATATGCCATACCCAATCAGAAATCTTATGTCTATACTAAGGTAGTCGGGATCAGTTTGACTCTTCAAAGCGAAAAGTCTACCACGATCCCCAAAGGTACTAAATAATAGTATGCATTCCTTTTCTGTATAATCATGGCAAGGCGGTGTCCTTCAATGCCTCCGTACGTTAGAGACGGTATTGCATATCAGACTTTATCTGTGAGACATCTGGCATCACGCACTGGTCGGTCTGCTATATCCTACCGATATCCGGATCTATATGCTCATCATCTTGCCAATACCACAAAGTAACCATGCATTATCAAACAGTCATAGGCTTTCGACTCGAGTTGGCAAGCCCATACATACAATTATTCCTAATAATGGGCGATACCTTCTGCGTTCCTGATACTCGATAACAAGGTTGTCTATGATACGGACACCGTCTGACGATCAGATCACAGTGTATTGATATGCAGCGCCATTGACACTAAACGCTTGGGAGACGTCGAGGACGATTTTATATCAGTACCGTAGGATGTAGTACTTCAAGTCCTCGAACGACTTTTCGCGAGAAACTAATAGAATGGATGTAGAACACCTCGGCGCTTCCATCCTATACTTCGACAAAGCAAGTGATACCATATTCCCAGAAGATCAATTGATAACACAAGTCACAAAACTACGAACTTATATTCAAATAGTGGCCAATTCTTCCATATACGGCCACAGACTGAAGAATACTCGGCATCCCGTCCGCTCTGCCATTGACAAGCTTCAGATCGAACAATTAGTAGTTGGGTCGGTGACGACCAGCGAATCCTGTTTGTTGTATGTTTTTGATTTTTTCCTCCCTTACGTCCTTTCCTCTTCGCCATCTCGCTAGCTGCTTCGTTTGAAACGATATATAACGTTTACGGTCAGACTTTATTAGACCTCTGCATATATGTTTCTACAAGTTTCCAATTAGTTCACGCCGTATCGATGTATGAAATAGACGTCACGGCCATATCAGTGACTTAGCTTCATAAACATTCTTCGTCCTACAATGGGTCTTCCTAAAAATTTGAACAAACCAATATGTTGCTTCCCGACCATCAGCCGTGACCAAACCTTCCTCCCTATTTTTCTCAAATTACTGTCGACCGCGCGACCCACTCACAACAAATCAATGATACCCTTACTCGCATCGCGAACGTTGGTAGTCCAATACTGAGGCGTGGTCTGCATGTAACAAACGCCGCCCTCAATAACACTTTCATTAAACGTCCGACCCCCCTTCTCACCCAACTTATCCACAACTCTCAACCCGATCTCGTTCTTCTCCACCATCTCCTTGAACCCTTCTTGCAACATCTCATCTTTGCCGAACCCTCCCTCCTCGAGGTTCTCCGCAAACGCGGCAAAGTACGAGAGCGTACTTTTGCCAATGTTCTTCTGCCATTCGCGAGGAAAGGTGGAGTCTTGTTTTCCGGTCGCGATGTGGGCAGCTATCTTTGCGAAGTTGTACTCGAAGTTTGGTTGAAGCGTGATGACAGGGGCGGCGAGCACGTTGGCGATGCGGGATTCAATGGCACCGATGGCGGGCTCGTAGTCCCTTTTGATGCCTTGCTTGGCGTCGAAGTCGAGCGCCGCAGCGCTGCCATTGGACGTGGAGGCGGCGACGCCGGCTGCGTTACGACGTCGGCCAGGTTCTCGGTTGCTGTGCGGATGTTGTGACCGAGGTACTTTTGGTTAAAAACGATGCGCAGGCAGCCATCGCGGATCTCGCAGCCGGAGTAGGAGATTGCGGGATTGGTGGCTGTTTCGAGGGTCATGATGTGCGAAGAGCAGAGGGTATTCAACTCGCTTTGGCCGTCGGCGCCGAATTCGTCGACGTATTTCCGGATGCCTTCGGTGGCGTTTGTGAAGTATCTTTGGGAAGGAGGAGAGGATCAGCGCGATGATTGGCTCGTCAATAGCGAGGGGAAGGAGAAGGGAGAGTCATACTCTGTGAACATTTGGCCCGTCGATTCTTTCGCATAGCGGTCTACGGCAAAGCTGTAGACATAACCAGCGTCGACGGAAATTTTCCAAGGTACGCCCATGATGGAGGAGAGATTGGCTTCGAGCTCGGGAATTTTGACCTCCCACTTATCGCGGACTGCAAATTCATGGACAGTCAGCCCAATGCTCAGTCCCTGAGGGTTCTTAATGAAAGTTCTGTACACACCCTCCTTGCGAACTGCCATGGGCAACTTCGTCTTTGGCGCATCGGGAGCGCTACTTGGTGCAACTGATGTTGCTGGTGTGTTGACGGTGCTGGTTGCTGGGGTGGAGTAGCTGGACGAGGTATCTTGAGCAGCACCCATGGGTGCTTGAGCTGTCGAGCCGGAGCCGGCTCCCTCTTTCCCGCCAAGACCAAGGGACGCGGTGGCCTTGTTCAAATCGTTCTCTAGCTCAGCGACTTTGGCTTTGGCTTTCTTGAGGAAGTCCATGATCGTTGGTGTTCCGGTACTTGGATGGGTTTGTTGATGCGATGAGAGGATCAATTCTTTTGGGAATGACGGAGCGTGTTCGCGTCAGTGCAGTAGAAGGCATTGGCAAAGCGAGACGCGGCATCTTATATCCTTTGTTACCCCTGCAAGCAATATTCACCCTCCCCTGCACGAAACATTCATTTGATAGGAATCCATGCAGCCTCGTAGCCTAGAATCAGCCGATCAAAGAGCCCGCCAGAACTGCCGAATATTGATGCCCAGTAATTTTGATCTGGCTTGTACATAGAGAATGGGTGTGTGCCTGTTCATGTGTGTAATTTCGACACTGATGGTTGTGCCCCGTCGTCCTATGGGCAAGCATAGATATACCCCCCCTGCCCCACACTTCGGCCTTACGACAATGACTGGTGGATTATATTGCAGTTTTGAACTCCGTCCACCCAATGTATCCCTCACTCATGCTCGTCATTGTCTACCATGATAATGCCAATTCTCAATCGCCTGTTTAGAGAGTCAGGCCAAATCGTACCGTACACATAGTTGCACACAGGGGGGGGTGTACTTCCTGCACAATCTCCGAGCAACTGAAGAGGTCAATTGTTCCTTTGCATGGTTCATGGGTGTAGGGGTAAAGATTGAAGGAGAGGTGCACCCAGCGTGCCAGCCTTGCCAGCAGCGTGCTGCGGCTGACGATGGCGTGCCGCAATCTACAAAGCTTTTAGCGTGTGCAGTTTCAATGCGATTAGCCTGCTGCAAGACCCTGACCCCGACCCCACTAGTCCGGATGTAATTGCTGATTTTGTTACGCCTATACGACTATACTACTTGATAGTCAACGCTTATGACATATATCTAAGTAGGCCAAAAAATGCGCATAAGTTTATAGTATCTAATGCCCTTAAAATTATATAAATCGGTCTACTGGCGACAAAGATATGACTGATTCTATAAGTTTACTAACTAAATCCATGTGTCTTGGTACCGCTGTGCCTGTGTTTATACCCGACGTACCCTACTACTTGGTAACCACGACTCAGGATAAATATCTGAGTAGGCTGAAAGATGCGTATTTATCTACGGTATCTAACGCTTTAAAAATTATAGAGATCCGTCCACGTACGTGGAAGATATGACTAATTTAATAAGTTCGTCGAGTTAAAAACTGCTGTCATTCGTGGGGTCGGGGTCGGGGTCTTGCAGCACGCTAATCGCATTGAACTTGCACACGCTAATTAGCCCCTATCTCGATGGCCCCCACCAAAAGAACCCCCTCGGACCCCATTTCCACCGACGACAAGGTCCGCTATACATTCTCTCGCTTGATATTCCCATAAGCAGACTCTCAAGTACAAGCCATCACTCCACGGTTGTGTGTGCGATACAGTCGCTATGCTTGAGACTGGCCCCGTCCAGGCCTGAGGCAAGGAGGCTAGGTGGCACGGTGGCTAGGATGCTTTGTACCTGCATGAGTAGCACGAAGTAGACCCTCTCACACGCAGCCGTGCTGAAGGAGGGCTATGCTGGTGCACATAGCTTTCGCTTGATGATAATGAACGAGGGGTAGATGGGAACTCAGCCGGTCTTCCGCCTGTCGTCCTGTATCCTTGTTTCTCAGTTTTCAGGTGTAAGATAGTATTCTTGATTTTGATTTGCTTTCTCATTGCCGTCCCTCTCTGTCAACTCTTTGGGCAAGGTCCACAGGATATAGGTTACCCGTGATACCAAAGATATTCATCTGTACCTGTCGAATATCAATAGGGAGGCTATAGGGATACGGGCTTTCTTCCGATCAGATATACGATCGCCTCTCAGGCTATTGGGCATGGCAAAAATGTAAGTCTACACCTCTTTCGACTTTCAGGCGATGTCTTCAGAGCCTCAAACTCCTTTCAGCCCCATGAAACTCCGCATGGACCTACGCGATTACTGGGAGAAACCCGAATCTCCGGCCCAAAGCTCAATCAAAGTCCTACGAGATTTGATCGGTCTTCCAGTCATCATAAAGCTAGAGCCCACGATCATATGGGCTGAGCTCGGGAAGTTCTACCCAGATCCAACAGTCTTCGTCCCCGACATCACCGGCGTGATCAAGGCATGGTGTGATACCCTAGCAGAGCGACTCCAGAACGACGCACATGCAGAGTGGACGGAGCAATTTCTTGAAGTATTGGAGGAAAACGGCAAACGTCTGAACGCCAGAGTTGAGACGAATTCCGGCACCAAAGTCTCAACATCCCTCACAAAGCCAACATTCATAATCAACCTACCGCAAACTACCCCTCCCTACCGTAGTGCTTCTGCCTACTTCGCTATCGACTTCCAAAACATCTTTGTCAAACCTCCCGCGGTCAGCACATCGCACAATGACGATGACTGGGCATCGATATCCCTCCCCTCGCGCACAGAGCAGCCACAAAACCCTTCTGCCAACGCAGCGGCAGCAATATCAAGGGAGCTACCCACCCTCGAGAGTTTGCCCCGTCCCGAAATCCTATTCTCGTCACAAACGCCATATCACCTGATGGTGAAAATCGTCCGCAACGGCATCCACATCTACTGCAGCCACCAAGGCAGTCTGGAGCTTCTATTAGCCTACCTCACTAAGTATGTGCGGAACATCGATAATCCCAGTATCAGATTACCGATTGTGAAGGCGGAACTGGAAGCTAGCCATTGGGGATATGGAGCGCTTTATGATTGTCTTGTTATCAGTCCTGGTGATGTGAGGGGGTCGACGAAATGGGAGGATATCAATCCTATTCTTATTCTAGCGTTTGTGGAGGGCATTCTGGGATATCGGCCCGTTGGAGATGAGGGAGGGGGGAATGGAGGTAGCCAATGGTCTTTCAAGCGTGATGTGGGTTTCAAATAGTAGTAACAGAAGCGTAGAGTCAACCCCAAAGGTCAGTCCTACTCGCGAAAGAGTAAAGCTCCGGCTACAGGACGCACAGTATACACCTGCATCTTCACCATCAGCAATCGAAAAGTCGAATTGCCCAAATCCCAAAAGGGGTTTGAGGTGTTCGTGACATACGATACTAGGTCGAAGTTGGTGGTTAGTAACGAGATACATGCATGGGATAAAAGACCACAGTCATGCTCAGAAGACATTTGATTTCAGGTACGATCTAACCGTTTCTGAGCTTTGGAGGATAGAAAAGCTCTACCTGACTGAAGGCAAATGGGTTAAATCATCGTTAGAGAGCGTTGTCATGAAACGGTAGGATGAAAAGATGGAATATGACGAGTTTCGCGGTACTTCTAGCTAATTGAAAGACGATTCTGGGGAGTGTGAATGCCTTAGACGCACCTGTACTTTCGTTGGTACCTACAACATTCCGTACGATGGGAGAGATGGGATGACACCACAAGACTAAAAAGCTGATTGGACATAAATAGCCGCCAGGATGCACCTAGAATAGCGCGTTTCGCCTTGGCGCGCTAAGCCTTCTTCACACCTGTTGGGAACGTTTGGTGTCCAAGGTACCTACGTTAGTAAGTATGGTTACAAATCCACTGTCTCCTGTGCAACTAGCCGGTTATGCCTCCATAATTGATGGTGATTCTATGTACTTTCCACAAACACGACTGATTCCTCTTCGACAACCACAATGGCAATCCCAACCGTCGTTATCGTCCCGGCAGCCTGCCAACCACCCTCTCTCTACGCCCCACTTACCAAAGGTCTCGAAGCCCACTCTATCCCAACAATCGTCGTCCCCACCCCCTCCGTCGGCGCTTCCCCAGGTCTGAAGGACTTCTCAGAGGATGTGGCTCTCATCCGCAGCACCATCAGCGAGCTAATCAGTGAGTCCAAGGACTCAATTGTCCTGATGCACTCGTACGGCGGACTACCCGGCTCGGCTGCTCTCAAAGGGTTGGGAAAGTATACGAGGGAAGGCTGGCAGCAGCAAAATGGGGTGGTGAGGTTGATATACGTGTGCAGCTTCGCGTTGAGGGAGGAAGAGCAGATCCCGGATGCGGGTAATATAGAGCGGCTGAGGAAATATGCAAACGAGGGCCTTGACGAAGAGGTTTGTCTTCACGGTCCTACTGCTCTAATTTTCGAGAATATGTAAGCTGACACCTGTGGTACATCATCAGGCTGGCACCCTCCTCGTTGCCCCAGCTGCAGCGGCCTACATGTTCTTCCATGACCTACCTGAGGAGGATGCTCAGCATTGGTCTGCCCTCCTCAAATCACACAGCTTGGGCGCTATGTGGAGCAAACAGACTTATGCGGCTTGGAAAGACATCCCGTCTACGTATGTGATGTGTGATCAAGACAGGGTGGTTAGCGTCGAGAAACAGGAAGAGATGATCAAGAATGCAAAAGAGGTGCAGCCGAAGGCTTTCGATGTGGTCGAGAGGTTGGAGAGTGGACATGAGCCTATACTCAGCAAGATTGATGAGATGGTCAAGATTGTGGAGAAAGCTGCAAGTATGGATGGGAGTTGGTGACTGCTCAACAACGTTTCGACAGCCCGAGAGAATACCTACGATGAAGACGTCCATGAGTACGACACATGAACAGGAAAGGCCAACTAAATGTCAATGGTAACTCACAAATACCACCTGCCTTTCCACCTTCTACTCACAATGTCCGAACCCGTCACCACCCACCCATCCCTATGCACCACCCACATTCCCCCCACCCTCTCCGATGTCCACTCATCTCTCCCAAGCCTCCTTCCTCTTACAGATCTTCACCACCCGATCCATAATCCGCCGTCCAAGCTTTTTTTTAACAGGATGCCCAGCTTCATTATCCACTCCCACCCCTACATCCACATCCCTCGCCCCACCATCCCCATCACGCCCCCCCTTTCCCCCCACCCTCCGCATCCCATAACATCTCCTCGCCAAAAAGCACATCCCAACCAACAACATCAACGTCAACAGACCAAAAACAATCGCCGCGATCTCAGCCGCACCAACCTCTTTCCTGTGCACAGGAACAGAAAGAGAATCGCAAGTTGGCGCTCGATCGGCTTGTGGAGACAGTGTACTTGTTATTATGATCGCTGTTGGAGAAGCATTACTGATAGCTGTCTGTGTCAGCGGTGCAGGTGTGATAGTCACTGTGCTGGTTACTGTACTCGTCGTTGGCTTTGGACATTGAGCCAAGATGGCATTCGTCAGCGCTAAGCCTGTGAGTGTGTTGGCTGCGTGTAGGGGTTCTGGAGGTGTGCTGGGGGTGGTGGAGGGAGAGGTGGAGATGGCGCTCGTGTTTGTGTTTGTGTTTGTGGCTGTGGCTGTTATGGTGGTGGTTTCGGTGTGGTGGATTGTGGTTGTTGAGACGCTTGAGACTACGGTTTCTGTTACGGTTGTTGTTATGGTTGTTGTGGCTGGTGGGGTGGATGCTGTGGTGAGTCGATCTTCTTTTTGGGGACTTGGGGTTACGACCGGGGTGGCTGTGGGGTGTGGTTGTGGGATGTCTTTATCTTTTGCTATGTCTGAGGGAGCGGCTTCTGGAGGTGTTGGTGTGGGTTTTGGTGGTGATGGTGATGGAGGGGTGTCTTTGTCTTTGCCTATGTCGGGGATGGGGTTGGGAGGTACATTTACGCCGCCGCCGCCGCCGTTTCCTTTGGGAAAAGGGGATTTCTTCCGTGCCAGGATGGAGTGGGTGGGCGGTTTTGTACTGGGTTGGGGGGATGGGGGTGAGGGGGTAGAGAGTTTCATGGCTGCTAGAGATTAAAGTTTGGCGTAGGGAACGTCGAAAAGGGGAGTAGAGACTAGTGAAGGTGGTGAAAGGAGGAGGGATGGCGAGGGTTGTGTAGAGGGTGGGTGGGGTGCGGGTAGTCGTTGTGGGGATGGGGATGGGGATGGGGATGGGAATGGCGGTGTTGAAGGTGTTTGTATTGGGATGGGGGATAACGGTGATAGGGGCATTGTGTTGGTCAAAGACATTGTTGGGGTTTCTTTGTTGGGATAGGACAATGTGTGGTTCTTGAGTTTCTTTCTTTCTTTGGAACCGGTTGCGTGGGATGGGTTTGGTTTGCTGAAGGAGGATGATGCTGGTACATTGGGTGGCTTGGTTTTTCAAAGCTAGGTGGGTGGGTGGGTGAAGGTGGTGTGTTGATTTTTGAGAAAGCTGAGCTTTTGGATGGGAGAGTTTTCATGTTTTTTTGGGGTGCTGGACTATGAATATTGATTTGGATGGATTGGCAGCTTTGATGATCTGTTGGATGTTAGATCGGTATTGAGGATCCACAGGCATACGTCCCCGCACGAACCTGCGGCCGTCTCCTTCCCTAAAATGGCATACATGAGACGAATGGACTCGTCTGAGTGCATCCTCCGAAGATCTTGTGGAACTTTTCTTTGTTTTCGACGTTTTCATTGTTGGGGCAAGTTTTCGTTGGTGAGGTGGTGATCTAAAAGGGATTGGGTCACCTTCCCGCTTCTTATTCGAAGGTCTAAAGGAATGAGAGATGAGTACTCCGTACACGTGAAAGGTGCAGGAATTGTCGACGGCCGTGGGGAAGCTTTTTGATGGGTAGGTAGGGTTTGGGAGCTGCGACAGTAGAAATCGTTGTGAGTTTTCAAGTGTTTGGGATTTGGGAATTGCTCCTATTACTGGCAGTTAGCCTGGGTCTCGTGGATTGGATATCTCGAATTACGATGTTATAGGCTCATTGCTTAGTATACGCTCAACGCTCTCAATGGGGTGATCGTGGAGGCGACGGTGGAGAATCTATAGAAGCATTTTTCGACTTTTTTGCAGCTAATGTTGTATATTAGGGGCATGTATATCTTGGTTGCTATACATGCTGCTTTGAGACCCACACCGCTATCTATTATTGAATTAAGATTGTCAATGGTGAGAATCGTCAATTCATACATCATAGAAGAGTTCTTGATTTCGCACGGCTACACAAGAGCACCCTTGTGGCAATTGTACAGCAATCTGCGCGAAGTTTCCTATACTTTGATCGCGCTGGGTCTGTAGATGGAATAAGAGATGCTGATCACCCATAAGTCCATCAATGGGAGACTTAGAGAAAAGCAAGACTCAGCCCCACTGATCTTTTGGTGACTGTCAGGTTTAGTTTATGGGCAGGAACTATTTAAGCGGCGCACCTTAAACATATCGTTTTTCGTGTTGGGAGCAGCGAGACCGCTATGTCGTGTTAAATATACTTAATGGGGCACAAAGGCAACAAAACTTGAGTTCAAGAGTCCAAGTGTATTATGTATGCACATCTTAAGATCGCCTGGAAATTGGCACTATTCCTGGTGTGTTTGGTAGGCTTTGTCACGGGGAAATAGAGAATGAAGAGCCAATGGACGATGTTCGATTCTTTGCCGTAAATTGCCAGTGTGGTCGTTGGTCTCGGTTTGATAGCCATGTATAAATGCTTGGTCGATGTATCTGGTCCAGTGGGGCTTTCTGCGTTTTGAGTGATTTGCTGTTAGCATGGAGTGACTTTGGGAAGCAACATCGAAGCTGTTATGGTCGGTGCATACTAGGAAAGGGTACTAGATTGGCTGCTCCGTTGCGTCGAATGTAGCCACTCGACGAGCTTTTCCTCTTCGGAATAGCTATGGCTTAGAGATTAAATAGCAGATCAATTCAAAACAGGTGATCAAGATTTCGCTACTTATGCTATCGATATCGAGTCATTACGCGGCAAGCCTGCCGAAAATTGATTGTCTGCCTCGACGGTAATGTCTTCCAAAGACCCAGTCGACCAGATAAAGACTCCGATACTATTTTTGACGCCTATATGGCTCGTCAGCCTTTTCGAGCGACATACTGACAGTGAAGAGTTCTCAGGCTCACCAGCGGAGCCCCATCCCGCCACTTTCTCATTTTCCACGCATCGTTGGTACACGAACTCAGCCGTGTCCCAAACCTGTTGCCAAGTGGCTACATCCGTTAGCGATCTTGTCGAACGTCCTCCCGGTAGTTCACCTGGCTTGAAGTAGGATTTCATGATGATCGCGATGGTGCATGTCCCTATCTCATCGTATGATCAGATTATATACCATTAGCGTGGTACACAGACATACCGAACATATATTTTCTAGGCGTGTGCTGCACCGTGTATTGCTTCCTTTTCCTGCCGCCTCTGGCAAGAAATTCTTGCGCTTCTGAAGTGGCATTCTCGAACTCGGTGATCCAAAAGTAGAGCAGGGCACTTTTGCAGTCGTTTTCCACGAATCGAGGGGAGAACCATTCGGCTTTTGCGGTACATCCGCACGGGCGTGAAAGGATCGGAACAGTGAGGTTATCGGGTGACGACGCAGTGTTGTATTGCAGTATAGATGGAAGGGTAGACGGAGGACTCAGTGCTGCTCCTACCACTGAAGGGGAACTGCTGAGAATGAGGAGGATAAAGCAGACGAATTCGTACATTTCTGTGTCAATGGATCCAACAGTCTTTCGAGAATACAAAAGTAATGAGAGGTCAGGTCACTTACAAACTTCAGATTAGGTTGTCCGATCCAAGTATGCTCATGTGATGCGGTATATCGTGGTATAACCCACCTAGGGAATCTGGCTCTCTAATCAGCTATCAGACCCATTCGAATTCCCGTCTCACCGTATCTCACTTCAAGCCGACAATAGACTCATGATGGTGTGGGGGTGTTCCCCGCATTCAATGGAGATTTCAAGCGGGTCGCATGGCTCATTATGAGCCGTTCCACGGAAAGGGCTTCCCGTCTACGCGTGCATCCTGATGGATAATCGAGAATGCCATGAGGGTCCAGTATATGCAAGTCAAGTTCCGCTCGTATGACTGACCCTTTCGGGAGATTATTCAAGAATACCCTCACAACCATTTAGCGCACAGAGGCGGGAGACCTCGGTCGGCTGGCTGACTTGCAGTTCTGTAATTGACTCGATATGCAAGCTCCGGGTCTGGGAAGGACTAATATATCTGGTTGGTAGATGCTAGATGGGAATTAGAACCATAACGGACAATATCCATCAGATCAAGTCTAAGTCAGAATGCCACTAGATTAGACATGGCTGTGAATGTTTGGCGCCGTGAGTAAATGTGGATGGATTGAGTCCTCTGAGACGATGCCGTTATGTGAGACAAGCCTCCGTGTTATCTTTAGTTTTGGTTCCCCTGAGGGTATCAGGTGCGCCTGCAGCCAATAGTGTATTATTTCTTTGCCTCCCTCGAACCTTCTGGCGATTGACTGACTTGCCCTAAACCATATCTTATCCAATGCTTCCCCATCGACGATATTCCACCATCCATAACAGACCCTCAGGTTCAGCGTACCCAAATTTGACACGCCCGATCTTTACTGTACACGCCACATTGCGATACCTCTGGCTTGTCATTTTCCTTTGACCGTACCAGTCCAGAGCATGGCCTCTAGTCTTGATGACCAACGTTTGAGCGAGTGGAGTTCGTTTGTTGGCATTCCGCAGAAATGCCAAATGTCATGCAGGGGAGCGTGCTGGGCCATGGATGGGACACGATCACTCTGAGAGGGAAGTGGTGAGTAAGTCATTGAATCGGCAAATTAGCAGGCAAAGCGTGAAATGGATGATGCTGCACATGAGAGTACGAGGAGAGAAGGCCATTAGTAGTAATCTTCCTGCTTCTTTTGGATTCGAAATGTGAGAAAGGGGGCTGCATAGAGGATATGTTCAAACAAAAGCATCGTTCAGCACAAGCTTGCCGCATGTCAAGTCAAGTGGCCCAGCATAACGCCATGTTTGCCATGGTTTAGACCATATGAAGGTCTTCATCGCTCGGGCTTGTTGATATACGTGAACTAGATTGATCGTATCGTCAACAAGCAAAAGGGATGTAACTTTACGTTATCAGGGGATAAGGGAGGGGGTCCAAAACATTATTGTTCTCGGTCAATTCAAGGATACAGAGATGATCTGAGAAGAATTATACGTTGGGAAAATTGTCTGCAGCGAGTATCGAGACAGAATTCGGGTAAAGCTTGGATGGGAAGAAATATCCTTCCTGGAAGCGCTACCAGTCCATGGGATCAACCCATTCCTATTCCTCTAAGCCGTCTGGGATGTCATGACCGTAACGCAGCTTATGCAACAGAACATCGAATTTACGAGATTTATTTCCGACGCTAAGGATCTAGCGTCTTGTATTCGGTCGGCATCCTGAAAATCTCCTTACACCGTCTTGATTACCTATGCTTTGTCATATATTCGATAATCCCTCGGACAGTCGCAACAATGGCTCTCATAAGATGTCCCGACCTCCAATCTCATCCCTCCCACTCTCCAGAAGCCAATTCTCCTACCGACTATTATTATGGCATCATCCCTCTTCACACCGCTCAACGTTGGCCCAATATGCCTCTCCAATCGTGTGGTCATGGCGCCTTTGACCCGCTTCCGCGCTTCTGATTCCCACGTCCACGGAGATCTCGCTGTGGAATACTATACCCAGCGGGCCTCAGTCTCTGGCACACTGCTCATCTCTGAAGCAACATTCATATCCCCTAGGGTAAGCACCTCTGCTAATTGTCCTTCCCCTCAATGCCCGGTCCTGAGGCTGCAATAAAAGTCTCGGAGCAGAATGTGCCTTGCAATCATGGCTTCAAATCCTCGGAAAGGTCATCTGAAACCCTAAACGGTCATGCTAACTCTAGAACCGTTGTAGGCCTCTGGCTACGCCAATGTCCCTGGGATCTACAATCAAGCACAAATAGACGCGTGGGAAAGAGTTACAGATGTCGTGCATAAGAAGGGGAGCTACATATTCTTGCAACTGTGGGCAGCGGGCAGGGCTGCGGAGCCGGACATTGTGCGCAAGGAGGCAGGTGGCGACTGGTTCGCAAGCAGTAGCGCTGTGCCAATGTCTGCGGGAGGTCCCGAGCCCAGAGCGTTGAAAGAAGATGAGATCTGGGGATTTATCGGAGACTATGTTCAAGCCGCGAAGAACGCAATTGCAGCGGGCTTTGACGGCGTGGAGATTCATGGCGCCAACGGATACCTCATTGATCAATTCATCCAGGATAATTGTAACAAGCGGACGGATGCTTGGGGCGGGAGTATTGAAAATAGGTCACGCTTTGCTCTTGAAATCGCCAAAGCTGTCACAGAGGCGGTCGGCGCTGAGAAGGTTGGAATGCGGTTGAGCCCGTTCAGCACTTTTCAAGGCATGATGATGACACATCCGATTCCCCAATTCAGTCACCTTATCGAAGGGCTGAAGGAACTCAAATTGGGATACCTGCACATGGTCGAGTCTCGCGTCAGTGGCAGTGCCGACGTCGAAACCACCGAGAAGGTTGACTTCGCACTGAAGATCTGGGGCAAGACAAGTCCGGTGCTGCTGGCAGGTGGATTCAAGCCGGATAGCGCAAAGAGAGCGATGGAAGAGTATCCGGACAATGATGTTGCTATTGTCTTCGGTCGATATTTCATCTCGAATCCGGATCTGCCATTCAGGCTCGAGAAGGGCCTGGAGCTGACGGGCTACGACCGCGATACGTTCTACAACGCTAAGAGCCCAAAGGGTTATGTCGACTACCCTTTCACCAGAGAGTGGGAAGCACAGAGCAGGCTATAACCCAAAATTTACGGCTTACGATCACTGTTATGATCTGATGAATGGCATATACTTCCTGTTTCAAGTGCCGCTACGCTCATTCTTTTTGAGATCCAGCTGCAATGTTCGCTGGGTATTTGACGAAATAGAATTAGAGATGACACAAGCTTTCTTAGATAGATGACTTTGCAATTATACCTACAGATGACAGTACAGCTACATCCGACATACAGTTCTCGTCCCGTTATCACATTCTCCCTTCTTCAACCCCAGGATACTTCGCCAAGTATCCTAGATGAAGATTAGTCTGTTGCAATGATAGCTCAAAGCCTTTCCTTTCCGTCAGAAATGTCATAGAGTCAGTTCCTCATCATGACCAATCATCCCTAAGTATTTATTCACATTATTACTCCCTACCTAGACGTTGAATTGCTCCTGAACTAACGACGTAGCATCATCAAAGGGGTATTCCTCCAACATGCCCTCACTTCCAACACATTTGTTTTTATCATTCACATTTCAACGTCCAGCGACTCATGCTGATATCACAGCTGAGAACGGAGCGACTAAACGAATACCCACTAGCTTACGACACTTATCATACATGCCAGACCCCCAAATTCACAGGAATTCGGCCATCAGATATGTGAATATATGGGTAATTTGTGCATGGTACACCGCGTGAGTAAAATATGAATGAGAGCCGATCGCTATGGCAATGGTAGTGCCGAAGGCTGTGTATGTTTAATGTCGGTCTAATGACGGACTCAGGCATATTACGGAGTAGTTCACCATGTTATTATCATTAATTGATTAATTATATTCATACACGGATCTGGCTCTTGAGGGTCATGCCGGAAGTGGCTATATGCCCCCTAAAATACCCTAGCGCTTAGGCTCATTTACCCTACTTTCCGCCCTCCGAACAAAGAGGTACTAGCCGCTAGGCCACTCTAGGGTAGGGCCCCTCTACAGCCCTCAGCCGTTTTAGTATCCTATCCCTTATTTACTCCGCCCCTATCCCTCTACCTATAGGAAATCCGCCTATAGGAAATCCTACTACTATTCTATATAAGCCCCTATTACTAGCTACTATAAAACCCCGTATTATTTAGCTAATAGCGTCTAAATCTATATTACTAGCAGTGCGTCCTACTATTAAATAGCGCCCTACGTTATAATAGATAGCCCTCTACTAATAGCTTTCCCTTATAACGGCTTTTATTAGAGGGCCTTATAACTTATATCACTTAAAGGCTTTAGGATATAGAAAAGGTAAAGGACGTAGGAATTATAAAGAGGTTAGTATACTTATCTATTCTAGGGTAGTACGTATTAAAAAGACCTTTATAGAAAGGTAGGTTAATCTAAATACCTCTAGTCTCCCCCTAGGGTCCTACGTATAATATTAGATATCGTATTAGCTAGGTTCTAATAATATAGCCTAATAGGGTATAGGTATAGATACGGGCCGGAAAGGTATGGGATTTCGGTATGGGATCGAGGCGATTTTCGGACTGGGATGGGATATCCCACGGGATATCCCAGTGGCAAATCGCGAACTAGGCCTAATTAGGTAATATTTTTATAGGCTAAAAATATAGCCCAAACCCTATTTAATACTAAAAAAACTTTATAAAAAACTCTAAAACTCGCTAAGATATAAAGCTCTAAAGTTGACGTAATAAATATAGTAGCGTGTACGGTAAGAAAATCCCATATCTTTCCGGCGAATAGGTATAGAGTAGATATATTAGGGTATACCGTATACGTAGCTAGTATATAGATATTATTATATCTATAGAGTAGCCTATAATATAGGCTTTTATTTATTTATAGACGCGTTTATAGACTGGATTAATTAGAGTTATTAATTACGCGTACCTAGTAAGGGTACAGGTAATTAGAATTATAATAGAATACTTAGCGAACTATTATAAATATATTTTAGATGCCTGAAGGTGTTTTATAATATAAAATGTAGGGGTGGCTTTACTCCTTAAGTTGTTGTTTTTCTATATTCCCATGTCATTATCAGAAATAGGTAGCTCAGCTCAGGAGATAAGGATGATAAGCCCCAAGAGCTAATTCTATCTCATGTGTGTCTCAGCCCTATCAGTCGCGCCAGGACTAGCACGTTACAGGTCAACTCCAAGGTTGCAATTTGTTGCATCGTTCCCTCGTCCATTCATTCTCTGTAGCAACAATCAGCCGGCCATCGTCGAGCGCCTTTTCCTATCCGTGACCATCCCTCTCAGATCAGAAGCCGGCGTTAAAGTCTTCAGACCCGCCCCTCCATGTCATCACAATGTCTCCGTCCCTAACGAGCCTGCCTGCAGAAGTAATATTGGTCATTTGTTGTTCAACGGACGATCTTGATGATGCCTCTTCCTTCTCACACAGCTGCAAGCTTCTCCAGTCCCTATACACTATGCACCAGAAGACGATCGAGAGAGGCATTATCGTATAGTTCTCTGCTTGTCTATGCATGAGAACAGGGCTCTAATGGCATGCAGACTTCATCGCCGGTGTACGAATACGACTTGACATTGTCCAAGTTGTTGGACATCACTCAAGATCTTGCTGGTATCTACTTCGAAGCCGGCGACGAATCACTACATTACGAAAAGAGGCCTGCGTTGTTACTCCTCATAGATTGCATGAACACAACATGGCCGAAGATGGCTGTGCCGGACGACGTCATAGGGAATGTCGCATCACGCTGGCGGCAGTTGAGGTTGCTTCGTCAGCTATACCTGGATGATGTCGTGGACAAAGAGTTCCAGCACTTCCGCCGTCAATTCACAAGAAAACTTTCAGCGGAGGCGAGGACAGCCATAGTCAAGCCAGGTCTAATGAAGTCAAGCCAACCCAAGAAATATCATCACTTCGGCCTCGACTTCAAGGCCCGTTTCCACAAGAGCATATGCCTGCATTCCATGGCCATCGCCAGCCGCAACATTGCGAAAGTTGGCACGCTCGAGCTGTATCCTAGGAGCTTTTTCAGCCAACTCATTTTGGACGTTTGTGACATATGGAGCAAGAACAGTGTTGTTGCTGGCGGAGAAAAGCGCCCCATAAGCTTAGACGCCCGACTCGACTGTCTCGAAGTTTTCGATTTCTTGTACGGTTTCCTGTTGAGGAAAGTCGTGCCTCTGGACAGACTAGAGGACTGGATAGGGAAATATGGGGAGCATAGGCCACATCGTGTCTCAGAAGCCAAAGACATTGAAAAGTGGTACTATCTCCTCACCGACTGTCATTCGGCCCTTCAGCCACTTGATCTGGTAGATCTGATCAAGCACCAAGCCTGGGCTGCAGACGACTTCTATCCTCAAGACAAGATCGATTACATGCGTGTACGTAGTGTATTTGATGGCGGTATATATAATCACAATGGCGCGTTATTTCTCGGAAGATCCAACATGGTCAACGCTTTGCTTCCTGACGGGGCTCCTAAAAACCACGCTGCTCCTGAGGAATGCTGCTGGTGGGATCTGGTCCGGCTTGATCTCGGGTCCCCATTTCAGCCGGACTTCGGACCGGAATTCTTAGCACAACGAAATTCTTATTGCAATGAATGACTCGATCGGTGAGGTTCTCGGACTGCTTGAGTCCCTCGTCGACAAGCACATCCTCGTCTTGATTCACCGGACTCATTACATGATGCATTTGATTAAGCATGGATTCACCCTTCAACGATATCAGTCATCCATCGCGCATGTCTGACCACATACTCGCAAATTTTCGCCAACGTGAACTTCGAACAGCTCATCACTATGTCCACCTCTCGCCTCTTTCGCCACGGTAATCCGGCGAAAGACTCATCAATGCCTTGAATCGCCTCGACACTTGCACAACGGACTTCTGGTGGTAGTGTATGACATATCCCCTTCTCTCGGCATTTATTGTATGCTCGTTCATGCACATAGTAGAATGCTTTCAGACTTCTTGCGTACCCCACAAGCAGTGCTCAATTATACGCAATCGAGTATCACGAACTTATATCCTCCACACTCATCGGTTTACTACCGCCTGGAGTGTGCAGGAAAAAAACAGCTGATCCTGTTACATCCTAAAACGTCTTCAAGCGTCTACGCCCGATACGCTCCAGACCGTCGAGGTGCTTATTCTACCCTACTATCTCGCTATGAAGGAAGCTCGACCAGGTCACAACTCAACGCGCCCCGAGGGCGAGATCAGCCGCTCCACCCGCTTTTGCAGAATCCACGACAGCTCTCCCATTCCTCACCCAATACCCTCAAACCGTCAATGATCATCTACCGTCCTATTCTACCCCGAGCCCTCTCCAGACCAAAAGATGAAAACTTCCATATCCATTCCCCCACATACCTGTTGCCATCCAAGAAAACCCCCTCTTCTCCAGCGCACTTACCTTTCTTCTTCTTTCGCATTCATCCATCTATATCACATTACCTACTCCTAATCCACCTCTACCCCTTTGCACCCATTCCACCCATTCCAACTTATCTAGTTCAACACACCAGCTCCCCCCCCATAATCCTCATCTCCATCTATGCTCATCCTTTTCGCTCTTTTACGTGTATTAATTTATCCTCCATCCATCCATCCCATCCATTCCATTCATAGCGCCAACCCTCCTCCTACACAGTTCACGTTAAGGGGACAGGACGCTACGGATCGTGAGGGTGGCGCTTTTGGGACGAGGTCTTTCAAGGGGTCTTTTCTCGGGGAGGAGGCTTGGGAGGAAATTGGGAAGGGGATGTTTTCTTCGGCAGATTGTTGACGAGAAGGGATCAGGAGAGGGAGGTTTAGGTGGCTATTTCAGGAGCAGGATTGGGAGAGGTTGTTTCGGAGAGACTTAACACAGGTTCGGAGGGGGTTTGGGAGATACTATGAGGTGGTGGTGGTAATTATGATGATAGTGACTATAGTGAGAATGATGGAGAGTAGAGAATTGAGGGTATAAGTTATGATGGCGAGGAAGGGATAGGAGGGAATAGATGAAAGGGATATAATGCAGACATAGCGAGGTGGCTATCAGCGACGGTAATAGATGATTATCAGGAGGGAGTTTCTCACCGATGATAGTGATGATGACAATGATAGTAACGAGGGCTGCAAGGAAGGAGAGAGAAGGGGGGCATCGTCATCAATTTTCGCATCCCGGTACAACATCTTACAATCCTTACACTTCCTACACCTTTGTTTGGAAGGAACCCTAAGCCTCGCTCGTTGCGCTTTCTGCCTCCCAAGACTCCGTCATGAAAGTGCGTCTATGCTATGCGTTTGTGCCGTTTCTGTCCGTCCGTTCTTATTCTATACTTTATATTGATACGTTGCGGTGCGGTGCGTTGCGTTGCGTTTATTCGGCATGTTTTTGTTTTTTGTTTTTGTTTTTTTGGAAGGTGGGAAGGTAGGAAAGCAAGGTTGATGGGGTGGTGGGGTGGTGGGAGTGGGAATTGGGAATTGGGAATTGGGAATTGGGAATTGGGAATTGGGAATTGGGAATTGGGAATTGGGAATTGGGAATTGGGAATTGGGAATTGGAATCCGACGCGAGGGTAGATGTCACGATGTGTACGGGGGGGGTGCTCAGGTAAGTGAATATGTCATATTCGTGACTCTAGGCTTTAAGAGCTCCTAAGGTATGTTTGTGCTGTAAAGTAATATACGTTAATACAGAATATTTACAAAGATGGCCGTTAATTGGGGTTATGTACTTTATGCAGGAACGCGGTAGGTGGTGTGTGTTGTATATGGGTATGTCGGTACCCGTTCTGAGCTTGTTTCGGATTTTTCAGTTTTATCAAGGAGCTAAGGGAGGGAGGGAGGGAGGGAGGGAGAATATTTAGGCCAAGGAGTTTGGGAAAGGTGAGGGAGGTGCTAGATATACCGTATGTTATGTTATGATATGATAGTTTCTGGAAAACCAACTTATATCCTGGCAGCTTGGGCACTCGTGTCGGCTGCACCTGGGTTAAAACCCCTGAAACGAGTGCCCTGCCAGGAATATGGGATAATTGGAAAGATGGCGTTTGTTGGGTTTATGCAGGAACGCGGTGGGTTGGGTATGTCGCTACACGTTATGTGGCTTGTCTCGGGGGGTTTTTTTTTTCGGTTGGCGTGTTTCTAGGGGAGAGTGAGTGGAGTATGGGCGAGCGATGGAGGGTATAAAGCATGGCGGAGAAGGGGGTATCAGAATGGGGTTCTGTCAGGGAGAAGGGGTTGGAAAGATTATTTGGTTAGGTTATTACTATTACACTTTTTCCGCTTCAGTTATCCATTTCCAATTCCATCCTCATATCCATATCCCATGTCCATGTCCATGTCCGTTTCCATATCCATATCCATTCCATGAAATGCGAAACTGTCATCAGGCAAGCCACATTCGAGGTATTCCAAAACCCTCTCGAATCTAGAACCCCAATCCCCAGCCATGCCTCCTTCGGGCTCATGAACTCGTCACCATTAATGTCAAAATCGTTTCATTCGGATTAAATTAAATCAAAGCGTGATCGTCAGAACCTTGCTCACACTCGGCACGCCCGCGCCGTTGATTGCAAATAACATCCATGCGCCCGGCAGCGCCACACCGGGATCGCTCGGCACGGTAAGCGTGTACGTGAAGCCATTCGTTCCCGACGGGACGAGCGGAATGCGTCGCTGATCGGTATTGACGGTATGCGTCGTGCTGGATATGCGGATGAGGCTGAAGCCGGTGGCGATGGCGGAGTCGGTGTTGACGGTGAAGGTGCCGCCGACGTTGATGGTGCCGACGGAGACGCTGTTGATGACGGGACGGGCGGCGAGGGCGCCGGTGGCGGTGTAGAGGTATGGCGGGTTGAAGAACTGGGCGTCGTAGTGGTTTGTGGCGCAGGCGCCGCAGAGGCCGCCGCCGCCGCTCATGACGGTGGCGTCGGGCATGAGGAGGGCGGTGGAGTGGTAGGTTCGCGGGATGGCCATGGCGGCGAGCTGGCGGAAGGTGTTGGTGACGGGGTTGAAAAGTTCGGGGGTGAGTTGGGCGGTGGCGTCGGAGAAGGGCTGGGCGGTGACTTGGCCGCCGACGATGAGGACGGTGCCATCGGGGAGGATGACGCTGTTGGCGAAGGAACGTTGATAGGCCATGTTAGGGATTGTTTGCACGTGAGAAATGTTGGTAGGTTGGCCCATGGTGATGATGTGGGCGTTCGAGGTGGCGTCGGCGTTTTGATAGTCGATTGCGCCGCCCACTGCGAGGATATTGCCAGCGACAGCATCGTACATGGCAGCGTTGCCGCACATGGCATCGGTGTCTCCTGTGCGGGATCCTGCGCTGACTTGAGAGCCACCATTGTCGGTGCCGTACCAGTTCATGGCGACGGACGGGCCGGCCTGGAAGACATAGCCGTTCGACCAGCCGAAGAGCCAGCCGTGGTTGTCGGCTCGATAGATACCTGTAGCAACGATAAGCATAAGAGCGCTTATTGGAGCCGGAGAAACGTACCCTGAGCGTCGCCAGTCAGCATGGGTGCCACAGGGGCTCCATTGAGGACAGTCATGGTGTTGGCAGAAGGGCTATAGAGCTCGCCATTCTTTCCGCCTTGACCTCCAGACCAAGAAGCACCGATGATGAAGATGTTGCCGGTGGAGCAGGTAGCTTGGGCTTGATATCCGCGGGGAATGTTCATTACCTAGGGATTGTTAGCGTAGGACTAATGACGATATATCTTGGCACTGATTGCCAAGCAATTGCATGCCGACATGCCCGAAACGACATGGACGACACAGCAACCAGACGAGGAAGGGGCGAAGTAGCAGGAACGGTATTAACTTACTGCGCCTCTGCTCCAGGAATCGGACGGAGGATCATAGATACTTGTGGCAGCATCGGTGTTCCCTCCGGTGGCCACGTACCGACCGTTGAAGTCCATGGACAAGCCCTCGCAGAACATATCATGGCCTGTGTTGGTGACGAGGGTCGCGGTGACAAGCTGCGAACCTGGGTTGTACGTTGCCGTGGTCGTCTGGGCACCATTGCTGCCTCCAAAGGTGCTTGGGTTGTAGGAGGACCAAACGAGCAGATTGCCCGAGGAATATTCGAGAGCTGCCGACACAGGTACGACGGGGAAGTCGACGGTAAAGGTCCACACACCCTGGCCGGCACTCGCTGCAGGTGGAGCTGCCTGGGCGGCGGTGTAGACGTTGAACTCTGCGGCAGAGGTCCATGGCCCACGATTGCCGGCTTCGGACAAGGCTTGTATTCGGACGTATGTAGCTTGTATGGGTTGGAAAGTGGTGGTCTTCATCGTGTTATCGTCGATCCAGGTACCGAAGGCTACCGTGGTGAAGGTATTTCCGTCGGTACTAGGTAGGCCGTTAGCATAATCCAACAAGAATCATGGGGGGACGAATGTACCTCGTCTGAATCACATGCTGGCCTATGTTCCCATTGAGGCTTCCGTCTTGCCTAGGAAGGTAGGTGATGCTGCCAACGAGGTAGGATGCCGCCATGTTGATCGTAATTTCGTGGGGCAGTGCGGCCAGCGTTGGGTTGAATTGGGTATGCCAGATGCTGTTGGTATTACCATCAATGGCACTCGTGGCCCCGTTCCCATCTTGTGCACTGTCGGCAGTGGCTGTCCAACCATTCTGGCTGATAGCTGTTGCCATGACCGCAGCTGGTGCTGGGGCCGCCGCGATCTTTGCAAGGTCTTGACCATCGAACTTCGACACTCCTTCGGTGACTGGCTTCCCAGCCGCTCCGCCTGCAGCGACTGCGCCGGCCTGGGCTGCCTGTGGAGATATTGGGGAGGCATAGGCGAGGGAGGAAAAGAGGACGAGGGAGATGAAAGACAGCATGGTGTTCGAAGGTGGCGGTAGTTGGTCAATTAGATTAGTATTAACAGTCAATTATGAGATAGGAATGCTGGCACCTGCACGAACAGTGAGGTGATGATGGAACAGGGAAAGAAACGAGGGACAAGTGGCATTGATGAAGGAAGAGGAGAACGATGATCAAGCATTCAAGACATGTCAGCAGACCAAGGAAACGAGGCCCATGGTAGGAGGAGGAGAAGGGGAATGGCGGTATGGACCGAAGCAGAAGGGTAGGCGAGAGAACAGGAAGTCAGACTTCCACCAAGCCTGACTACTCTGTTCTCGCTCGTATATGCAAGGCTAATGAATGCTTAGCCGAGTGACCGCCGGTTAGCAGCCCACGGTTGCGTGCCAGATGATGGTATCAAGCGGAGACCAACCGAAGCAAGGGTTCGGAAGTTTAGCTGAGTTGAAAAGGGGACCAAACGGCCCCTCCGGTCAGCATGTGGAATGCATAAAGGCAGGCACTGCATCGTGGAGGTAAATTGGGGCGTGTGGCCTTGACTCCATGTTTGATGGGGAGCCTGAAGCGGGTGATTGTTCGAGCAGGATGGAGGTAGGGGGACCAAAATAGAGCAGATAAAGGATAACGGGAATAGGTACGTAGTGGATAATGGCAGACAATGGATTGTGGGGTCCGGCAGACGCGGCGAGATCCTATGAGAGCTTTGAGGCTATGAGGGCTATGGACGAGGGTCCATACCGGGTCCCTGCTTGCACAAGCGCACCATCGGTACCAGTTTGGTAGCGAAAGCAAGGAAGCATGCCCGATATTGAAATCGCTCGATCGGCGAATTATTGGCATGCAGAGGAAGACCAAGGATGGTAGCGGGTAGTACTACAGAGTATGTAAAGTAGGTGAGTAGTAGTGGTGGTTGATGATCGTCGTCCTAGTGCAGCGGTCACACTAGCTGACGTGGTTTTGCTCGTGTCTCTGCGGGGTTGTTGGTGGGCTTCTACCTTGCCATAGTACCAATACCACTAGTCGTACTAGTAATACCGTAGTACATCGTAGTGACCACGTACTGGGCTGAAGTGGGGCTGTCCTAGGTAGTATTCGGCTGGACTAGTCAGTCCCCACTAATCCTTGTTTTCCATGCGGCCATTCTTCTTTGCTGGTCAGCAAGCCACACGACCCAATGGGGATAGTTCGGATCGGTCGGGTCGATCTTTTACTCGATGCGGCCGTCAGACCCAATGGCCCATTGGTAAGTGTCTCATGCACTATGTCTCAAATCATCTTGATTGGGAGACAATCCCAAGGTCGTGTCCCATGCACTTTTGGCGCAGTGTACATGTCCAAACGATAATTCATGCGGAGGCCGAAGTCAACGTCGAAAGGCACCTCTTCCGAACGATACAGGTGGTGGCGGATGGTGTTACTTTGGCACTTCGTATACTGCGTACGGTGTATGGTGATACCTAAATAGAACGGAAGGGGTCTCTGCGTTGCCGGCATTAGCGTGCTCGAGCCGGAATGATTCGCAGCTTGGCCATGCGCCCCATCATGGCCGCCACCTTCCACCCACCACCCACCCACAATTCCCTCATGCCTGCCAAGCAGCCACATGTATCGGTGCGCCTTATCACCTGCTGAACGACCTTGGCCTATTATGCATCTGCGCATGTCGACCACCTCCATCGTCCCACGCATCATCCAATGAGTACGAACGGAAAAAGTCACCGTACCATGAGCATCCAGATCCTGCAGCCAAGTCGCTCGTTCCTGCTCCCGGCCAAAATCCACAGGGCTGCACTCTGCAGTGCCAATGATCCTCGCTACCACCCAAATACACCTTCTGCCGTTTCCACTGCACCCACTGCACATCGGAACGGTAAGCAGAGCATGCATGCCAAGTCTGCGTGTAAGACACCACGTGCAACTCTTTCCTTGGTCCTCGTCCTTCTCAGCCTGCTCCAGCAGGCCCACCGTCTGACGTCAACCTCAGTAAACCTCCACCTCGGTTAGAGCGTGCTGACTACGACGGAAGGTAAACGTAAGGATTTAATGCGACCATCCGGTGTCATTCTGTGTGGCATCATGTCAAGCTGACTGCCAATCCTGTCTGACTCAGATTGGGCGGTGGGGTCCACACCTGCGAACCCTCAATCAATCTGAAGGCTGTTGAAGTCTTCTGACTTCCATGCTTCGGCTCCTATTCATGCTTTCACTGTTGGGGGCGACCATTGACTCATCACTCACTTAGCCTGATGTTACATATCGTAAATCGTGATCGGATCACGACACATACACCGCTTTGCTGCAACCTCATGCTCCTAACAATGCATCGGATAGGAGAGAGATGTTGTGTTATGAAGAGGTTGCCAAGGGATGTGGTGGATGTTGCCAGAAAGGAAGATCTCCATCATGGGACCCTAGCTCAGCACGTGCTCACCTTTCCGCTGTCATGTCCGTCAAACCATGCGACCGTCGGATAATGGGGCCAAAAGGCGCCTGGCTGAGGCCATAAGATGGTGGGTGGGTGGCATCGAAATTGACTATCTCCCGCCCTTGTGTCGTGCAGCCTCTCCGCCCCCATGGGCGATAATAAGGTTCCCGCTTGTCCCCAATCAACTGTCAGTTGTTGCCCCAGTATTGAGCCCGTATGTGCGCAGCTTGAATAGACGAGCTCAATTGCAACATGATAGGGGCGCAATGAAGTAGCATCATATGTACATGCCGCCCTTCGCCAATCCAGGGCTTCGGCAATTTGATGAGCACCCAAGAAGCCCAAAAGAATATCTCTGTGAGGTCACACACTTTCGCAAAACTAAAGCATACCCACCTAGACAATTCCCCTTGCAATCCAGAAGATATGCAGTGCTCACGTCTAGGATCGCTGGGACGAAGCCTAGGAGATTCGGGTAGAATCTGGACCTCTCGAAACACCAATGTCTTGCACCACCAGCATCGACGATCGGGTTTACGTCCATTGCGAAGGAAAGCTAATTGAATCAGCTGAGACTTCTGTCGGCACAGATAGACGAGCGATGCAACGTGATCGAAGGCATGAGGAGCAGCTCCCCAAGATTTGCGCAACCTGATTAACGTAAATTGAGAATCATGGGCATATGGAAAACTCGTATTGTAGGCGAGATTACAAGGAAAGAATGATCAACTTGGTGATGCAGGTACATGAACCAAGCCTGTATAGCTGCAGATTCTCGCTTCGAAAGCAAGTCTTATGGCTGCGCCAAGCTTAAATGATGTGGCAAAAACGCAGGTCGAGCATAGCCGAAATTTGTGTAAAACATTCCAGCGACGCCGCTCGTGCGTTTCGCGGTCATCCAGAACATGGTAGCATTCTGAGAAAGTGTATGGCGAATCATGCTGGTAGTGCGCTCCTCTTGATGTAGAAGGCTAGTGCTGGGAGAGTAAGCGACTTCTAGACAGCGCTAGCGGTATTTCCTAGGATGAGAGGGTGTGTAAATTGATCTAGAGCTGTTCCAATGTGGATTGGCAAGACATCCAAAACGATAGAACAACTCTTTCCCACACAAGGCATGTATCCAATCTGAGGTTGCCGGCTGCAATGTAGTCATGAAGAATTCTGCACTCGGTGGCAGGTAGGCTGCGAGCGGCTATCGGGGATCCTCGGGACGTACGTTCCAAGAAATAAGAGGCTTGTGGTTGCAGCTGATTGCTTGATGGCTTGACAGCAATAGTACATTGTCCATTGATTGGAGCTCCTCCAATGCTGATTATGACCTTGGTGGAAGACTTGGCTTTCTAAACGTCGTCCGGTGATCATTCCACTGCGACGTTCAGATGGAATCCATTCCTGTGGATGTTGCCTGGTGTGCACTCCATTGCAAGACACGGATGACGCCTAATACATCATGGGCTTGCGCAACTTTCTGGTGCCACACCTCAGCGAAACCAGGACTTCCAAAAGCCATGACCTCATTGCGTCCACTTTGGAGGCGTTGACACCTCTAGCACCAATGTATTCCACCTCTTGAAATTTTTGACCTCCACGAAAAGGGCGCGTGTTCCACCTCTTACAGTTCTCGACCTCCACGATTAGGCCGCGTGTTTGTAGCTGGTGGGTGGTCTCGAACCCAGGGTATATTGTCCCAGCAGCCTAGATCCTAGGACATCGACTGCGAGATATCAAGCTGTACATACTTCCGGAGAAATTCGCCAGGCAGAATATGCTAAGGTGTGTGCCAGTGCTTCAAACTCATGCATGATAGAGGAAGCGGCATACCACACGAGCCGGGTGCGAAGCGCATCATTGCGCTCGTGGACAGCTTATGAAGGTGAATGTAAAGAGCGGGCGACACTTAAGAAGTACCATTAATAAGAGTAAGGGTCATTAGCAGAAGAAGAAGCAACGTGGCGGGATGCTAGAAAACGGAACCTTTGGTAAAGTAGGAGACACGGAGAGTAGGTACTTTGTGCGGGTGTGATTGGATTCAGGCAGTCGCTTGGCATGCTTGGCATGCTTGGCATAAGTATCGATTTCTTCATTGACTTTCTCACTATCTGCTGCTTGGGCTGTGGATAGATAATTGTGTTGGCGAGACTGTCTCCATCCTCCATGGAATTAAGAGATGTTGCAGCCATCACTAAGCTTCGCCAGTCTCACCACACTTTGTCTTCTCTCTATCTCTGTCAGAGCATTCGATGCGCATTCAAGCATGCATATTCAATTAGGCACCGGTATGCCTGTAAGACAGACAGCTTGGGTCCGTCTGGTCGGTTTTGTCCTGATCCCAGAAATGCATCTCCTGTGAGACTGCATACCTTAAATGTCATGCTCTACAACGTCCTGAATACGAGATTCGAGGAGCCGATCGATAGCGCTTTAATATGCCTAATTTTTGTGCTATCATATACAGAGTACCTGTTCACTTCTCATCAATCCTGATCTCCTTCCTGTTAACCATATCCCATGTGCCGTTCTTCACCGCCCAGCTTGTATCCCATTCGGCCTTCCATTCAGCTCTTCTGATTCCCTCTTCATTCACTTGCTTAGCATTTATACGCGCTGAAAACTGTATGGCAAGACCTAAGGAGACGTTTAATGTCAGTGAGGCTTTTTTACTTTCAATCTTGTGTAGCCAAACATCGTCCATGGGTCTTATCAGCCCGTGATAAGCCGAACGACGCAACAAGCAGTGCAAAACAGGACAACGGACTGGGAGAAACTCACCCGGGTTGAGCCCATCGTCCGATGGCGTTTTGGCTCCATTGCTGTGCTCGATATTCGACCACGACCTTGCATTAGTCATGATCTGAGGCCACACCGCCAAGCACAGCAAATCAGCAACTCCACGTGCGGACCCACTGCAGAAGTCACTGAGCTGAAGATCGAGGTTTTTATTGGCTGTTTTGAAGTGTCGTGTCAGCTTCATCGCACCTTGCAAAGAGATGGCGTAAGCGGTCGAGCAGACGGTATCGTCAAATTGGTATACTGTCCTCGTTCCTGGGACGTGTTGCTCTGTCGTGAGGCGACCCGCAAACCACCATTCGCGATCCTCTGGTGGGACAGAAGTGTCGTTCCAGCTGTATATGCGCGTGTTCCCCGCGTGGCTGGAGCCGCAGTGACCTATCCAGACGATATCCCAACTGTCGCCATAGGGCTCAAGACGAGCATCTTGGGTGTGGTGCGGTCTACCGAACGGCCAGTCCACGAGCGTTTTGATTCCCTGGGCTAATTGGGGCATTATCTCTTTTATGCGCATGTCCCAGTCAGCGTCGCTCTCCATTATCAAGGCAGTGGAGATATTGTGGGCGATCATTCTGTGTGAGCCGTGAGTGACTACGGTCGATACTTGGAATGGGGCAGAAATTCACCTATTCCATGTTCGGATGTGAGATATCAGACAGCCTAATTCTCCTTTTGAATGGTCTTTCTCGTTCCAGTCTTTCGGCCACGTATCCTGTGCAATTTCCGAATCTCGCTCCGCATTCAGGACGGTGAGGGTAAGGTTCGTTGCCTTTGCAGCTTCGAGTAGAGGCGTTGTGCGGTCTTCTCGGTCAGGAAGTGCTAGTGCGAATATCTCCTGGAACTGTTCTCACAGTGAGTAGCGGATTCAACATGATGCAAGGTGTCCTTACGCCAAGTGTACTATTCTTGATAGGTTCTGCTGGTATTCGCGACATAGAGTATGTGAGAACATTGCCATTGAGAAAGTTCGACCATGACAAGATAAATACAAAAATCAGAGTAAGTCCTATGAGCTTGTCTGGGTGAGGGTACGTCTTTGGTGGAGACAGCCGCGTGATAGACTTGGGGATGGAAATGAGCATGATAGGCGACGCAAATACAAAGAGTAGCCGCTGGTGAAGACTCTACTTGGAAGATAGCTAGAAGAGACCAAAGTTCGAGAAAAAACAATGTCGTGTAGGATCGCCTGCCAGACGAGGCGCCCTTGCATAGCTTGCATAGGCCTGATCCGTGGAATGTGCTTTTGATTCAGGCCGCACACAGGAAGTTGGAAGAGAAGAGAATCATGGCAGTAAGAGCCAGGTTGGCGCTCGAGGGTCTGCTAATCCCGGTGTACAGTTGATGGAGCTAATAGGTTGGAACCGCAGGCAAGCATGATAATCGTGCCGGTTCTTCAGCTACTCACGCGGTCTTTCTCAAATCATTTATTGAAGCAAAGCCGCCCGCGTTCTCGAGTCCCATCATTTCGCTAATTAATGGCATCCGTAACCGCTCAGATGCCTGTTCGCCATCGCTATCAACACTTTCACCGAGACTGTCATGCATAGGCTAGTATGACCTAGCATCTCATGCTAGCGATGAGCAATAGTTTCTCTCCTAGTTGTGCATACAGGTAGGTTCCATCGAAAACCGTCTTGTTTACAAGATGTTCTGGAAAGCATGGATTCATCCAGCGCCAAGAACTTCACAACCAAGCCTTATGCATATGCGAGAGACCTCTTGGATGACTACAGGATCGATACGATAAAGACAGGAACGCCATCACCCTCAGAGCCCTTACCAATCCCCATTAACAAACTGACAATTATTTCCGGTACCAATTGCAGCACTTTTCTCTACGCGTTGAACTAGATAGCTAAGCATCACACGGTCTCCTCAGCCCGGTAAAGGCCATGCTTTGCAAGGTCTCGCTTTCGATGGAACGATGCATAGGCCCACCATGGCATCCCCGTTATGACCGCTTCAACAATGTTACTACGTGCGAAGAGTAGCTGAGAACAACGGCAAACTTTCGTACCAGTCGGGCATGTGGAAGTCGCGAATTGACGTAGTAGTCTACCTGTCACCCTTTGCGTCCCAGTATCCACTGATCCCCGCACATCAACGCAACGGCATTCTTCGACGAGAACAATCGTAAGCTTGTCCACACGAAGCCGCGTTGCTAACCCTTCCCGGAGGCACTTGGATCTGATCCCAGCTGGTTTCGTGTTGGTTAGACTGTGGTCGTCGCTGGGTTCCCGTTGTTTGCGATGTAGACGTATGACAGATTCACCTTCGAAGAAATTCCAAGTACTTCCACAATATTTGGCATTCTGTTGGTGCTCACCCCATCGAATCCTTCTGGGATGAAGGTTGATGGGGATTCTATTATTCAATAGACTGGGAACCCCGTGTTGCGATCAAGCATGTTGGTCTACAAGAAGATCTTCCCCACCGAGAAAACATTGTAAGGAACCAGGAGCTCGAAGTCGATTTTCGGCAGCTTCTATGGCTCAGTTGACTTGCACTAGCTATGACAAAGAGACCATCGTATAAAGCCCGGCCTGCATGGTGGATAACCTACCGATCTATAAGATATTATCGAGAGGATTCAGACTATTAGTGTCCTTGTCCGCCAAAAGTACCAACGACTCACATGCCCTTTCTACCATGAAGACACGACTGACGTGGAATCAAAGATCTTTGGGTTCTCGATGTTTCCTATTGCCGTGAAAAGCTGAAGGATCGATAATGCTAGAAATGGTGCAATGCCTAGGGACAGTCTCGCTCGATACCTTGTCATACAAACACTGGATAAACTTCATCTGTAAGTTGAAATATTGCGCCCCAGATGTCAACGGAGGAGCCGCGTACTATCTGGGTAAACGAACATTTGTCTCGGATAACAACTGATTCAGTAACCTAAACTCCCGGAGACAAAGCCTTGTCAAGATGGGCTTTGGAATGACAAGCCGTCCTTGGCAATCCTCCCTCGTCGACTTTTTTGAATTATCTCAGTGGTGTCGCTGCTACGCTTGTTCCCTTTTCGCGTCGGCTCTAGCTCTCGTTCCAGGAGTTTGCTTTTGCTGAAGAGGCTGTGTAAGTGCAGTTGTACCTACACTATATACAGCACTGCGTCGTTACTAGCGGAGACTAGACCACCTTAGCGCTTGCTACCATGATCGCTGCCAGGTAGATATCACAGGCCCTTTTCCGTCACATACACGCTAATGCAAGCCACCAACATATCATGGCGCCGACACAGTCCTGCTATCTACTATAAGTCTTCAAGCTAGTATTCTTCGCCCCGCTTCTCCCCACCATCCTTGAAGCCTGAAGTCTGATCACTCTTCGCAACCTTATTTTGAATTCATATTGAGACAACACCGATCCAGCCATTTACGCATCGTCTATCAATCATTGAGAGAAGGTATATACCCCGAAAATCGAAAAGATATCCAGTGCAGGTTCCAACCCCGAATCTGCATAGCCTTTGCCGTACCCAAGTGCCTAAACAGGTAAAGTCCATTGCCTAAGTATGGAGCTTGCAGCAATTGCCCGACCACGTTGAAAGCAGACATGCACGGTTTTACTTAGCGTCAACTCCCAGTGCAGAGCCAAGCTTATATCCTATATGTGTGGAATGATCAGCGCTTCCACGGTTGATGGTGACCCTCTCTGGGCTTCAGCCTCGTGCTAGAAGTAATCATCGAACAATTGTCCTTCCACTTTCTCATCTTTACAAAAGCACCTATCTTGATCCTACTCTCATTTATACCCTCCTCAGCGTCGGGATGAGAACCAGTACGTACTGGTTGGCATGCAGGATGGGCATGATACGCATTGTCTGGATTGTAATTTTCCTCTCGAGGCTAGTTCTAATCAACGCCCCGGCAACCGGCGATATCAACAGTCTGCCACCTTGTGGGGTATCTGACCTCCTCTTCGTGAAAACGGTATCGTGGCATTTGCTAACACTTGGACCCAGAGAACTTGCATCAACAATGGATTAAATAAAGGTCCATCCCTGGGCTGCGCTTCCCAAGATATCGCATGCTTGTGTGCAAACCCAAACTTCTTAAATGGCGTTAGAGACTGCAGCCGGCAGTCCTGCCCACGGAGCGTGGATACCACGTCTATCATGTCCGTCGCTATTTCCATATGTGCACGTGAGTATCCTGTCCAGATGGATACCGCTACCGCCGCTCAAATGCCTCAACAGAAGGTTCTGCGTCGTCGGTCTCAACTGCCAGCTTCTCCACGGCAACGCGACCCGTCATAGTTCCTGCCACAAGCAGCGTCGGCCCTATAACTAACGGGGTCGTGACGGGTAATCCTAAAGTTATCACGACACAAGACATTTCTCGGACCTCTACCAGTGCGACGACTGGCAGTCACACCACAGGAGGATCGATTTCTCCGTCCTTGACCAGCGCAACGAGTGATAGCACCCCCACAAGCACCGGGAGCATCTCAGCAGCGCCCACCTCCTCTGTCCCACCTTCCGCAACGACCTCTTCCCCTCCTCCTCCACCAGTACCCTCCGGTCTAAGCCCCTCAGCCAAAGTAGGCATCGGCCTAGGCGTCCCCCTCTGCATAATCATCGGCTTGGCTCTCGGATCCTTCATACTCCGCCACGTGAGACACAAACAGCGGTCTCGCTTGCAGCATCATGGCAACATAGCCGCCGCGGGCCTGTATCCCGTTATTGACGAGAGCGCTGATGCTGCGGCGAGTGGTGGTGGTGGTGGTGGTGGTGGTAGTAAGGAGGTGAAAGAGTTTGAGATTGAGAGGGGTGAAGGGGAAGGTCCGCATGAGATGCATGGGGAGGAGGTGCCGGCTTATGTGAGGGAGTTGCCGGGATCACCGGGGCCGGAACGATCGCGGTTGGAGACGAGGCGTGGCTCTGTGTGAATGGTGTTATGACGTTGATGTTCATGGCTTTTTATGATGGGTAGATGGGATGGCATGACTTGGGACCTTTTTGGAAGGAGGCGGGGAGAGGAGGGGGGCCAGGAGGGATGGGGAGATAGGGAGGGGAAGGAGAGGTGTGAGGAGATGGGAGTGAGGAGGAGGGGAAAGTGGAAGGGAGATGGGTGTGAAGTATAGGGAGATGGATGTACTGGGGAGGGGGGAGGTATGGATCGATGAGTGTGAGGGCAGATGAGAGTGAGAGGGAGAGGGTGATGGTGGATATGCTAGATCGATCGTGTATTAGAGCTCTATGATATCCTTGATTAATAAACTGGACATTGCGTTCTACATAAGAACGACGTTTGGATGTAGCTTACTCAATCGCTAAGAACAGAGCATTAGGGTTGGGAGATGAGTTTGTAGTTTGTAGATTGTAGATCATGCCGTTTAATCTTCTATGCCCAATAGCAAGGTTTTGGATGAGGTGGAAGAGTAAGGTACTAGACTTGGATTTTTATGTTCATGATGACGGCTGATGGAGATTCGTGGTGTATCATCTGAGGATATGGTATGTGATGTGAAATGAATGATTTATACTTAATATGGTGGCCGCAGTAGATGTTGGGTTCCGCCCATCATCACCTTTATTGACGGGATGGGATGTTGGATAACTTCGTTGTCCCGTTATCCGCCGTGTTAGTCTCGGTAGGCTAAAACGTTAATCGGGACGATGTTTGTCGATTAATCGATGGTCTTAGTAAGGGTGTTAAGGAGGGTAGGAAACAAAGGTATAGAGAAGATTAACAAAGTGTGACATTTCTTAATCCTTGAGATAGTAGTTGTTATGATGCTGGATACCGTCGTAGAGATGGGCAGCGCATAACGTTACGTCGAAGATGCTGGACCGCTGCCACCTTCAGTATAATATAAGTACTTTCTTGCTTTCGTGTGCGCTGGAGACCTTTGTCTCGGAGCGCTGCGCTTTGGATCGAGGATCCTGGTCGAATAGGGACTTGGTAAAGTCTTTTAAGGTATGATGATACTGAAGAGGACCTGTATTCTCGCACGAGTCTCAATATCGATTTTACTGCCTGTGAAAAGGACTGAGATAGAGCGATGTGCGAAGTTCAAAGCACGATGGCTGACTGCTACGTTGTCAATTGACAAATAGCTTGTTCACGGTCCGTGACATCTGCTGTTTGACGATCCGCTACGTGGCCAAAATCGCAATTGGGCAGCACGAGACCATACTTCCCGGTCGTGCTCTTTTGCCCAAGCCGTCTTCCTCATAGCTTCGCTCACCGCGACGGCGATGTCCAGACAGATGAGGCAAGATAAAGTTCTGTACTTGCGAACAGGTGATAAGCGTTATGAGAGCTCAATAGCTCAGCGATGCCCGATGTCAGATCCTGTCTCTAATCGCTTGATAGCATTGATGCCATATCCGGCGCATATAAACTCTCTTCATCCAATCTCTCCAATTCTCGTATTGCCATTTGCTTTTCCTTCTTCAACTTCCCAAACAGATCCACCATCTTCGGCGGCTTGCGTGTAGCTGGCCTAGGCCCCATCAATCTCCTCTTCGACTCCTCGAGTTGCTTCAAGGCCCTGTCAGGCTGTCCTTCCGAAATGAGAACCTCAAATTCCCTCAAGCCTCTCACGTTCTTAACAATGTCTGGCACCAGATTGTTGAAACTGTTGTGCCAATGAAGCTGAGGATCAAAGATCACGACCAAGCTTACGACAACAGTCAGTCTTTCCAACTTCAACAGTCTACCCAGCGCAAACTTGGCTTCGGCATGGCTCCAATCGTAACGGGGTAGGTCGAGGCGCAGAGAGCAGATCTCGTTGGCACGAACGTTGCCAATAGACCGCAGAAATCTATGCAGTTCATCTGCGCGCGTGAAAGCGAGGGTGTTGTTCTGGTACCACAGATGGAACGCCTCCAGCAATATGGTACGGCAAGTTGCAAGGATGGCAAGACAAGAGGATACCGGTGGAGGCCGGAGGGCCTTTACCACCGCATTCTCACGTGCACGGAGACCAGCCTCTTCCTTGACACGGTCTTTCTTTTCTTTCGCAGTGAGCTCAGCGATTGGGACGGACTTGTCAAAGGTGGGGAGTGTGGCTAGGGCTTTGTTGCGGGCGTGTGAGAGGGCTGGGAGAGGCTCGATCCATGGCGCTGAATCCGGGACATTGACTGTGAGGACGTAGGCATATATTCGTTCGCGAACCACGTCTGGGATGGAGAGGAAAGGGCGAGCCCTCGTTGCCGCTGGTGGATCAAAGGCCGCCATGCCAAGACGCCCGCGAAAGCTTGGCAGTGGCTGCCGCGCGTGTGCAAGACCGTTGTAAGATAATTTTCTTTTATTCTATTCTCTAGGCCTCGAGGTAGGAGTAACAGATTATTCAAATGAACCAGTGGTACATGATCGAAAATGAGCGCACTGCCATATCTCAAGTGCCAGCTCATGTTATTATAACTCGTTGCTGCGGCAGCCACTGACTCAGCCCTAATATGACTCCTGTGGCAGTGCTCCCTTAACATCCATCAGTCTTAGCCTGATTCTCGTCAAGTACCAATATTGATCAAAGCGATCTTGTTGATTAATAGACGTTGATATTATCAGGTAGTACGTCGCTTAGATTTGTCTACCAGCTCTTGCCGTCGTTCTAGCTCTCAAGGCGTTTCAGAGTCGTATCAGACACTGCCTAGCTAGTGATGCAAGCGAGCCAGACGCAGATGAATGCTCTGTTTCCGACTAACATATAGTCATTTAGGATTTGAAGCTCTTCTAAATAAGAGATTCGCATGTAAAGTGATCAACATCTAATCCAAGTCTAATAGCTGACCATCCTCTCTTTGGCAAGATTGGGATATCAATACGATTCAGGGGCAAAGAGGTAGCACAGGAGGTAGACTTGATAAATTATAGGTATAACTAGTCAGATAGACGACGAACTTGAAACAGTCAGCCTACTTGACTACCTTAGGCCCCCAAGTCTGCGCCGATCACGAAGTCCCCAAACTCCCAGTCTCAACAGCTCCACCAACCAAAGTCAAGCTAGCACTCTTGCTTTGTTCGATCAACGTTGCGTTCGCCGCCATGTCCACCGCGGCAGGAGCAGAGCCGTGGGGCCCTAATAATTTCAACCTACCACTAGCCACTTCACCAAGTCCGGTCTGAAGAAACAGAAACTCCGCAGCCACAGCCCCCGTTCCGCCAGGTTCTGTGATCAGATATACCAGGCCAAGTAATCCAACTTCAAGCGTGCTCCACATGCAGTCTACGCTCAACTGAGTGTGGATGTCGATCCCAATAACATTCTCTTCGAAACGCCACAATCCTGGGAGTGGCTCGTCGCCATGTCTTCGAATCTTGTCGCTCACGCTTGTCTGAGCGGAGACAAGCGCAAGGATCAGATTGTCTCTGGGCAGCGGGTTGCCGTAAGGAGGTTCGCCTTCGATGGAGATGTTGAGTGCAGTACCAGGGATGTTATAATTCTTCGGATCAATGTGGCTACGAAGAGGATCAGTGAAAGCTCATGGCTTTGAGGGGAATAAGACGTACGCTGTGAGGTTCAATGGGGAAGGGTTCAGATAGGTGCCGTTCACGTTCGTCGTAGCAATCCCGTTTCCACGAGCCCTTGAGATCTGTATCCGAGCTAGGTAATTATCTTCGGCTTCTAACAAGACTGCCACCGCTTTTGTCCCCAGCTCCGGATATGTGGTCATCACTGCCGCTATGCCCCTGAGCGCCTCCGATGCCTTGCTTAAGACCATCTCTCTTCTGTTCAGGGATTGGATGTTGATTTCGATGCCATTTTCTATCTTGACGTAGTGATAATCGATGATAACATCTCCTTTGGCGGCATATTGCCTATCAAGGTCATCTTGAGCAGATGCGAGGCAGAAAAGTGTCGGCCCATGCGGTAGAGCAGCGCCGTAGGGACGCTGCACTCTCAGGCTAAGGCCGTAACCTATGGGATAATTGTCCGGACCAAGAGGAGGAGGTGCTGGAGAAGGTGGAAGCGGATTAGGACTGAACGAGAATATGTCAGTCAAGGACCACGTTCTGGGGCTTATACTCCTTACCTTGCGGTATCCGCAACAAGCCTTGGGACACTAATGGAGAAGCTTGTGGCGATCAAAGCTGCGTAGTAGAGTGCTGTGAATGGCACTCGAGAGAACATGTTCGTATTTCGGGATACGAAAAGATTGCAAATATCCAGGCGAAGCAGAATTGGTGGAGTCGTGAATGTGAGAGACACAGTGACAAGGTGGTAATTTATTTATCTATGAACTCACAATTAATGGTAGTAGCTGTTGTTAAATTAAAGAGAGGCTTCTCGCGAGTAGTTATTTTGGCGATCCACTGGCTATAGAAACTTGTCGCGAGAATATCGCTACAACACTTAGTTCTCTACGATAGTCCCCAAGACTAACAGTCACTAGCGAACATGCTAAACCGACAGCCGCCCGCCCAATGCTATTGTGTCAACGCTCAATGTTGTTCCCTGGATGTCGGAACGTATTGCAAAGGAGTCTTGGAGAGACCATGACAAGTGGTACTCTCGGTATTGTATCTGTGTAATATGTTGATTGTAGCAATAGAGTCCACCATAAGGAATCAGTGATGTCCGAAACGGTCAAACTCCTGTTGGGAATCAAGGTGATGTGCAATACCTTGGTGAAGAGCCAGGCAAATTAGGTGTCTGATGTAGGAAATGGTTGGTCCATGAACGTTGCCTGAAGTGCAAAGGTAGGGTTGTCTTTCATATTCCACATAGACCAGTCATTGCTTTCTCTCCATGAGAAACACCCTACTGGCCCGGGTATATTTCCGAAGCTCGACTTATAGCAACATCCATTTCATCGGTTTGGGTGAAGTCATGAGGGCCTTTGTTCAAGAAATAGCACGAGCTCGTCGATGTTGCCGCTGTATTCCGCCAGCTGCTAATACCAGCATAATTCACTACCTTTCTTGCCTTGCATGGTCTTGGCCCCTGGAAGCATAAAGACTTTATGACAGGCTGGCGATGTTGTTGCTCTCCTGCCTTGACCAGGCGTTGAGAGGGGAAACCGACGAACGCACGTCGGCTTGCCCGGCCTCCGCTCGGCCTCCGCTCGTCCTTTTGATCCCATCAGTGTAGTATTCAGTACTGCTTGAGATCAGTGAGATGTCGCAATGCGGCGTGCGGCGGAAGGATTGTGTATGACCATAATAGGTGCATGCTGATGGTAGGAGCGTTGCCCATGGCCGGCCGGAGAATAATTGGGTATGAAGCTAATGCATGTTAGCTGGCACCGCGCTTCAAACAAAGCTCCTTGACGACGACCATGCCTTACGGCTATCGTGGGTCAAGATAGTCGCTGACGCCTTCTAGCAGTATATCACTGATGGCATGGAAATTGCGAGAGGGAATGGGCAAAAGTTATGGCGTGGCACTAACACTAGCTCTATCCTATATTGACTAGTAGCCTTCCGGTTAGCTTCAGCTCAAGACTTTCGATGTCAACCCCCGTATGAACGCTCCTTCTTTCACCTGACCAATATTCTGATCATCAAGTATGAAGACACCGCTACCGAGTATGTGTCTGCCATTACGACAGTGTATCCTACTAGCATCCTTCCGACGACCTATCTAGAAGGAAGATTTCTCTCGGACCACCTAGCTGAAGCTTGCTTGGGAAGGACTGAGGAGCATCTTGAAGCTCAAATCTTAACCTGTGCCATATCATACCATCGTCAGCTGTGCTTATAACGTGGTGTTATTACCGAGCTGGTGGTAGCTCCAACAGTCTGGGAAATGTAGAGACCCGGTATAGCGACTGATACGTCACTTCGAGCTCTTAGTCTTAGTGACATAAGGCCTACAGTTGACGCCTGTCTAGCTAGGTGTTTATCTCAATCATAACACTACTACCAAGTATTGCAGATGGCTCGCCAACTCACCCCACTATGGGCGGAGATGGCCGTAACAGTGTTATGCTTAGCATTCGTGTCTACATATGCATTCATTTCTCTACAACTCAACTTGTTCGTTATCCATTGAATCACATCATCCTGAATATCAGCATTGCATTCTCAAGCACATACTCTACCCAATTTCTCTTTCATTTCTTTGCTCTTACTCTGTCAAGACAATGAAGCTCTCAGCACCCTTTACTGCGTTCGCCCTTCTAGCTCCAGCAACAGTCGTGGCATTGCTTCCAGCATGCTCCACCAATTCCGTCACGCCCTGCAGCTGCCCGGAGAATACAACTTACGCACAGTCCGCCACCTTTGCAGTCATCGGCGCTGCAGCTGAAGACTTCAAGGCTCTAACCTCTGACTGTTCGTCCACTTCCAGCCTTCTTTTTTGTAGATATGGAAGCTGCAAGGGATGAAAACTTACTAAAGATATCTCAGTCTTTGACAGCGCATGGCCTGGTCTCCCACCCACCGCCACTCAGGGTCCCGACAATACACCCGGCGTCTCGATTCGTACACTCAATCTCCCTACGCTGGTTGGAACCTACGAGATCCCTGAAAAGGCAAATATTCCCCTCTTATCTTATAGTCTAAACATATTCCTTTACCAGATTACCTCCCGACATTTAATCACTCATTACTTACTATATATACAAATAGTTGACCGAATCCCTGGCTAAGCCCGACAGCACTTTCATCGAGAGATGGGAGCAGCTGTCTTCCACCATTCCTCTCGAATACACTTCGGGATACGGTTCTTTCTCCGGCTACTGGGTCACGCTCGAAGCCGAAGCTGTCTTCCAGTCCGAGACGGCTGTCATATGGAGCGTCTATGCCTGCGAGACAGGACATCCACTAGGTAAGTGCCTATCCCCAGCTTTCGAGAAACGTGCATTCGCTCTCGGAAGTGGGAATGCTGATGCTAATGCTTAATTGTAGATTTCGCCAAGTTCCATGAGGATGCACTGAAGAACGTGACCAACGTCTTGCTAGCACAGGGGAAGCTTGTGGGGTCAAGCGTGCCCGCACGCTCGATCCAGTCGTTTTAGGTACAGACCAAATACGGCGGTGACTTCGTCCGAGGTGCTGGTGCTGATGCCGCTTTGGTTTGCGCGTCTGACTTTGTCCGAGATGTTAGTGCTGGTGCTGCTTTAGCTTGCGTGTAGAGAATCGAGACCGGCAGCATGGATTACTAGTAGGTAGCAAATCAACATTCGATACAAAGAGAATAGCCATACGTATTGCAACCGTTAGTACAGACTACTGATGCCTTATTGCAATATCAGTTCACCGATCGTCTCTTCTTTGAACGCACAAATATTGATGACTTTGCACTGACGCAGTCTAATGCGTCAATACCAATAGATCAAAAGTGCGTGAAACGAAACCCGTCTCAAAAATCATCTCAGTTTTACGGGAGTTCGGACTCGAAACCTTGTTTACTATGAGTTCAGCATGGCTGCCTTACCTGTAGCTATGTTTTGTACTGCACTCTACATTACGCAACATACCTCCTCCATCCCTCTTTGTCCACATTGATACGTCAAGATGTGTCATCTTAGTCTCTTCTTTTAGTCCACCCTCCTCTCACCCAGCCTTGCCAAATATCCTTGAGTATCCGGATCAAAGCTGTCGTCAGTATGAGAAATATACCATATAAGCCCACTCCATGGGATGCAACGCATTGGTGTGGTGGGTCCCCGTCTGCCCTGGGATCTTCTTTGTCGTTTTCGAGCCGGAGTCAACGCTTGAGACGCAGGTGGATGATCAGTACCAGGAGGTGTAGATTTTCGTGGGGATTCTGGGAATGCTGAAGAGCGCATCAGGGAAGAACATGCAAATTAGCTATGAGCATACTTTTACTAGTGCTTACCTTATTTGTTGGAGATATCGGGTACGCTAGTAATTAGCGCCTTCTATAAAGTCTCTGCCTTCTTTCACTTTCCTTCGTCCGTCACCTCTCCCTGTACATAATGGCCATACCATCGCCATCGTGAGCACTGGTCCGCTTTGATGCTTCCCATTTCACCTCTATGGTATCATGGGTATTGCTGAAGACTTTTTCATCCTTCGTCTGAAGCTGGAATTTGATGTCCGCCGCTCCAAGAATCACTTTGATGTTGAACTTGGCCCGGACATACTCGTTCCCACGATTGTACCAATGCCGATTCTTCACCTTCAGCTCTACTCCTTTATTCTCCAGGACGGACTCGACCTCACACAATCGCTTGGCACCATCTTGACTTAGGCTTTGTGGAAGTTGATCGCGTGGTACGGTCGACATCACCACATGTGTCTGCCATAGCTGCGCTTCCTTTCCGGGACTCATCTTCATCACGTAAGGCTTGAGAACACCATCAGTGGAGACAATTTCGCCCTTCCAGATGATATGTGTCAGCGGAGGGATGCTTCATGTCGTGACGGCGGTTCTCACCTGCTTTATAAACTTTGTGGCAATGCGGTCAGCACGTCTTCATTAAGGCAAACATACATGTATATCATGACATCCGACTGGATCAAAACTGGGACATGATCCGAACAGATTTCTCAACGTACCCAATCAATCATGTCCTCTACCCATCTCTTGCCGTCACGAGAATCTCGTGTTACTTTCTGACCAATATGGGCCGGATTACCGGGATCGTACTCTTCAATGCACAAGACTCCGTAACTGACCCTACAGCAACGCTCCTTGAAGATCGCGGCTCCACGACTGATACTTTGTACCCGATCCATGACCAGTCCCTGGACAACTGCAAGCTGACTATAACCACACAATCAGTGAGATGATGGAAGGCTACTCAGGGTACACACTCACGGCTCAGCCACGATGACTATTCTCGTATCCTGCGCGTTGGGCTTCGATGACCCGGGTCCTGTTTCGTAGTGCGATTTGAGACGCTGTTTGACATAGGGAGAGCTTCCAAGCCCGCCAGACAGTACCAAGTAGGACTACGAAGGAGATTAGTGGAGTCAAGATCATCAAGAACCAGTGTCATCCCACAATTTGGGTCCTAGGGTGATTATCATGCATCCTGTCGAATTGCTCGTCGATCACGCTGAGCATACGGTCAAGCTGGACGTCGAAGAGCGCCTTCAGCTCCTCTCCTGTGATGATCATTCTCGAATCTTCGATGTGTGCATTTGGGAAGCTATAGCCTGGATCAAGACCAGGCACTTCAATTGGAAAGACCGGGAGTGCAGCCAACGCGGCTGTACCATAAGAGCATTTAATTCTCTCGAACCTGCCGTGTACCATGCGATCGGCGACAATTTCCGGCTCTTCCTTCAGATTGGTACGGACCTTGCTCAATCGATCAGTAACCATGTGATGGAAGTTCATGTCTATCAAAGCGGATCCAATGGAGCGCCCTTAAGAGTCACAAGAAATATGTCAGATCTCAGTCCTGGCGTGGTCATTCAACCTTCTGAAACTTACCCTCTACCCAACCCAGTTGCTGGAGCTGTGAAGGCTCGCCTCTTGAAGAGTTTAATCTAAGAACGTTGACATCCTAGTAAACATGGGATCAGTGACGAAGAAGATATCTATACATTGATCGTGGGCTTTATCATGGTCCGTACCGTTGTTCCGCCTCCAGCGTCACAAATCAATACAACGTCATCTTTCTTGCAACCTGAAGTCAGCAGGTACTCTCATCTACAGAAATTTTGGTTCGCTTACTTCGAACTGCTGTTTGGAGGCATATACGGCAGCGGCTTCAGCTTCAGTGAGGCCGATGTTGGCACGATGGTCATGCCCATCGCGTCCGAATCCAGCCTCTCGGATGAGTTTCTCCGTCTCGTCAATCATACTTGGATTTTTCCACGTTGTGGGAACACTGAAGACGAACTCGGTCCTCTGGGTTTTCCAGCGCGGAAATGCATCAGAGAAGCTCTGTTCTATGTGGTCATGGACACAGTGGAGATAATCCTGGAACCACTGTCGTGCTTGTTCAAGCGTAGGAGCATCTGGTCTAGGGTCAGAGAAAGAAGGATCCAAATGAAGCTTAAAGTAGCCCAGGAAATCGGTATCATCGCTCTCTTGATCGCACAGAAAGCCCCAACCCTTGACTGCACCGGTAATGCCATCATATTGAAGTAATGTGGGGACTTTGTTTGCCAGCTCATTAATAAGTTTGCCCGGCCAATGCTGTAAAGTCTTCGGTTCTGGCCAATCAGGTCCCATGGAATACGCGACTCCTACCCCACCACGCCATAGCTCAGCAGGGAAACAGCTTTCTCACGGAGTACTGAATGATATTATGCTCGTATGGAAACATACCGGTACATGTCATACCAAAATCAACTCCGACCACGATCTCTGGCGTCCACCCGTCGGCCGACATGCTGTGCCCGATTTCTCCGCGACCAATTTCAAGGTGAAGCGACGTGGATTCCCGCTGTTCTTCAAAGTGCAATCGGACGAGCTGTTTTTAGCACTCGCCAAGACTCATGAGTGTAGGTCGACATTGGCTTGGGTTTCAGTCGTGAGCTCTGAGCCTCGATTGCAAATCAGTGCATAGGGAGGCCCCTCGAAGCTGCATAAGGTGGATACTAGCCCACCACGCTAGCACTGAGTCAATCTCAGCCTCGGAAGCACGCCTACGGCGTAGTTAACAGCGCTACCGTTCCTGTGCGTTCACTGGTCTAGGCCAACGTGATTTTCAGACATCGCGGCTGAGCCTGCTGTATCACTATCATTGGTTAATCCTTCCTGTAAGTCTAGTTGTCCTTTCGGGGCAATGCACTTGGAATTTGCTACACGGTCTCAAGTCTTATCTCTTCACATTAACCTTCTAAGTGCAGGATTATCACTCCATTACTGTCCATATACCATCTTGACCCGGCTTTCCCAGCTCCATCTTCTGTACAAGGAAAGTAACATGGCTGCTCCTGCTGCCAATCCTGCAACCAGTCTTATAACCAGTCTTCCTCCTCCCGCTGCCACCGTTCCTGCTTACTCCAATGGTGTGTTCGTATCTGGGGTGGGATTTTCCAGTACTGGAATCGCCATAGTATCACAATCACCTAGCTCTCCTGCTGTTGCTTCACCCGTAATTCCTTCTTCAACTTCGAATAACGGCTTGGTCACAAGCAGCTCATCTATAGGCCCGCCATCGAGCATCTTCTCGACTAGTACCGAGACTAGCTCGGAAATTTCTGTATCACGGTCCACGAGTGTTCATTCTCGAACCACTACATCAAGTCCAAGCGGGCAGCTTCGAGCCTCCACTACGCCAACCTCTGCGCCTGATCACAGACTCGCTAGTGGTACCGTGGTAGGCATTGCGGTCGCAGTTGGTCTAGGATTAGCTCTTATCACATTCATTGCAACTTTCCTGGTCATGCGCCGCAGGTCGAGTTCGAGACGTGGGAATAGTCAAAGAGGGTCAAAAGAAAAGGCTGGAATCGAACTAACGAGTGCAAATCGTCATAGTTCACTGTCAGATCCCAAAGCAGTCATAGTGACGAAGGCTCCTAGGTCTTCTGATACGCTTGACAGTTACCTTCCACAATCAGCGGATGACAGAACTGTCCAGAACAGAGTGAAGACTTTGCTTGACCAGGTCGAGCTCCATGTCGAGATCTTCTATCGAGATGATCCAGGCCTGACTAGCGTTCGACAGCATACAGATATGGCTATCTTCAATTCACCGAATCTACCCAGCTCACTTACCGCTCTCCTTTCGAAATCAAGGCATGCGACCTTCTTGATCAAACATGCGCTGGCTCAATTTATCACTTCCTCTATATCCCTGCGCTCGAGATCTGGATCGAGGCTTCTACCGGAAGAATTCACGCTCGTGCCCACAGCGATAAAGTCGATCAGAGACGGTGAAACAACAAAGCCAGGTAGTAATCCCATTACATAATAAGGCCATACGAGTCATGTGGATATTCTTCTGACAATTTGATAGGCTTTCAACAATGCATGTCTCGATGGCGAGTGCTGACAGCGTATCTGCGACAAGATCCGGCGCAAGATCTTGTGTACATCGCGCAACGAGATCACCGAATCGAAGAGTATGTCGAGATATTCATGCGAGCTTTTGCACCGTGGAAGGATCTGAAGCATGAGGACACAGCTCGCATTCGAAGTCTCTCCGCTATCATCAAATCCGCCGCTGATCTGGGTATCTTCTTGTTTTCACAGCCTTCAGACCTTCAATTTTGTTGGCCCCAGAAAAGCGAAGTGGGAGCTAGTCAGATTATGGTGACGCCATCGCTGATCAAAACGACAAACGAGAGGGGTCAAGCTCTCGTGGAGCCTCAAGTCATGCTGAAGGCAGTGATTGAAAAGATTTGACGCCAAAGTGCATTCTGATCGTATGAGCTGGGAAGGATTCGAATGAACACTGGGGCTGAATTCGTGCATACGGCGTCACTACGTCTGATGAGCGTATGCAAGCATGCTATTCATGAATGTCTTTGGGAACGGTCCGAGGATTTTGCCTTACCCTTACAGATGAAACGCCCTGTCAGGATGAAAACACTCTTTGCGCTCAAGGACATTGCCGCCAGGGCTCGTCCATTGCTGAAGCCTTGTTCCGGACTGGGGACACACCATGCTGATGATATGCTCTAGCCTCCTATGCTAGCGTCCTGCTAGATACCTACTTTACTTAGCTTTATCGGGGCTGAGAGTTGAAACGCCTACACATCGGGCGCCCGTCCTCGAAAAAGTTAGCCTGTGTGATAGGCTGCATCTCTACGCGCTGGAGTCGCAGTCCCGCTTCCGCGAGCCGCTTCCTAGCGAATGGAGTTCAAGGAAAACCTCAGCCTTGTCAATCATCGAACCTCGCCCGCTTCCTTATGCACCCCTTAACAATGGTGAGTGTATGAGAGTGAAGGAAACCCTTCCACTGCCTGCAGACTGCTATAGTCCTGTATCTCCACCTTCCTCTCTGAGAATTGCTCTCCGTTGTCATTGTATGCAAGAGTCCCTGCACACCGAAATGATTCGCTTTTAGGCGTTTTCCTTCAACTTTTGGTGTGGCCATATTAAATGATCCCTGCTGCCTATTGCATTCAACTACCTGACACACTCTGAGGCTATGTATGGGATCCGCGCTAGAAAGTGGGTTACATGATCGACAAGCCTCTACTCTAATCTTCGCGTCAATCCCCAGGACAGAAATTCCAGTTGGCTCCCGTATACTTCCTTTGAGTTATTATGCTCCAATTCTGTCGATAGGTCAACCTCCGATTTCGCTGGGATTACGATCCTCTTGCTAATGATGATGTTATGGACCGTTGCATCTTGTGTCAAATACTTGGTCGCACATGAATTCATCTACTAAATCTCGGAGTGCTCGACTGACTAGCCGCTCCTAATGGACCCTCTCACGCCAATTGCGGCGACTATAAACAGCACCTTGAGGATATTTGAAGTGACATATCAGCTGAAGGCGGTGGGTGAACAAACCGCCGACGTTCTTGAAACTACTCGTCATGTCGATACCAACCTCAACGAAGGTTTGTACTGTTTAGAGCCAGAGCCCCTGCGTTTTGAATAGTGCTTGAAAGTCGCAATATGTCTATGAAGGAATCGATGCGATCGTATTACAAATTCCCAGTGCTCAGAAGCTGACTTCCCACGGTGCGGTAGCTCGTCGACTACGACGGGTAAAGGAATCCTTGCTCAATAATAGCGAGCGCAGCTGGATCGATGGCATCGTTGACGATACCGAAAGCGCTCTGCGGGGCGTTGCACGCCTCATTGAACCCGCACGTGTGGACAAGGCAACCAAAGAAGGCATCAACTTCAGCAACAGGTTCATGTGGGTCTTCAGGGACAATCCGCAAGTTAGAGATAAACACGTGCGACTGAGTGTGTGTCACCAGTCCCTCATGGCTGTCATTGCCTGCCTCTACTCTAAAGATGTGGTGGTAATTGCGCCAGTGCCTAGCAAGAAGAAGGAGGAACAGCCGCCACCATATGATTCGCAATTAGAGGAGCTGTTCAACTGGCGCAACCGTCGCAGACGAATAAAGAGCTTTATGAGTCTACAGACTGTGGCTGCGGAAAGCTCAACGCCCGCTGACTCGACGGCGATAGATACGATCGGTGTCAGCGCTACGAGCAGCGTGCCAATCCGTAGTGATCTTATCAAGGAGGATCCCCCTTCAGACAATCTTCGGTCTGTATCTGGGATATTCATGGAACCACATCATCTATTCGCTACCCCTGGTAGAGACACCCTTCGCCGACCGATGTCGATGGATGCAGTCCCTATCAGCCGCATACCTACCGCTTCCACGACTTCCCTCATTGATCTTCGGAGACGAGATGAGAATAAATCTATCTTTATTGACAGCAATGCTTCAGATCGGCGAATTGCAAACCTCACGGGGGAAGCCAAATTCAGACAGCGTCAAGCTGATGAAGAGGCGACCAATTCTCGATTACCCTATCCGATGTCACCGTCGGACTATATGTACGAGTCCTCAGTAGACTTTGAAGAAAACGATGCGAGACCGAACTCGAAGACTCCCATTTCCTATGGTCTTGCACTACCACAATTCGATAGAGAATTACCCAATCTCGACACCGTGGTTAACGACTCTGGCACCACTTCCGTCGATAAATTCAATCTTCCTGGGCTAGATTCACCACGCGCCGGACCTCTCGCGTCAGGAAATGACAGCCAGCTATCTACATCTCAGGAAACTCGCGATCCCAGCTTTGACGTCGCCAACGGTCTACAGCTACTTACGCAACAAACACGATGCATGAATGCACAATATGAGCATCCTCCCTTCTCATTCTCATCTTTCGCCCCATTCTTCGCATCAGATGATGACTTACCTCGAACACATACCAACCACAAGACATTTACAGCCCCTGAATACGAAGGACTAGAATCGATCGCAGACCTAGCAGCCACTGTCGATGGACCTTCAAATCAAGGTGAAGAGAGTCAGCCGGATACTACTTTGAACAAAGGAAGCATGACGCAAAATACAATAAGGTCGCCTCCTGTGAGCCCCGGGAGAGTGAGAAGAGGAGGGCGAAGCTGGTTGATGTTTCATGCAAGCAGGAGTGACCTTGGACACTACAATGGCTAAGGGGAATCTCTTCGATATAGGTTGCATCGAGAATTCGAGACCGTCATTACGCAATAGATTGGACATCTGACGAGGCAGAGCTGTCCCAGGCATTCGAAAACCACGATCCTTTTCCAGGCTTGGTATACGTTGTCTACCCTGTATCAAACTGCCTCATATGTTGTCCCCCTTATCCGAGTTGAGGCACCTACAATCTGGCGCGGTTCTTGTCGAATCGATATCGTTCTTACTCAACGGTCTTCAGACACTAGCGAAACATTCTTGATGACAAGCGTGGCTGAAACATTGGGCTCTTGTTGAGACTTTAAGCAGTCCACCTCCACACGAGATGGCCGCTATCGATGAGCCGTCCAACCATAGCAACAGGACCGCGTCATGAAACTTTAAACGACGTTCGGAAGTGAAAACCTCCGGCGAATCGCCTTTACACGCAGGGGACAATATTAGATAGTGGCTAATATGCCAAACGCTCAGCACATTGAAGTTTTACATCCCGAGCTTTGGACACGAGAAGGAAAAAGGAAATATACTGGTTTGTGTAGATCATTAGGTTTCGTCTCCTCGCCCTTAGGTTGTTCAACAATACGATGGGATAAATTGGCTATTATCGCGGTTCAAGGGATAGGGGGTATAAGCCCATTAACCTTGCGGACCGAAAAGGCCCTATAACCTGGAAGCAACGGTCAGCATGACTGATCGTCTTGTCACTACGACACTGAACATGGAAGTGTTATCTTGCGCAATTCCAGCGCCTGAGTAGAAGCAATCTTGTCATCGCATGGGTTACTTCTAGCGCCTTTCATTGGTCGCATAGCGCATCCAGAATCATTCTTCGCGTGATGAGGCCATTACTACGCCTGCTGATCGTTGCTCTTGCTTTCGAGGGTTCATATACCAGGGTTCGCAAACCCCCACGACAAAATGCTCCGTGCTCACGGAATCCCTCCACCATACCCAGCCATGCCTTCTTTCTCCACCATCTTGCTCTGGTTACTAGCAACCAATCAGACTCAAGCAGCGAGCGTCATCAGTCAGCCAGGGACAAATCTCAGTCTCCACAGCTCCACGAATACATCATCCTCTTCCGGACTGAGTACCCTTTCCTTCCAGCAGACAGTCTATCGCACAGTCGTCCATACCTTAGCGCGCTACCCTCTCGCCTCACTTTACGAAATCGAGGCCGTCTCAACCACCGGCGCGACAACAGACCCTTACCTTCTCAACGACATCCGTCTTATCTTTGCTATCCCAGATCATGCCCCGAATACCACGCTCATCGTCGAGATGTCAGACGTATGGGGCATATGGCAAGAGCCGCGTCTGAGCATCCTGCAGGTGCAGTCCAGAGAGAAAGTTATGCCGCGGTGGGTCGATATGGATATCGACGTCGCGAACGACCACAAGGAACGGGCGGGGTTTATGGGGCCCTACTGGAGCTTCATCATCTGCTGGCCGGTGGGGTTGCCGCCCGAAAGGGATCAGCCGATGTATATGTTCCAGATGGAAGACGAATCTCGGGGATATCCAGAGACAGTCTGTGTGGGGACGAGAGATGGGCGCGTCACTGCTACTTATAATCACTCGTGTGACGAGGGTGTGGTGTCGGAAGCATGATGCCGAGTCGTCCTTTGAAGCGTGCGAAGAGCATATGTGCCTGCTTGTTTCTAGTCGCAATAGATCCTGAATGCCATCGCCGACACAATTCTGATTTCGGTTTCGCAATAATGCGGACTCCAATTCCTCACAAGGCTCTTTACAGATCGAAACACTTCCGTCAGCGACCATCTGAACTGCGTGGTGATTTGTATTCATCTAGCGGGAGACAGCACGGTATCGACCTTTGGATCATACACATTATATACTTACGGTAAACAAGCAATCACTTGTCACAGTCGTAGGTGTTACAGCAGAAAGCACAGCAGTATCCCTCAACCCCAATTCAGAATTGACATGCTAAGACAAAAACATCAAGTCACGCCAACAACGATTCTTTCCCCTGCAGCTCGTGATGGAAAAAGGCAGATTCCCCGCCCTCTGACCCACCCCCAGGACCTCGTAAATGATCAACGCCAGCGAACACGTCCCTCGGCTCATGACCTAGCCTATCAAATAAAACCATCCATTTGAAATCCCATAGTATCAATAGCCCTCAACAACTGAAGCCACACCGCCCTTCACCCTAGCCGTCCCACACACAGCGCAAGTACCCAGAGATTATTCTATTTCTGCAATAGATAGAACCATTACCCGTCCAGCCCTCCCCCCTCCCTCTTCACCCACCCCTTACCGCAGCTACACCACACCGCACACCCCCCCAACAAATCATCAAACCCCCTCTCACACCATCGATACCCCACCCCCACACCCCCACCTCCCGCCTTCCGCCTATACAATATAAATCAACAACATAAACGCCCTTCAAGAGTTCCTTTCCCTTATCATATCCAATGCCATCTTACTTTACCTAAACGGTAGAATACGAAGGATATAGCCACCCGCCCAAGTCGTTCGTTCGTTCGTTCGTTCGTTCGTTCGTTCGTGAGTGGGATAGGATATGCGTATCATATCAGCTGCGTGCGTGTCATGTGTGGGACTGGTCATCGAATCATATCATAATGGAGGTTGATGGGGGTGAGGGAGGGGTGAGGGTGACGTAGGTACGGAGTATAGCGATTTCTAGGCTAGTTATGTATCTGATACTTACGATGCTGGAGAAGTTGGGTAGATAGGTGGTGCCTGTAGCCAACCTTGTGGTGGTACGGCATATGGTTGTTGTAGAGAGCATATAGTATGTGTTTGGGATTAGGGTTGCGGTTGCGGTTGCGGTTACTCGTGTTGTGGATCTTTGGGTATAGACGGTAAATGGTGTTTTGGTGAATGTATTTTGGAGAATAATATGTGGACGTGTGGATACTTTTGTGTGTGGTCTGTGTATGAGGGTGGGAGGGAGGGAGGGGGATGGATCGCATGGTGTATATAACCGGTATCGAAGGAGGTGTATCCAAATACAACCGCCGTCTTCGTCCGCAGCGTACCGCAGATGTATGTATCCCCACGACCGTTCAAGCTTGAGCTGTTTTTTGTACGCGATACTTACCTAACACTTTCGTGCGGGGTTTCTGCGTGTTGTGGAAGGTGTGGGGATGGTACGTACTCGTCTTCTGGATATGGGTTGGGGACGCTTTACCCCTTTTCCTTTGTGTCGTTTTGGCGGGTTTTGAGGGTTTTGTGGGGGGACGCGAGGGGGGGAAAGGGTGTGGAGGGGAGGAGGGGGGTTTGGGGGAGGGGATTTCTGTATACCGGGGTGTGCACGGGGGTGTGTGCGATGGGGGCGTTGTGGATGTCGTTGTAGGGTGACGGGGAGGCGGAGTGGTGTTTACTTGTAAATATGGATGTGGACGGAGATTTGGAAAGTATCTGGGTAGGGGTGTTGGGGTTTGGAGTTTGGAGGGATGGTGGATGTGTGCTGTGGGTTTGGGGGATGATGGTGGTTGGTGTGAGTGGAGTGGAGTGGAGTGTTGGAGGTAAGGAGGATGTCACGCACCACCACAAAGTAGCTCTAGAACTAAAAAAAATTGCATCTCCGAAAACTATCACTAGTCTTCCGTAACAGTCTGGTGATTATAGTGGAAGTGTGGTGTTAAAGTGAGGATGATTGATGAAGTATCAAATAGGTTGTGAAAGAAGTAAAATTGGTTTCGAAAGGTATATTTGTAGAATATTATATTTTGCAATCAATGTCAATGAAGGTTGTACTCTATCCAGACATTACCGACCGGGCCCCGTTTCATGAACAGTATCATCGCAAACCACGCAGAATTTCCATGTGCAAAAACCATCCTTGATCGAGCTTTGTCTGCGGACCAAAGCTTCTCCTTTCTTCTCCAACGTCATTGATATCAAATTTACAGCAAATACGCGGCCAGACCGAAAAGCCCGGCAACGAAACCGCCACCAATCTTGGCCGCTCCACCCGTGAAGGGCACGTTGCTCGTGCTGGTAGGCTTGGGCGCGACACCGGTCGATGCCACAGAGCCGGCAGGGGCGACAGTGGTGGCAGCAGCGGCAGGCTTGGATGTTCCGGCGGCCGTGGGCGCAGGAGCGACGGGTGTGAAGACGCTGGTGGTGGTGGAGACGGGGACCTGCGTCGTGAAGGGCCCGTTGGTGACGGTGACGGTCTGGCTCGGGGTGGCGGTGTAGGTGGCCGTGCTGGTGGGACCCGGGATGGTGAGGGTGGTGCTGGAGGGACCGACGACGGTGGTGTAGGATTGGATGGTGGATTGGCTGAAGATGGTGCTGGTGGTGGTGACGGGGACGCCGGGGGTGAAGATTGCGGTTTTGGTGAGGGTGCAGGGGCAGGCGGTTATGGTGAGGGTTTGGGAGCTGGTGGCCGTGTAGGTGACGTTGTTTTGGACGACGGTGGTGGGGGCGGGGCAGAAGGTCGTGTAGCTTGTTACTACTTCTGTCGTTGTGGTTGTGAAGGGGGTCGTGGCTGGGGGGATGCCGGTTGTTTGGCGGGTTACGGTGCAGGGGCAGTTGGTGATTGTCAGGGTGGTTGCCTGGGTTTTGTTAGCTGGATGATTTCTTTGCGTGTCTGAATTTTAGGGGGGCTCACCGATGTTGCGGTGTATGTCTGGTTGCCTTGGATGATGGAGGTTGCGAAGGGGCAGTAGGTGGTGTAGGCTGTGACGACCTCAGTTGTGAGGAAGGTGGAGGAGGCGGCCGTCGGGGCAGGAGCAGAGCTGTTGTCCCATGCTGCGGCGGAGCCAACGAGGGCGGCGGCGGCGAAGATTGCGGACTTCATTGTGATTGTTGATTTTTTGAACTGGTTGAAGGTAAAGCTGAAGGTGAGTATTAAAAGATTGATAAATCTAAAAAGAGGGTGAACAGGTGCAGAAACAGTGCTTAACGAGTGACTGTGTGTAGATGAAAGACGAGGGATGAGAAGAAGAACGGAGTGGACGGGGAAGGAGGGCATTAATAGATGGATGGCCAACAGGAGAAAAGTGACACGAGTCTTAGTCAGCCATTCAGGCCTTCTCGGTCAGACGGTATCCTAGCAGTAATTCGGAAATTCCTCTCTTTGCCTCGTATCCCCTGGCATTAGCAGCACAGTTGGCGTCTCTCATTGGATCCCTCCCTGCATCTCCCTCTCTCGCCTGCACGCATCCATGCTCACCGTATTTTGGGTTTAATGAGCTTATGTCATTCGGCGACGAACTCCAGAAGGCTGAGTGGTTGGAGAGAGTGATGGACCAATCATAACAAAGACGTCCAAGGGTCGCGCATGACACTGACCTGGGTCTGAAGATGTGCGACAGGGGTACAGGGTACAGGCGGGAGGGGGGCGAATCCAGAGAGATGACTTGTGCGGGTGACTGCAGGAACGGATATGCGTGCCCCTGACTAACAGTCTAACACCCTCGTAGTACATAATAGTAGTGGTACTACTAATAGTAGACCCTTGCGCCGTTTCAGCTCAGGGGTTTGGCCGAGGGCGGGGAGTGCCAAGCCCGCTTCTCATTGCTCACAAGGATGGAGCTAAGCGTCCATTAGGCGAATGTTTCCCTCCAATTACGGAACAGCGACGTACTATCATTCTGGTGTCGTGTGCTGACGACGAGTAAGCTCCCCGAGTAAGCCGTCGTCTCGTAATATCGTACTTCGTAATTCCTAAAGATCTGGATCCTTCCAACAAAGCCAAAAGCCAAAAGCAAAAAGCAACACGATCAGGGGACAGGTCGTGTCCTGTATGTTATGATCTTGCTCGCCCTCATACTAGCCTAATAGTCAACAAAGGACGTGAGGGGTCAACGCATATGCGCTTACGTCATCGCTTCGCCTGTCAACGCCTTCTGCCGACGAAACGTATCTGAAGGCTCCGTACAAGCTGACAAACGACGGTGTACATCGGACTGCAGTAGCCTTTTCGAATCAACCCGGTACCTTGCCCCAGAAGTACGCCACCAGTATATATTGTCTCCCGACGAAACAGGCAGTGCAAGGAGTCGCGTTGCGGAGTCGGCATGCTACCTTGTTACCGCAATATAGAGAGAGCTTGTTGAGCCAATCCTACTGCGCCAGAAGGTGGCCTTGGCTTCTTCCCCTCAACGAGCTTGCGTCTCGCCCAATGATGTTGATCATGGGAATTTTGACATCTCTCCGAAAGTGATGAATACTGTGTTGTATGACCTCAGGTCGCGTTACCTGCACCCTAATGCGCGATAGCTGTTGTTGCGTCTCAAGCTGCTTCAACCCCTCTACCCTCGCACAGCCTGGCGTAGGGAACTTTGCAGGAGTGATCGGTTTGGGTAGAAGCGCGGGTCCTCAATAGGATGTTCTGCGTTGTTGAATTAATGCGTGGATGACTGGGTGTGTGCAGCTATGTGACTTGCTAGGCATGCCATAGCGACGAAGCTTGCGTGCAGACCTCTGGAGCAAATCGTCAGAATCATACCCACTAAGTTGTATTACCAACGTTCCAACAACGGGGTGAAGGATCCGGCAGGCGCGCTGTGTCTCGTCATTGTACTTCCCTCCAAGGCCGTCTCCGGTAACCTTGTAGGTATGGTGCATGAGTGGGTACACATCAATGAACGTCGGTGGGTGATGGGCCATGGTTGTAAGATTCCCCAATCAAGCGAGGGGTTGATATTCGGTGCAAGGACTCTTATCAAAGACATGAGATGCCCAACCTTTCAGCTATGATAACAGCCCCCTCTACCTTTGGCGGCTCTGACCCAACTTGACAAGGTAATAGGACTTCCACGAGCATCCAGCTATAGGGGTCCATAATCATCGTCCCCACAGGAATCGATACAGCAAGCCCACAATCACTGCAAATTTCAAGGCGATCAAGCTGAGACCAAACATCATGATGGCTGGAGTCACCAATATGTCTAAAACCTGCCAATTGTGATGGTTACAGCGCGAAAGGCGTTCCCCTCGATAATCGTTTGGGTACGCTAATGTGAGCTCACAACGCTGTGCGTGCGTGTTCTCGTCGTGTTGTCACACCCGAATGCAGTAAATTTATATTTGTGACTGGCGACACAAGCTGCCATGTCTCGGGTGCCAGATTGTCGAGTTTGAGGGAAGAGCTGGCCATCCTTATCTTCGAGACAGGTCGTCCCTGATCATTCGGAGGGACAATCAGGTGTCTGTGATGCGATCTGCAGCAACGATGTAGAAATGAGTTCTCATTGAGTTCCTAGGATATCAAAAGAAACGTGACAGCTGTTGTATCTTTTTCTGATGGAGTTGCCACATGTCTTGCAAAGAGAATTGATGATTGTGGCTGTCATGGGTAGGAATCCGAGCCAACGACTGTGTCTTGTACCCCAGTGCAAGTTCAGGGGGACTTGCAGTGCTTCCCACAATGGGATACGCGATGCCGTGTTGAGCAGACCCCAAAGTGGTTGGCAAGAAGTTTTCAATGCGTCAAGTCACGTGCGCTCAAGATAAACCTAAGCCTATTATGGTAGCAGCGTCGTAGATCTCCCGTCAAGCTCAGCGCCAAGTCCTATTAGTTCTAGCGGCTTGGTATTATGTAAAACTCTGCGTTGAACGATTTGCCTTCCTAAATAATCATGCATCAATTTATCGATCTCATCATGATGGCCACAGTCCCGACAGCTGTGAATCATGGTGATCTCTTGATACGTACTGTATCTAAGCAGCCAAAGCGTCATGACAGAGTATCCTTATCAAGCTTTCGCCGACGAAAGGTGCAGAACAAATGATACGATCACCATTGAAGCGTTGCTACCATGGAGCCTTTAGATGCTACTCTATCCGGAGACTAGAATAACATTAAGGAACGCTGGTAACGGTAAGGCTCTCAGTAATTCGAGTGGTTGAGGTCCGTATCATCAATGTGCGTTGGACTGGACACACTCTCCAGTCCATGCAATCGACTGGCTTCGGCGGCCTCCTCTCAGAATCAGGAAGGTTGGTAAGAGCTTACTTCAGTAGATTTGAAACATCATATTCAAAAGCTAGGATCCCGGGTTCTTCAGCTTTCCATCATGTTGGTGCCCAACCAGTACCATGGAAAACTAACGGATATTTATCCTCCTTGTTGATGAGGCGCATACGCAATGCATTTCAACTTGCGTGCTTTGGACTTGATTGAAGATTCTGCCGCAGCCGAAGAATACCTCTCCGCCAGTCGCCAACGTTCATGCGCATTGCGCAACAACAGGTGATTAGCGCGATGCAAGTCGGGATCGTTACGCACAAAAGAGATGAAGTACACAGTCACGTCTGTCGATGCTTTCTCTTCCCTTTGATACGGTCCTCCTTCAGAATGGCATCATTCATCATTCTTCTAATGCTGTTTACATCGACCCTGGCAGCTCTTCCACCGATACGTACGCACCCTAGGTGTGTAACCCCGCCCGACCGTCACCATGTCTCCACAGTACGTCAAACTTGCGACATCCTCCTGAACGATTTCGTGGAACAGTTCCAGCCCGCAGGGAACATCCTCCACTGGACACCCATTGCTTCCGAACTTGGAACAGACGTGGTCCATTTACCAAAGACGGAATTCGGTGTCAATGCGAACCGTACACATGCTTGTCTACTAGAGATTGTCGATTCAACCGGAGTGGGCGATTCTTATCCCGCCACAAGTCTTCTCCAACCCGGTTTGGCCATCTTGCAAGATTGTTTTTCCAAGGACAAATGTGGTTTAGTACCGCTACCTCCGCATTACACCACCGATCTCTTTGTCTGTGGGTCTTCTCATCGGCCGAACGAGACCCTCTCCAGGAGTTCCACGCGTGAAGAGGAAATTCCCCTCAATACTGGACGAAGACGCGATTTACATGGAAGAGGGGTAACTTCATTATAATGATCATACCAGAAATCAGCTCATCGGCGAAGCATAGACAGACCGACCGCCTCTGAAGTCGTATTCTATATCGACGTCGACCTATCCGTGGGTGTCGTAGAGGGTGGACATGGTCCGAACGAAGCCGTGGCAGCTTCATTCAAGGGTGTATATATGAATTAGGCACAAGCAATGTCACTGGGATGACAGAACACGTAAGCCAGAAGTATGAATTGCAAAACCTCACGCGTCTTTGTATTTCAGATTAACGCTAAGCATGGGAGATGGAGTCAAGATCCTCAATAGTATCCTCAACAAAGCTTGTTCGTGCGCAAGGCAAGACAGCCGATAGGCACGTGGATTTGTCGCGGCAAGGGTCTCTCTATAAGATCGTTGTGCTCTATATTATGGATATGGCGCAGCTCGAACGGATCGGGTTCGCGTACATAAATGTTTCAGTGGTTGAAACCACAGCGGATAAGCGCGTAGCGGCATACAGCACCACAAGCGCAACACCTCGATATCACTCTACCTTTCTACACCCAATGAATCGGCATCGGCATGTCATCCGGACGGAATGCTTGCACGCATCTACGAGCCGTGAAGCTCGCATCTACGCAGCGTGAGAGACTACGGTTGAACATGAAGCTTTCGGGTGAAGCCAGAAAAGCCGCATGAGGAACAACGCGGGATGAATCGTTCCCATATTATAAATCTTGCGTCCTTCCATCGGAATCCTGTCTCGATTCGATCTTGTACCTGACTTCGTTCATCTCTTCCTACACATTTGAAGTTGTTGGACTTTCGACCACAGTCAGTTTCTTCTCACTGTGTCAAGGCTACGGACATTATGCATCTCCTCGGATCGTTGACCTCGTTGACCCTCCTCCTTACCACCATCGTCCCTTCCACCGTGGCCAGTCCAGTCGACCAATCATCCAACGGCGCTGCACTACGACAGTTGGAGGAGCGCGCAGGACTGGCACTCACGAACAGACAGTGCTCCAATCCTGCCCAGATGAGCCTCATCGGCGACCCAGGCATCAATTCACTCACAGGCTGTGGCTGGAAGATGTGGGCAGCGTGTGGGGCGCTCGCGGGCGGCGTATGCTTTCTCCCATGTCTTGATGGAGGGTTAGTGCCATCTCATCCACGACCTACATCAGCGCTGATCCACGACATGCATAGCTTCCTCGATCCCATCTGCGACGGCTGCGTTACCGCCATGGGCACCCTGGGCTGCCGTTCTTGCGTCGAGAAGCACGAGCTACAATCCGCTCTCCAGGAATTCCTCGTCGACAAGCAAGACCGCATCACGCAGCGTATACAGTCGCAGTATTGTCTCGTGCCCAAGGCCGCCAACGACATTCCGAGAGTTTCGATAAAGGCGCCGGCGCCATCGACGGCTCTGGGATCGTCAGTGCCTGTCAGTTCGGCGGCGATAGCTTGAGTAGGTGGAGGGAATTGAAAGACCGCAGTGGGGAGAGCGAGGCTGTATGTGGTCGGAGAGAGAGACTTGTGGCACAAAGCTTGACGGGTTTTCGGTGCCGCTTTTCTCCGTACAAGGGGGATCGCTATAGAAGGAACCCAAGCTGGACTATTCGTCGTCGACAAGGAACTGTCATCTCATTAGTGGGTGTTCCACGGAACCCTGATTCGTATTCCATCAATATGATCAAACTCATCAAACGGGACTTCCTGCTACTTCATCTGAGATGCTTGCTACCTCCCTTCCCCACAGGCTGAGGAAAGACAAAACAACTCACATTCCAAATCCCACCATCCATACATCTACTAACATCATGAACTGATCAATACAGATGCCCGAGCGGCCACGGGCTGAGATCAACACCGGACTAGATATCTGCCCATCACAATGTTGACTATTCGTAGGTACATGATGAGGGGTGATTGGACTAGCGTTGGAAGCATGTATCTAGGGAGACAGGTGCCCCTATTATTCCCACTCTTTAGCAACCCCCATAGTAGCAAGACAGAATCAGAAGACGACAAGACATATCCTACCTTTTCTGGTACATTATCGTACATACTAGCGCCTTGGCCAAATTCACACACTCAAGGTCATCGATATGATTATGATATGATCGTGATTCATCCATCGTACAACATTATAGTAAGTAAGTATGATCTGAGCATCCAGCGATATCATGCAAATCCAGTATCAGTATCAACACCACCGCCGCGAAAAGCCCAACGTCTTCAACCCCAAAACAAAAACGAAAAGGAAAACGATTTGCAAATAAAGATTAGCAGGACTACTGCAGCAGCAGTAGGAGCTACATGGGGCATCTGGGAAGGATATGTAAATATATCCTTTTGTGATTAGAACGTATTTATACTGGGGATTCTTGATAAAGGTAGGTTAGAGGTGTTATTCTAGGCTGGAGCATGGTATCGTAGCGATAGCGGAAGGATCGGCTGGTTTTGTAGATGGAGTGAGGATGTGATGTATGACTGTGGACGATTTAGGTTACCGAGGTTTTTGTGACGGCTGGGCTGTACATTCTGCATGCATGCACTGTTACATAAAGACGCACCGGATCGATAGCAATACAGAGACCGTGACAGCTCTTACTCCGCATACTCAATACAACATCCATACCTTCAATGCGTGTACACGAAAAAGACATTGGAGCGATCCGTCTGATCCGCAAACGCCATCTTCTCCCTCAACTCATCCTTTTCATCCTCGCTCATCATAGCCAACGCTCTCTGATTCTTCCTATTCAACCAGTCATTCCACACCCTCATCACCACGACCACAAAGCACAGCGCCGAAAGCGTGGCGATGATGCTGATCTTGCCGGAGATGTATCCAGGCGCTTCTTTGGCCTGGAAGGTCTGCGTGCCGAGGATGTTGCCGACGCAGAAAGCGATCAGGGTCATGGCGTTGGCCGTCACCTTTTTCGAATGGCCGGCGATGTTGGAAGCGTTCCAGGCGAGGAGGAGCATGAAGGCGGCTCCGAATGTGCCGGTGAGGAAGGAACCGGCGAGGAGACCGGCTTTGCTCTTGGGATGTCCGTTTGGGTCGAGGCCTATGAGGAGGGCAGCTCCTAAGATTGTAGGGAGAACGGCGACGAGCATGATTAAGGACCGATCGTGCCACTTGTCGGATAGGTACCCAATTAGCAGCACGCACACGGCTCCAATGGCACCACTTGGGGTGGCGAGGATGAGAGCCTGCTGTGATGTATATCCTACATGATTCAATGTTAGCATTGCCACTTCAGGGCAGGGTCGTGCATCGTGGGAAGGGCTAGCATGCTAAGATCTCCCGAGAGATGTCTCCATAATAGAGCCAGACGTAGAATAATTCCGGAATGGGTACATTACATACCAAATGTAGTCAGCAGTATGCTGGAGAAGTTTGATAAGCCACCGTTTGGGATAGAACTGAGCAGTGTGGCGAGACAGATCAGCCAGACGCGAGGATCCTTGAATGTCTCGAAGACTTGGTCTCTCTTGATGCGAGAGTTCTGTGTTCCACTTTGGTTTCCCTTGACTCGCAACAGAGCTGCCACCTTCTCGGCATCTGTAAATCTCTTTGCTTTGACCGGCGAATCAGGTAGGAATATGGCAACCAAAACCCCAATGACCATAGTCAATGCCCCAATGGCGACGTAGAAGATCCTCCAAGACGCGAATCTGCTGTGTACGAAGCTGACGCCGTAGGCGACGAAACCACCGAAGATTTGAGTCAACGAATTGCAGACGTAAAACCAGGATACTCGTCGTCCCTGTTCCATCTGCAAAACACGGAAAGTGAGCATACCTCTACATATTGTGGAGGTTGAATTACCTTCTTGTACCACATAGCGATGATCAGGACAAGGATAGGAGCAACACAGCTTTCGAAGACTCCAAGCAGCGTGCGGACGATGGACAGTCCAGCAAATGTCGTGCAAGCACCATGGCAGCCCAGTATGAAACCCCATATCACGATGTTGACCCCCAAATACACTCCAAGCCTAGATATCTTCTGCGCAATATATTGGGTAGGGAATTCGGCCACAAGAAAGCCTGCCCTTCCATGTCAGCATCTGAGCATTGTCTTGCAATGCTCAAACTGCCAAAGGGCGAACACACCAATATAGAACAGCATCGAAAGATCGCTGTATTGCTGCCCCACAAGATGGGTATCCTTCCTTATTCCCATGACCGCAGTATATGAGAGAGTAGTCTTGTCCAAGAATTGCAAGAAGTATACAGCAGCGAGCAATGGTGCAATGGTGAGATCGATTTTCCGCACCAGCTTCTTCAGCAGCACTGTATCATCCAAGATTGCCTGGCCCTCCTCCGCAACCTCGGCGGCTCGAGGATGGTTCTCCAGGAAGCTTAGCGCTTCGTCGGCATCTTTGAGTGACTCGACCGTGATTGTCCCGTTGCCAGTCGAGATTGTGGATGCCTTGCGGCCATCGAGAGAGGCGAAAGGGTCCTTTTTCTCTTGCGACATAGTCATGTTGAGCGCCTGAGAGAGTTGTAGAGGCTTGGAGAATTGAGGAGGACGCAATCGAGAACTGGCCTCCATAACAAGGACATCCACGAGCCAAGCTCTGGAGCAGTGACGGCATGCAGCTGCCGTGATGCATTGCCATGGCTTATCGTTATCGTCAAAAGCAGATGAGGAGGCAATGAAGTCATCTCTTCGTCGTTGACTATTCCGAGAGAGTCTTATCTATTAATCAATTTTCCGGGGTGGACGAAGACTGCAAGGGCTCTAGGTCTCATCATTCGCTGATATCTTCGCACCTTCCCGTTCGGGAGAGCGACCTGGAAGAGGAACGACACAAAGCGCTGCGGCGATCTCTGGTTTCTTCTTGCCACATCGAATCTCCGAGGAAGAGACTGAAGAGTTGAGGTACCTGAGCGTTCATCTCCTTTGCGTTGAGTTGAATGCTTTGATGGCGCTGTAACCCGTCAATTCCCATCCGTCCGTGATCAGTCACACGCTAAACTTGTTAGGGATTGACAGCTTGGCAAGCTAATGATTAGATAAAGTCTAGCCTCTACAGGCTTGGATGCACGGACATTAAACGCTACGACTCATCTTTGCCCAGGCTCGACAGCACTATGCGATAGAATCCAAGATCGTAGATCTTGTGTTGAGATCTACGCGAAACGACCGATCCCACCGCCGACCTATATAGCCTGCAGAATAGCGACTGGGATGGGCTGGCGGGCTGATTGCGAAAGACTGTCCTCCAACTCCCTTAGCCGTATTGGCGATAAGAGGTACACTCGGCTGCTTGGTGTTTGCACGAGTGTGGAAGATTTGATACTTCTCCTACCTTAAGACGGACCGCAACGATACTGCAATCAGTCGAGTATACAGACCTAAGGGATACACGGAATGGGAAGAATGAAGCGGAATCATGGCGGCAGAGCCTAAGGAACCCGTATGCAAGCATGGCAAGAGTCCTCTAAGGTCATACATCATTGGTGGACAGGGTTGAGGAAGAGGGGAGAGGAGGAAGCACATAGACCAGATGAGCCAGACAAGGGCGTGAGGAGGCTTCCCACAGGCCGCCTACACGTGCGGAAGGAACTGGAAAATTTTGGAAGAGCAGAAAGAATATCGTCAAAGCGCTTCGTGCACAAGAGGCCGCATTTGTTATTGTCAAACAATGATGTTGAAAGGAAATGGGACGGACGCAAGGGCAACAGCAAGCTTGTTCAAAGTCAAACGCTACTCGTAAATTACCTATAGACTCCAGAGTGGAATCACAATCACTACTCGCATTGTTCGAGACAAGTCTTAGCATTCGGCCTCGCCTTTCTTATAGACTCATTCTAGAGCTATATCGCCCATCACCACATTCTGCCGACGCCATGTCTATGCAATCGACGACTCCATCCAGACGCCTCCCATTTAACTTCGCTCTATAATCGATTCATCGACTCAGTGCTGTTCACATCCGAGATGCTATGACAGCTTCAGCCAACTCCCGTGCCTGCATTCTCGAGCCTCAAATTAGAGGCGATTGTGTAGAAACCCATGTCCAGCCATAGCATTCTACGTTTTATCCTGTGTGAGTACTAAAGAACCTTCTCAATCCTCTGTCATCTGGCGCGTATAATGTTCATGTCATGATAGTTGCTCCGATTTGCAGCTGTTCTATAATACCAAGCTTGTGTTCATTTGCCCGAATCGTTGACGCTGATATAGCCATGCACTCCATTATACCGCCCCGAAAAGCGACTGATTGCGGTAACGTCCTTTTGCATCTCCTCCGGCTATATTGGAAAAGCATTTTCATCCTCGTTCTTGTATGAAGAGACTTGAAGTAATATACTATAACAACTTGAATTCCCTAGATTGAGGTAGGTGTGAATGAGTGATGATAGGCACAAGGTCTGATAGCCTTTCAGCGCTTGCTTCTCAGGTACCGGAAATTTCAAGGAAGGGAGGATATATATAGCAGTCTTTCTTTCGCCGACTGAGACCCCATATACCACGCCATGTCCGGCCGCTCCGGATATGGCTTGAGCCAGGGTGTCGGTCGCGAGGAGTTGAAGAACATCGTCGCTCCGAAGTCATCGAAGCGTTCATACCAGCGATTCACCTCTTTGACATACGAATGCTCAGTCAGGGAATCTCACTGTGGGTTGAGGACTCTCTCAATGCATCCCCACACCTCTTGTTCCAGTCATAGCCTATCCAATTCAAAATATCGGACTGGGCCATGATTGAACTGCAATCATCCAATCGACTAGGCTCGAGGGATTCCGCGATACGCAATTAATATGCGTGGTAAAGTGGTTCGAATGACCTAAGTCTTGACGTCTCCTATGATCAGCTACGGCTAAGTTAGAAGTAGCGTCGACCGCCGGTTGAAGAAACATTCTAAGGGCAAGGAAGGTAATAGTAAAGGTATCCCGTTTCCTAAAGACTTACTTGTCGTCCTCTTGATCTGCCGGACGAAGATAGAGTCTCAAGATACCTTTTTAAGTAGCCCCTTTGCGACGTTATCGGTCGATCCGCAGCTCATGGATCCTTCCACGTTCGTCTAAGGTCGTGTCGATTGCGGCACAGGTTATAGTGAAGGCGTCCTAGTTCCTGATAGACTGGCTTCTCGGCTTCTTAGCATCTGGGCCCAAGAAGAAGATCTATTAGATCGGAAAGTTCTGTTGGTTGACGGAGTTTGTAGCTGCCCGACTCTCAACGTCTTCGAGCGTCGGCTCCGTCTGAGGAGGAGATTCATGCGCCGCCTTAAAGGATATTTGGGTTCATGTGGAGGAAAGCATTCCTGTTGCTGATTTTGAGTTCAGATAAAATATGATGACTGCTTTTGTACCACGTCAGACAAGAACCGATGTTCTTGCTTGCATGGATACTCAGCACCAAAAGATTACATAATTCCCTCCGATGAAAGTGACCAGGATCTGGACTTGGAATTGGTATCTCCGGGCTGATAAGGTAGATCTTCATCACCGTTCATCATAATCAAATGCTTTCGCGATGTTCATGACATAAAATTCTCCATGATACAGTGTCGTCATTGTTGGAGTTGTTGTCAGTCAACCAAATATTGTCGATAATGATCTGTCTGGAATAATATTCGCCTAGAAAGAGCAACAATCATGGTCATCTTACCAGCATCGAAGCCAGGGGGATCACTGACTTCTGCGGATCTGTGGCTTGTTGTTGCAGCGGGCAGAAGAGCACCGGCTAGAATACGCCCATCTGGATTGATAGTGTCGACAATGATAATCTGCGCCTCCTTCCTCGGGATCCGTCGACAAGGGGAGTTTTGATGACGATGGCATAATCATCCAACATCTATCGTCCAATATTGTAAATGTCGCGACGAACATTCTTTCCTTTTTCTGCAGCGAATCTAAGTGGACACCAACCACCTGGAGCCACAGTGTCGACAATGACGGCCTGCAGCCTCTTCTCTTTCTCATTCGCCAACAGAGTAAAGTCTGAATTTCCTTTCGAGCAGCCGAATACCAACCGACGAAAATCCCTCGCCGATCACTCATAGACGGTATTAAGCCTGCGTCGGTCTCGAATAGGCTTAACTTAGATGGCCTTCTCCAAGTTAGACCTTCTCTTTCTGTCACACCTGCGCCGTTGGGACAACTGTCAGCAGAGTCCAGACATTTCTCATAATCCAGACCCTCATGAAGCTATTTATTTATGAAAACTCTTTACCCTCCTATATATATAAAAGTTTCATATATAAAAGAAGTCTCTAAAAGATGATCCGTGTAAGATCTGATGAGGGAGGAATGAAGTAATGATACTTGAAAGATATGAGTTATGAAATAGTGTGGTCATAAAGATCTCAATTTAAGTCATCTAAGAAGCTATCGTATCGGTTGAATGGAGTACGATTACCATAATCGATGATGAAGGCAAACGTGCCTGTAGGATTTCTTGTTTGCCACCGAAGATGGCGTTAACCTGGGGACTTGCAGAAGCTGGATGGGGACATCGACGCGGATACAGAACATCCGCCACAAGGGTTGGCGTTGCTTGAATGCGAGTCTCGCTCGTATCCAGGTCAGGGCTACATCAAGGGTTCGGCTGCCTCAGGTCTTTCTTCTCCTAGAACGATCTCTCTTCGTGAAATCTTATGAGACAATGAGCATAGAAGGTGGAACGACTGAGATTAAACCCAAAAGCGGCTTCGCTCTCTTCGTTCTCATTCCTATCTTGTTCCAAGTCAAATGCACCTTCCCTGAGTACAAAGACTGTTTCGTGGTTTCCCATGTTGTAGCTCTGGATGGCTTGCGCTTCAAATTGCCCCTTCCTCGTCGTACCTATCTTCGCTGCGTGTTGCTTCGAGGAACAAGATCCGTGCTGTTAATTAGGTATGAATGCGATATCGAAGGACCTGAAAAATTCAATTTGGTAGACGCCAAGGTCTATACATACGTCCATGTGAAGCTGCTATAGGCGATTGGAAGCGGTTTGCGTGTATGAATCGAAGTGAGCCGTTCTATGGGATTCCTTGAGCGAGGAGTTGACTATGTCTGTGCAGAAATATGAATGCTGTGACGTTTGCTGCTACCGAAGAAACGTATGAGTCTTGATGGTCTTCGACATGATCTAGTCTGGTGGTGGTAGAAAAATAAGTAAATGTTGCGATATATATATGTTTACATAGCTTTGGGAATCATAGTCGGAAGGGTGGTATCTATGCACCCCGGTGGACATATAGTTGGTGAAGGATAATGATATGAGCACTGGATTTGAGGAGTGACGCTGTAATGAAGATACGTGGGAAGAAGCCTGGTGCGCTTTCTTCACGACGGATGATGGGCTTCACTGCTTTAGACGAAGGTGCAACGGCCGTGACAGATCGAAGATAATCAATCATGATAAGAATGTCTTCACTGGTCTAATTGGGCTCCTCAGGAGCTTCTCTATGTGTAGTCGCCTTGCATGGAGCTATCTCAACATATTAATTCACGCCAACTTTTGGACTGTCGTTTCTCCGTCGATCCAGAATAGATCGAAAGTCACTTAGATTTTCCTTCTTGCCATTGCATGTAATATGGTTTTCCTGTAGCTATGTCTCGGAAGACGTTCCTTATAATCTTCTAGCTCTTCAGCCGCTCTGGTAACAAGTAAACTGTGCCTCGGGTGTACTTGCATGCTCTGAGCGAGCGTTGAAGAGTATGCTAATTATGATACAAGCATAAACATATTGGAAACATTCGTGCAAGTGTACACTGACAGCAGACGTTCCCTTCTCCCATCACTCTCTAATATTGCCATTATATCGGGACCCAGTAATAGTCTCCCTACGAGTCCCAATGCTGTCTCTGTATACATCATAATCGACTCTGGTCGCATGAGTAGACACAACACTGACGGGCGTGCTTGGCTCCAATATCGGGGGCCTTCCCGCACGATAATTATCTCCGCGCAGTCCTAGGGTAAGCGGACTAGATTGAATTTGGAGAGAAGGTGTGCTTTTCTTCCTAAGCTAACCCCTCTTATTCGAAGGACCTGAATAACAGTGCGGTAGCGATAGTAGTAGGGATTGGTCTCGGATTATTTATACTTATATAACTCGTATTGTGAGGTAATAGTATAAAGTAGAAGTCGTCATGAGATATGTTACAGAAAAGGGTATGTAGACTTTGGATCCTTTTGCATGGGCTACGCGCCCGCAAAAGGATACACCGATAAAGTGTATATATACCTCCACAGTTACTGTAAGACCCTGTCAGCCCTATATTTGTGGCTGGGGGGGACTGTGGAGGGGGACTGTCCGGAGTCAAGTTGCACGGTAGTTTGCAACCGAATTTGTAACGTCTGACCCACAAGTCGCTGTTTTTACAAGCACATTTTTCTAAAGTCGGCTGCGAAGTCCTCTAAATCGCGGGGGCGGAGATGTATGGATTGGGATTTGTAGGATCGACGGATCCGAGTGAATGGACTGTAATTTGCTCGGCTCACAGCGCTAAATATGCGAAGGAATGGAATGACGGTTGGGGGAGGCCTGCCACATTCGTGCTTTGGCCTCACACCATCGGGGTAACGATCCTACCGTTCACTCTGGCACGGATCATGGCACGGATCAAGTTGTGCATGCGGCAAGAGGCTTACACGCATCGTATAGTATGCAAGTGGACGCAATAACAGCCCCCCTTGCCGCAGCAACGTCTACTACGCCATACCGATTGTGTGTGTGAGACGGCCTACGATCCTAGCTTGTCACACAGCGTTTCGAGCCGGACTTCAGTCTGAAATCATCTCCCGCCCAGGGGACCAAAGATCGCGACCAAGAGGTACAAATTCATCTCGAAGATGAGACGGACGCATCGTTGATACTTTGATACTTTGATACTAACACTGCAGATATTTCAACCTCATCAACTCAATCGACAACATGGGCTCTTTCGATTTCATCATTGTTGGAGGTATGTCTCCAGTCACCCGTGGCAGGATCAAAAGTGACAAATTAATCGCTTAGGCGGGCCATCTGGCAGCCTGCTAGCTTCGCGCCTTGCCAAATCCTTGTCACAACACACCGTCTTGCTCATCGACGCGGGCGGCGAGAATGTGGACGAAAGCCAGCAGACATTTGGTGAGAGGCACTGGACTCTCATGGCGCCAGGCTATAATTGGGGTTACAAGACTCTTCCACAAGACAATCTTAAAGGGAGGGAGATAGACTATAGTAGAGGTAAAGGACTGGGAGGGAGTACAGCCATCAATTTCTGTGTCTACACCCGGGGACCAAGTGCCGATTACGATCATTGGGCGGAGCTCGTGGGTGACGATACTTGGCGCTGGGAGGAAGTTCAGAAGCGCTTTAACAAGGTGATCATCATTGAGATTGTGTTATGTTGCTTTGATGCTCAAGCTTCCGCAGTTCGAACATTTCCATCGCCCTTCGATAGAGCTTGAGAGCTTTGTCTACGGAACCGACTCTGCGCATGGTCACAACGGGTGCGTGACCACCTCCTCTGATCGTGATGTTCTGGCTACTTTAGATGCTGATTACATCCAGGGAAGTCGATGTAGGCTTGACAACGACGTGGGACCCGACTTTCGGAGATTTCTTGGAGAAGACATTCCAATACTACCCGAAAAACCTCGACCACAACTCGGGCGACCCGCTTGGTATTGCCGTTTGCCAGCAGAGCACCATGAATGGCCGTCGAGTCACCGCTTCTGGAGCCTTCCTGTCCACACGTCCCTCAAACCTGATAGTAATGACAGATACCGCCGTCACCAGGGTATTGGTTCAAGACAAGAAAGCCATTGGTGTTGCAGTAGGCGAGCAGAAGAGTATGTACCACCACAATTCTAACGTGTTCGCTACGATCTTACATCGTAATAGTATACGCGCAGCGAGAAGTCATACTTTCAGCAGGATCCATTGACTCGCCGAAATTACTATTGCTTTCCGGCATCGGTCCTGCCAATGATCTCCATCAGCTTGGTATCCCTATCATTCAAGACCTCCCAGGTATTGGCAAAAACCTCAATGATCGCCTGTTCCTCGAGTTGGTAACCACACAGAAGCCAGGAAGCCATCATCGCACCTCCTATGTTGATTCCCCCGATAAGTTGGAAGAAGCCAAGAAGCAGTGGACAATTGATCAAACTGGGCCTCTATCAGATTACTATAAGCCCCAGATGATGGGCAACTTTCAAAGCGACAGAGTACTTACCTGTGAAGAGTTTCATAAGTTAGACGCAACAACGCAAAAGGCTCTGCGCGCGAAGTCGAAGCCCAGCTATGAAATCATATCCGTGAGTCCAGCCACGATCTCAATCTTCTTCAGCCCACACGTTCGAAATTCAAACCACGGCTCTGCATTCTGAATCTAGTACTGGAGTCGATTGCTGGTGTGCAAAAAGCTATGAAGTCGCTGATTACAATCTGCTTCATCGATTTGAGTCCCACTGCTAATCCTCTTGTCGTAGCAAAATCCCAGCCCCAGCGTCAAAACGCCAGAACACTATCTTGCAACCGTCGTAGCTTTTCCTGCAACGCAAGAGACCGGTGAGCTTAAGCTCCGCTCGAAAGACCCGAAGGATCCTCCCGCGATCAATCCAAATTTTCTTTGCCATCCCTTCGATCGCCGCCTAGCCATCGAATCCGTTCGTGAGACAATGCAATTCCTAAACATACCACCGCTCGCCAGAGATCAAATTCGTATGGCCGCCGGACCGGCGGGTGTGGGAGATGAGGAGATCCTGGTACCCGGTACCCCTTTCGTGTAGAAGTTGGTGGACGCTGATGATCTATGCTGTTATGTAGGAGTATGTGCGTAGCACCGCGATCAGTATGTGGCATGCGTGTGGAACGGTGAAGATGGGGAAGTCAGGAGAGCCAGGCACTTGCGTCGACACCAATTTCAAGGTTGCGGAACTGCAGGGGTTGAGGGTGGTGGATATGAGTATTGCGCCTTTCTTACCTAGGTGGGTATACTCTTTCACACTTTCCATAATTGCTACAGTATCATTCTAACGTTTCATGAATATAGCGCACACACTCAAGCTGTAGCTTATCTCATTGGGGGGACAGCGAGCGAGAAGATAATTGCGGAGTATCTCTAACAATTGTTCCTAAACCTCCACTATAGTCTTTACGGTAAATTGCAGAATACTGTAAACACTCGTAAAAATAATAAAGTTACTATACCCTTATACCTTAGATACTATCTCTAATACTTTCTTTAAAACCCCTATTATGTCGGACACCTTGCTCACGACGACGCCCAGCCATGCGATTCTCCAAGTCTTGAATATCGGCGTGTAGCTGGGTAGCCGACAAGTTGTTGATGTTGGCGATATCGCCTGGCGGGTGCAAAGCCATTGCGGCCTGGATTACCCTATCCAATTTTGTTCCAAGTCAAATGCAGTCCGATTGGGTGCAAGCACTGTTTCCTAGTATCTCGCACTGTTGGTTCGGATGCTTTATGCATCATCTGTTCCAAGTCAAATGCAGTCCGATTGGGTACAAGCACTGTTTCCTAGTAATTCGCACTGTTGCTTTGGATGCTTTGTGCATCATCTGCCCCTTTTTCATGGTTCCTATCTTCGCTGCGTATCGCGCCGAAGAACATGATCCTTACCATTGATTAGGTATAAACCCGATATCGAACTTTATCGATCATCACTCGAAAAGCTACATTGTTAATGAAAGACCTACCCGCCAACGAGACACGTTAAGAAGCCCCTTGAAGGCGACAGCGATCCACCCGCCCATTTCAAAATCCAGGCGTAGCAGCTCCTCAGCGGTCCGAGGCTTGCAAATGCCAGACCCGCTGCGCTCAGCCGCCTGGATGGCCGCCTCCACCTTCGTGGTGAAGTGTCTTCTTTGAGGCGCTAACAACAGGACCGCGAATGAGGAGGTGGGAGACGCGAGCGAGGAAGGTCAAGGGGATCTTCAGTCCATCAGGATACCCCAAGTGTGACGCCTCGGAAGATTTAGTCAAGGAAGGGTTGGTCGCGGATGGGTCGCGGAAGGCTTGAAATCGCTCTTCTACAGATGGCTTGAAGGGTTTGGCGAAGAATGTGAGCTTTCTTAGGCTCTTAGCTGAAGCCTTCCGCTACGCTGTGAGAACAGGGTCGTCGTTCGGGTCTTTAGCTGTGTTGCCACCTTCCTCTAAGTCGATCATTATAATCTGCTGCGAGCCTAGTAGGTTGTATACTTGGGTGGTGACGCCCGCGTAAAGCTCGTCGGATGGCGCGTCCTTTTCTCCTCACCGTACGGCATATTCGTCCGTAGAGGAGTCGAGGGGATACCTCTCTGAACAGGTAGCCTGCGCCGAGTATCAAGATTGCCATTACCGGGGTCAGGCTGAATGGTGCCGTATCTGTGACTGATGGGCCAACGTAAGTCCAATAATGCGAACTCTCAAACATTTCTTTCGGAGGCGACGGTATCTCCTGAGACCCTGTTTCCTCTGATGCGTGAAGTTCCTGGGTAGTTTGTAGTGAGAGGAAATAGAACTTTGGTGGATGCTAAGGTTTATATATATATTTAGGTGGAGCTGCTGTAGGCGATCGGAAGAGTTAAAGATATAAAGATATTTCTATAATACAGAAGATCCAAGCCACAGTATATTAATAATCATAGGTCTTAGGTAAAAGTTTCCAGTGGAGTGGCTTGAGTTGTATAAGTGGCTCTCCATTCCAACGACTCTGCTCATGTCTCAAAATAAGGAAGTCGGGTAGAAGATCGGTGAAGGTCTTGATTGAATCGCCAGCTGTCAACATGATAGCTGTATCTCCTGGGCTTTCTATCGATTTGTCAACGGTCTTGCCCAAGGCCGCGAGTCCAGCTTTCGAGAACGTTACTCTTAATAAGGTAATAGTAGCTAGGTAAGTACCTAGCTATATTACGTGTAGTACCTTCATCTTTAATAGGTCCGCTAACGACCTGTTTTTCTTTTGGCGACCACCTTAGAATGCTTCGGTGTATATCACCAGGTGTTTTGATGTTGCTCTTCTGAAAACATTTTTCCCATCCTCTGAGAACGCAGTGCTAAAAGTCTCTGCGATTGCGGTTAGTTCTGCACTACTAATAATATCCATTGGTCCTGCAATATCAGTGGGATTGGAGTTGATGATTTTACCGCTCGAAGTGGCAAACCAGAAGCGGTGTCCGGGTCTTTCCATTTTCATGTCCAGCAGTATCCTCCATGGTCCTTTCCCAGCATTCTTTACGATGTGGCTTTCGTCCGCAATGGGCAAGCCACCTTCAGATCTATGAATGCTGAATAGGCGGTGTTGCAAAGGAATTGGACGAGTCTTGGTAGTCTTCGACATGATCTGGCCTTGTAGTGGTAGAAAAGTAGATAGACAGTGCGGTATATATATATAATGAAATCATAATGGAAGAGGCAATATGCGGCCACTTTACGTTCAGTACAATAATGTAGCCCTAATGAGCTAAGTACTCTGACGTAGATAAATCGTTATATGATTCCTAAGACGCGACTGAATATTGCAGTCTTCCGATGTTCACCGAGGAATTGAATGAGTCCTGCTAATCTTCGACATTATCTGGCCTTGTCGTAGTAGAAAAGTAAATAGACATTGCGATAAATATATAATGTAAATGTGATAAAGGAAGTGATTAGTAGCTATCCGTTCTTTCGAGAATTAGCATGACAATCTTGTACCCGGTATAGATCAGGTACTGCAACATCGATTATGTTGAAAGTACTTGATCGAGACGCTGCTGACTTATTCGGTAACAACTGGCACTGGTCACCTTGAGGCGTAAGGTCCTCCGCCGTCGTGATCAACTGTGGCCTTCCACTGTTCAACTATAATAGCTCAAACCTTCCAAAGTGCGACCCAGCTCGCGAGCCAGGCGCTATTTCCGCTCCAATTGCTGTACTTCTCGGCCTGAAGCGATGATTCCGAACCGTTCTTCGTCAATCTTCCGTTTCTTTCCTTGCGATATGGACCAATTCGTTGGTGTTCTGGATCTTAGAGAACGTCTTTTCCACTTCCATTTACAAGATCGATGTCAAACGCGTAAAATTCGCCAAATCGGAACTATCATCGCTTATAGACTGATCTTCCTGCTTGCATTTACCATAGAAAACCTGTTTTATGATATATATATCAAAAATAGAAATATTCCTCCTCCCCAGCACGAAATGGTGCGAGTTGGTTGAAGCAAGGGATCAAAGTACTCCCTCCTAGCAGAGTAGAGAATGATGACATGTCGTTTAGAACAGTAGAATGATGGCGCTATCGTGGTCGTTGCGAGCGTAGAAGACGTAACATTCCCATCAAAATCCCATCTACCAACACCTGTCCTCAATGAAGAGTGCCTCAAGTTGCGTTTCCTTCTCCTTCAGGAGCGCCACAGCCTTCAGGCTTCGGATTCTGAACCCGTCAACAGGTATGGTAAGATGGTCGAATAGCCGGTGCTTTCTTGTCGCGAGCAAATTCAAAGTCTGGAAGTACGGGGTTGTGCTTCGAGGGTCTCGTGCGAGATGTTCCATTATTTGACGATGACGCAGTATAGCCGGATCGGTCAAATCAGTCATTTGGAATAGTTCGAGATTCGGATTGAGACGCGCGAATCAAGGAAGAGAACCTGAGTTGATAAGAATGTAACTCTGTCATGAGACCACAATTGCCTTGATTGCGTCGTGAAGCACAACGCTTTCGGGTCCGTCATGTGCTCAGCTCACTATTGCTTGAGATTACTTGATCGTTGGCGGCGAGGACCCTGGTGTGCTTCCACCAAGCCAACATATCCCTGAAGACATCGACATACCAATCTTGGCATCTGAATCGACCTCGAATTGTAAGGAAAGGCACATCGAGCATGGATTTACTCATCGCTCCTACTCCCCATACCTTGACGAGGAATGGGCATCGATCGTATGTAGGGCCACCTCCCATCTTTCCGTAGCGTCTCAGGTGGCTCCGCGTGTAGCTTGGAGACAGCTGCTGCCGCAAGACCTAGCTGAACGGGGATAGCATCCACACGTCAATCTGGCTCGAGGTAAGGATTGAAAGATCATATACATATATACAACATAGAAAATGGAAAGGAACAATTTCTTCTGTACGGAAGCGTACGTTTTGCGTAATGGGCAATGCGGCGACGTTCTGAAGCATTATATGCGTTCTTCTCCTTACTGGCCTTTTCCGCCTCGACCAGATGCTTCATTTCTGCTGTTGGAGAGGCTGACCAATTCTTGCAGGAGCGCGTTATGGTGTACAGAGATGTGCGTGCGTGATGTTGTTGGATTTTGGGTATGTATATCGGAGGCTGGGGAAGGGTGTATGAGAGCTGATGGATGTTGTGAACATGTGCGGGTCTGGACTGGAAAGGATTGCTGTACATAAACACAAGAGTAAGAATTAGACTGGGTGGAGGGATTGATTATTGGTAATGAGATGAACGGGATTGAAGGGAAAGGATAGCTATGTGAGTTTTCTATAAATTTACTGTAAGTTCTCTTCTTATATATAATATAGCACCTGTGCCATCTTATTCCCCGGCAAGTCAGGTTTACTGGGTTTGTTACGGTGGTGGAGGCGCTAAGAGTCTTTTTACGACTCTGAGTGAAGAAGCCTCAAAGGAAGAGAGGTACCAAAAGCTGCCGATGTTTGTTTTGTATCGAAGCTGTGTAAAACAAAGACGAAGAGTAGAAATTCGAGATCCAACTTATCCACCCCAACTTTGACGAGGGTCGACAGTGAATTTCCTGCCGTGTCTGCAGGAGTTGTGAAGAAGTGAGGTTCCTCCATCCTGTTCTGTTCTCAAGTAGAGTGAAGTGAAGTGCGCAATGAAGATTGCGTCGTTTTGGAATGTGAATGTGAAAGATGCGAGGGTGAGAATCATTTTTGTCGTGGAGGGTTTTAGGGATATGGGAGCGTTCGCTGGGATGGGTGGTGGGGTTTGGTATCATGTGAATGATGATAGCTAAGGTACTTTGTTTGAGATGTGTGACTGGGGAGGCGGATAGAGTGGTTATGGTGTAGAGTATGACGCTCTATATCCACACTGCCGAGTCACTTTCATCCTCCTGGTGAAGATGATCAGGCCTGAAAATCCTGCAATGTTAGTAGGAAAGATGAGGAAAGGTGTCGTATTCACTTTACAGTTGGTGAATGACATGAGAAATCGATCTTCTTCGTGAATAAGACTTTACTCTGCGGGTGAGGTTTGCAAGCTCTGACGCCAATGCTTGATGACAGAGTACATACTCATAGTGAAGGTAGTCTTCATAGTGAGCATTTGAGAAATGAAATGTTTAGAACTTGCTTTCGGTATAGCGTGACGATGTTGACAGAGATGAAGGTTCGGGGAGATATTGAAGGCTCTCGATCTCAAGGCAAGGAGAAGTCCTTGGAAGGGTGACCGCAATACAGGCTTGATATTGCGCACGATTTAGACATAGAAGATAAGCCCACTCCCCACATGGCCTTTGTGACCAGTGTCTCCGACCTCAAACTCAAGCTCGACGTACTCCCATTCCATCTACGTAGATATGAGAGTCAGTCCTCTCGTTCGAGCGCGAAAGTCTGAACTGCACCGGAAAGCCGGGGTTGAACGTCCTTCGGAGGTCGATCCGGCCTGCAGTGTGTTTCGCAGGTATGGACCTTAAGGGGGGGATTGTTCATGGTACACTTACCACGAAGTCGGTGAGTCCCCGTATTGCGGTGCCATACATGCCCCAAGTCATCGTTTCATCGGGATACATGAATAGATGTGCTCTCCCTGAATCGGTTTGAACGATGATCTAGCAGTGTTACAAAGTTAATATGGGCCATGCTATTACACCAAGATAGATGCACAAGGACTGGGTTTCAAGCTGCCTCGAGTATTGCTGGCTATTCCCCTCCGTACATTGATTGTAACATGGATTTTATGGATACGTACCTCCCCGATCGATCCAGCGGCCCCAGCATATAATTTTTCGTTGGCCAGATTGCTGCCTTGGAGGAGGCAAGCGAGTAGATCCTCTGGTGGAAGAGTTCGACGATAATTTGAGAGTTTCTATACGATTAAGGGTCAGACTCTCCTTGCCGAGATAGGGTCGAGGTTCCAAAGTAACGTTGACGATCGAACACAAAAATGCGCCCCAAGATGTTACATACCAATGCCTGGGTAGATCGTGGGATTCTGTAGTAGGCAGGGCTTGCTGGAAGTGCACTGCCATCATCAGTTTGATGGCTTTGCTGTAAAAACTTGGCCTGGGACTCTGCTAACTTGAGGTGAATCAGGCGCGTCAAGCTGTGGGGGTTAGATGCGTTGCTGAGCTGCGAAAGTGTTGTCGGGAAGGTCCGAGGCGCTGCACCATGGGATATCGTAGACAGATGGAGAAGTATGACAGGCAGTGGTCCACCGAACAACTTCATACTAACATATGATTATAGTTGGGAGAAGGAGAGTAAAAGTACTATAGACAGGGTGTGACGTGGAAGACGATTCGACCCCCAAATTCTGTCTCCTTATCATAGATAACTTCTGTTTCAACTCGCTAAGTATCTTGCGCTGCATGCATGAAAGTGCTCCGAGGCGGGATATTTCGTGCCTAATCGAAGAAGCGCGTGTTTCCCACCTGTCAGACCAAGTACGATCAGGCGATTTGTTGGAGCGCAAATCGGACACGGGATCCTGGGATATGTCTTATAACGGTTGGCTACCAACGAGTCGGGTATTATGGCAGGCCCGTGAATTTCCGAGTCCGAATTTGTTAGGTGAGGAGTAAACCCGAAGGGTCACCAGGTGCTAACATACGTGAACAATCTTAGGGCAACATGGCATGAGAGCATGGTAGACATAAGCAGCGTGAGACGACCGTCACTACATGAGACGGTGTCCCAAGTTGACCCAGATGATAGGCCTGCACTGATCTCCTGTATCAATTCATTCATATCGGTCGCCCCGACTCCGCTATGTATCCATAGCAGACAAATATAGTTTACAGTATCCCTCTTACTCAGGTCTTATAGTCGTCCGTGATATTGTAAGGAAAGCTGGGTTCTGGGAAGGTCCTTTCCGGAACGCGAGAATTATATTCCAACTGGAACTTTTGGGCGCAAGCATTTCAGCTTCTGGATGACATGGCGTTGACGTGGAGTGGAGCGATAATCTTCATGTTGAGCAGCCTCTGGGAAAATATAAGGCCTCTGAAAGTCATGCTTGTCCTTGTGATTTAGTCTCCGCCATGTTTATCACTGAATATCCTGCCCCAGATTGCTATTAGGTAGCACGACTCTCAGCACAGGGCCGGGTCTCATATCCCTGCAGAACCCCCACGACTTCGGTTCGGCCTTGTATTTGCGAGTACCATCTATAGGCAATGCTCTTTCTGGGTGGCATAGGGCGGCTCTGATTCTAGTCATCTCTAACGGTCGTAGGTTCCTTGTGAGAATGCGACTTGGTGAGAGTACCAAAGACCGAGGTGTGAACAAAGGAGGGACGATTGGTTCGATGCAGGGATAGCAGTATCCATAGCTCCGTTGACAATGATTAAGACGATTGCGTAGAGACCGGCGCCGAATACAAGGACAGGGGCATCGTGTGCCATGCCTGAACCGCCTTGGTGTAGAGGGTCGAGGACAGCGATATGTAGCAATTCCGATGCAAGACTACCTCGAGCACATTCATCGCATTTCTTGGCAGACTCGCGGGTGACAAAAAAGTCCGAACATTCAGGAGATTTTAGCCGAGAATTTTGGTGGGGATCTCCGCTCCCGTGTTCGGACTTTTTTGTCACCCGCGAGGCAGATAAGAATAGAGCTAGTCCTGAATATTACTAGCCTGCTTTAGTGGCACCCGGATAGCCTCATAAGGCTGTCCTCGCAAGATCCAAATTTGCTCTGGCATTCTTTATGGTAATCAATAATGTACACTCTCCTATCTGCGGAATTGAGTAGGTGTCCCTGAGGCGGTGCAACACTCTCACTGTTATGATGACGGTCAGCTACGCTGTCATCGGCTATGTGGGCGAGTCCCTCGATATGGAGACGAATTCTCGAACCCCACCTCCACCCCGAACACGAAAGCATCAATGACCGGTCTACATGTTGATCCGACACGGATACCGAATCGGAGATTTCCCAGCTATGGAAAGCTGGGATCGATGGGAGTCCAATGGCATATACTCTTCAACCATTCTGCGCTTAGCCGGAGGAGCTCGGAGCTGTCAGCCTGATCGTTCCACGTCTATCCTGCTGTTGACATTGTCCCAAGAAGTACAGTGGGGGCTGCATGTCCATAGGTCGTGGTATCGGCCCGGGCAATCAATGTGGCAGATCCATTGGCTCCGCAAGCCATTCATCATGCATGGGAAAAACCTTACGCATGTCAGACATCCACCCAGCCCGTACCTCGGAATGAATCATTATACCATAGGCGATCATGCCAATTCAGAGTATGCTCAGCGAACAGTTATCTATGGTCTTATCTTCGAGCTTAGCTATTCCAGAATAAGTACGGGCGGCAGGGTTCCGCCTCTGTTCGTGTGTACCTAACCCTTGTCTGCTTCAATTACTACCTTACGATACTTGTGCACTATTTCCACCCACTCTTTCAGCGAATGTCATTGGATGTACCAATGTACTTTACCAAATTTCTCCGAAGTCCAAAATCCTCCTACCTTCCATAAATTCTCCATTCATCATCCGACAACCAATACTCCCGTCGTACAGGCCGCACTCGCTGCATTATGTCCTCAACCGAGTTCGGCACCCCGCAGTTTAATGCCAGTAATGGTATGCTCACCATGCTGTCTACTCCATCGATGAGTAATGTCATGGAGGAGCAGGCTGACGGTACAATGGGCGAACACTCACCACTGCGGATCCACGAGCTGTACGTGGTCCTTAGGCCTTGCTGCCTCATCCCGCGTCTTGGCCCAGATGGAGAATGTGTCGTCGCAGCATCTATCCATGGATCATGGCTTGGAAGCCAATTCAGCCTGGGAAGAGCAATACTGACCCTGATGACAGGTCATCTGTGCGCTCAACACGTCTCAAAATAGTTATAATGGTCAACTTGGAGCCAGAATCTCTGCCTTATTCGTCATCATGATCACCTCCAGCTTCGCAACCTTCTTTCCGGTATTGGCAAAACGGGTACCAAGGCTCCGCATACCACTCTGCGTTTATCTTTCTGCTAGATATTTCGGAGCTGGTGTCATCGTGGCCACGGCCTTCATACATCTGCTCGACCCGGCATACCATGAGATCGGTCCTCAGACTTGTGTTGGTATGACAGGAGGCTGGGCTTAGTATTCTTGGTGTCCTGCTATTGTATTGACTTCGATAATGTTGGTTTTCCTCCTCGATGTAAGCTGCATCCGGCACTACATGGTCTTTGGCATACCAGATTTGATTTCCATGTAGTTCGGAGCGGAGCGATACGTGGAAATCAAATCTGGTATCCAGAGCGAGCAAGACATCCAAGGTACAGTCACTGCTGCAAACGATGATCCGGACGCGCTGCACAGCAATGTTCGCTCCGGCTCTCTCCACATAAGGCATGTCGCCGAACAATATGAGAAACGCCGAACAATATGAGAAAGGATTTAGGGAAAACTTCGAGGACGACAGCCCTGAAGCACAGACCGCTCGCGAGCAAAGCTTCAGACAACAGATCGCCGCCTTTCTCATCCTCGAATTCGGAGTCATCCCTCATTCAGTGATCATCGGTCTGAATTTAGGCGTTGCAGGGGCCGAATTCAGTACGCTCTACGTGGTGCTTGTCTTTCATCACACATTTGAAGGTCTAGGAATTGGTGCCAGAATGTCGGTCATTCCTTTCAAAAAAGGCTCATGGTTACCGTGGCTGCTCTGTACCGCGTATGGCCTCACCACGCCAACATCTATTGCTATTGGACTAGGACTGCGGACGTGAGTACAGCCAAGGTACATTGATGAAGTAATTGGCTGACCATCAGCCCATCTAGGACCTACAATTCTGGCTCCTTCACCGCCAATGCCGTCAGCGGCGTGTTGGACTCCATTTCAGCCGGCATATTGAAATACACAGGCTTAGTGGAACTACTCGCACGAGATTTCTTGTTCAATCCCACGCGAACGAAAGATAACAAAAGGCTATCATTCATGTTGGTCTGCGTTTTCGCTGGCACTGCCTTGATGGCGCTGCTTGGGAAATGGGCTTGAATGGATCTGTGTATGGCAATACGGCGTCTTGCTGCACGTGAATCGGCGTTTTACATATTGAATTCGGGAACTATGTCCGGATTTCAGTCAAGTATATCCGGGCGATTTGTGAATAATAGAAGGATTAATACAGGCTCGCCAAGCACCACTCATACCATCATGCATACAACATACTATGTACATAGCTCTTCCCTGTATTCAACCTCGGCCTCGAATTTGGGTTCCGAGACGCCGTTTCTGTACTGCTCGCCGTAGTCAGTCCCAGCTGCAACATCCAATACCTGTGGGTAAGCGCAGAGAGTGGTTATTGTTCTTTAATATACTTGATGAGGAAGAGGCTGAATGCGTCAGGATGCTTGTGATATCGGAGAAGAAGCAGCAAAGGCGCATACAGCTCCAGGTCACGTGCTGTGTGTAGGCGCCGGTAGACAGCCTCCTGAAGTACATACAACTAGCGCCACGCACCAGGTTCGCCTCGGTTGGAGCCGTGATATGACAGCCCGAAGGCAGTGTACCTGTCAGCGCTTAGCGGCGACACTTGATTGGTCACTCATCACCTCCACACAGCTTGGCTATGCAAGCCTGCTCTAGCGTCGAGCTAGCTTCATCCTGGGCACACACACCCCTGCCACAAGTAGGCTGCGAGGCAGTCTCGCAGCTATGAATAGAAACGGTGAATGTATATAAACCAGTCCTGTCCCCATGATTAATCATGTATCTGCTTGACGAACTTCACATCATTGGCCCTTGGTCTCAGTGGCCAACTGCAAAGAATGTTAGTTGAAGCCTCAGAAAGCGATTAATACTTTGAAGACTGATTCACGTTGATCGAAATTGCTTGCGCCTCAAACTGACATTACCCAGCCCTGGTTCAGCTACTGATCATAGATATCAGTGAGTGCATCTAAGAGGACATTTATTTGATTTTGAGATTCAGTCGACGACTATGCGTTCTCCAGCAGTGAAGTGATTCACCATAACACCATATCTTCACTATGCACAGAAAGCGAACGAAGAAAATTGAAGCATTTAAGAGCCCATATAACCCAGAGCACTCTACGATTCGGTCCTAAGGATCGGGAATTCCACATTTAGTATGCAGGGATCTTTGCTACCAAAAGACTCCCTAACGCAGCAAGAATGGGCCCAGTACATATTAAACGAAAGCAAGAAATCGACAAGTTCGACGAATAAGGATGATTCGCCGGTAAAAAAGCCCTCACATAACAGGCGATTGAGGAAGAAGCGTCCCATCGATTGGTCAGAACAATTCGTATACATTGACAGCGATTGCGACTCCGATTACCAACCTAGCAAGCGTTCGAGATGTGGGACGGAAGACGCGTGGACCCGTGGGAGCCCTGCGAGATATATCAAACGTGAACCAGGAATCTCTCCATCATTCGAAGAGGAAAAACATACGGGGCAACGTAGCTTCCGTTCGCAACATGTTAGCTGGGACAATGAAAGTACACGCGGCGAGGGAGATGATAGTGGACAAGAGCCGGATATCACCGCGATCGAACAGCACTTTCAGACTAGACTCCCAATGTCCGTACTCGAGGCGAGAGACGATCTAGCGAAGGAACAGAATCGTTCAAAATCAAGGGAAGATCGTGGACCAGACCGACCCTTGTCGGAACATACCCCCGAGCACCCAAACCAAACCCAAAACGTTCCTGTAACGCTCCCGGCGTCCTCATATGGATCATTGCAACTTCCAGGTCCCCCAGTATATACAAAGGTCGACGAGCCAGCAGTTTACTCGATATTCCTTCCTGGTCGAAATCACTCTCGTCCCTGTTTGACAAACATCAGCGCTCCTCCACGTAAGAAGCGTGCAGACTCTAACACCGCCGTAGAGGAAACTATCAAAGGATCCCAGTCTACTAAGGATTCGAAAAGTGCTCAAGTCGAAGTTCCTGAGCATTATAACGAAGTAAAAAGTCAACAACAGACAGCATCATCACCCTTACTACCAATACCTACATTGCAACTCCCAATGCAGATTGACAACGATGTTCGTGCCATCGAGGCGCTTTGTCCTTTGCTGCCAGCTGGCTCGTGGATGATCGTGAAGAGCGCCATGCAGCAAGGAGTAGTTAATCTTGATCATTGGCAGCCTGATAGACATGAGACAATTCAGAGACCGGCTCCAGATAAGAAGGGTCCGACTGCCGACAGTGTTCTCGGAAAAGTCTTCGACATTCATGACGATATCAAGACTCTATCATCAGATGAAAGACTGGCAACATGGCTAAAAATGACAATTGAGCTTGTCTTCACCTTTCCACGGTAAAGCCCTGATAGTTTGACAGCAGTGAACTATCGCTGCTCGGTACTTGATATATTCTCACAAGTTTCCGAGTACCCTGAATCTGGGCAGACGTCAATCTTGATTCAAGACTTCAATGGCTTGCCTGCTTAGTACTGGTGATATGATCTCGAGGACCAACTGAGTTCTTACGAGACAATGCTCAAATGAGTGTACGAAGATAGAAAGCTTGACCACAAAGCGATGTTTTGGCGAGGAAAAGGTACTTTCCACTTCTATCCCGTGCCCAGTCCCTCAGTACGCTGGGTTGATGGTTGTGGGTACGGCCCGCAGTAGATGCGGAACTAGAGCCCCCTTTCTCCATCAGAGTTTACGTCCGGGTTGGAATTCAGGACAACGGAGATCCGATAGCGACTCGATCTTTCCGCTGCGGACACTATCGTAGGAAGATATAGGAAAGTCGCCGTTCTCCCCCAGAGGACTCTGACAAGATATGTCATGTCGAATCTGTTTGGCTACTCCTACATTTCATAGCGGGCTATCCGGTCATCGAATGGCGGTGTCAAATTTCTCAATAATATACTCACCGCAGCCTCAATGCTCCAGGCTCTAAGTTGCAGGCTACTCGGCCGTTGGGAAGACCTCGGGCTCTGAATATCCGCAAAATCGTGATTGGAATATGATAGGAGAGCGGATAAGGCCTACACGGCATTCGGCACCGATGCTATTTTGTCTCGTGACTGTACCATAATTCGGAATTCGCAATGCGGTGAGTGATTGCTGGAATCCCTTCTTAGGGTACATTTGTTATCTAACCGAGCCATAGTTCGCTGATAATTTGAACAGGCATGGGCAGGTCGCCAATAGGTTCACAATCAGATCCACTCAATCGGATTATCCCCACAACCCCACACCCCCCAAATGCATCCCGCATATGTGGACGTGCCGACCCGTATTGTTGCATAGTTGGATACGCGCGGGGTTGAAGATTGCACTTCCCACATCACCTGTGTCGAGCAAAATCACGCACCCAGTACAGCCGGTATACAAATCTCTCATGCCGCGCCTGCAACATCATGAACCATCTCATAGTTCATTTCTAGAGCTGCAAAAACAGCAAACCCGACATTGATAACCATGCGAATCCCTCAAACCCACCTCTGGCTACCGCTCCTCTCAATCTTCACCTCCCCGGCTATCGCAAGCGTACTTCCCCCCAAACCCCACAACCCCGTTCCCACGATCGGAGAACGCCATACCCCAGACCTCGCCCTACCTCCTCCCCCATCTCCAAGCCTTCATCCAAAAAGAGTCGTCGGGATCGGTACCCTCGTCCCCGGCAACCCCGACGCCCGCATCGCCAATCTCCCCCAAGGCTGGACCGGCATCTTCACCGACATCACCGCCCTCCAACCCTCGAACGTAGTCGCCGCACTCTTCATCCACTTCTTCAAATCCGCAGCCGAAAAGGTCGTCAGGAGCCTGTTCCCCGATCGCTGGATCCAGCGCGTGGATGGCGGCAGCTTGATATTGGAGATGTGGAATGAAGATCCGAAGAAGATTGTGACGAGGGAGTTGTTGCTGGCGGTGCTGTTGTGGCTGTTGAATGCGGCGCAGCGGGGGTGGACGGGGTTTTTTGTGGCGAGGGTGAGGGATAGGGTTAGTAGGGAGTGGATTGTGGTACGGTTGATTAATCCGAAGATGTTGCCGGCGTGAAGGGATTTGAGGTTGGTAGAAGAGTCGATGACGGAGGTGAAGGCAATGTGGCGTAACGGACAGCATGTATTCTATCGTGATCATAGCGATACTAAGGTGTTCATCGTGCAGGAGATGAAAGTCTCCTGGACATACTTGAAATTTCGGTCTATAGCCCATCCTCCACTCCTCGCCTCAATCGCACAGCCATACCATAGCGCCCCACAAACCCTCTAACCTTCTCACTAACGTATTCGCTCAATCCCAAAACCGAACCATACCAAACTCCATCTGTTTACACTCCAGTTCCTATTCCCTAGGTATGTCCCCGTCATGCAATATCATTAAGATCATACAAGTGTTCTAGTAAATTTATACGTATGTAAGCTGGACGCTCGAATTTTCGAACCTTGTGACTGTTTGAATTTTCGATTCAATATGATGATGATGATGGATTTTAGGAAATGGTCGACTCGGTATGGGTTGGTGTGATTGGGGCGTGGACGGTTGTTGATGTAGGCGTATCGTGATCTTTACGTCGTGATGTGGTTGTTTTGGGGGTATATACGTGTCGTTTTTATTTTTGGTGGTGGAAGAGGAGGGGTGATGGTGTTGAGATGGATGGTCGCTTTGGTAATCTTTGCCTCTTTTCATCCTATATCAAATCTTGTTCTATCGATGACTCGGGGAACGCACCGATAGGATTGTTGCACTTTAGGATAATTTTCTGAGTTCTTGAGCATTTGGTGGTAATGAGGACGGGGCGTTACGTGGGTACCTTCATGGAGGACAGAGACGGGGTGGTGTCGTTCTTAGTAGATTTATCTGTTTAGCGATGTGATAGTTGATAATTACTTGCCTTGGCGTGTCTTCCGTTATGATAGTTGTGACTGGTGAAGCAAAGATTGACCCAAGGCCGTACCTACCGGCCATAGCCCATTTGGTGTCCACATGACGACTCTACTCACTATCTTCGCCGCCAATCACCGAATTTCACAAGCTGCGTTGTCTCGTAGCCCTGTTCTATGCCTCTGGTGGTGAAGTGGTACAAGATGGCGATATTTATACCAGTCCTTTCCTCCCCTACTTTACTTCTTCTTCACGTTCTTCAATATCTAATCAGTTCGAAGATCCGAAAACCCACTCCACGCTTCCACACCACCATCTTCACAAAACCATACATCCGATTCACTCTCCATCCTCCCTTCCCCTCCAACCTACCCTCCCACCAAACCATCCCATCAACCCATCTATCTCACACCCCCAATGCCAGCCCCCTTCCCCGCCCCCTGTTCGAAATGCAAATATATCCCCCGGGGATGCATATGCAGTCACTGCGGCAGAATCCAACCGTGTAATGTGTGTCAGTATAAGGGCTCGGGCACGTGGTGTTCGACGTGTAGGAGATATAAGAGTTATTAGGAGTTTGCGGATAGGGATTTGCGAGATTGTGAGATTGAGGTGTGTTTTGTTGGGACTTGGGTTTGGGGATTTGGTACTGATAGATGCTTGATCAGATGAGATGATTTGGGATAGATTTATTGAGACGGGTTGGTTTGACGTGTAATTGGAGTAGGACGAGTGGGCGGATGGTTTCATTTGATAGTTATGGTTGATTAGCTTGCGAGGATTTGCATCATACCGATGTGGAATTAGGTGATAGGTTGAGTCGTGGTGTTGTAGCATGCTTGAGATAAGTGTGGACCGAAGAGAGTGGGAATTCAGTCTCAGCCTTGAATGTGCCCTTATGCATCTGAGTTGGCGAAGTCTTGCAAAAACATTCTGTGTCCTACTCAGATCCCTCAAATCGGATTGTCTCTGGTCCTTTGGGTGCCGGACGGGCATGCTGGGGTATGTTTGAAGACTCTGTGATACGTTCTTTGTTCCACAAAATAGCACTAGTAGTTGACGGGCTCGGTCACCACTTTAAGATATTGATGCTATAGTATCATAACGGCTATACCCTTCTCTGGCCGCAAATTGGTGAAGGGACATCATATTTTCATATGAGAACTGTCGTCACGATCTGATGCAATACTTACACCAAATGCATCGTTCGGCCGTAGATTGTCATTCGATCTGCTGATACTGCTCTCCCTCCGTTCATCCAATATATCTATATGTTCATCTATACGTTCACGACTCCTCCTTCTCAGAGCAATGGTAGGATCAATCGCGATTCTTATCCAAGAAGTTTAGACGAAGCTTCCAAGCATAAAGCAGTTCCGTGACTTGGGGCGACCTTTACTGGAAGAGCTGGGGAAAGAGCATTGGTGCAGATGTGCTAATCGGAGACGAGTGAGATCAGGCTGGGGTTTCGACCGTGTTCGTTTCCTCTTCGTTCTTCAATTCACCCAAGAGGAGGAGCTGTGGCAACGATGGCTGACCACCGCATGTTGAGGATGAAACCCACACTTGTGGTGACGTCTGCGTACGCCGGAACCACAGATGAAAGCGGTACTGGGACAGGACGATTGAGTACTCATTGAGGTTACGGTACCATCCCATCCTCGTCCCTCCACCCAGTCATCAATCCCCTCAATCTCGACTTCTCACCCTCCCCACCAAAGATAGTCTCAATACCACGTCCACACAGCTCGAGTAGATCTCTACGGCTCAAGTTGAAGTGTTCAGCGACGAGGAGATATTCATTACTCAACGTGCTGCCGAAGACGCCAACGTCGTCCGTCTGCATGGGAAAACACCCAGCATCAGCCCACTTTTCCGAATCAAACATAAAGGGTAGACTCACACACAAAACAACCTTCCCACCCCGCTCCCACCACCACCCAAAATGATGACCCCCCACCCCCCCCTCCGTCAACCCCGCCTGCACATTACAACTAACACACAACTCCACCCCAAGCGCCCTCCTCAGAACCTCCTCCCGAACCCCCTCCCGCACATGAACAACATGCCCCACCCTCCCCGGCCCAAACCCCAACAACGCCTCCCCCTCCCCCCCCTCAACCGCACCCCTCACCTCCCCAAAATGCACCGTAACCCCCAACCCGCCAGCCTTCGCTTCCCGAAACGCGTCCGCGAACGTGGAAACATCACCCACCCTTGGATCGCCACACAGATCCACCCCCACAACACCTCTATGCTTCAATCTTTGCGCCAGCTCCACAACAGCCATACCCTCCTCCGCCGTATCCCGCCGATCAATCGACAATATCAGAAATGTCCTCATAGCCCCCCTCCCCGGAAAAGCAGCCATAGCATCCAGAACCGTCTGCACATATTCCTGCTTACTCATAACCTCCGAAGCGCGCGGCGTCGTGCGCAGTTCCAGATACACGACACCATCGTTTCTGAAATCGGTCAGGACGGCATCGGTGGCGTAGAGGACGCTTTCGCGCGTGCGGAGGAGGGCGTAGGTGTAGGTGGTGAAGAGGGGGAAGAAGGTTTGGAGGCTCCAGGTTGCCGTGCGGGATAGTTTGTGCAGGGGATCTTCGAGGGGGGGTGAGGTTGGGGGGTGAAGGAGCCAGATTTCGTGGAGGGTGAGGGGGGTTATGCTGCCGGTTAGGTGGGCGTGGAGTTCGAGTTTTGGGAGGGAGAGGGTATAGGCTGGTGTTACGGGGTGGGGTGGCATGGTGGGAGGAGGGAGGGAGGGGGATGGGGCAGATGAGTCCTTCAGAAGAGTGATTCTGCCGGTCTACGGATAACGACATCAAAAGTCTTGAGCAAGCGCTGAATTTACAGGGACCAGGGCACTAAGAGTTAGGGACCAGCTCTAGGGAGCTCGGGTGCGGTTTCTGGGGCGACTGTGGCGCTGACCCTCAGGAGGTTGGTGCCTCTCCCGTTAGCGCAGGCTCAAGACTTTTGGTGTCATCCTCCATATAGGATTTGCGAAACGTCTAGGGGATCAAGCAAAATGAGTGAGTCGCTTTGATACATGTGGAATAGTCTTGCTACCCCTGACTATGACAGAACGAACTTTTTGTCTGTATATTGAAACCCTGTACACCAATACCACCAGCGCATACCGAGGTGAGAATCGCCAAAATCTATTGTAAGTCGCACGATATGTTCCCATTTGGGCAGACCCCATACATCGGCTTTGAATCCTTACATGTTCCACCATAATGGGACTCTCAATGGCGTGATACATAGCAGCAAGGAGTCGCTGCCTGAGTCAAGTGCTTTGGGTTGTTGAGCCTTCAAATAATGAGGGTGAAGACGTCAGTATCACTGATCAAGGCCATTCCAATCCTGCTGCAAAATTGCAGAATCCAACATTGATAGGTCCCACCCCCAGAACGCGTCATTCCATTCTTGCGGCACGTACTGATGTTGCGCTTCGTACACACCAGGGACATTCGCAGCCGCTGAAAAGGATGTCGGGCCTTGTGGTATCCCCGGCACCCTCATTGACGGCTCCTCTTGCCTTAATTCGTCACCTTGGCGCGGCTTGAGCTGCGTTAGATCGCTCGACAAACTCCGACCGCCCCTCTCAGCCTTCAACAAGGCGGCTTTATAGATACTGTCGTAGAACAACCCTGCGCCTTGACGGCTTATGATCTGGGCCTCGGGTGGTAGGCGGCGACCAGAATTGGTAAACTGGCCTATCAGCTCCAAGTTTTGCGCTAAACGAGCCCATTCGCTTTCGGTATCGTGGCTGGCGCAGCGGGAGAGAATGGTGTGCGTGAGGCGAATGTGGTTGCGGGCGAGGTCCTGGTCTGAGATGGATGATTGGGGGAGTGTTGCAAGGAAATGGTAGAGGGTTAGCGCGGCATAGTAGGCGGTGAAGAAGTAATATTTCGGGAAATAAATTTGGGGTGGAAGTTCCTCGTTAGGGCTGCGAGAGCGGCGGTTGCCAGGGTGTTTTCCGCTTCCGGCCTCGCTGAAGGCATGAATGTATCCAGCTGCTGATCGTAATGCTTCGTGAAGGATGAGTTTCTTGGAAAGAAGGGGCTCGGAGGTGGCTATAGACGCTGGGACACCAGGAACCAGCTCTTGCGCTTGCCCTTTCAACGACCATCCATAGAGAAATAATTTGGCACCTAGAAACTGCATTTCCGTCTCCGCAATCCATTTCCGATGACTTGTCATCCTGAGAGTCTCGAGTTCGCCGGATGCCATCAGTATCAGTGAGTCCCGAAGAGCTGGATCCGTCTGTACTTGCAAAGACTGCATAAGTCTTGCGAGTTTGCGAAGAATTTGGACTTGATTTTCAGTATCGCTAGGGATGTCGAAGCTAGTAGTGATTTTGACGACACCCCGTAAAGTTGACTCGTCAGCAAGCATTGGGGGGACACCAAGACGTGAGCTGTACCTGTTCGGGATTAGATGGTGCTCGTGTCCATGCGCATCATTTACTTACGTTATGTTAAGGTGAAATATCTGGAGCCAGGTCTCAGAGCGGAGTTCGACCTCTCTGGGCGTTACCCGTGGGAAACCGTACTCCTTCTCTCTACCTGGTTGATGATAGCCAAGGCCGTGAGCAGAGTTTGTGATAAGTCCACAATAATTCCACGATGGGTCTTCTGGTTGCGCTCTGACGGGAATAGGCCAAAAGATCAGAATCAGGATCGCATGTATGGTGTGTATAGAAAGGATGGCGCGGATGATGTGACTGGCGAGGAGGTACTCATACGGCTGCCTCAGACTCTGAAACACGGTTGGATGGGAGGGATGGTGCCTGCTCGAGATCATAACGATCGTCCAAAAGAGAATTGGAGACTGTTTGCTTAGGTCATGCAACGTTAAAGAAGTGTCGAGGACCACTCCGTGCCGATAATAGTGTAGTCGGAAACTGTTCCGTGGTTAGCCCTGAAATTGATAGGAGTATCAGACTGGTCCTATACTGTTCGAAAAGGTCCACGATAGCCATGGCAGTCAGATGGACATCACCCAGATGCTGCTCAGCCAAGTGGAACTCACTGTTCCGGATGTCATCGATTCCATAGAAGCCTATAGACGATACATCACAAGACAACCTTCCATTCCGACGAGGAATGGAAGGTCCAGAAAAGCCTCCTTCCAGGGGAAGAGAATACTGAGAATTATCTGGCGTATCATGACCAGCGCGAAAATTTTGTGGAATACCATTGGATCTGATAGCGTCTTTCAAATTGCTCAGCTCTGAAGTGACTTCTTCAAGCTTGCTATATGAATACATCAGGCTTGGTAGGGGTATTTGGACACATTCAAACTCACTGTCTTGTCGGGGTCCTTTTAAAATCGGCATCCATATTACAATCCAGGCTTTTTGCGGTACATCTCGAACATGAGACTGGGAAAGTCGCTGGGAAGTCGCATTTCAACTGCGTATCAGAGGTCAAAACGATTCATTGAGCGGAGTAGACATTATAAGGAGCACCTTGACTTGCCTACAGGCTGTGCAGGCTTTGGCTCTGCCAGCGCTGGTCGCAACGTTGACCACTTCGGTGATTGGAGCAGCTTCGCTCTTTGGGGAAGCTTTGCGCTTTGCCGGGCGGATTGCGGCCGGAGTTTGATAATCTGATGACATATCGCTGTGAAGATTGTATGAAGCCGATAATCGTTTTCCATTCAATACGACCGTGGCATAAATGCTCGCAGTACTGTATCATAACACCCGGCAAGCGGCTGCTCGGGCAATGTGACGGGGAAACAGCACTCGTGCTGCTATTATTCCGTTCCACAAGACCATTGAGGGCTCAGACCAGGTATTGCACCAGCCAAGCTTGCGTGTGATTCTTGTCAACGGGCGGTCAAATGCGCTATGTATCTTGAAGGATTGGATTACAGCCTGGAGTGCGGCTGAAGGCTAACATCAGGACAGTACTCCGCAAGTGGTGGGCAATGATAGTGATTGGCCCTGCGTTGGTTGAATTCTGTTTGGATTGCCACATATGCGGTCAGCAATTATCCTTCAAGTACTCGTAAAGTACCGTTCGGCAAGCAAAATACCGCGTCATTCTTGTCGCTCACCGCTTACCACCCTTCGATACTATAATACTAGGACATAAAGTTCCGCACCCCACCTAATTCTACACCCAAAACTAGACTGACCGCGAGGAATCGAATTTGGAATCGAATTCATAAAGTTATGCACCGCTAAGCCTATATAGGGTATAAGCTAGCCGTAAGTAGTTTAGTAATTCAAGTCAATACTAAAAACAACCCCTAAGTACTGAAAAAACAGTTAGTCTACTTAAAACTATTAAAATTTATATTATTTATACTTTAATCCTATAATAACTACTACTAAGAATAATCCTAAGAAAATTAAGAAATATAAAACTTTTAATAAAGAAACTTCCTATCTCTTTCTTTAATTATTATTATAATATAACTTTATGAAAAAGTGCTTTAGTCTCTAATAATAGAACAGACTTATAGAGGCTAAGCACAGCCCCCTGACTAATGCACTCGGCGCGTTTCAGTATCACTGTGTGTACATCCAGGGATTTGCCGAGGTCCATTTATGCCAAGCATTTGTACAGATTACTAACCTTTGTCCTCAACAGCTTTCAGTAACGGGCAGTCTGGACCTCTTTTTCATACGACCGTCGGATTGATTTCCGCCCTTCCTAGAAGGCAGCATCAACTCCAACTCATCTCCGTCATCCGCGATCAAATTCAGCCTGAACGTCCCATCATATTTCCGTGTCAAAGGCACCACCGGCTCATTCGTGAAACACGCGTACCAACTACGATAGCCTCTGACATCGGCAGCACCGTAAGACACGGGCTCCAACGCCATGTTCTCGTTGGCTACCGGCGGATGACATGCCGCACCGATATCTAAACTGTTGCTGCGCATGACTGGCATTCCCTGGTTCAATTTTCGGCAGCCAAAGACTAAGAGGATAAGAACCATAACGCCGCCGAGCCCAAGCGTGAAGCACACAGCGATGGGAGACCAGCCGCAGGCGGATATGGCGTTTCCGAGCTGTAAATTGCCTTCGTTGTCATAAAAGATGATTTTGACCTGAAAGAGGCTTTGCGAGATCAGCCAGTGGAGGGTTCCGGAGCAGATGATAAGAGGCACGGCGTATCGGTATGGGAGTTGTAAGTAATAACTTGATCGTTGTTGGCCTTTGGGCTCGGACACTCGGAGTGGTTTGCGTTCGACGGCGAAATCGTTGTATTCCTTTGTCATCATCATAGAGGTCATGAGGAGATTGTATGAGACGTAAATCACGGAGAGGAGTAGTTGAGGGCTATTTGATACCAGGGCTGTTCCTACTTCAGATGAGGCGATGGTTACGAGGAAGTCAGTGTGAACAGCACCAAAGCCTTTGCCCAAGAGATATCCGAAGCTTGGCTGGTTGCCTAAACTTCTTGCATACTCAAGGAGTACTACTAAGGCTGGAACAAAAATGCTTGTGATACTAGACTTGGTCAGCGTTTCCTGTAAGCTCTAACCAACAGCTCAGAACAATGATGGGTCACTCACGCGAGTGTACCAACACACCACTGTCGGAGACTTGCTCCACAGAACCAATGGCATCGTTGTGGTTTCCATGGTGTGGACAGTATGGGCGGTGTCCAAGAACCGTCCTCCGCAACAGCGGGGGCCCCAATTCTTGCCGTCACTGGATCAGGGTAGGTCAGAAAGGAAGCTATCGCATCGCCAATGGTGATCAGAGGCCTGAAGCCTGGCAGCAATAAGATCAGGAGGAACACCGCCAGTTTCGCCGCATTGCAAATAACTGATATGAATAGCATGAATACATTGAAAGTCACTTTGCAATGGGCTTCGATCGATTCAGCGAGACAATACTTGACGAACGCGGGCTCAACAGTCTTTTTGTCATGAGCGGCAATATACCATTCTTTCGTCTCAACAATGTTTTGTGCTGAGCAAGAACTACGATCATAAGGTTCCCATGCGCAGAACCAATTCGGATCTTGAATGCCGGTATTGTTGGTGACGATACCGACCACAGCGTCTTGATCTGGGGCATTCCATGGGTTGGTAGCATTGGAAATTAGTAGCACATTGCGCCAGTTCGAAATGAACTCGTGATTGTATGCTCTGATACAAGCAGCGACATCAAGCTCTTGTAAGTCGCCAGTAGCGTTGTTCTGCAGCTGTGATATCATGTTGTAGTTCGGAATCCCAGCGGGGTGTTGAGATGTGTGTCTTGTTTGTTCCGGGTACACCGTGGGAGTGATAGAGTGGTTCCAGGGAGCGCCGCTCATGAAACCCTCTGTCGTCACCACAGCCATGTAATCAGTGGTCGACAGTGTGGTCGAGATGACGCTGTTGTAACTATATAAACCAAGCATAGTTAGCTCGGAAGTCCAGGCTCCGCAACGATGCTGCAATGCACTATATCATCTAGGTCTGAACCTACAACAAATGCAACGGTATCGAGCTCAACAACAAGACCGTCCACAGTGTCACACGCTGCCAGTGAGCAATACGTAGATTCTTCATACTCGGTATCCCAATGTCCAACCAAAACCCTTGACGGTGGGCCTTATCGACCTCAGCTCGCGTTGGAGCGCTAAGGACTTGCATGGCGTTATTGCTAGCGCTGAGTAGCAAGGTGCTACAAATATTGATAGCAAGATGGCACCAGACAGATATTTTTGTTTTCTGCGAGCATGATCCCTCAAATACAGTTGCAGAGCCATTGTTTGGAACATGAAATTTGGCCTTTATCCAGATCAAAAGGCAAACATTGATAATGAGTACTATGATGGCTCCCAGGGCACCTAGAGCCACCCCAGTCCGCCAACCGCCATGGAACTTGTGCCATAGCTTCCTCTTTCCCTTTGAGTCCGGCGTTGTCTCATTTGATGATATCAAGGGATTGCTTGAATCAGCATTTCGAGGCAACGGTTCCGATGGATGTGAGCGATGGCTTTCGGGCCCTGAAAGCGGAAAAATCAAGGATTTCCAATTCCTCGACTTCCTCGGGGGTTCGATCGCCTCGTGAATTCGGGTAGGCGGCCCTGAAGCGTGAGGATCATGGCGCCCGAAACCATAGTATGGAGAAAGCAGATCCAATTCAGACTCTACGATTGAGTCTCGTCTCCCATATCGATCCATGGCGATCTCGTGACGCTGGAGCCTCAGCGTCGCGCATACCAGATTCACAAGCCGTGGTGCGTAGGATATGCGTGGTACGTAGCTGCATATTGAATTGTCGGTTTACTGGGCCAGGCGTGATTGCATGGTCATAGACGTATCAGAACGAATACAAGAGATCTAATGTTTTGTGAACTCAAGAGTAGGGGTGGGCATAAGGAGTACATTTCAATTATATCCTTCGCGCGTCCGCTAAAGCTGAGGCTGAGCGTGCCAGCCGCTAATAGAACTAGCAGAGATCGTCGTTTCAGGTGCAGCCCCTATTGCGAGACTTACATCGTGTTTAGTTTCGCATCCTATGACGATGACTTACCTGCCCCATGGAGGTTGATAATAAGGTATGGTCTGCACACTGAAATGCAGAGTGACAGTTTAGAATAGGTTGATTCTGGATGCTTAAATCGTTCAGCGAGCAGCACTAGCCCATATTATTCTAGCGCCGACTGGCGGATTAGTTCCGCATCAATATCGTGCTAACCAACCATAGAATAAACCCCGAGGCTAGGTAATTAGCGTCGACCTTCCACTTTCACTCTCTTTTTTTTGCGCACTCATCTGCTCACCTACAAAGATCTGAAAAATCTACACAAAATCATCATGAACCTAGAGTCGCATCGTCTGTGACCCTGGCTCAGGCATTCAATGCGGTACGAAACAATTGTGTGACAATGAGGATGAAGACTTTGAAAGCAACTATGTACTGTGGATGTGACCACAACCTCGAGCCCTCGATGATCCTGGCAGGGACAACCACATCGCAGCTATAAAGGTTGCTGCAAGAGGCGTGGTGCAACAGGGCGGGGAGTCCGGTGTTTGTCGAGGATTACATATGCTCTGGCTTCGTTGCCGAGCGTGGCTTCGATGAATATCCTACGACTACAACGCTCACAGATGTGGTGGGTGCGAACCGAGCTGATACACGCTCTACCAAAGGTTCCTGAAGTTACATGCTCGGGCGCATGCCTCCACCATGGCCCAGGTACAACTATGACGACGGTGGATGTACCTTCCATATGTGATATCGCGAATACGAGGAGAATTAGTCTCTGCATGCCTACTTACACGTTGGAAGAATATACAACACAATAGGTTCGATTCCTATCGGTGCTGGCTTGACGGTGGGAGTTGCGTCTTTTTCTCTGGTGCGACTGAACTGAAGTGGATCCCTCGCCGCGAACGACGTAAAGGCAGTCCCATATCATCGACGAACGACACGGGTATGGTGATATGAAATAGCAATCGAAATAGACTGCGAAGCTAATGATAGTGCGACTGTCAGGGTAAGGTCTTCGATTATGTTGTCCTGACCTTCCACCAGATAAGCCTGTGGTTCAAGTCGGTTCGAGTGTCCCGACCAAGTGAAAGCAAAACCGTTCTTCCATCTCGACTGTACGTCGGGTTGGGTGCCCAATACTGGAAAGAAATGCACGTTTGTCTACATGATTGCTTTCTGGCAGTGAACCTTGACTCAGAAATAAGGATCTTGGCTTAAAGCCATCCGGACAGCTCCCAAGCGCCTCTCTCCGGAGCGCACAGCCGACCCTTACGCAGCCGTCGGGAGCATTGCAACAGCATACGTGTGGAAAGCTTCAGTCCCTGGCCTGCCAGTGTTATTCACTTCACAGCTGACGTAGGCTGTTGTTGAGAAAAACCTTGTCGTTATCAGTAGTCATGGCATGTTATTGACATATGGACTCACGTTCCTTGCCAAAGTTCCTTTCATCCCTCTTTTCACATCCACCCTTAGTCATGTTGGTTAATCCACCCTCCTTCTCTGCACCGGAATTAGCGCAATACAAGAACACTCCAGCGCTCTCGCCGCCACCGGGCGTGATACCTAATCTCACGGCTCACAACGAGAAAGCAGACCTTTACATCATACTTTGCTCGATTCTTCTCGCCATTGTCTACCTCTTTGTCTTCCTCCGCATGTACTCTAAGATCTGGATCAATCGCAGCCCAGGACTGGATGATCGTATGATAATGGACCTCCATTGAAGCAACATCCCGGCTAACTTTCTCAGTGGCAGCCATACTTGCGACGGTGTGTTTGTCACCGAGGAATGATCCCCTGATCTGACTAAATCACTGTTGTAGATCGGCTTGACCGCATTGTTTGCAATGTGTGTCCTAAGTAGGTTTCACATCGAAGGCATAGTATCCAGTTTGACGTCTCGATCAGGCTTTACGCATGGAGTCGGCAAGCATCAATGGGACGTATCTATAGACGACCTGCAGTCGATACTTCGGGTGAGCAAGATAGGCAAGTGCCATGATGTGAAAATACTCACGCAAGGCAGTGGGGACGGTACCTGGGTATCGTCGCAGTACCTACGGTTCTCTTCATCAAGCTATCACTTTTATTACTTTACCTTCGCATCTTCGGTCCCGACACAATAACGAGATACCTGATATACTTCGGTATAATAGTCTGCTCTCTGGCGTATACCATAGTCATGTTCCTTACCATATTTGGCAACCTTGAGGAGGCGATCGAGTCGAGCAAAATAGTGGGCGCGCTCAATCTATCAAGTGATATCTACATACTATGTGTGCCGATTATGGCAGCCTCGAAATTGCAGATGTCTAGGAAAAGGAAAATAGGTTTACTTTTGGTGTTCATGACTGGGATTCTGTAGGCCATCTCAGAATCTCACATCTCCACAGAATCTACTGAACAATAAAACAGTGCCTGCATTATGAGTATCATCAGTCTAACCTTTCGACTCGGAGTCCAACAGAATGAAGCAGATGTCACGTTCCTTCAATCGAAGACCTTCTTGGTTTGGTAGGTCCCCTACTCGCATACAACATATATCTGAGATACTGAACCCGCTGAATGTCTGAAGGACCGTCGAGAATCACGTGGGCCTCATGTGTGCGTGCATGCCCTTCTTTCCCGCGCTAGTCAACGATTCTTCCTTGCTGCGAAAGTGCTTCCATTCGGTACCAGCGCTGCGATGTGGATGGACCAAGTCAATGGGTGCGAATGCTTGCAAGACTGCGGAGACTAGCTACAACATGCACTCTGGTCGACGGTTTACGATAACGGAAGATTCTTTTCAATTGCCAGGTCATCCGAGCTCTGAGGACGTCACGCTGAGTAGCCCGAAGAAATCGCCGAGGATGGAGCTTGAGACCTTCGTGGGTGACGATAGACTGAAGACAGTATTGGCGGATGTATAGCTCCATTAGCCTACATCTCCTCTGCCTTGCTTTGCACGTGGAATGACTGGCTTAGTGTAGGTGCAGCAATGGGCCCGGTTATGCCTGTTCCATCAGCTATTCCTCAAGTGAAGAGTTCGAGAATTTGATTCATTCTACTTCTTATGTTAGCCCGTGATGAATTTGCAATCATCTGTTTTCACCCCTATAGCGGAAGGTGAAAGAACAAGGGACCCACGTCTGCTGCTCATTCACTCTCTACTTCATGTAAACTGGGAATCCTGCTCCTGGGCGATGTTGCACGTGGGAGATCGTGTGGTGTTCACATGATTCATGATTTCGAATTGTGCTCTGTACCTCTCGTCGCTACAAAGAACATCGGCTAAGCGCATTATCAAAATACAGATTGACATGCGTTTCTTTCATCTCAGCTATTTGCTAAGACTCTGTAATAGCCAACCACTACTATCGATCCTCCACAATGTTTGCAAAGAGCAATCTTCCCATCTACATAAAGAGCATGCTTCACGCTCCCGTCATCCAGTCTCAAAGCGCCATCCCCAGGAAGACTAATAGAAAACTACAGCAGCATGTCCTCCTCCAAGAAACTACCTACACACCCCTTCCTAACCGCCGAAACCATAACCTACAACTTCGTCTGGGAAACCTGCTTCGACGAAGCCCCCAGACCACCAACTCCACCCAGCCATATCCGCATCACCCACCTCACCACCCCGCTACCGCCAGAGTCATCTCCATCCACCCCCCCATCCCAAACATCCACCCTCTCCTCTCCCCCCTCCCCTCCCTCCACCCCAAAAACCCTCACGATAACCGACGCCCATGCCAACGGCAACGAATACATCCCTTGCACCGCCCTCCTCACCTGGCGCCACCACATCGCCACCTTCCACGGCCAATTCAACACCCACTTGTCCAAATTCTCCGACTGGCTCCTCGATGAGAGAGAAACCAACAAAGCTTTCCTGGATGCTTTTGGGGAGGCGGATGTGGGGATTACACATACACCGAGGAGTGGGTTTCGGGGTGGGATTGGGGGGACGGAGGTGAGGGATGATGCTGGGGAGCTGATGTTGGGGGTTTGGGTTGATGGGGGGGTGGGGTGGGGGGTTAAGTTGTGGGGGAAGATGGGTGGGGGGTTGAGTTTGGGGGAGAGGGGGAGGTTGGGGATTAGAGGGGAGGCGTGAGTTGGGGGTGTGCGGATGGATTTGCGCAAGGGTATGGTGGAGAGATGGTGGTGACATTTTCTGAAATTTTTGGATGATGGTTCCTAGGCTATGGTGAATCGGGACCTGATCAGGATGTGAGCTTGCGTTTGCTATTGGACTAGATGGAAGCGAATACACACAACAGTCAGACGTGAAACATTAACACCACCTAATCAAATCGCAGGTGGCTCTTGAGGATGGCTGCTGTCTATAACCGCGTGGTGATAATCTTTGGCGGAAGCCTAGGGATCAACTACCGTACCTTAAAGCGCGAGATCCTCCTTAGCCTCTTCACCAGAGCTTATTCGCACGAGTAGATTGGATCTCGAATCTGCTTTCTCTTTGTTGGAGCGGCCCTTGCTAGATGTGGTATTGAGCTGATGATGGTGCTCTGGAATATTTGTTCTTGATGGAGTTTGAAACCCTATGTTATGGTTCAGTAAGGCAAGCATGTGCTGCGCCATCTCTATATTTATATACCTATCTCGCCGTTGATACTCAAGCGCTAGTGGATTTTATACATGAAGGACAATGCTTAAATAGCAAAACATGCCATCAACGGCAGTACAACGCTGACATATATATATTGAATTCTATGTAAGGCACTAAACTAGCCGATTGGAAATTACTAGTGTCTTGGCATGTGGTTTACCGTCCGAAAATTTTTCATTGCTGCTTGAGGATAATTGATTGCGGGTACCACTATGCTGTTGGCCATTCGCATTAAGAGTACCGAATATGCTGAACAGCTATTCGAGGATTGCAGAAGCCCCGCAGCTGCTGATGCTCCCCGCAATGTTCTTTGTTCCAGCCCCACCATGGCACATTCCTCGCCTTTCGGTCCTGTTTCTATACAGCCCATACACTACAACCGAATGCGGCCTTGAATGATGGCTAGCTGAATCCTTTGTCGGATGACTCGGGTTTGCGTACAAGCTACATCGGGCTTCAGAGTTCTCCTCCCACTCATACTTACATCTATCTTCTACTTGCGATTGAGAAATCATAGGCTATATCTATGATTCGTCAAAGAGCGTCTGATTGATCATGTACGAATCAAAATCATCATCTCCAGTCACACCTGATGCATGTGAATCATCCAGGCCTATCCACGAAGAGACACCAGGAGCTCCCACCAATGCGAGTAACTCCACCATCTCCATCGACTCAAGAACTTCTACTCTCAAGTATGACCAGGAGCCATTCGATCAGTATCGAGATCGAGTCATTAAGTTATGTCATCTACTTTGGCCTGGTGCACCTCACGCAGGACCTCGCAGGGATACCGTGGGCGGTGGCGGAGCGAGAGCCCGTATTCTCGATGCTGTGAAAGTCAAGAAATGGCGTCGACTACCTTCTCATGTTTTGGAAACATCATACAGCATTGAGCGAATGAATGGCGGTACCTATAACCGGGTCATCGGCATCAGAGTGGATAACTATAGTACTAAGGAGCCAAAACAGCTCATTTTGAGGGTGCCCCGAGCAAACATGGCAGGGCTCTCGTACATTGAGCGTGAAGTCGCTATCATGCGGTTCGTCCGTCAGAAGACCGCTCTCCCAGTAGCAGAGATCATCAGCTTCGACCCCACAAACAACAATCCTCTCGATAGTGGCTATGTGGTTCAAAGCCGACTTCCCGGCGTTCCACTCCATACTGTTTGGGATGATTTCACTCACGGACAACGGTGCAATGTTGCGAAAGAAGTGGGCAAAATAATTCTTGCCTTGCAAGAGGTAAAGCATACTTCTCCTGGTCTCGTGGACGTGTGCCCTGAAGGAGCTAAAGACCAAAACCTAATTGTGCGCCCATTCGACATTGTGTCTCCGCATGACGTTGATTGGAAGTCGAAAGTCTCAAAGACAGTATCTGACGAGGAAGTAGATACTACGACCAACGGCCTTCTGCAGTGGCTCGGAACCCAATTTGGGCGCTGGTTTGCCCACGAGCTCCTCGCAGATCCCGCAGGAATCCTCTACTGGGACTATCAAATTCGCTTCGTGAAAGCAGCCAAACAGATGAACGCGCTCGGCGTTCTGGGAGACGGTCACAACTGTCTGTATCATTTCGATCTTGCGGCCCGCAATATTCTTGTCAAGATTCTGCCGGATGGATCTCCAGCGATTTGCGGTGTCGTTGATTGGGATAGCGCAGTGTTTGCGCCAACTTTCGTCTCATGTGCTCCTCCTTTTTGGCTGTGGACCAATCCAGTATTGTACGTTGAGGAAGACACTGACGTGAATGAAACGCCAACAACGGCAGAACAGGAAGAGATCAAAGATATCTTCGACGACGTTGTTGGATTCGACTATACATGGCTCGCTTATCGGCCAGAATACCGGCTAGCGAGGGAATTGTTCTATTTTGCGCAACGTGGTCTTCCTGATGGTATAGCTAGCGAGAGGGCTGATACATTCCTGGAAGAATGGACAGCACTCTACGACACACTGGTAAATTCAAGGGAGGACGAAGGAGGCGAAGTAACAGACGACAAGGGTATGGACGAAGAAGACAGCGCGGTCAAAGATGTTGAGTCTCATGAAGAGGGCCAGTAAACATGGTAGTATCACCTGATTGGATATGGCGCTTAAAATCCGTTCCGTGCTTCCATTCCCAATATGTCTTTGTGCCAGTTTCAAGAAAATAGCAGCCTCCTGCCGCAAATGGAGGATATGTTATTCCGGGATACGTGTCTACGCTGCATGCAATCTGAGCTTCTTTGGCCTGCTCTTTCATTATTCAAGAAGCAAGACAAAGCAGAATTTCATCTCTTCACCTTACAAAATCATGTATCACGATCACAAATACCATGTCCCAACATCTCTTTGCCCTAACATTTCACTGCAAAGCTTGATCTCCTATATAAATAAACCGTTTCAGAACTTTTAGCATCATAATGCCTCAGCCGCCAGGTACCAGGACGACCCATCATTGTCCTGGTGCGAATCTAGGGATCTATGTCAAGATGGGGCCCTGCAACTTTAGACCGGGGTATTGTGCTACGCATCAGCTGCAATGTCCAGAGCCATCATGTAAAGGCTGGATCTACATGAACCAGAAACCGTGCGTGAAATGCGGAAATCGCGTTAAAGTGAGCATTTTCCATCGACGTTTCAACCTATACACGTGCTAATATGGGAAAAGGAGGATAGGAAAAGAGCACATGCTCCTGAAGATCAAGCCCAAGCTAGAGAGATGCAACTTTTAGATCAGCAACGTGCACAAGCATCTCGTCGGAAGGGACAGAACCCCTTGAATGCTATAAGGAGATAAGATACTCCTTTGAGTTGTACTACGTCACGTGCTCTTTGCGTACTGCGTGAGATATAGCTACATTCTAGTGCTTATGCCCTTACTGAGACTTACAGTTTATATAACCTTCGTTATTATCGCCTATTACCAAAAATCCTACTTCGTCTACCTTATTAACTCTGCAGCCTCGGCCTTGTATTGGGCCACCGCATATGCACGGGATTGTAGGCTTCAACAGCCAGTTCACTCTTTGTGTATCTTCATGGAATCTGTTCTCTGGAATGTCAAGTCGGCGCCAATTAGTGGCTTCAGCAATAGGAAAGGGTAGTAACCTATTATCCAACAGGTACTTCGTAGTATGTTCAGGGACTTCACATTCAATCAATGGAATTATGGGCGGGCAGTGTATGTTATACCATTAGGAAAAGCGATGCTAAATCCCAAAACAGACTATATATACCCACCCCTCAACCCTCGAAATCCCCAGTCTCCACCCATCAAAGCTCCTCCCGAAACTTACTAACCTTCGGCACCGTAACCCCCGCCCCCGCCCCCCACGGATCCCTCTCCTCCCCCCCTCCCTTCCCACTCCTACTCCCCTCTGGCATCCTCCGACTCCTCCCCTTCCGCTCACTCCTCACAATCAGCTTCGCATACGCCGGCTCATAGCGCTGCTCCACCGAATCGGGACTGCCGCCGCCGCGCTCATAGCGCTCGTTCCTGCCCCGTGGCCCGTAGCGCTCGTTGGCTTCAATTTCGGCGAGGGTGGCCCATTGCGTGTTGGTGCTTTCGTGGTGGGGGCGGCGGCGGGAGGGTTGGGGTGGGGGTTTGCGTTGGTTGCTGTGGGGGAGGTGATGGGTATGGGGTTTGGGGGGTGGACAGCGTGTATTGTTTCGATGGGAGTGGTCGTGGAGGTGGTGCGGTTGCGAGGGGCAGTTGGTTCTGTGGCCGCTGGCTGAGGGTTTGGAGGGTTGGCGGGTGCGGTCTGAGCGGGTTGGTTGTTGGGATTGTGCGAGTTTTTCTTTGGGACCGATCCAGGCTCCGTAGGTCCATTCTGAGGATGGGGGGTGGTGGACGACGAAGGTGGAGGGTTTGGGGGGTTTGCGGGCTTCGGCGCAGGTGAAGAGCCACATTTCTTTTTTTGGGTGGGGGGTTTGGGTGATGGTTTTTTTGGATGGGTATGGGGATTTGTGGGGGTGTGGGTGGTATATATATGGCGTGTGGGAAGCTTGATGTTAGACAGGTAAGGAAATGTAAGTTGTGTAGGGAGTTCTGGAGGTGGATCCGGGACTGCGAGTAAGTGTGAGTAGAGGGCGACTTGGGGGGTTTATGAAGTCACAGTCCCCGATACAATCCCCCTTGTGCTCCTGTCGTCGCTCGTCTCTTTGGAGATATAACAATGCATAATGCATTTGGCTTCCAATATACTTCCCTTTGTGGCCATTGTCGCTACGTCTGCAACACTTTGAAGGTTGTTGTTGATATGGTTATTGTACTCATTGTGGGCTGTCGAGCCTTTGTATCGGATGTTTTGCACCGTGTGTCGAGTGGCCTTCGGTGTTGTCCTAAGTTACCTTTTCTCGAGCACCGTGCCAGAAAACATCTTCAGATATTTCCAACGACGCTCGATATACCATAGTACACCATACCGTACACTAAAACCATGGAGTCCCACACTGAGAGTCATTATGCCAGTATTGGAGCGACCATCGTCCGTTCTGCCGGCACGTCGCCAACTTCGAACCGGCTACTAGAGCTTGGTCGTCTGGTCGATACGCTTGCTATGATCAAGCAGCGCCACGTTCACGAGTTCCAAATCCTTGAACACATCAGGTGTCAAGTCATCTTGTATGCCGCCGCAATGCTATTCGAACTTTGGTGTCTGGAGCAGTTCAAACACTCCATTGTCGACGGAGACCGTCCAAGAATGTCCCCTGTCGGATACCAGCAATATGCGAATAAAGTCGGGTTCCTTATAGGCCAGATGAGATTGACGGCGGCTTGCGAATCGCGCATGCGGAGTATTTGCCGTGGAGCCTGGCGCAGAGTCTGTTTCTGGGAGCAGAAATGTCTCGAAAGGCAAGATGATTGGCATGCTTCCTTAGCTTCTTATCTGGAAGTTACACAAAGCGAAGATCATTACTTTCCGGAAACTTTCGGGGAAGTGGTAGACGAATTTGAGATCGCACAAGATATGGCTGATAAGGAAGACTGTGCCGAGTATTTAGCTCGCTGTGGTGGGAAGGCCGTGAGGGATATGACAGGGGTGGAGTTGAGCGGGAGGAGCTTTTCTGCGAAGTACATCGTTAGCAGGCGGATGAGAGATCGGTATTGTCTGGACGAGCCGATGTGGTTCGATGAGACATGTGAACAGAGGACGCCTCAGGACAATTCTGTTCGAGGCAGGGAGTGGTGGAACGAACGAATGCAGAATGGTGAATAGCTGTGATAAGTAAAATCAGAGTCTGTGCCTCCTGATTTCTCGACTAGGTTTCTCAATAGCTTTAACTGAAAGAGTGAGTAATCGTCTTCGTTTCGAGACAATGATGCTCGAGGCAAGAAGTGGTGGAACGAACGAACGGACGGAGAATGGTGGATAGCTGTGATAGGTATAATCGGATTCTGTCGCCTTCTGATTTATTGACTAGAATCATTGTCTCATGAGAGTGAGTTCTTTTATGATGTCTTGAGATCACGGTCGCGACCGAGACCTCTTGCGTCGCCCTCAGTGTGAGCAGTGAGCGCGTCGGATCAATGTTGTCGAAATATACCATTGTCTACCGACATGGACACAGCCTGTATGGCTCTCTTTCTGCGATGAACACGAAAACCAATGCAAATCTTTCGAAATAGTCAGCGGTACTTTGGTTCGCAACCAATATACTAATCACATCCGTCTTCCAGACCAAAATCAGAACTCCTGGACGGATGCAGGCGTCGAAAACACTCATCAAAACTTGACTTCCCAACTCATCATGCACAAAAGCCTTTGTCACCATTGATAGACATGAAGCTCCACAGAGATCTTTATCCCACATCAACAAACGCAGACACAAGAACAGCCTTGTCCCCATCTATAAGCCACAACAAAGCCAAGCCCCAACAATGCCATGCACACCCTTTTGTCCCCATACACAAGACCACCATTCATAAAGGCGGCCCACCTGATCACTGCAAACTGCATCTTCGATCCCCCAACCCACCCTTTCCAACGCTCAAGCAGCTGAAACGCGAAAAGTTAGATCCGTCACTTAGACATAAGATTCGCATTCATTTTCCAATAGTGAACCTCAGTCCAAGACAGATTGCGACAATGGCCGACCAATTCAACCAAGACAATATCACACTGACCAATTACCATCCCGCCGCTGTGTTTGAGCCGGTGCTTCGCCACAGTTGGATAGTCTATTTGTTCATGGTAGCGCATGCAGTTATTTTCCTTCTGCTGATTATCAGCAGGTACGCCACAGACGAGGAGCCTGAGCCCTGTGGACGAAAGCGAAAGGAGTTTGCGGGGAAACTCGGCGATCACGGAGCTATATTAGAGATTGAAGACCGCGGCTGTCAGAGTCCTCGTGTTGTCGTCAGGTATGGCGATGGTGAGTTTGATGCGGAGAAAGTGTTGATGGAGCGTGGGTTGTAAGGGGATGATGAGCAAACGAGGTTCGGTGAGGGGGGAAAGAATTAGGTTTGGAAATGTTCGTTCGATGGTCAATAGTATATGGAAGATTTAGGACGGCATTGATTAATAAGCTTGGACTATAGTGACAATTAGCCATACTCACGTGATTGAACTCTTTCGTACCATGCTAGGATCCTACTACTGTTCCAGGCACGAAAGCGGTCATGTTGAGTACGTTGTGTATTTCTGCCCGCGGTGTTTCGCAATCTACATCCCCTAAGTCAATCAAAATTGATTCGAACCTTTGGAAGCCGGAAATCTTCCAAATTGAGAACTAGTTGTTGTGAAATTGGCCGTAGGATCGTCTGATACACGAAACAATGACCGCATTCAGAGCTACTATAGCAAGGGTCTTTCTGTGGCATAGAACCCCTGAAATTTGCACCAATGAAATCTGCGCCGGCTGCATAGAAATCTGAGAGGCAATAAGAGCAATGAATGAGGTATTTATATACGTAGATTCATCAAGTCCATCACACACTCTATGCATTAGCCATATCACTCTTGAACCTTTCCATACACCTCTTCTTCGTCTCATGCCAATCAACATGCGGCCGCGGATATCCTAACTTCTCGAACTCTTCCTTACTCAACCTCTTGTGTGGCTCATAGATCGCCTTGCCTTGAACATGCCTCAGCTCCGGGACCCATTTGCGAATGTATTCACCACTGGGATCGTTCTTCTCCGCTTGACTCACGGGATTGAAGACGGTATAACTCGGCTCCCACCCCTGCGTATTGTTGCAGAGATCCCAATCAACAAGGGTCTCTGCAAAATACCGCTCGCCACGGCGATAATCGATGAGTAGGTTGCAGTAGAGATAGGAAGATACGTTCATGCGCAGGCGATTGTGCATATAGGCTTCAGTATTAAGCTGGCGCATACCGGCGTCGATGAACGGGACCCCTGTTTTACCTTCATACCACTTCGTGAAGCCCTCCTCGTCATCTTCCCATTGAACTGATTGGAATTTGAGATTTTGCGGTAGGTTCATGCTGTTATGGGGGATGACAATCATCATTTGGCGGTAGAGTTCGTGAAAGACTAGCTCGCGTACCCAGGCGCTGACGCCTGCGGAACAGCCAGAGGAGCCGAAATCCGCGCTGTTTTTGTTGTACTTTCGGAGCTCAGAGAGGGCTTCACGGACGCTAACGGTACCCGATGAGAAATAGGCGGACATGCGAGACGATGAGTCTTTTGATGGATCGCTGCGAGTGGCGGCGTAATCTTCGATTTTATTGTTGATAAAGTCTTTCAGGCGCTCGATGCCAGCAGCGTGGCCAGCGGGCCAGAGTGTACGAATGCGTTCCTCGGCTTTTGCCGAATCAAATTGCTTGCTGTCCGGTACTGGGGGTACCGTTTTGGACCCGCCCTTCACCTCTGGATAATTGGCCTGCTTTGCTGGGGCTGGCACGGTGTCGATCAAATCCGGGGAATCCTTGACGATACCAAGCCATTGTCGATGATACGGGCTGAAAACCTTCAACGGCCCACCACTGCCTGTCTTCACAGATCCAGGCTCTACGACAGTCTGGTCGTGGTAGAGTGACATTTGAGCACTGCTTCCAATCTGCTCAAGTACTTTGATATCTCGCCGGATCTCGTCAACTTCGTATTCGAAGTTGGCAAAGACATGACTTGCATCGCTAGACTTGATGAAGTCGACGATGCTAGGCACTATGTCCTTTCTGCCCTTGGCGGTGACAAAGAGTAGGGGGATATTGAGTTCTTTCAATTCTTCTTGCACCAAACCTAAAGTCCGTACGATTAGGTCGCTCCTGGCTGGGCTAGTCCCATGCCATTTAAACTCCTCTGGACAATATGTGTAAACACATATCAATGGCTTTGACTTCTCTCGCGCGAGCAAAGACGCATTGTGGAAGCCTATGTTATCGTGAATACGCAGATCCTTGCTTCTAAACCAGTGAACAACATTCTTGACATCATCGAGTGCGTCTTGAGAGTCTAATGCGTGAATGAGTGAGTTGAACGGTGTGTCCGCATCGATTTGCTTGGCTCGTTTCGTTGAGGGGTGCTTCAATTCAGGGTGTTCTTCTGAAGCGTCGTGCTTCACCATGACCGCTCACCGAGTCGCAATTGTCTAAGAATAAAATGGATCGGAAGTTATGATTGTAGCTAGGCTGTAGATTTAGCCGTTGTTTGCGCGATGTAAGTACTGTTGTATGCATTCAGTGGAGTAGAGGGAGTTCCAGATACATATGCCGGATTAGGCATGGTGGAGCGGGAATGATGACGTCGAGGACAGCTGTGTCTTCAGCCCTATCAGGGGCCAGACCCTGACTCAGCCCTCTTGGTGGAAAAGTTGACTCACAACCAAGACCTAAAGCCACATACTAAGGTACTTTAAGTACACTGTGCAACTGTCTCCTGTATGAGTTTCGCGGTTAGTAGAGCCCTTGATAGATCTCCAGATGCATATCCCATTCGGAACCACTTGGTTGATCATCAACATGGCAATGAGTACTATTCACAGATCATCGAATCAAGATGCTTCTCCACCGCAAGCCAAATGGTGTGATGTATTTCTACACAGAAATCGCAGGATTACCCTCGCAACCTGGAGGGTTCTTCGACATCGATTGGATCTATGTATTTCATCACCGAACCATCGACGGCTCGCTGTTATCCCAACGCAGCGAACCGTTCTCGAAGTGTATGCGCCAGACTTTACCCACTGCCATCAATGATGTTCTGCTGCGGCACGTATCTACCTTTCCACCAGCAAATGTGCTATTTTCATTATCTGATGGTCGGAGTCGCTCGACTGCTCAAACCCTGCGTTCGAGACGCTAGAGAGGGTATTTCATTCTTGAGCCAACGAACAGCCAACCAGCGTCTTGCTTGTGAAGGATGAAAAGATATCCTAATGTTGAAACAGGATGGACTCTCCTGGGCGAAAGTCTTACCAACCAGTCCAAAGGAAGAAATGAATAGGGAATCTCCAAGATAGTCCATGCTGTTGCCAATTTCGCCTATCCTTTATCCTCACGAATGGTTGGAAGTGAATTTAAGTGGTAAGACATCATACGAAGTCGGGTTCGATTCGTAGGCCTCGCCACGTGGCGCTCAAGTGTAAAGTGTTGCGGAGGATACTAGCGAACCTATAACAACCGAGCCCGCTTTGGCGAAACGAGCCTCCGTCCTACGGTGAGTATCATTTCCGTGGTCCAGCGCTGTACCACAGCATATCGTATATGCTCACATCGCCTAAGTTGCATTCAACTTACTGCTTGTCATGCTCCATGGAAACAAAGCCACTTCTTCATGATGTAATTCCGAAGCTAATGCTCTTAATGACCTCGGCGGTGCTTTTTTACCACGTCCATCCTGTGATACGCCAAGAACACAGATATCCCACTCTTTGTATTCACTTACTACGGCTATGTTTCGACCGACGTCTTGGTAGGCTGATGTTTTCCGTTCTAATTACCACATTCGACGCCGATCGACCAAGCCCAGCTGAAGCAAAGTCGATACGGGCCCCGCCCTCTCCTTTCTAGGTCACCAATTTCCACTAATCTACGGTGCGATTATTGATTACCTATTGCAGATCAGTAAGCTGACCAATCAAGTCAGGCCCATCAGCCCGATCTCTGCACTAGATCTTAGCGGCGGGAATTACTGATAGGGAGAGTTCAGGTTGTTCATCAAGCGAACGACAGCTAAAGTACCTAGTTCTAGAGAGAGCTAGACTGAGAGTGTTCAGACCTGGTTTCCCACATTCGGCTCACGAAATTAGGGATCCAAGACACCAAAACGATCAAGTTACAACAGAGTACGACTTCCAAGAGTACAATATGTTTCGAGTGGCAGTGTACGGTAACCCTGCCGCTCTCAAAGCAGCATTTCAAGCACCCAGACAAGGCTTGGGACTCCAGCGTCCTGAGGATTATCTGGCGTGATCTTGATATCCCCGATTTGGTGGAGACGAGCCAGACTTCAAGACCGCTTCCGCCTTTAGAATAGCGCCTGATACAAATCTTAGTATCTGCCAAGCGTCCCAAAGAAGCTGAGCATCCATCCCGAATTCATTGGGCCGTAGGACGAACCAGGCGATCTCGAATTCGCTTAAATACTGCATGACCCTGTTCAGCAGTCATGATCTCTCAAGGTATTTCCGCAGTTACGAGAACTTCCAAGTCGCCAGCTTCTCCATCGTCCGGCCACCAGCATGATGCCTTCATGTCCGAAAAGCCTTTGTGCTGTCATACTATGTGCTCTGTCAATTGCACGCATCTCCTCCGCACAGATCGACCTCGGCACTGCCTCCGACTATAGTATCGGTATCGTGGCAGGGAGTCAGATCTTCAATACGGGGCCAACGACTGTAGATGGCAGTATTGCCATATGTCCAGGGACCGAGGTCGTTGGGTTTCCACCCGGCTATGCGCCAGGGGGTATCAACGTAAGGGACGCGCGGGCCTGCAAAGCTCACATGGAAGTCGGCACTGCGCTCAATACAGCCATGGGTCTCCCCTCAACCGGTGATCTAACAGGACAAGATCTCGGTGGGAAAATTCTGCCGCCGGGCGTCTATTTCTTCTCATCACCAGCTACCTTGAATGGGGTGCTGACTCTGGACGGACAAGGCAGCACCAACCCTCTCTTCGTATTTCAAATGTTGGATGGCTTCACCACCGGTCCAGCTGCCGTGGTCAACGTCATCAATGGGGCCCAATCCTGCAATGTTTATTTCGCCGCATACAGTCACGTCAACATAGGTGCCAACAATAACTTCGCCGGTAACATCCTTGCTGCGGGAACTATCACAGCCCAATTTGCTTCAAGCTTCTCAGGCGGTCTCTTCTCCACGGCCTTTAGAGTGGTAACGAACAATATCCTGATTCTTCCTGCTGGCAGCTGCGGTACTGTCGTTACGCCACCAAACAACCCGGCGCCTTCTGTAACACCGCCCGTGATCTCTATTACGCCGACTGTCACACCCACTATACCGGCAAAGGTGCCTACGACATCAGCCCCAACTGTCATTCCCAGTCTCGTTCCGAGCCTTACACCGTCCAGCGCCGTCGTGTTGTCAAAGTCTTCCTTCTTAAACACTTCGTCGACACTGACAACAATACCTTCGACTCAAGTACCAACTACGGTGAACCTTGTCTCGTCCAGCAGTGTCATGACCTCAGTGGCACCAGTGACACCAGGATCCTCGAGCAATCCACCTAGTGGAATGACTTCTCCAACCTCGTCCAACACCGTCAAAATTCCATTGTCGACTGCTACATCAGGGTCCTCGAGCAAATCGCCCACAGGAACCACCATACCAATCTCCTCAAACAGCGTCAATAGTTCATCATCAACCGCTACACCGGGATCCTCGAGCAAACCCCCTAATGGAGCGACTGCCCCATTGGCCTCATCCGTCTACTCTCCCACCGGATCTCCATCCATGCTTCACAGCAACAGCACAGGGTTGTTCTCGAACTCTACTCGCTCGACTGCACAAGATTTTTCAATAATTGTGACCCAATCGACCCCGTTGAACCCCCTCAGTTCATCTTTGTCCGTCGCACCAACTTCGACCGCACAACCAACTGGCCAAGCTTCCAGCAAAGTCTCCTCGAGCACGATTCTTGCACCTACAGCCTCGCCAATCACCTCAACATTGCGCACAAGTACTTCCGTCTCAAGCTCAACCAGCCCGACCCGCTCAACCTTGGCTTTCCCATCTGGCTCAATCTCGCGTTCGAACATCCCCATTACATCGGGTACAGCTCCAACATACCCAACAACCACCTCCTCAATCGCCTCTCCTCGCACAACCACACCCTCCTTCGCCAACCCAACCCAACCACAAACCACCTCTCCAATCTCTCCCCCGCGCTCAACAACCCCATCGACAAGCTCGAAAAGCTCAACTAACCCATCCACACCATCATCACCACCCCTCTCCCAAACTCAAAACAATTCGACCACCACATCTCCACCCTCCACATCCCGCTCAACTTCCCCATCCAACCCACCACTAAACACCAACCCATCCACCCGCTCACCCCCACTCAACACCAACCCATCCACCCGCACAATTACCCCAACCACAACTCCCCTCACAACCCTCCCCCCCATCCACCCAACCCGAAAGCCCAAAGACCCCTCAGCAACCGCCTGCCAAACCCCCGCACCCCACGAGGAAAAATGGCACGCCGAGCAATGGAAAGACTACATCGAAAGCTGTCTCGTCCCTACCATCACAGAAACAGAAACAGAAACGGTGACGGTGGGCTGTGGCGCTACGCCGACGGGAACGGCGATGACGGTGTCCAGGTTGGGGAGGGGAGGTGGACGGGGCGGTGGAAGGGGTGGGAGGGGTGGAGGTAGAGGTGGTGATGATGGAGAGGGGGAGGGAGCATGATCAGTGTATGTAGCGAAAACTAAAGAAAATGGTAATTTGTAATCTGTAATCCAAAAGTCGCATAGAAGCGAAGCGAATTGTATGAGTACCTATGGGCATACATAAGCTGTGCTAATGAATACGTGATACCGATTATTTACTTCGCCTCTGATAACCCACGGAGACATTGGGTGTCCTTATACCCCAAACCCCACCGTACGTGGAACCCTCTTCCCTTTCGCTTCGGCGTAGAATAGCAGCAGTGCTGACAGACCACACAGCTGCACGGCAGAATCTCCATCAATCTCCATCATCGACCATCCGATTGCCATGCATGTGATCACAGAGAGAGAGAGCTAGTGGCCCACAGTCAGTCTTCGATGAGGTAATTTCGAATGAAAGTTAGCACTTTTCTGCAAAATCATGATAGAACTATAAAGGAAGAGCCTTTATCACAAGAATACACGATATACCTACACAAACCATGAATCCCCGTCACCAAACCTCATGATTCCCAAGATTCCGGGTGAGGCACCGCGAGTGGTTTTTACAAGGTATTCGCGCTGCAGATATTGAGTGATGTGGTTCATAGAGCAGGTCTCCTTTCCTTCATTCGACCTAGAATAAGTAGCGTGATGACATCTCGACTTTTTGTGCAGATGGCTCATCAGGTCTTGCGACTGAGCGGAGATGCGGCAGTGATTGATTGGTTTTGGAGGGTGGGTTGGAAAAGAGACGGGAGTGTTTTATTATGGGTGGTGGGATTGGGGATGTTGGGGGACTTTTTGATGATGACTCGAATGGCGAGTGAGGATTAAAGAAACGTCTACGCTTTGTATATCGCGCTTGTTGATTTATTAGTTTCCGGTGGCAGTAAACTAATAAATTGCTTTGTTGGCGACGAGGTCCTGTCAGTATTCACGAATATCGGCATGAGCGGAAAATGGATAAGACCCGGACTGAGGTTTCGACATGTCGCCCGATTTTTGCGATGGAGTGCATGCATGAGCAAAGTGGGATGATGGTGGTATGTGGATACGCAATTAGCACATGTAAGTATGAATCCATATCTTCGATGGCACGCTAGGAGGGAAGCTAGGGTGATGTGGCGGACTTGCTGGATGGTGCATGGGGTCAAAAGACTGGGATATGATTATACTAATTGTTCAAGGGCATTAGACCTCGTTCGTTCAAGGACTGGATATTTTATATACAATTCTTATTTATTGAAAAGAAATGGACAACTGCTTGACTGTAGCCAGACTTCATAGCTGGGCCTTGTCAGAGCAGCAGCGTGTACCGTTGACCAAGGCTTTTGCGTCGACCGTTGATTGGTAAAATCGTACCGAAACCGGCGTGACGCATGACCGGGGGGTCTTTGGACTGTGAAGTTCGACAGCAGCTGCGTCTAGGGTCCCGCTGGAGCATCTCATAGATACCCAAGAGACACCAATGCTGCCTCACAAGGTATACATGATCATCTACCCGACTCATATGAGGCAACTGTGTACTACCGTGGACGTACAACTACCAAACCGAAATAGAGTCATATGCACCGCTTGACTATGCCCAGCTCGAAGCAGTTCATTACTGCGGGGGGTGACTTACAGAGAACCTTACACCCATGAAACTTCAATACACCTGAAATACCGATTGAGTGAAAAGCTCCGGTATCGGACTGTTCTTTTCTTGGCTTGTTGCTCGAGATGCAGCCCGAGGTCGGAGTTGTTCGGCCGCCCACTGAATGACAGTGAGCCTTATCAGCGCTTTGTCCAGACCGGTAAATCCAACCACAACACTCTCATCAACCGACAGACAAGCATTCCTTGGTCGTGATGAGTATTCGCGTATCGGATCACTCGTTGAATCTTGGCCAGACCGGAGAGAGTGAGAGCGACAAGGCGATCCATAGTGGATCCCGGTATACACGGCCCTCTTACGTGTTGTGCTCCAGAGATCCACACAACGTCCGATGGAATCCGATCTGCGAGCGCAGTGGCGCCAAAGTGAAGCCTCTGACCCTATTGAAGGGCTATGAGGCAAGATCCTGATACCCGATTTTGCTCTCTGTGTTTTTCACTAGTATATTAAGTCAAAGTTCCACGTTGCAACAGCCGTGAATCTAGAACTGATTATTTTGCTCGCAATGATAAGGACCCACGGCTCCATGATACCGATCGGGCAACCCTAGATCCGTACTGCACTTCCTTTTGGTTTGGCGGAGATTAGGAAATCGAGGGTAGGTATCATCTAAGAGTGGGCATCGAAACAGCATCACATGATCACTACTATCCCAAAGATAAAGGTCGAGATAAGAATAATCACGAGCTAGAAAACAGTAATTGATAGAGACTGCAACAGGCCAACCACACCTTATCCGATTGATCGATCCATCTCGGGCACATAACCATAAATGCGAGATCGCCGAGTAGTGACTCCTCACCCAGTGCTCAGTATTATCGCTGGGATTCTGTACTTAGCCTCAGCGTCACTGGCTGGTATAAATCCGCCAAGCCATATGCAGGCTAGGTCCGCAAAGGACGTGACGGCCTTCCAAGGGCATAGGAGGACGCCCTCCATTCTGAAACTATCAGCGGCAAGTGAGGCGCACTTACCGTTCTCGTCCACAATGATGAGGGTTTGGTGCTTTCCGAATGTGTTCCCAACATAGGTTTCGCTGTTTCCAGAGACGCAGTAAAGGAAGATCATCAAGGAACTATTAAAAGACACATATGATATTCGGTCACAAGAGTGCTGCCATCCTTTACCATTGCATCCTCGACAGAATGCTGCCAGATGCCGTGTTTCTGCTCTGTGCTTTAAATGCCAGTTGATATAGTTGGAGCATTGATGGCAGCTCACATATGGGTAAACCGAGTCTTGTATTCCCTTTGTGGTGGTGGCCTAGACTCGGAGACGATGGGTTCAGTGAATAACGCAGGCTTTTGCGTTGCAGTCAGCACGATGACAGCCACTGATAGCCGAAGAAGCGGGGATTGCCTCCTTGACATTGCATCATGCAATTGGTCAGGCGATGAGGCGAGATTTGCAGCTGCAGTCCGGATTGCGTCGCTTTTCACCAGATGCAGAGGATGCACACGCGCTGCTGGGATCGCCTGTTCATTCATTGTGCAGGTAGCAGATGTTTTGAGCGACACGGCTTCGACGAATAGTCATAGACGTGATGAACTTCTCAAACAGCCTGGCAGATACCCAATTGGACCGAGTGTGTTCCTCGAAAGTGAAGGCATTCGAATCTGCCATGGAGATTAGAACATATCGAGTGACCATGGCGACAACGCATTCAACCATCGAACAGCGCATCAAGTGTGAAGGGTCGAAGATGTGTCATAGCACTACAGGGTGCGCTAGATGAAGGGATTCAACTGCTATCGTTGCGGGGATTATTGACCTGAAGAGGCATGCATGAGCGAATGGATTGGCAGTTGAGCGACGGCAAGGGGCAAGGGGCGGCATGCCAAGGGATATATGCTTACATAAGCCGGCCCTCCGGCTTTCTCCTCGACACATTTCTCTCCATTCCCCCCTCTGGCGTGATCTTGCTCACATATTGCTCAACATCTGTCCACACTCCACACTCCTCCCTTTCCCACATTCCCATGAGATTGGTAAAAGCTGGTCCTGGTGTTTCCTACTCTGCTGCTACTCATACTCTTCTGGCGATAGCAAGTCCCATAGCCAATTCCACCTGAATCACTCTGTGCAAGGTCTCGTGTGAGATGGACTTCCTCCACAGCCCTCCAGCCTCGACAGCATCTTCCACATCCTCACCACCTTCTTCTTGCTCTGACGCCCGCAAGCCCAACATCCTCTTCATCCTTGCTGACCAGGTCTCCGCTCCACTCCTCCGCATCCACAATGAATCCTCCCCCATCAAGACACCTAACATTGACGCCTTAGCAGCCAAATCTGCCGTCTTCTCCTCCGCCTACTGCGCTTCCCCCCTCTGCGCCCCATCACGCTCCTCCCTTGTCACAGGCCAGCTGCCCTCTAAGATCGGAGCGTGGGACAATGCATCCCCTCTTGCCTGTGAGACGCCCACATACGCACATTATCTGCGGCGAGAAGGATATGAGACTGTGTTGGCAGGCAAGATGCACTTCATTGGTGAACAGCTACACGGCTACGAAGAGCGCTTGACGAGCGATATTTATCCTGGAGACTTTGGCTGGTACGTTCAATGAAGGAAGGTGTCCAATAGCGACAGCAGCAGCAACAGCAATGCTTCATGGCAAGGTTCGTGCTCGGAGTGTGAGCAGCGATACCAGTACAAACCAGCATGACACATCTTCGCCTCAAGCGCTCAGCTAACGGTACAAAGGGCCGTCAATTGGGACGAACCAGATCGCCGCCTCGAGTGGTATCACAACCAATCCTCCATCCTCCAAGCGGGCCCTTGCATCCGCTCCAACCAGCTTGACTTTGATGAAGAGGTCATGTACAAATCCACTCGGTACCTATATTCCCAAGCTCGCCGTCCAGCGTCTTCCCGTCCTTTCTGCCTCACAGTCTCCCTGACCCACCCGCACGATCCCTACACCATTCACCGAGAGTACTGGGACCGCTATGAAGGTGAAGACATCCCCCCTCCAAGTGTGAACATACCTCAGGAAGAGCAGGATCCTCATAGCCAGCGGTTGTTGAACGTGTGCGGCTTGAAAGACGCAAAGATGCCAGACGAAGCAATCGCTCGCGCTCGGCGAGCTTACTTTGGAGCTATGAGCTATGTGGATGATAACGTGGGAAAGCTCCTCAAGATTCTCAAGGAATGTGACATGGAGGAGGATACGATCATTGTTTTTTCATCGGATCACGGAGATATGTTGGGAGAAAGAGGACTATGGTAAGTTGAGAAGTATCTACGATCCAAAGTACTTTTCTATCTTCGGACTGTTTCCCTTGGTCCCGAATGCTTGCAAGCTCACGTTCACAGGTACAAGATGTCATGGTATGAGGCCTCCGCTCGGGTCCCTCTTCTCATCTCCTACCCCAAACGCTTCATACCCAGGACCGTCACACGCAATGTCTCCTCCCTAGATATCCTGCCAACTCTGGTCGAGCTAGCCAATGGTTCCATAGATACTCGTTTACCCATGGATGGCCATTCGCTTGTCCCATACCTTCATGGCTACGAAGGGTGCGACACCGTCTATGGTGAATATGCAGGCGAAGGGACCGTCGCTCCACTCATGATGATCCGCCGTGGTCCTTGGAAGTTCGTTGCTTGCCCCGTGGACCCGCCGCAATTGTTCAACCTCGAGCGAGACCCGCAGGAGCTACAGAACATCGCGACTAGCAATGAGCCAGATGTGCAAGACATTTTGTTTGCGTTCGTCGCAGAGGCTAATGCTCGGTGGGACTTCACGAATATTCATAAAGAAGTGCTCAAGAGCCAGCGCGAACGGCGCTTGTGCTGGGATGCCCTCAAACAAGGAAGGTTCGAAAGCTGGGATTACCAACCAAAGGAAGACGCCAGCCAAGGGTGAGTGATGAGTAGAACTCGGTCCTGGTGTCTGTTTACCTCAGCTCATGTCTGTTCCAGATATATCCGCTCCAATGTACCCCTGGACGAGCTCGAGCTTCGGGCGCGGTACCCGCCTGTGGATGCCATGGGTCGAGCGAAACCCCGTCGAGGCGATGCGCGAGGTATCGCAGGTGCATACGGCGAGTGAGGTGCTAAGAATCTCATTCATAATGTGTTTTCCTTTCAAGCGAGATCTGCTAGACATGTTCAATCCTGCTGCAAAGCGAGTCAGTCATGATGATATTGCACGATACCTTAGCGAGCTCTGCTTTTTTCCTGAGGTGGTTCTATGAGACGGCTCTCTTTTCTCTCTCCGGAGTCTATATGGTCAGGGTGGGTTTCCGAAAAGTCATAGATTGGTCGACTTCACGGTCTACTGGCGGCATTAGCGGTATCCATATAATGATAGAAATGACAGATGCTAATCACCCATCCTTTCACACTCCCCCTTCACTTTCCACTGCTATCTATCATGCCGGATATGCTCGCCACATCGCTTCATTTGGCTTGCTCAATATACCGTATTCTCGTTCTGACACATGACTTACATCCTCAATGAAACATGATCCATTGACTGCCTCCTCCATCCACTTTCTCTATCACGCATCGCGAAACGAAACGAAACGGCGAGATGCTTGGAGCGGCCTATCGCTGGGATTGCTACTATAATACGTCACATCACCCAGCGATGCCTGAGCTCGTAACGTGGTAATGTTCGAAGACACTGGTGCACCCTTGTACAAAATGGTGCACCCCCTTTGCTCAACCACATCCGCACATTTACCATCGGCTTTTCGATCGATGTCTCTATCCTAAAGGAGATAGACGTGCTAACCATCCACGCAACCACCTATTCATTCGTCTTCTACGTACCTTACTCAGGAAACATCTTGACGCGATCGCCTGCCTTGCTCATTCTTTCATTCGGCCTTTCAATCGGATACAAGACAGTGCTTGCTGCTTGGAACAATTGAAGCCTGACTAAATCGTGATAAAATAACAGCTGAGAACAAGAAATATAGGTAAGAAATTAGTAGTTATGTTGTTTATAAACAGAAACTCCGCTTCTCGCCTCGAGGGACGCGCAGTGAGCGATTCTGGGCATGCATGCATATATCGGTTTTCATTGTTCAACTACACAAAGCAAAGCTGAAAGAAATAATCACCAAGTTATTGTTCATATTCTTTGTACGACACAATGTATCGAACAATCCCCTTTTCAATAATACCCTCCTCATCATCATCCAACACGCACATCCCCTCCCTCTAATGCTTTACTCCCACGTTGCCTTCACCCTCTGTGCCTCTCCAACTTTTCACTGACCACCCCCAAAACCGAAGCTCCAAACCTGCAACCTCCAACCACCCAAACCCACACAAAGCGATGCACTTCCCCCCATCAACCTACCTCCTCCTCCCCCTCCTCCCCCTCACAACGGCCCACGTACGCCTCCAAACCCCAACACCCTACAACCCCGCAACCCTAAACACCAACCCCCTCCTCCCCACCGGCTCAGACTACCCCTGTAAAAACCTCCGCCCCTTCCCCTACCTCATCACAAACCTCACCACGATCCCACACTCCACCCCCCTCCCCCTCCGCTTCATCGGCCAAGCCACCCACGGCGGCGGCTCCTGCCAAATCTCCCTCTCGCGCGACGTGCCACCAACCGCGAGCTCAGTGTTCAAGGTCATCAAGAGCATCGAAGGGGGATGTCCGTCGTCGAAAGTGGGGAACGTGGGTACGGATACGGAGGGGTATGGGGCGGATGGGTTCGAGTATGTGGTTCCTGAGGGGGTGGGGGTGGGTGATTTCACGTTGGCGTGGACGTGGTTCAATAAGGTGGGGGAGAGGGAGATGTATATGAATTGTGCGCCGGTGAGAGTTGTGGCTGCTGTTGGCGCTGCTGCTGTTGGTGGTGGGGGTAGGAGGCGACGTGGGAGGAGGGAGAGGGGGGTGGGGTGGGATGAGCTGCCGGTGATGTTTCGGGCTAATATTGGGAATGGGTGTGGGACGGCGGCTAGTGGGACGGTGTTGGGGTTTCCGAAGGAGAATGTGGGGAAGGTGGTGCAGAGGATTGGGGATGAGGAGTTGGTGTCGCCGGTGGGGAATTGTGGGGAGATGAATGGTGGTCCGCTGGCTTCTCAGGCCGTGGTTTCGTCCGTGGTCGTTCCTTCTGCTGCTCCGCCGACACTGGGTCCAGCGCTGTCGGTACTGATGTCGCCACCAGCTTCTCAAGCATCTCCTGCTCCTGCTGTGTCGTCGATACCTCCCGCGCCATCGGCAGCTCAGGCTTCTCAACCATTGGCGGCGCCATCTGTCTTCCCAGCAGCTGTAACGTCGGCTGATGGGCTAATAACGGGCGAGTGTCCCAGTCCTGGCAAATCGGTTTGTGCTCCGGACGGGAGATCGTGGGGTACATGCATGGAGAACCATCGGGTGATCTTCCAGGCTGTGGCTGTGGGAACGAGATGTGATTTGGCCCTGGGTGTTGAGGTTCCTGCGTAGATGAAGTGAGACTGCTGGAAGATATGATTCGGGTAAGGGAGGGGGAGGAGGGAGGATGGATTTGATTGAGCACCCCCATCGAACCATGGCCTTGGGATCATAGTAAGCCAAGAAGATCTCCCACTTCCAGACAATGGGAGTATGGGCAAGGCCAGCAAACATATTCCCCATCGCTTGCATGTCATGTCTCTCTTTCGCGGCTTAACCATGGAGCTCAAAGACTCATCATACGTTGGATCCTATCACCACAATGGGCCTCCACCGGCAGGAAAAGGTGTGGACCCGTAGGCGTGGACAAGAGTTGGGTATCTTTAGTAAGGTCTAACGTAAACAATGGGCCACCGATGTCTCCACCGATAATGGCGATAGTGGAGGTCTTCCGGTGGGAGGAGGATGACCCGGCAATTGGGAACCGCTGCCGTAGATAGGCTTGTGTCCAGATCTGCTCTTGCTCTTGCTGTGGCTGTCATGACTTCTTTGAATGATGCTGAGCTTTTTGACTTGGATGTATCCTGAATGAGTTCGAGGGCATCAAGCTCAGATATGCCTATCTGGCAAAGCGAGCTCCTCGTAACCTCGGCCTCCGTTTCGCCGCGCCGCTCGTTTCCTCTTCGCTCTGGACATGAGTGAAGGAATCGTCAAGTTGGCGAGACTGCCAGTGAGGAGTCCTGTGCCATCAATAGCCTGCGTCTAGACAGTCCTGAGACCCTCTTCGGCCCCTTTGAGACACGGCATCGCCTTTGTATCACGCGATTGAACGTCGTAAAGATGCTCTGAAAATCTGAAAAGGCGTGGAGGTGGAAGAAGTCGCTGTTGAGGAAGTTACCGTCCGCTAGACTATTCTAAATCAGGCTTAGCGTTGGCCAGTGATACCACTACCCGTATCATGAAAATCCCGGAAGATGCACCTCATTTGTTGTGTCTACTCGAGTGACCCTACATAGTCCCAATCGATCTCCAGCTCGGGAATAAGATACGACCAGAGGAAATCATGAAACACCAGAACTCGTTGTTTGCTTTCTCTACGTAAGAAGACAGTCATTGCTCCTACCACATAGCATTTACTGGCGCAAAGGCGATTGCCTAGCATCAAAGAGGAACACTCCAACTGTTCTCCCATCTGTCAACTCGAAACTGTAAGGGATACGTCTAACGTTATCCATCTTTGTGAACATCCAAATACCAGCAATTCTGACACCGCTCCTCGTGCAATCGACTTACAAATACAATCCCATCGGCTTCGAAATTCTTGCAGAGATGATTCCTGGCGTTCGCCAAGACGATGGCACCCCGTTACTTCATCACGCTGATGGAAATCCTATGCCAATCGCGATCATCGGTTTGGGTTGTCGTCTGCCCGCAGGAGCGACCAACGTCGAAAACTTCTGGGCAGAGATAGCTAATGGTGAAAGTGGCTGGGCACCACATCCAGCAAATCGTTATGACGCCAAAAAGTATTATCATCCTGATCCTGATAAGAAAGGAAGCTTCAATGCAAAGGGGGCACACTATCTTGAGGAAGATATCGCGCGTTTCGATCCTCAATTCTTCAATGTGACGGTTGCAGAAGCCATAGTACAGCTCCATTCTTCAATACAGCCATCTTCGAGACTAACGGTACCTTTGTAGGCAATGGACCCCCAGCAGCGTCATCTTCTAGAGGTCAGCTACGAGGCACTTGAGAATGCAGGGATTCCAATGCGTAAATTGGCCGGTACAAAGACCGGCGTTTTCGTTGGTGGCTCAAACTCCGACTATCGTACTCATATTTACCAAGATCTTGAAAATCTGCCCATGTTTGAGGCCACAGGTAATGAATCATCTTTACTCTCAAATCGATTATCTTACACCTACGATCTCAAGGGTCCAAGCTTGACCCTTGACACGGCTTGTTCCTCAAGCCTCTCGGCACTGCACACAGCTTTTCGCAGTCTGCAGACTGGGGAGTCATCTCTGGCTATTGTAGGGGGCTCTAACTTGAATATCAGACCGGAGCCGTTCATAAGTCTATCAACCACAAGGCAAGTCATGGCTGCCAGAACTCTATACCTCCAGCTAACTATCATGCAAGATTGTTGTCTCCTGACGGGCGCTCGTATGCCTTTGATGAACGAGCCACGGGTGGCTTCGGGCGTGGCGAGGGTACGGTTTGCATAATTCTGAAGCCATTGGATGCTGCATTGGAAGCTGGCGATCCCGTCAGAGCAATTGTGAGGAATACTGGCGTGAACCAAGATGGCAAAACAGCTGGAGTCACCATGCCCGACGGTAGTGCTTAGACCGCGTTGATGCAATACGTCTACACCTCAGCAGCACTCAACCCGACGGAGACAAGCTATGTAGAAGCCCACGGCACCGGAACGGCGACCGGCGATCCAATTGAAGCGAGTGCAATAGGAGAAGTGTTCCAGCGAAAGCCTCACAAAACCCCTGTTGTAGTAGGCTCACTCAAGTCTAATATCGGCCATCTGGAAGGTGCCAGTGGCGTTGCTTCGGTCCTCAAGATCACCTTGATGCTCGAGCGGAAGTTTATACTGCCAAATTTTGACTTCCGGAAGCCAAATGCGGTGATTCCGTTCGAGAAATGGAACATGAAGGTAAGCACTTCTTGTTGATACTTTCGCTCTTCATGTAAAGATACTCAACCTCTGACGGAGACTGAGCGTCTTAACGTCACATGGACGCGTCGCTTCAGCCCCAATACTCCACAGTGTCAGATATTGTTGAATCTGCTAGCGCTACCTTCGCTTTAGCAACCTCGCGTTAAACGTCCTGTCGATGTTGATCACTTTAGGTTTCGTCCAAATTAGTACCGTGGGAGACGATCGGTATTCGGAGAGCATCGATCAATAACTTCGGCTTTGGAGGATCAAATGCTGTAAGCTTATTGCAAGATCACCCGGGAAACTTTGCCCTCATTGACGCTTTCGATAGCATATAATCATGGAGGAAAGTATTCCACCAAGTAGTTGCGATTCACCAATCAGCACCTCTTTGATCAATGGACACGCTCGTCGGAACGGACTTGCTAGCACCATCGACAGAATTATTCAGCAGCATGTTTATGTCTTCTCCGCCAATGATCGAGAATCTTTGGAGAGACAGATCTCCAAAATAACGGTTTACGTGAAGGAGCGCCCTGTTATCTTGCATACAGATATGCTTGACTCTCTAGCTTTCACGCTCGGACAACGAAGATCGGTCCTGCCCTGGAAGTTGGCATTTTCAGCTCCTACCCCTGACGCACTGATTCGAAGTCTGACAGACCCTTTCCTCGCTCTCACCAAGTCAAGTGACCAGCCTAGGATCGGGTTTCTCTTCACCGGCCAAGGTTCGCAATGGGCTAATATGGGAAGGGAGTTGTTTCGGGCTTACCCTGTATATGCGTCAGCTATACGCAAGGCCGATGATGTTTTACGTTCTCTCGGTGCTTCATGGTCTTTGATCATCGAGATGGGGAAAGCAGAGGAAGTTTCAAACATCGACAGGCCTTACATCAGCCAGCCCGCTTGCACAGCTCTTCAGATCGCCTTGGTAGACTTACTTCGATCGTGGGGAGTCCGCTCTTGTAAAGTTGTGGTCACTCGAGTGGCGAGATTGCTGCAGCCTACTCCGCAGGGATTCTGGATATGGAAGTCTGCATGGCTCTAGCATACTGGAGAGGTGTCGTTTCCACCACCCTGAGCGAAGACTTCAATATCGTTCGTGGGGGTATGATTGCAATTGGGGCCAGTCAAGATTTGACTCAGGCCCTGCTCGACGACTGTGTTCAAGGCAAGCTTGTCATCGCCTGCATCAACAGCCCTTCTAGCATGACTGTTTCCGGTGACGAAGCTGCAATTCTCGAGCTACAACATCTGGCCGATAAGAGATCAGTCTGGAACAGAAGACTTAAGATTGATGTCGCATATCATTCGCATCACATGCTCCGTGTTGCCGAGAAGTATGGGTCGCTCATTGGAGATGTGCATCCAAATGCAACGAACGCGGACAATTCGGCATTCTTTTCATCGTTGGCAGGCCGCCAGGTGAATACTTCGTCCTTGACTACGGCCTACTGGGTAGAGAATCTGACTTCACAAGTCCGATTTTGTGAGGCTTTGGAGCTTCTCTGTGTGCCAGAGGGTGGGGATAAGAAAATTGTTGACCTTCTTATTGAGGTTGGGCCTCACTCAGCACTGCAAGGTCCGTCGAGACAGGTGCTGGAATCATCGCAAGTCGACCTCAAAGATATCCAGTATTGCTCTTCTCTTATTCGTGGCGGGGACAGCATCACAGACATGCAGCGCTTGGCAGCTCGCCTATTCAAGGAAGGATGTCGAGTGGAGATGGGCGCTGTGAACTTCCCTGATCCAACGATGAAGCCTCCAAAGGTTTTAACGGACTTGCCCACCTATCAATGGAACCACTCAAGGAAATACTGGTACGACACTCGAGTCGATCGAGAAGGTTAATCTCAGCCCACACAACGCCACGACCTTCTGGGGAATCGCGTTCACGACTCCAGCATGTTGGAGCCCCAGTGGAAGAATATATTAATAGCAGACAGTGTACCCTGGCTTCGGGATCACAAGGTCGAAGGCCTTACTGTATTCCCTATGGCGGGTTACTTGTGCATGGCCATGGAAGCTTACAGACAACAGGCCGGCTGGAAGCAGGTCAAATATGACCGCATTATATTCAGCGAGATATCCGTTCATCAAGCTCTCCCTATTCCAGAGTCCACGCCTGTAGAGCTCATGCTTTCGATGGCACCTCACGCCGAGGGCCCTCGGGCATCATCCGACAAATGGAGCGGATTCAAGGTATTTTCCTGGACAAATGACAGAGACTGGGTGGAGCATTGTCGCGGTCTCGTGGCCTCTGAAAGTTCGGAGGAAAGAAACAACCCAATAGACGGCATAAAACAAGCGAAACGTCGTCTAAAAAGCTCTGCTGCTACCTTTGAACGCCTCAGTGACTCTTGCACGGAAGCGGTCAATGCTGCTAATATCTACAATGTGGTTGCGGAAGCTGGTTTTGAATACGGACCGACATTTCGCTATATGGACGGGGTAATGACAGGGCCCTCAATGGTGAGATGCAATGTAACTGTGCCTGATAGTGCTGCTTCCATGCCTTACCATCACGAATCAGAGTATACAATCCATCCCATAACTCTGGACCTGATCTTTCAAAGCCTTTGGCCAATCATTACCAACGGCGGTGATAGCCTAGACGTGCCCTACATGCCTATTGCGATCCAACGGATGGAAATATCGACCAGCTTTACCACAACGCTGGGTGCAGCCCACCAAGTCATTGCTCGATTGAAAAAGGCGGATTTGTTCTCCCAAAAGCCTTCGCTTGACATAGATACCTTTGGAGAGCAAAGGCTACCTGAAACCGCCGATGTCTCCATCAGAGGTCTTATCGGAGCCCCCGTACAAGGTTCTACTGCTCACGCGAAGGTCTAAAAGGCTCAATGCCTCTCAATGCATTGGGAACCGTGTGTTTCATATCTCAACCAAACTCAATGCAGTGCGCTATTCTCACTATCTCCACCAGCTCCGACAGCCATTGAAGAGCTATGGAGTCTCGAGCGCCTGAGCTGTGATTATATCGAAGAAGCGCTTGACCAAACCGCACCACATTGCATAACGGCTCCTCATCTGAAGAGACTTTACATTTGGATGAAGAAGCAGATGAGTCTTGTACAGGAAGGCCGAAACTGCCATTTACCTCCAGAACTACTGCGTAAGCCAGAGAATGAGCGACAAGTACTACGAGGCACTGCTGTCTCTCTTGGTCCCTATGGCATCATGATCCAGCGGATTGGAGAGAATCTTTCTGCGATCCTTCAAGGTCATATAGAGCCTCTGTCAATCATGTTAGAGGACAATCTCCTGAGCCATTTCTACACTGATATCGACTCCTACCAACGGCGGTGTAGTGTTGCCGCCAACTACATTCAAAAGATGAGTTATCAAAATCCTGCACTTCGCCTTTTAGAAATCGGCGCCGGTACGGCAAGCGCAACTATGCCTATCCTAGAAGCGCTAGGCGGTGGTACTACTATGAAAGCCGCAAGCTTCGAAGCTTACCATTTCACTGACATTACTTCCGGCTTTTTCGAAACAGCAAAAGTAAAATTGAGTTCCTGGGGCGAGCTCATCAGCTATCGCAGATTGGATATCGAATCATCCCCCACAGATCAAGACTTCCAGGCCGGATCGTACGACGTGGTCGTGGCATCTGATGTTCTCCACGCTACTGCTAAGATACAAAGGACAATGGTGAATGTGCGCTCACTGCTGAAGCCAGGAGGAAAGTTAGTGCTCATCGAGGAGACGGGTTCTAAGCAACTCTTAAGATGGCTCCCATTCGCTACACTTCCTGGTTGGTGGCTTGATGCTGGAGAAGACACGGACATCAACGGTAGTGACTTGAATGGTAGGTACTACTTAAGTTTCATTTACAAAGCTGATGATATGAAATCTGTAGGGCAACTTATTCGGGAAGACGGCCCGTTGTTAACCAAAGAGCAATGGACGGTATTGTTCTCTTCGAGCGGCTTTTCTGGTCTCGATGGCGCTGTTCAGGACTACCCGGATCACCCCGAGCAAAGTGCGAGCGTCATGTTTACCACCGCTCTGCCTCAAGTAGTCGAGAGTCAGGAGGCCATTGAAGAGATCGTGGTCATCGGTCCTAGTGGTCCTAGTGAATACGTCTGCTCTGAAGTCAACACCCTATTGCAGAATCACAGTCAAGCTAAGGTGACAAAGTTACTGATGTCGGAGGTGGCAGACTTTAGATTTGACCGCCAGTACTGTATTCTCATCGACGACCCGGAGTATCAGTACCTTACGACCATGAATTCTGAATCTTTCCAAGGACTACAACGAATACTACAGTGCCCTGGTGTCCTTTGGATTACTGGAAGCCTCAGTTCGCCAGATTCAGGTCTGGTGACAGGTTTGTGCCGAACCATACGCTCGGAAAATCCCAACACAAATCTTGTCACCCTCGCTATTGAAGACTGGAACACGGCGAGAAGACAAGTAGCACCTTCCATTAGTGACGTCTTCGAACGTTCGTTTTGCTCCACAATGCCATGCACCGAAATCGACACGGAATTCGCGGAGAAGAATGGGCTTGTATGCATTCCTCGCTACGAGCAAGCTGTGGCGCTGCACGACTGTCTTGACCAAGGATTCCACCATGACATCAACTACCTGCAGCCTTTCTCCCAATCAGGCCGGCCGCTTAAGCTGACAATCTCTAACCCTGGCTTTCTGGATACGCTATGCTTTGTTGACGACGAAAAACCGTTATTGGAGCTGGCGGACGACGAGATCGAGATCGATATCAAAGCCTCTGGGCTCAATTTCAAGGATGTGATCCTCGCTCTTGGTCAGTTGTCTGGCAATCACTTGGGACAGGAATGCAGTGGAGTGGTGAAACGACTGGGTAATGCTGTTACTAACGTTCGGCTTGGTGACCGTGTGTGCTCTGTCACCGAAAGCGCTATAGAAAATCTTGGGCGATGCAAAGCAGCGTGTTCGAGCCCCATACCTCAGTCTATGTCGTACATGGAAGGAGCCTCAGTACCAATAGTCTACTGCACAGCACAGTATTGTCTGTCGAACATCGCTCGGCTGGAGCCCGGCGAGACCATCTTGATCCATGCAGCAGCTGGAGGCGTCGGTCAAGCTGCAATTATGCTCGCTCGAGCCACAAAAGCTACCGTTTTGGCTACTGTAGGCAGCATCGAGAAAAAGGAATTATTGATGGAGACATACGGTATCCCAGAGGGGTGCATCTTCTACAGTCGCGATACTTCTTTTACGCAAGGAGTTATGGACGCAACTGCTGGCAAAGGGGTGGACGTTGCCCTCAATTCCCTCGCCGGAGAACAGTTGCGCGCCACTTGGGAATGCATGGCACCTTTTGGACGATTTGTTGAGATCGGTAAACGTGATATCACCAATAACCAGAATCTGGAGATGAGTCGATTCGAACGGAATGTTAGCTTCACGGCTGTCGATCTGACCGACCTCGCGCACCATCGGCAGAACGTCTTACAACAGTCGCTGGTCGATGTTATGAATCTGTTTAGGGAGAAAACCATTAGGCCAGTCAGTCCCATCCACGAATTTGGGGTTTCGGATGTTGAGGCAGCGTTTCGTTCATTGCAAAGTGGGAAGCTAATGGGGAAGCTGGTCATTGTACCGAAGGAAAACCAGATGGTGATGGTAAGTTACCAATTCATATTCCGAGTGGTTGTTGCTGAGAGTCGAGATTCTGTTGTGCGTTTGTGGACTAACTACGAAATCAGGCAACACATCCTGCGTCAGAACCGAGTATATTTCGTCCAGATGTTTCATATCTTATTACAGGTGGTACTGGTGGCATTGGCCGTGCTATATGTCGCTGGATGGCTCATCAGGGAGCACAAAACATCATTCTGGCATCCAGGTCCGGCCTGGCCCAACGCGATACGGGAAGCATGATCGAGAGCCTGAGTTCCCTTGCAGTGAAAATCGAAGTACGCCAATGCAATGTTGGTAAGAAGGCTGACGTTCAACGTATGGTCTCCGAGTGCGCTAAGATCATGCCTCCAATCCGTGGTGTGATACATGGGGCTTTTGCCAATAAGGTAGGTTGCCGACTCCCAGGCTAGCTATAAGAGAGAATGGCAGTTGGAAGGTTGTGGCTCCCGACCGCATTCAACATCATAGCTCAGATCGCCATGCGTGGAGAGAACACTCATTTGGAGCTGCAAGAAATACAGTCTGCTGAACCACGTCTGAAGTTTTGATCAATTAGACTTCAAGCAGCTCCAGTATGATCTACCGTTCGGGGAACGTCATCCTGACGGCTGCCTTTTCTAATAGCTAGCCTGGTTCCATTACCTCACACGACCTGTACATGCTGACATAGCCATGCAGGACGTTCTGTTCGATCAAGCTCGGTACAGTGACCGGACGCATGTAATCGAGCCCAAAGTTCACGGCGCCTGGAACTTACACTCAACGCTCCTCTCCCATTCCCTCGACTTCTTCATCTCTCTCTCGTCCGTTAGCGGCATCATCGGCCTCCGCGGCCAAGCAGCCTACGCCGCCGCCAACAGCTTCCTCGACTCCTTCGCGCACTTCCGAGTCTCCCAGGGTCTTCCAGCTACCGCTCTTGATCTCGGCGTTGTGAGCGAGATCGGATGGGTGGCAGATCGGCCGGAAATTGAGAATAGCCTGGAAGTGATTACCGGCGAAGGTCCAAGCCTTACCGAAGCAGATGTTCTTGCACTGGTCAAAGTAGCTGTCACGGGACAGATTGACAAACATGCCGACCATCAAACGATGGTAGGTTTAGCCTTTGACAACTACCACCCTGACCATCCTTCGGCTTTCTGGGCTTCCGACGCTCGCTTCTCCCATCTTCGCCGTGCAGTGGCTGCTACATCTAATACCGCTGCTACGACGACGGGCCAGGCTACGCCAAAGCAATCTCTCAAAGCCGCTCGAAGCTCAGAGGAAGCTATCTCCGTTGTGACACAAGGTCTCCTCGCCAAGTTCTCCAGCGTGCTGATCGTGCCCGTGGACGAGATTGCTGTCAATAAACCTGTCGTGGCGCTGGGATTGGATAGCTTGATCGCGGTCGAGGTTCGGAGCTGGATAGCCAGGGAAATGGAGGCGGCGATGACGACGATGGAGTTGATGACTGCGGGGAGTATTGGCGCGTTGGCAGAGATGGTCGTCGCGAGAAGTAAGTTGTGCGACAATTTGAGGAAGGGAGAAGGTGTCTGATTGGAAGGGGGGCATTTCAAGAACGTGTTGGCGCATGCGACAGGATTGGAACTTCAACAAAGCTGTTATGATGTTATGGTGATGATTGATATGTTTTGCTAGCTACCTACACTCATTCATGTATCTCATCTCTTTTCCAACTGCCGTCTATAGTACTCTCACAGGCGCGATAGAAACACGGCGTACTAGAACAATACCACATCACGAATCCTCGGCATCCCGCTTGAACCTCTGCAATGTAGATTTTAGCCAGAAGCCATATATTCCCACATCACCCTGCACCTCTATATCCCATCCCATCACGTATGAAATCAACCTTCGATCTCCACAACCCTCCCATATCTTCCAAGCTTCAGCATCCCCCACCCTCCCTATCCACCACGCAATCACACTTTTGAATCAATATCAAGATCCCCATCCCACCTCATCTCTCTCCATCTCGTCGTCTCTTCCTTACTCCATCATCATCATCATCATCATCATCATCACCATTACTATTGTTATTGTTGATCGTACTCCATGCCAGTGGTGGTCGGGAACCCTAGAAGGATGGGAGAGATATCTGTGCTTTTGGAAGTGTGAGTTTCCGAGTTGGATATCCCAGGGTGGTGATGGTATGGTGATGGTATAGGATGTGTTAGTGTGAGAGTACAGATGAGGGGCGGGGAAAGGAGAGAGGGTGGGTTGTTGGTGTGGATAGAGGAGATACTGTGGTAGAGGAGGGGAGGGGAGAGGGAGGGAGGGGAGGGTTTGTGGGAGTGTTTTGGGATGTGATGCTTATTAATATGGGATCGAGATGTAAGTATATAGTGGCTAGAGCTGGGCTTGTGTGCGTGTTTAGGGGTTTGTATGTTGTAGATGTGAAGAAGAGACGAGGAGGAAGCGAGGGGGGCGGTGTGCGGCTTGAGCTGTGAAGAGTACCGTAGCATTGGCTGGAAGTCTTGGCGTGCTTTTTCGAGCATCAGTTTATCTTCGTGTGCATAACATATTGATCAGGGGATTGCATATATTTTCTTACCAGTTGTACTGCTCGGTCGATTTATTTGGTAACATTCAAGCGAAGTCATTCCCATTTGTAGATCTCCAACGTGTGGAGATCTTTGGCATTCGACAACGGCGTATAATTCGCGATCTTACCTACTGAAGTAACATTAGCGTTCCGTAGCTGTCATAATTTCAATACTCGTATCAACCACGAGTGAGTCCGCTCGCTAAGTAGCACGGGAGAAGCCATCCATCACGGAATCAAGATCTAGTCTCTTCCCCAAGGCTCGACACTAATTATTGAGCCTCGGGACTCATATGGGAGGTAATTAGCATGAGTACATATAGCGGTCGACTTGAAACAAGGGGCATCATGTATGGAGGAAATCCGACAAGCCGATTATTTCCTAAGGGCCTGATATGTGGCTTTTCCCACTCCTTTTCAGCTGGTAATCCGTATGGAGTAATTGATTAGAGAACGATCTGCTCCCACCTTGACCTTAGCCCGGTCAACCTCGCTACCGGATATCTCTATAATAATTATACTTTAGGCGGTATACTTTAAAGTTCGCCTACTCTACCTTGATTACCGTCCGGCCCGTCAGGCTGTCACTAATCATAGTCGCCGGACACTAGTGTTTATCTTATCTGCACGAGCTCGGGTCTACTAGCGCAAAGTAGGCGACTTCTTATATCTATCCCACCACATCCATGACACTAACCCCTCCCTGCATGAATACGCTGTGGTATATTGCAAATAGGCGAGAGATCCCCCCAAAGGTTGGGATCGTGTTGTATAGATTGGCCCGGATGGACTTTGCCATTTTCTCCTCAACATCGAATTTTGTAGCGCGTGTCATGTCAATCAGCTTATTCCTCTTTTGACCATGGCTCTCAGCCTTGCAAGCTCCACCTCATTCACAGCTCGCCGTGTATGCTTCGAAAGTCTAGCCTCATCTCAAGTTCCCTTTCAGTAGTCTTCCCTTCTTCAGTCATACGTACCTGCGAACCTTCATGCTCTTCCGTACGCAATCAATGTGAAGCATACTATCGCTCCAAAGATGTTGAGGCCAGTTCAGGATGACCAATCCATCCTATGTCTCCTTCCACCCAATCCTTACACGCCATGTCCCTTGGTGCACACACCAGCAAGGCTGACACGATCGCTGGTGGCTCCGAGGATACAGCCATCATCGGCAGCCCACAGCCGACTCATGTGTGGAGTCATTGAGAAATCGTCCGTCTTAAACACCCTTTCAACCATGGATATCTGTGAGTCGTATCAGGTCCTACGGGGCTACCTCCGCTGATAGACATCCTGCAGCCCGAAGTCCTAAATCCTTCGGCGGCTCGAGGAAGATCAGCCCACGTGGCCGGCAAACATCCACTCAGGTCGAATAGGCTCATTCTCTGTTATTAAGGGTCTTTGCAGCGCCGGAACTTTGCGATCCTGGTCTTGGACGACGCAGCCATGCGGCCCTCGTCTGCTGTCACCCCAACCCGTATTGGCTTGGTTGGTTAAGGGAAGATTGCAGAGTCGCAGCATTGTCGTTGTCTACTCTCTTACCGAGCGTTTGGATCTGCATGATAGTAAGCCGCAATGCAATCAATTCTGTGCATGCGGTTTAGGGTTACAGTGCAGAGTTTAACCCTCATGCATACAATAGATTGAACATGACGTTAGCATGAAAAGCACCAAAATTTCGCCACCTGAAATTCCGCAGCTGTGCATAGTCTATTCATCTTCCAATCTTCTCAATTTCATTGACGGCTGTCGACGGCGGAATCGTAGAGACCTGTCCTGGACAAGGCAACTCCAATGAATTGCTCTCGGATACGGCGGCGGTGGAGTGACAAAGAAGATCAGGTACTAAGCCAAGAAGCGGAATCACAATGTACTCCGAGATAATGCAGTCAGCGCGCACACACTGACGTTAGTGCAAGTGAGCCACGGGACGCTGAAAGATTGGAACCGTGTTGCGGCCAAGCTGCCAGGAAGAACCAACAAGGATTGCCGCAAGAGGTGGAGTAAAGTAGGAGAAAATGTAAAGAAGGGAACATGGGATGATAGTGAGGATGAGAAGTTGCGCGGTGCAGTCGGAGATCATGGTAAAAAGTAAGCTCCTCGATTATCATGCTGGTCCCTACGCGAGGTCTGTGCTGACGGGACCGAAGCTGGACCCAAGTTGCGTTGGTTCTTCAGACGCGCAATGCAGACCGTACGTGACAGTACCCGAGTGATGTGGACTCTGCTCATTTCGCAAGAATGTGCCAAGCGATGGCAGCATTCGCTAGATCCGAATCTTGACCACAGCGAATGGAAAGAACAGGATGATGATCGCCTTCTAGCTGCAGCAACATTATATGGGAGGAATTGGAAGATGATAAAAGACAGGGAGATTCCTGATCGTTCCGCAACCGACATCAAGAATCGGTGAGACGAATCTATCAGTGACCGATGCTGCGCTGACTACGCCTGTATCATACTAGACACGGCATCATCCTTCGGCGCCGGCGGATCGGCTCGGGATCAACCGAGTCCTTAGAGAACCCTGATTCAAAGCACAACGTTGAATTCTCCCTTTCACAGGACTCTGACGATGAAGAGGACCCGAGCAGCCCATCGAGCAATCATGATATGTTCGCCAGTGAGAACAACTCAATTCCCACTGCTCCAGTGGCATGCATGAGCTTCGGAAACACTGGAAGCTTCCCTGTGACAGATCAGGGCACAATACTGGAGTCACTTCAACCCTACGATCTTTCCAATCAACCACAAAATCATGTCCGGCATACGGACATCCCCATGACTGGGACTTACGTACCTGGTCTACAAGACAGCTTCTGGAAACAAACACCCAATCCAGCAGTAACCAGCGACCCTTTTGCTTTCGATTACCGATGGAATGAAGATACTGTCGCTTTGAGTTCTATTGACATGGGCTCGAGCTCCATTAACACACCATCGACACAGCAGCCCGCCATCGAGGACAGCGACAACCGTACGGTGCTGACTTTGTTCAACGTGGAATCGGGGACACTGAACAGCATGTTGGAAACGGCATTCAACTCAAAGACCAAGGTCAAGATGGAAACGTATCACTGAACGAATATAGTTTGGATGTACCCTGGGGCATCATGACAATGTCCGCGGGCAAGGACAGACAATGACACAGACATGCATTGCTGGACAGGGTAGTGATTACATAAGGTCATGAATAGGAACTATTTGAGCAGAGGTCGATGGTTTACCAGCGGCTAACTCTTCTGGGTCGAGCGCGCCAAGGCCACGCGACAAGTGGGATTTGCCTCGCAATAAGGAGGTAAAAATATGGACAAGTGCGGAGTATCGCTTCACAGGAATGGGGCAATCGAGTTCTCAATAGTAGCAGGAACGTGCGCCTTTAAACTCACATTAGTGCAATGCTGGGTCCCTCCCTACTCTGTACCTTGTCCACCATGGGCTAAGTAACCTTAGCATGCCAGCACAACGTCGCTTAGCAGATGTAACGTTGTCATTCTATGGGAAACTCTGATGTTTCTCAAGCGAAGGGACATGAATCGGTAGCGAATCATCGTCGTTGTAACAACCCTCAGCTAGATCGACACTGATTGATCGGATTTCATGCCAAGCCTTTTGGCGAGGACAGGATAATTTCAACTTTTCAAGGCTTCTCCGTTCTCGCTGGAACAAGACCATCAGGTGACTTGAAGACCATGCTCAAAGAATGATTAGGCTTAAGATCTTACAGCTCCGTGGATCTCCCAAAATTGAGTTGAGAGTATTCACATCCTGCGGAGAATCTGTGTGCGATCTGGGTAGGCTCAGCGTGACCTCTTGTTCCATGTCAACATCGTATCGAATTCGAAGAGCGATTTGGAAGACTTTGATCCTCGTGCCAATCTAGGTTTGCTAGTTGGGTGATATTTTTCGAAAAGCTGACACTGCCTTGTCTCATTACAGAAGATTCACTCGGTACTTCTTAATGTATGATATGATGTACCGCCGAAGAGCTGCCACCTTTTCCAGTCTGCTAGCTGAGTATCATCTGGCTCATCGAGAATACGAGGCGCCCACCAGGTCCTAAGTGACTCTGTAGACCTTATCATAGAGCTTTCAAGAGTGGAATGTGCTAGCCTTATGATATAAACTTATCTCCGATCTCCCATATCGGAGTTAAGTACTCGGGTCTTTTCAAGCACCGAAGTGATCATGACTGGCTCTGCAAGCAATTCGTGTGAGAATTTTGTAACCGCTGCGTAGCTCGCGACAACCTAATTTCCATTATATTTATCGAGAAATATGAAGTAACCAACGGTATATGTCTTCCGCATTGGAGGAAAGCCATATCGGCAGACATGATGGGACTTACAGAGAAGGAAGCAAGAGAAACTCGAGGGGCTATCCAGATACAGAAAAGGCCATTCCGACCACATACCAAGGTTCTAACCCAGCCGACTTCCCAGATGGCGGATTCGAAGCATGGCTGGTCATTCTGGGGGCGTGGTGTAGCTTGTTCGTCAGTTTCGGATGGATAACTTCGATTGGCGTATTCCAGGACTACTATCTGAGCCACCAATTGAGCGAATACTCATCCAGCACAGTCTCCTGGATTCCTTCCTTACAAGCCTGCTCGATGTTCATCGGAGCTCCTGTATTTGGGAAGCTCTTTGACAGCTACGGCCCACGCTGGCTTCTGGCTGGCGGGACTTTCTTCCACGTGTTCGGGCTCATGATGGCTTCGATATCGTCAAAGTACTATCAATTACTGCTTTCGCAGGGCCTGTGCAGTTCCTTGGGGGCCGGCGCAATTTTCTATGCTGCGAATAACTCGGGGAGCACTTGGTTCTATCGAAAGAGGGCATTTGCGCTTGGTATCATGTCATCAGGATCTTCATTGGGCGGAGTAATATTTCCGTCAGTCTCAACGCGTCATCTGTGAAGGTTCTGGATGCTGAATCAATCAAGCATTATGGCATATCGTCTGTTTCCTCGAGTCGGCTTTGGATGGACTATGAGAATCATCGCTCTCATGATACTGGCGCTTTTGATTGTTGCGAATCTCACGGTCAAGTCAAGAATCGCGCCGAGACCAAGCCCGTTGAGGATCTCAGACTTCACTCGGCCAATGCTTGAGCTTCGCTTTTGTCTTACAGTGGCGGCCAGCTTCTTCTTTTTCTTCGGAGTTTTCCTACCCCAGAATTTCTTGGTCATTGAAGCCCGCAGTCGAGGAATGTCGGCTCACTTGAGCGAGTACCTGATATCAGTCTTGAATTCCGCGAGGTAAGCGATAATTTTCCCATTCGCTAGGGGGGGAAAGTTGATGCGTGTGAAGTGTATTCGGTCGAATACTGCCAGGTTACGTGGGGGACAGAGTAGGCCGATTTAATATCATGATCATGACGACCTTCTTGTCCGCCATCCTCGTTCTGGCTCTCTGGACCCCAGCCCAAGGCAACGTGCCGATCATAATATTCGCAGCTGCATATGGATTTTCGTCCGGAACCTTTGTGTCAATGGTGCCGTCCTTAACCGCTCAAATATCTGATATTCGCCAGATTGGCGTGAGGAACGGCACGAATTTCTTCATCGTTGCCTTCGCTGCTCTGTGCGGCAACCCAATCGGCGGGGCACTGACTTCACGGGATCAGGGCGAGTACACATATCTCCAAATCTTCAGCGGCGTAACGATGGGAGTCGGTGGCGCTTTCTACGTTGCATCTCGGCATGTACAGTGTGATGGTTGGAGATGGAAGAAGCTGTGATTCCTATCGCCGATTTATAGCGAGGGCTAGGATGTGGGTGCAGGCTTGGTGCGAAGGCGTAGAATATGGATCGCTTCCAGTAGGTCTAGTATCATACTGGCAAACGGGAGTCAGTACTGCACGTACCCAAAGTGGCCTCAGGAGTGTGGTGATGATTTATTTGTAACCGAACTTCCTGGACTAGAGCAAGGGTGGAATAACGCATGTATTAGCGTGTGCAGTTTTAATGCGATTGGCCTGCTGTAAGACCCTAACCACGACCCCACGAATTATAGTAAAATTTTAACTCAATAAACTCAATAAACTTATTAAATCAGTTATATCTTCTATATATATAGACGGATTTCTATAATTTTTAAGGCGTTAGATATTATAGATAAATATATATCTTTTAGCCTACTTAGATATTTATTATAAGTCGTTGTTACTAGTAGGGTACGTTAGGAAGGTATAGGTATAGGTATAGCGGGTAAAGCGGTACTAAGATATATAGGTTTAGTAGGTAAACTTACTAAATTAATTATATCTTCTACGTACGTAGACGGATTTCTATAATTTTTTTAAGTATTAGATACTATAAATAAATATATATCTTTTAGCCTACTTAGATATATATTATAAGTATTGACTATTAAGTAGTATAGTTATATAGCTCCGATAAAATCAGCGATTATTTTTTAATTTAGCGGGGTCGGGGTCAGGGTGTTATAGCAGGCCAATCGCATTGAAACTGCACACGCCAAAGATCATGTTCACAGGAGTTTGACCAGTGAACTGTCACAGTGGTAACAGACCTCATTCGATGTTCCACCCTGTGCAGAGGACTTTTACGACTTTCTTTGCTCAGGAGTAGCAGCCTTAGTCGAAGTGTCGATCGAGAAGGTGTGTCGGGATACGAGAGCCTCATGATGCGTACCAGCGTGCTCTCAACTCACGCAGCAGATTCCATCAACTTTACCCCAAAGCCTTCAAATGCGCTTCTCCGAAATCATCCGAAACGAAGCCCAGTAAGCCACTGAAACGGTGGACACCTGTACCCCATGCGAGATCTCTTCAACGATCGCCTCCGGTACTCCTCCAGCCCAGCACTTCTCGGACGCGTGTGGCTTCTTGGAACCGGCCTATACTGAGCTCTACTGTCTCTCATGAGGGTCTGATTGCTGTTCGAATACGCGACAAGTATGTCTGGGTATCGGGAAGTTGGAACTATCAAGCTGCGCTCTGGGTAGAAGAGCTAGGAAACGAATGAGTGACATACCCACAATATCTACACTGGGGCCTTCTGTCGTCACGGAGCATGGTGGTGAAAGCGAATGGTCCGCCGCCTCAACCTGAGCAATCCGGCATTCCCAGCAAGAGCATGGAGAATACAAGGCAAAAGAATGTATGGTCTACTATAGACCAGACACTATTCTGGCAAGACGCTACCGGCCTGTATAAGCCATATCCTGGACGTTTGGCCGTCTGTTACCTTTACAGGTAACGCTCACAAGGTTTCCTCTTTGCAGACGAAGCCGCTACGTCGGATTTGGTACAAATCACTGTGGCCCTACCCTGTTCAAGATGCAATCGGATACGAAAGAGCTACCATCCTCTTGGCTACCCACTCAGCGTTACAGTCTGGGAGATTGGTATCTGACCATGTTCGCCGAGTGACCATCATGGAGCAGTAATCCGACGAGTTCGTTCTGTAGTTGATTCTCTCGATGGTAAGTCAAGTCACTTTGCAGATATGTATACGATGGTCACTGGCGATGAAGCAACTTGAGCAGCCCCTGGATGGACTGACCTGCTTCAAGTCTTCCCTCGATCTCGAATCCACTGCAAATAATTGCAGGAACCAAGACTTTCAATACGGACAGTATGACCATACTAAGACCTGTACGATACATGATCGATATCCACTTGAGACCCGGGACCCGAGTATGCTCAATGACATCTTCCGCTGGTCCCCTAGTATGTACATCAATGCCGTCATTGACGAAGCCTAAACAAATGATCGGACGAAGTCGCTGCCGCAACCTATTCCCAAAGCCTGACGCCATCTGCTTGAAATCGTTACGACGGTGTTGATGGCATGGCCTTTTCAGACAGTCGAACTCCCCAATCGTGCGTCCATTCTCGAGAAGGCTGCATGAAGGGGCATGATAGCCTTACTGCTTTGAGTGACTTGTATTTCTTCGCGTTCGATGGCGACCTAGTCAAGGGGTATACTGACCACAGACTGTCGTTCACAGGTGTGAAGCTACCCAATCATTCTGGTGCGCATCACCGTTCGACAAGGGATCAATCATACGAGAGGAAAAGTACCGAGTGATTGGGGAGGGAATCCCACCAGCGTACCAAGACTATCAATTCTCGGCTGTGGACGATCTCATGCGTGTCCTCAATATAAATAACCTCGAAGACGACGTCACGTACTCAAGCAAACCTGCAGTCGGTTGTGAGCTTGGATTAAGCGAGTGGGGAAGGAGAAAGGAAATTTCAAACCTAAGCATGGACTCAACAAGCGTGGTCCACTCCTTCGGTCCCTAAAGGCCCGTTCCCCTGACAATCACGCTTGCCGACAACGCAAGCTTATACATACACAAACAACAGTCTCTCAGAGTGGAAGCTCGTTCTGGGCAATAGTCACTAATAGTGCTGAAGCTCAAATCCAACCATTCATTTGATCAATACTCGATCTAAGCACAATTGTTGTATATGAGGCTAATCGTGACTTTGCTTATCGGGACCGATGGTGGCTTCGGTACTAACATTTCTTGCGCGCATTTACCAATTCACGAAGATTTCGTAGATGATTTGTTTGCTTTGACCCCGAAGTGGCCTGGATGGCTTCGAAAGACAATATCAAGCCTTGCAGGGGCGAAGGGGTTCATTCCATGACGCCCCTCTGCACAATATTGAAGCCGTCCAGACGAAAGCCACAATGCTGTGCCTTGGACTTACACACCATTTTTCGACAGGAGCCTATGCTCTAAGAGACTCTGCAGTAATAGTGTGCCTGCGCTGAAACTTCTTATATTGCCGATGCTCACGGCAGCTTTGCCCCCAAGAAGAGTCACAATGTATACATTAAGTGCCCCAAGAAGAGGGGAGACACATCAGCTACCAAGCTTGTTGCCGCCTAACAAGCGGTAAGGATTAATCTCGTTGGTCTCGCTGGCTGGTCTGGCTGATATGGGTATCGTTCTCAGGGAGGCGTTGCCCCCGCCTTGTCTTCGATCTACAGTTCTTTCGTAGGACCCGAGTAAGTGGCCTACTTGCTGAAGACCCAATGGTGTCAAGAATCCAAGCGAAAGCCTGGACTCTGCTGTCAGGACATGTAGGTTCCTCATTGAAGCTGACACTATGCTGGCCTAGTACACCTGATCAGCTAATCCGATACACAAGGACGCTGTCAAGGGAACTCATCACCTAATTCCACGTGGATCATTCATCAATCTCAAATTCTGAAGCAATCAGCAACATGACATTGCCTTCGCTCCTCGTCTGCGGCCCCCAGAACGGCTGGCCCACTCGTCAAGAACTTATCAACCTCAAGGCAATCCTCCTTGGCGAACCTCGTCTTCAACAATTTGTCACTGCAATACGGCAACTCCCAAGGTTATGGCCTTTGTTAACGACGGCAGTACCAGAACTACAGCCGACAAAAGGATTTGAGCTGCTTGGCCTACTAGTTCAGTGGATCAATGATGAAGACAGTTTCGAAAGAGATCTCCCACCCCCCAACATCGTGTCCACGCCTTTGACCGTAATCATTCAAGTCGTGCAATACTTTCAATATCTAAGAGATCTTGGAAGAACGCATGCAGATGTGTTGGACAGCGTCCAATCCGGCGGTATCCAAGGGTTTTGCACAGGCTTTCTCGCTGCTACAGCCCTTGCCTGTTCAAAAGATGAAACGGAGATATGTGAGCTCGGAGCAGTTGCTTTGCGATTAGCTGTGTGCATTGGCGCTTGTGTGGACCTAGATGGTATATTTGCTGAACCTCCTAATGTAAGCGAATGCCTAGCAGTCAGGTGGAAGACAGAGAAGGGAAGAGACGATGTGAATGAGATATTGAAACAGTATCCCAATGTAAGAGATCATTGCGTTATGCCACCGTGCGGCCATGAACTGATGGCGAACTAGGCATACATATCTGTAGTCAGCAATCTACAGAGTTTGTCCATCATCGCCGACGTCTCCACTATACTCCCGCTAAGCCGTGATCTTACTTCACGCAATATGACTATATCCCCAGTCATGATCGGTGGTCGATTTCATTTCAAAGGAATGCATGGTGCTGTAAGCAAAATCAACGAGCTCTGCACCAGTGATCGAGACCTTCAATTTCCACCTGCCCAACGTACTCTGGTGCCCATTAGATCGAACGTGGATAGCCTAATCGTTTCTGAAGGCTCGTTACATGGCCTAGCTCTCAAGTCAATCTTGACAGAGACGTCGCATTGGTATGCAACCCTCACCGCTGCAATTATTCCGATCAAGAGCGCTTCCGTTGTCGTTCTCGGTATCGCCGATGCAATTCCCCGCACCATTGTTCGCTCACATGGCTGCACTGTCGTAAATGTCTCAAGTCTACCGCTGACCGATCATGAGCCGACTTCACCATCACTAACACACATCGATCCCGCGGCCCAATCATTGGCCTACCCTACGCCCCTGTCAAAATATCCTGCAAACGCTATCGCGATTGTAGGAATGGCTTGCAAATTCCCCGGCGCCGACTCGCTCGATGAGTACTGGAACAATATACGCTCTGGGCTGTCGTCAGCCGAGGAAGTTCCGGCCAGCCGTATCGACATCTATGGACACCGAAGGACCATGGATCCTAAAGCCCGGTTTTGGGGCAATTTTGTTCGAGACCCTGATGCATTCGATCATCGGTTCTTCAAGAAGTCGTCGCGCGAGGCCGTACAAATCGATCCGCAGCAAAGGCTTCTCTTACAATGTGCCTATCAGGCTATCGAGTCTTCCGGGTATTTCAGCGAAGATGAAGAGTCACGCCCTACAGATATTGGATGTTACGTGGGTGTCAATGCAAGTGACTATAACGACAACATTGCTTCACATCCGCCTACAGCGTTCTCAGCCTTGGGTACATTGAGGGCATTTTTAAGTGGGAGAATCAGCCATCATTTTGGCTGGACGGGTCCATCTGTCACCTCCGACACAGCTTGCTCGTCATCCTTAGTAGCTATTCACCAAGCCTGCAAAGCGATCCAACTCGGCGAATGTTCGAGAGCAGTTGCTGGAGGAGTCAATGTCCTCACAAGCCCTTATCTCTATCAAAATCTCAAAGCCGGCGGGTTTCTAAGTCCGACGGGTCCAACGAAACCCTTTGATGCCAAGGCTGATGGATATTGTCGTGGTGAAGGTGTTGGTTTAGTGGTATTGAAAAGTCTTTCGACCGCGATTGCTGATCATGATCATGTCCTCGCTGTGATTGGAGGATCTGTAGTCAATCAGAACAGCAACACAAGTGGGATCACGGTTCCTTGCTCAGCATCACAAGTCGATCTGTATCACAGGGTAGCAGCGATGTCTGGTATCAAACCTACAGATGTGTCTTTCGTTGAAACTCATGTAAGATCTGTGTATCGTATAGTCTCGAGGATTATCTAGCTAAAGTCGTTGACACAGGGCACCGGGACTCCAGTCGGTGATCCACTAGAGTCAGCAAGTCTACGACAAGTTTTCGGCCACGCTGATAGACCCACAACTCTCTATCTTGGCTCGGTGAAAGGCAACATTGGTCATACAGAAGCAGCTTCAGGGGTCGCTTCTCTCATCAAGACAGTTCTAATGATGCAGCACGAAGAGATACCGCTTCAAGCGAACTTCACATCCCTCAATCCTAAGATTGGTGCTCTTGAGAATAGCCACATGGCCATCCCAGAGACGACTAAGCCATGGACCTCCGACTTCCGCATAGCATGTGTCAACAATTACGGGGCAGCAGGAAGCAATGCAGTTGCACTAGTATGTCAGCAACCCACGGTGCTTGGAAAAAGGCACGAGACGTTGAGTAGGTACCCAATAATACTGACCGCACACTCCCACGAGAGCCTTGAAGCCTACCGTAACATGGTTCTGAAAACATGCTCTTCGGTATCCCTGAGCGATCTAGCATATAATCTGGCCATCAAACAAAATCGATCACTCCCTCACTTAGTGGCAATGACGGTATCAGACGGCACTTGCGTGGAACAGAAAATTTCCGAATGTGAAGCAGTCGAGGTTTCGAAACCGACAAAGCCGCTCGTTCTTGTTTTTGGGGGACAAGAGTCTGCGATAGTTAGTCTCTCGAGAGAATTGTATTCAGCATCAGTCTTGCTCCGCTCTCATTTAGATCACTGCGATCGATTACTTCGCTCCACCGGCTTCCGAGGATTATACCCAAGTCTCTTCTGTACGGAGCCTGAGCATGATGTCGTGCAACTTCACAGCATGCTATTCTCGTTACAATACTCTATCGCGAAGTCCTGGCTCGATTCGGGCGCTCATGTGGAGGCTGTTGTTGGACATAGCTTTGGACAGCTCACAGCATTGTCCGTATCTGGCTGCCTCACCCTCGAGGATGGCCTCAAACTTGTCACCGGTCGAGCAATTCTCATGCAAAAGCACTGGGGCTCGGAGCCCGGAAGCATGATCGCTGTTGATGTAGGTTCCAAGGCCGCAACAAATCTTGCAGCAGACTGTGGCGTGGAGGTTGCTTGCTACAACGGCCCTACCAGTCAAGTCCTCGTTGGCTCAAAGGCTTCTATCAATAAAATCAGCGAGCATGCAGCCACCACCTCTATGAAACATAAATGCTTGAACGTCGCGAACGGATTCCACTCGAAGTTCACTGAGTCTCTCTTGCCTAGTCTTGAGGAGCTTGCTGAACAGCTTGTCTTCAAGGAGCCCAGACTTGCTCTGGAGACCTGCTCACGAGGCGAGAGCTGGACGAATTTCGGTCCGCGTCTGATTACGGAACACACCAGGACCCCTGTGTACTTTCAACAAGCTGTTGAGAGAATCTGTGAACGTCTCGGTCCTTGTACATGGCTTGAAGCAAGCTCTGCTACTTCTGTCACTTCAATGGTCCGCCGAGCTCTTGGTCCTGCAGCGAGCCGAGATCACACTTTCCAACCTTTGCAGCTCAACAACCCAGACGCAGTTGGATTACTAGCTGATGCTACCACAAATCTTTGGCAATCCGGACACAAAATCCAGTTCTGGCCGTTTCACAAAAGTCAGAAGGGTGAATACTCCTACATTAATCTACCTCCGTATCAGTTCGAGAAGACGAGGCATTGGTTAGACTACGTCGATCATGCTTCCAAAATTTCACCCGAAAAGCCTATGAAGCCTGATGAAGAAATCCCACTACTCTCATTGCTTACGCAGAGTGACGGTGATGGAAAGTTCTTGGTCAATCCAAAGAGCAAGCAGTACAAGCTATTTGTGCAAGGCCACGCTGTGCTTGGCGCTCCGTTGTGTCCGGCAACGCTTTACGTTGAACTTGTGGCCCAAGCAGCGATGGGACTCAAGCAGGATCCCGATCCGGTGCCTCGCGTGGAGAACATGGAGGTTCAAGCACCACTTGGATACGACGTGGAGAGAATCATATTGCTCAGGCTGACTGCCGTCACAAATGATGTGTTCGCGAAGTCCTTTGTTGTGGAAAGTCGCGATAAACGAGATGAAAGTAACAAATTCGTAACACATGCTACAGGGAAAGTGATGCTTCGAGGAGCACATGATTCCGAGACGGACAGTCAATTCTCACGGTATCAGCGACTGACAGGGCGCACCAAATACGACGAAGTATCTCGCGATCCAGGAGCTGAGCAAATACGAGGCTCCATGGTCTACAAGGTCTTCTCTAAGGTCGCCCAATATGCAGGCTACTACAAAGGCGTTGGAGATATCACAGCTAACGAGTATGAAGTCGTGGCCAAGATCAAGATGCCGGCTCCTGGGGTCAGCACCGAGTTCGGCAATACAATTTGTCACCCGATGACGATAGACAATGCAATCCAAGTTGCGGGCATACATGTCAATTGCTTCAACGTTTGTCTTGATAATGAGGTCTACGTATCGACAAAAGTTGATCTCATACAACCAAGTCATGACTTCTTGAAAGCAAATCATGATGATCGAGAGTGGACAGTATATTCCAGCTTCTCTAGAACAACCGATAAAGAGGTGACCAATGACATCTTTTTCTTTGATAGTGTGACAAAAGATCTGGTACTGATTGTTCTGGGTGCTCGGTTTACCAAGGTCCTTATTAGTTCTTTGACCAGGGTACTCAATAGGGCGAACAATTCCAGAGCATCTTCACCTGCTGCTAAGATCAGCTCTCGAACCTCTACACGTCCAAGCAGCCCCAGAAGAACCACGATACTGCCAGATCAAGAACAAACCAAGCGGCAGCCTACATTACCAAAGGATGTGTTTCCTGCAGTTCAAGACCTTCTTAGCAGTACTGCCGACATACCTAAAACGACAGTCAAGCGCGAATCCACGCCTGACGAATTAGGAATTGACTCGTTGATGGTCACCGAAGTGCTAAGCGACATACAGCAAGCCTTTGCTGTTGAGGTTCCGTCCGAAGACTTCATGGCATTGTCAGATGTGCAAGCTCTCTGCAAATATCTCGACAGTAAGATAGGAGGTTCGACCTTGGAATCATCAGAGCCTACAAGTGGTTCAAGCAGCAGTCAGGGAGACGCGGAAACTCCCGCAACTGAACTCGGTGGCGGTGTTCCACCTGCCGATGACCTTGTCTCGCGCTTAGCACAACTGGTGGCCGAGCACCTCGAGACCACAACAGCCATGACGCATGAGACCTCGTTAGCCGACAATGGGATGGATTCCCTGATAGGTGTCGATTTACTCAACGATATCGAAAAGGAATTCGGCACGCAGGTTCAAATGGAGCAGATGAGCATGGAGTCTACGTTTGGCGATCTTTGCAACTTGGCATTACCTAAACGACTGGAACCAAAGACTCCTCCTTGGGCGGGAAGCTCAACGACCCCTCAACAAAGCCGAGATCTGGGGGTCGATCACGCGGAGACCAGCTCAAGGCCTGCGACGCTGGCTGACACTCAACACGCCTTTGAATCCATTCGATATGATTACATGGGCTATGCGGCTGAAACTGGGTTCTCGACTTTTTGGTCGCAGTGCTATCCGGCCCAGGCAAAGTGCGTGCTAGCCTACGTCGTCGAAGCTTTCGTAGCTCTGAAATGTCCTCTTGATTCGATGCAACCTGGGCAAGAGCTACCTAGCATTCTATTTCAGGAAAAGCACAAGCTTCTTGTTGATCATCTATACGAGATCTTGATCGACGCTTCCTTGGTATCTCGTACAGGGAGCTTCCTTGTCCGCACAGCCAATGCAGTCGATGGGATACCCTCTGGGGAGCTTCTCAAGAACATCCTGCAAGATTATCCACAGCATATATCGGAGCACAAGCTCCTCCACATCACCGGAAGTCGATTAGCGGATTGTCTGTCCGGCAAGGCCGACCCCTTACAGCTACTGTTTCGGAAGAAAGAGAACAGAAATCTATTGGAAGATGTCTATACTACTGGGCCAATGTACGCTGCAATTACCAAACAATTAGGAAGCTTCTTCGAAAAGTCTTTTGCGAACGTCAAGGGCAAAGTCAATATCTTAGAGCTTGGAGGGGGTACTGGAGGTACTACCAAATATATTCTCGGCCATCTGATTCATCTCAACGTCGATTTTACATATACTTTCACCGATATATCGGGATCCCTTGTTACGGCCGCCAAGAAGAAGTTCGCTGGGTACAGGAATATCGAGTATAAAGTCATTGACATAGAAAAAGAGCCTACTCAAGACCTCGTCGGCAAACACCACGCAATCATCTCCACCAATTGTATACATGCTACCAAGAATCTACTTGAGTCTTCGACCAATATCTTAAAGATGCTTCGACCAGATGGATTTCTCTCCCTAGTCGAGTTCACCAGAAACATATTCTGGTTCGACCTTGTCTTCGGCCTTCTCGACGGCTGGTGGTCTTTCAATGACGGCCGCAAACACGTACTTGCTGACGAGAACTTTTGGGAGAGCAGTATGAAACGAGCTGGCTTCAAGCATGTTACCTGGACCACCGGAGATACTCCCGAGGCCAATACTCTCCGTATCATTACGGGGTTTCCCGAAGCCAACAAGCTCGAATCTCAGAAACCGAATTTTGATATGGAGACTGTTGTGTACAAGCGAACAGAAGAGATCTCGTTGCACGCGGATATCTACTATCCCCCTGTGGCCGAAGTACCTAAGCGGAAGTCGTGGCCAGTCGGTATAAGACCCTTTTCTCACGCTTACATAGCAGTACTGACTCTACGTGTAGCTCTCATGATCCACGGCGGCGGCCATGTAATGCTCTCTCGCAAAGATATTCGGGCCAGGCAAACTCAGCTCCTTTTGGACAATGGCCGCCTACCTATCAGCATCGACTACAGGCTCTGCCCAGAAGTCAACATCATCGACGGCCCTATGAGCGACGTCTGTGACGCGCTACAATGGGTGAAGACTACGTTACCGCAGATGGATCTCAAGTACCCAGGTCTGAAGATAGATGTGGAGAAGATCGTCGTTGTGGGTTGGTCGACTGGCGGTACCCTTGCCATGTCCCTGGCATGGTCGGCTGGTCTAAAGGGCATCAAGCCGCCGGAGGCCATTTTAGCATTCTATTGCCCTACAAATTACGCTGCCAGTTGTAAGAAATCTTACATCCACCACCGTCGAGCACGAGTGTGACTAACGATCATGTATGTAGGTTGGAAGCAAACAAATTTCCCGAACGGCTCCGCCGCCGCTGCGAACAGCGGGTACGATCTTCTTGAAGGCGTCCATGATAAGGCGGTCAGTTCACCCATACCATGCCCCAATGTGCGCATACAACTATCTCTGACCCCAACAACTAATACAACTCTCAGATCACGGCCTACAACGCTCCAACCAAAGATTTCGCCCTCGACGGCTGGATGTCGCTTTCCGATCCCCGGTCCCGTATTGTTCTACACATGAACTGGAAAGGCCAGGCCCTTCCCGTCCTCCTGAACGGTCTGCCCTCCAAGAGCCAAGCTGTGAACTCAGATATCGACTACACCGACCTTCCTCAGCCCAGCGCCGAGCAGATTGCGTCCATCAGTCCACTAGCTCAGATCCAGAAAGGCACGTATCGGACGCCTACGTATTTGGTTCATGGTACTCAGGATGATTTGGTCCCGTGGCAACAGAGCGAAGAATTTAGGGATGCGTTGCATAAGAATGTGGTGCATGCAGGGTTAGAGCTTGTGGAGGGGAAGGTCCATTCGTTTGACTTATTCCGGGACCCGGATGGGAGGGCGTGGGAGAGTGTGAGAAAGGGATATGAATTCCTATTTGAGCAGTCGGCTTGAGGCGATTGGGACTGTGAAAAGTTAGGGTGGTAAATGAGTTTCAACAAATATGTATGTTGTTTGATAGACTTCCAGAATGTCAATGATAGATGCTATAGACGATAGACTTGATCAGTTGATACGATTTTATGCAAGGTTGTTTGGGGAAGCTGCCAACGTTGTGAGAAGAGGTATGCTTACTTTGAAGACAGTGCATGAAAGACCTCTACGTATACGAACCTCCTATTATTTCAATAGTGACTTGGATTGATGAAAGCCTGGGGTGACCCGAGCGTTCGTGCCAAGCCTTTGACTTGAACGGCAGGTCTGCCGAGCCACGAAATCCCATGAACGTTCACCGACCCCTCTGCTCCGATCTTGATGACAAGTAGGATCAAGCAAGCTGCCATTGGTCTTGAGCGCAGATTCCACCTGCAGAATTCACCTATTCTCCTTTCGCAGCAAGGATTACATGCTAAACGGAGCTACGTGGGAGTCCTCGGTCCCTTTCTGCTCTTGAGACGACTATCAGTCCGTACCGAAGCCCGTCCGCACAAAACGAAGTCTCTCCAGATGGGTGACCCATCGGAGCCTACTGCTGAGCAAGCAACGAAGCTGTTCCAAGACCTTGAGCGAAGGTTCCCGTCCAAGACTTTGGGGGAGAATCGGTGGTATCTCGTCGCTGTATGCTGCTCTCTCATTGTCTCCCCAACGTGACACAGAGGTGTAGTATGATCGAGATCAACCTCTCAATATTGATGATGTTCAGATCTCAGCCCTCACAGGAGGCAGCCAGCCCGAATTCGTCGGAAACCTCTACACCTATCTAATCCAAAAGCCACAATACACCACTCCAGAATCCCGTCAACAGCTCGTACGAAGATTACGAGAAGCGCTTGTTAAATGCGTGTCTATCGTTGGAGTATGCAAGCCCATCGAGGCGATCTTCCACATAGCGGAGATTGAAAGGCCGGAGGATACAGATTACTCGTTTTCCCGGTCCGTATTGCTGTCATCATCACGACTCTCTCGTCTATACGAATGATAACTCCTCATCGCTAGTGTAGTGAACATTGGCAGTCCGGCGAAGAAAACAAAGCCAGGGGTATCGCATGGCTTGATCAGATCTACAAGCATAATCGCACAGACACTATCAACAGTTTCGCCGCTCACAAAGATTTCGGTATTTCCTGCCTGTTCCCCTGACCGCTACCCCCTTCTTGATTCGCCTTTGTCTTTCTCTGCATCGTATCGGTTCACTCACATCTTGCCTTTCAAGCCTGGATATCCGCCAACATAACCTACGGTCTCTATCTCTCCGATCACAGCATCCTTGACGCCATCGACACAGAAATGGTCGTCCTATCCGGCATCATGATCCAGAACCTGAAGCGAGAGACGGGATGGCATCTACGTGGAACGCGGCGAGTTGGTGTGAGTTACGACGACGTGGAGGTGGTGCAGCAGTGTGTACGTATCATTTTCATCCTGCAATTCGCACGTGTTCGGCATTGTAACACTAGTCTCTGGTTGCTAAACTTCAATGATGGCAGATTGAGATGGTGGCGGCTTTCGCGGACGTGAGATTGAACAAAGTTCCCAGGGTTGCAGACATTGAGCATGAGGTCTGAGTGTGACAACTTTGCAGTACTGACCCACGGGCCTTGCAACTTGCGGATGGTGGAATGATATGACGTAGAGTACACGGGATGGATGAGCCACTTTCGCGCTTTCATTACAGGCAAAAGCTGTCTTCACGCAATGTAATAAGAGGGTTAATCATTCTTGCGAGGATTGTTCTTCGACATGGGGATGATGAGAATGGGATCAACGAAGAATTAGTGGGAAGTCACGGTAGTGTGATCGTCCTGCTCTTATACGTCGTATGCCTACCTCCATCAACTGGGTCCCTCGTTCCAGCTGTGATTGTTGATATAAGCGTGTTTATCGCCTTCAACTAGATCTGGTGAATGCATTTGACACTCTCTCGCTCCTCGTTCGACCGGTAAACAGCGGATGCCCCTCAAGTTACTTACAGGAATCCAATGCAATTAGGCGACTACCACGGTATGGATTCCGAAAAAGCTCTCTGTGAATCGTGCACATCGCCCCGAGCGATACCAGTCATCGAGAGTCGAGCTAGGACGGTCTCATAAGTCACAATGGACTCGCTCTCTATCTTGAACATATAACTACCAATCTCATTTTTCAAACACTTGCCTACACTCGTATATACACGCAAATAGAAGCGCGGCCTGTAATAACTTCTACAGGCTGATTGAGATCTTAGGCAAACTGACTTGAAGATAGAGCACTTTGATACTTTTGAATAATGCGAGCATTATTGTGGAAGATGTCAATTCAGATGGGTGGCCCTTAGCGTTTCGGGCCACCTCTAGGGGGTGCGGCTCTGAACCCACCCCGCATAGCACCCCTCGAACCTGCCGTTGGCCAGCCGTCTGGGGGGAGGCGTATAGGGGGATGGCGTGCCCGCGCTTTACCCCCCTCGCCTCACTAACTTCGGCCCACACCGCTACAACAGTAGAGTATGCGCCATCATGTCACCACCAACTCCATCCTAGAAGACAGGCGAAAGCCATACCATATCGTCGCCCCAACAGCCACCAAATTGAGATGAATACTCATCGCATGCGCCCTCGAAAAGGCCCTCTTCCTCACTTCCATACTCTCACTCACCTTGTCGTCAGTGTACTTCCTGCCATCTCTAGTCTCTAACACCGCGCATCAGCATCAGCATCCGCCTTCATACGATCCATTCTACCCCGCGGAAGACTCAACTCCCCACATACCTTGATGTATCCTCTCCGTCATCGCCCCCTGCGTCCTCGGACCCCAGACCAACAGGTTGAGCAACGCCATCGCTCCACCGATTGCAAGCGGTATCCAGTCAGCGGGTGAAGAGATGAGTGAGACAGGGCCGTATGGAGGATGGGTGAGGGCGAGCGAAAAAAAGAGGAGAGATTGGAGGCGGAAATAGACTGGAAAAAGACGCTTCTGCAATGTTGTGAAGGCGGAGGTCGGGAGGGCTTGGAAGCATAATTTGGTTATGACAAAGGTCTCGTCTCAGGTCAGCTAGAGCCAACTTTGCTCTGGGCTCGACGGACCGTACCTGGAAGAGTTCGGTGCCCAGCAAGGCGCCAAAGAGTAAGGTGTGATAGGATGTCATGCTCGCCAGCGGGCCTAGGCTGCTGGCGGAGAAGATCGAGCTGGCCATTAGAATACTGTTGGGGAATATACGGGGTCGTCTGTACTACCGGCTAGCACTTGGATGGTGCTCGGATGCTGCGTCTTGGTTCAGGTAACACTGTGCAGATGCTGCCCCGGGAGCTGCGTCCGCAAGCCGATGTCAATATTTCAAGGGCACGAAAACCTGCTGCCTGATTGCTTCCACCATCTGCCCTCAGGGGGTCAATGGAGATGAAAAGGTTAGCATAACCCTACATCACCTCGCCGAACGGTAGCGAATCACTATATTCTATGAGTTATACTCTTGTCTCGTCAAGCCAAGCAAACTTCCACCAGGTACGTGCCCCCAACTATGTAAACTATGTAGCTACCTTGTACATCACCTCCCCCCCCAGAAGTCACAGACAAACACATCCATACCAGTATCCCTATCCAAAGCCACGAGCCATGCCATCAACGACACCAACCATCCAAGAATTGTTTCACTGCAGCACATGCCCTCATCGTCGAGTTCTCCAAGCCGTAATTCATGACACAACATACTCATCCCAAGATCAAAATCCAGTCTCCTAAATCAACAGCGACCTCATAAACAGCTGGAGCATATCTTGACCCTTTGTTCGCTATCTCATCAAGACTGAAATCGTTCCGTTCCGATAGAGAATACCATCGACGACCTCTTCATCTCAACATTGTCGTGCTGTGCTCTGCAAGAAAAAGAACCTTTGGTTGGAATTCGAACGTTCCTACCTACCATAAGGCCTCTCTCTTCGCCAGCAGTCATGATCATTTTATCATATTAATCAAGATCCCTAAATCTATACCATCCTAAAAGCTACCTACCTCTTTCACCCTCATCTAATCCAAGATCAAATCACCAAGCCACTATCCCTCACCGCTAGCGTTATCAAATTCGTACCAACACCAACATGCTAATTTACAGACTTAAACTGTTGATGTTGTACTCCCTTGCTAGTACTAGGACAAGTCTGGCCACACACAGCTCACCCACGTCGCAGGGATAAATTCATATCTCTCCTCCACTCTTACCATTGAATCATGTCACGGATTCAAGCTCAAGCTGGCATGGATCATGATATCGAGGATACATATATATCCTCTTGCGGAAGCGATTCCCGGGGAAAGTAGGGAGGCAGCGTTTGGATCGGGATACTTTCGAAACAGCTGTAAGATCAAGAAAGGTTCCTCGGTATGTAGAATGTCAAGATTTTGATATTCCATGGGAATTCTCACCCGATTGCCTGCATCCTGTTCCAAAGCTTATCCATCTCCCCTCCTTCGATGCCAGCAACATACACATACACATACACATACGCACACATACACTAGTTACTATCCCATATCATATCTCCAAAACCCTCCAGTCCTGCTACAATCACTACTTTTCATCGCGAACAACTACAGCATAGATAGAGATAGAGATGCAGCCGTCTTTCATCAGGTATACGCGGCATACATACATAGTTAAAGAACTCGTCCGGCTGGCGTGTGCATGTCGTCTAGAAGGATGGAAGGATAGAAGGATAGAAGTATGCACACGGATTTATACCCAAACAAGTCGTCTCTTACGAATACCCAAGCTAGCAATTTCCGCGAAATGCATATGATTTTCATACATCACACTCACTACACTACCATCAAGGTACGTTGCGTTGCGCTACGCTGTGAGATCTTCATAATCAATCGATCGTACTGATCAGGGTTGCCATTCCCTTCTTCCCTCATCGCCAATGTCTCGATTCTCACGTCACCGCACACTCTGGATTCCCTACATACACCCCACCCACCCACTTCATCCCTCCCTCCCTCCCTCCCCCGCAAGTGACAGACACCTTCCCACATCTCACAATGAATCCAACTCCGTCACTTACCCATATCTTCGAAAACAGAGGACGCCAATCCATGCATATTCTCCCGAAGCGCAGACTTTGGTATCCACACCATCATTCTCGTCATCGAGACGAGCCACAGGTGGAGATGGAACGTTGCGTTCGTGTTTAGGGATCTATGCTAGTGTTCTGAATGCTGAGTGGAGGCGGAGAAACTGTTTTCTAGGATTTGTGAGTGGGGTTCTAGGGATTGGGGGGTTGCGGGGTGGTAGGCGTTGTTATTGCGTGGAGGCTTTTTGTGAGCGGGGTGCGCGTGGGAGTGGTTGAGGGGCCGAGTTGGTTTTCTTAGGCGCTGTTGTAATTTGATTGGGGTGTGGTCGAGATGTTGTTGAGTCCATTTCTTAGGGGTTGTATTGGACGTCATGATGTATCCATGTAGACTTTTTCGAAACCAGAGGCACGAGGGATGAGACCTCGCAGTAGCATCGTGGGCTGGTTACGTGACACGTGTTCTCGGAAGGACAACTGGTGTGATGTTTTCTCGTTTATCCACCTCGAGGATCAATTACCTCCCCACATGGCTCGGGGTAAGATGGTGGGACAGCTCATTCCAGGGAGATTCGGATAGCTCCTTCACAATCCATGGCAAGGTGCGAAGACAATGTTGTCGATGGTAAGCACCAGGATTTCGACGAGACGAGTCAACACAGGCGACCATGTGTTTTCCGCCCAGGACTCGAGACGGCCAAGAGGAGATCAGAGACTTAACGGCGCCGCCCATCGGAGCTCCCTCTCCGTAACGGCGTGATTCGACGGCAACACCGACCGCGATCTCGGTTCCCGATCAAAGCACGCAGCGCCCACGGCGCCATCAAGTTCTCCTCGCGTCGTAGCCCCCCCTCCCTTCACCTTCCGGCGGTCTCTCGTGGGAGTATTACGCTCGTCTTGACTCCTGACGCTATCTCCTCGGGTAGCTCTGTTCGGATTATCTTTGCTGACGCGCAGCCGGTCGTGGAGGTAGCCCGCCCAGGCTGGGTGGTCTTCGGACGATGCCGCTGGCAAGAAGGGCTGGATGGAGACCAGCAGCATGGAAAGTCGAGTGATGAGACGGGATTGGTCGAGGTTCGCTTCGAAGAATGTTTTGGTAGGGCGGTTGAATTCGGTGATGAGCGTGTCGGTGTCGTCTTCTATGTTCTGAAGGGCGATGAGGACCCTGTTACCATACCAATCGTGAGTATACAGATGTTTGTAGCAGGATGCAGGAGCGGGAACGGCGTACTCATCTGCATGCCGTAAACGATAGGCATCCATGACTGACAGATCCTCCTCTACTTGAACGCGGCCTTCGAGCTCATAGCGTGTGGTCAGGATGCGGAAGATCAAAGAGGCCGTCAGTGTTTGTAGGGATTGGAAGTCTTCGTATGCTTCCATGAATTCATCGTTCATCCAGTGCTCATTCTGGTAGTTTGGGGAATCAATGTCCAACATCTTCAGTTGATAGCGGAGAGTCAAAAACAAGCTGCATGTGGCTCCAGGAGCAAATAATGTGCATACCAGTCCTGATAGACTATATTAGCAATACTGTAGGTGAGATGGGATAACCCTCCATCTATATGTCCCCTGGCGTGCAACCACAACCTGGATTCGTTCCGACATAGATCTGATTGCACCAAACGCCGTCGCAACCAAGCCTTACCGCCGTGGGGAAGTGTATCAGCGATACGCCAGCATAGCCATCACTACAGCAACGCACCGTATCTCCAAAGGTCTAGTTTTGGCAGCGGCTAGTTACCCAATCACAAACTATAGCGACCACAGCCGACCGTCGTGTGTGATGGTGTGTGCAGCGAGGGGGTGTGCGAATCCTTCGCGTTGGACCCTGGCTTGAGCTACCCATCCTTTCACGTGTTCGAGGAATTGCAACTAGAGCTTAGGGTCTGGCAGCCTTGTTTCAGAACAAATGAGGTTGCAGGACTGCGGTAGAGGATTCCGGAACACGTGGGATGGAATGGATGAAACACTGTCTGCTATCTTTTATAGTGTAGTCCAAAGGATTGAGGCTATGTGGGGAGTCCTTCATTTCGCCGATCATCCCGCCACGCCTGCGCAGCTATGGTGGTGATCTTGTGCCTGGTTTGGTGGATTCAAGCCCGCAAGAATGGTTGAGGGAAGAGAGGACTCGTGGACGCATGTCAGCTTGATGTCCGTCATTTCTGGTATGGGCTGGACCCAAGGAACGCTCCTGGCTGAGCGGCGCGCAATGTTTCAGGGCATTTTCCCGAGGTAGAGGGACGGCCGGTATTTATCTGGCTGGCTCGAGTCTTGCAAGCGTCCTATCTTTGCGGCAACAGTCAATTGATGGTAGTTTTTTCACGAGCGGTAAAAACCCGGGTTCATGGCCACCGTCCTTGGATCTTGCTCGATAGCGACGGCAGAACGTCTTGCTTGGAATTTTTAACTTGGCTTGTGTTGGGGTGGATCTGGAGTTCGCGATTCATACCCTGGGCAAGTAGTACACGAGCGTCGACAATAGCTTTTGATGAGACAGTCAGATATGTTCATCTGGCGCGAGACAATGTACATGACTTGCCTTGTGCATTGACCAAAGCCGTACCAAGCGGTGAATATATATGTACAATCGAAACAGATCGTCGTGGGGCCCTCGCTCCCATCATCATTCATCCATCCGTCACTTTTCCAACATACATCTCATAGAGCGCTGATCGTGTCCAAGTAGACCTGGCCACTGGACGTGATGGCTCCGGTGGAGCTATCGATCATTGGCCAGACGGTCCCCAACCCGTTACCGTTGCTGTATCCATATGCCACCACACTCTCATTTCCCTGCAGAAATGCCACCACCTCTTGTATAAAGGTCTTAATCTGCTTCGCATCCGTGCACGGCGTCCACGTCTGATCGTCCACACAAGCAAACTCGCTCACCCAAATCGGCTTCTTGTATTTAGCCAAGTAGTATTCCACATCCTGTTTCACGCCCGCTACATTGGGCTTGTTCGTGTGTATGCAAGTATAGTCCCACGTTGGGCGCTCCGGTGCGTCCTCAAAGGGCGTGAGCCAGCTTTCGTCCTTTTGGGTCGCGAGACTGGGAGAGCCGATAAGGGTGCCTTTTGTGCTGAGGGGAGCGATGATGGAGGACCAGATGCTGGCGGCGGAAGTGGGGCTAATCTTGGAAGAGTCGGGAGGTGTCCAGTCTGGTTCATAGAAACCCATCAGATATTTCGGGGATTTTGCTAGGGCTTTGAAAGACGCGAGGCGAGAGGCGTCATCGCCGCCTTGGTGGCCGTCGCCCCAGAGCTGTGGGAGGGTGAGAAGTTAGCGAAGGTGTCACAAGATCTTCCGTAAGCGTAGATTGTGGGAGAGGTACTTACCATTGGCACTCCGGTGACTGAGCCAGAGTCAGGAGTATTTGGCCAGTAGTCTGAGTACCATCCAATGTGAGGAGAGAATTTGCTCCAAGATGACTTGCCAGTAATCGATCGATAGCCAGCAACGCCGGCTTTGATACCGTTTGGTATCAAGTTCTTGCTACCGACGGGAGCGGTCGAAGGACTGCTGGAGGCGGTGCTGGCTGCGACGCTAGACGATGTAGGTGCTACCGATGTAGCTGAAGCTATTGATACTGATGTGGCAGTACTGGAAGCTGGGATAGCAGACCCGACTTCTGATGGTGCAGTGGACCCGACTTGTCCATCCGTCTTCTCAACCACCACAGTGGAGGTGCTGCTTGGTGGCTGGAATGTCACAGCTGTAACGCTGCTTAATCCGTCTCCAACACTGCTGCCTGCAGCGGCGATAGAAACTGAAGACTGTGGTACAACAGGGGCCAGGGACTGGATAGGAGCTTGACTGATTGTCGTAGAAGGCGACTCAACCGAGGCTTGAGATTCGCTTGGGCTGGATACCTGGGTGACTGTAACGGTGGTGTCTGTGGTGATTGTCACCGTCACAGGAGAAGCACATGAGGATGCTCCTCGGCCTGTATCGCCTGTTACACCAGATAGAGATGCTTGAGCACCCGAGGCTGGTGGAGCTGCTCCTCCCGAAGCGCCAGCTCCACCAGCTGACGTCTGAGGTCCCCCACCTTCAGGCGCGGTAACGTAGCTGGTCGATTGAATGATGGTCGTAATGGTGGTTCTGATCGAGCGGGTTCCCGTACCCGCGAGTCCTCCAACGGTACCGTTGCCCACAGGGTACGGGGCATTGGACGGAGCACCACTTGAGAAGGGCGCTGTGCCGCCTGAGTTGATGCCAGAACCGTATCCGCCGGGCCTGTGAGGATGATGGTAATGCACGGCTTCTGCAAAGGACGCCATGGCGCACAGCAACATGCACACAATTGCGGAGAGAATCTGCATCTTGCACCTTGTACGGAATTGTGTGGTATGACAAGAAAGGGGTCAAAAAAGGTATCTGAAAAGAAGTGTTGAAGGTAGCCAGACCTTGCTCGAGAAAAAAGGGAGACTGTAAAGAGCGTGAGGAAAGGAAAGAAGCCTCAAGGGTGCTTGAGGTAGAGCGCAATGGTAAAGAATGTGAGAAGTCAGCTCTCTTGGAGTTGTCAACAATCAAGTTGCACGGATGGAGTCCCCGCATGATAATTGATTCCTGTGCATGAGGCGTGAGATTACCTGCTGTTTCACATTTATCGCTGACCCTGGGCAATCTTTAATGTCCAGGAGGGCTCGCACTGAGCGCGTAAGCATAGACGATGGTCCTATGGCCCTCAATCGAGGAAGTCTTGTCCTCATATTGCCACTCACTGCTTAGATAAGCAGTTGGAGAACACGATATGGAGTGATGGAGACAGAGGATGAAAAAAAATGCGAGATGCGGTGTAACAGAGCTTCTCAGCGCCACGGAACCCTTCCGCTCTCTCCCACTCTCCCTCATCCCTCATCCCTCATCCCTCATCCTCCTCTTCCTCCTCCTCCAAACCTCCCTCTAACCCCCTCGTCTATCCCTCCTATCCTCTCCTCCCTCTCACCACCTCAATAAGCTCCTGCACGCCATATTCGAGCGATCACCCACCTCTCCCCCACCATCCACCATCCACCATCCACTATCCCAATTATACCCACCTATACCCACCATCCCAACCATACCCACATTCCCGTACCCGTACCCATGGCGATTGAACGATGAGGATAAAGAAAAAGACAAGGATAAAGATAAAGATAAAGATAAAAATAAGGAGGGAACATAGCTACACAATCCCTTGACGAGATCGGGGACCGGTCCGGGAACCGAAGTCCAAGGTCTGGGCCTGGGGAAAGATAGCCATATCCATCTACCCCGTACTCTGTATTTCCGTCCATGGAAGTGCTATATCGTTTTCTTGGGCGAAGATAGATATGGCTGGGTTGGGGAGGGGAGGGTTTATGGGATAGCTCGGCTCTACTGATGTATGGGATATGGGATAGGGATAGGGATAGGGATAGCGATATAGGATATGGAGGTTATTGAGGAGGGAAGGGGAAGGAGGGGAGGGGGGCACATGGGGCTGAGGGGACGGGAGAGGGAAAGGGAGGAGGAGAGGGGAAAGGGGAAAGGAGGGAGGATGGATGAGGTATAGAGGGTGCCTTGGTCCGGCAAGGCCTGAAGATAGGACAATACATGTTTGCCTCGGTGCTGTTACCTTACAGGTCGCCGTGGTGCTGTTAATCCCTCGGTATTCTACAGTAGGTAGGTAGGACCGGCTTATCGCGGAAGGCCCACCACCATCATCAGGCATCCTGTCATCAATAAAATAAATATCACAACAATAGTCCTTATTGATCTTCACTCTCATCAGTTACATCGATCATCATAACGTCAATAGGAGTTGTATTAATCTTTATATATGAATCTGACAACAAAAAACCGCACGCGCTATGATGCGAAGGACTTCCAATGCCATGTCCCCCGTTTTCGGCCTCCATGCTCCCCGTTCCGTTGTTTGTACCGTACAAATATGATACACATCTCCGACAGTATGCCCAAAATGCTCGTTTCAAATCGAAGCAGATTCCCGGTCCATGTCGACGCATCGCATGGACGCTTCAACATATAAAACCATATGGTCGGATAAGACGTAATTTTGCATACTATACGACACCGCCGGCCAGCGCCTCCTTCGCCGCGACCGTCTCTTTCTTCTCTTCGGGCAGCCCGAGCATGACGCCGTCGACCAGCTGCCCCTCCCTCACTTCACCCTCGCCCATATCCTTGCCATCCTCCACGGCACCTTCCCGATCCAGTTCCGCCAGTATCCTCTTCTGCTTCTTCCACATGAAGTAAAATATCCGGCTCCCGTGCAATTGCGTCGCCGAGAACGCACAATGCAGCACCGGTGTTACGATCTTGAAGGCCAGCTGCCATTGGCTCCACAGGCTGCCGAAGAGGTACATGACGACTATCGTCTCGCAAAGGGTGCCAAAAGCCGTGGATATGCAGGCGAAGAGGAACAGTCGCGAGAGGAAGACGTGGCGGGTGGGGTAGATCCGGTATAGGATTATAGCGATATGAGGCAGAAGTTCACAAACGATATCAAAAGCACCTGCAAACACTCAACGTCAGTATTATCCTTCCACGCTCTTGGTGGTCGAGATCACTCACCCCATACTGTACACAAAATGAACTCCACCGTGGCGTCTGGCTCGTGATCCAGGTTCAGACTGATGGCGATGGCACTCTGCGCCACCAAGATGGTCCCGATGTGATGCAGCGTGGATATCGGACTGATCTTCACCCGGTAGATCAACTCGAAAATGTACATGCCCACCAGCATCTGCGCGCTCACGACCAGTATATCCCCTAGGGTGACCACGCTGCCTTTAGCGTACTTCGTCTGCAGCGTCGCGGTCCGGAAGGCCACGTCGATGAAGGGGTAGACTGCCACCACGAGGATCAAGGCCTTGGTCATTCCGGCTATGTGGTGGTTGATGAAGCCCCGCCGCTCGACTTCGTTGAGGGCCGTGTATTTCGCTTTGTAGAGGCGGCGCATGAGGAACATTTCGAAGATGTATTGTTTGATGAGGAAGAGGATGACGAGGATGATGGACAGGATCAGCATGCAAAAGGGGGACAGGTCGGAGAGCTCGGATATGGGGATGGTTTGGATGTGGTGGTCGCCTCGGTGTGGGGACCTGAGGGGGCGAGGCAGCGGTGTCTTCTCTGAGGTTGGGGAGGCTGTCGCCGAGCGAGCGTATGCTTGCACGTGTCGGGGATACATTTTGGAGGTGTCTGATTCGAGGTTCGCTGTGGTTGCGGTCGAGAATGGAGCAGCGTTGCGTGTGGAAAAAAGCAAGTTGGTGGGAAAGATGGAGCAGGTGAGGGCCCTTCAATGGCAGTGAGATGATCTAATGTTATTGATGTCTTTGTTCCGACCCATCACAGCCGTTGTCAGCAGTCGAGTTGAGCCCGGGCAGCGTCGTGGTCGTTCGTTGTCTCAGTAGCGTTGCAGAGATTGGCATGGGGATAAAGGAATGCAGCAAAGTCAAAGAGCGAGGGTCTTGGATTGAATAGGTCCAAATGCCCATATGTGGCTTTATGTTATTGATGTCTCGGTCGTGTGCTTTTCATGGTATAGGGCGTGGATGAAACATTCAGCATTGAAGGCTGAGTAATGTAGAGTAGAGAGCGGTGGATGTTGTACTGTATGGCTCAATTGAAGGATTTGGGAGACTATTCTACCTAGTAGTAAAGTAATGACATGCTGCGACCCGATTCCAACCTATCAGGATCTAGCTCCGCCCGATCCCGACTCCGACACCCCGGCTCCGACCCCTCGGGCGAGCTACGAGAAGGAATACTGAAAGTAGAAAACTCGCCGTACGAGTGGTAAGAACTAAGAAGTGCGGGGCTATTGGAGAGTGTGTCATAGATGTGAGGGGACTCAAAGAGGAAATTTGAATCGATAATATTCTCAAGCGACCATCTCACATCGCCTTGACGCGTCGCTTCCTCAATCTGGAACTGTTTCGTGCAGCGGCCTCACCCGCCACACTACCAACTTAACGCCAAGCCCCACCAAGACCCAGGCAGCAGTTAATTCAAGCAGGTACTTACCTTAAGTAAGGTACTTTACTATTGTAAAGTAAGTCAAGCCTTGCGGCATGCATCCAAGCCCCCCTGTGATTTCATTATGGCATATCATTGGTAAGCTTTCCCACAAGGCTGTAACCCCCGTCCGTCACACTACGCGAAGGATCGAATCAGCTGGCGTACCTACCTTTCAAGCTTTTCTAATCCTACGAAAGTTGCGATGCTAATGCAGGAGGGTGGAGCTGTGGGGTTGCACCGACAAAGTAAAATACATATAGTCTAATTCTAATATATAACCCATGGATGGCAAGGGGGTGGCTCGGCCATCGTTTCACAATACATACTGTGTAGTAGAAGACATGGCTGCCTCGCTCGGTTAACCGCTGACGCCGACGCCTTTGGCTGGAGTATATGTGCATCGCTTACCTTATCCATGCGAATCTACAAATCGTACCGATCAGCACTAGCCCCTCCCTTCGTAACTCGTAGAAGCCGCGTAAGGTAAGCTTGCGGGGATATATCCGCCATATTGGATTTCTCTCGTAATTCGTAAATGCCACGTCAGCCTCTCTCTGTGCGACCTATCTACCCTTTTCATGTCCAAGGTAAGATTGGGTTGCACAGGTCTAATTGCGGCAGGATTCGAGGGATTCACTTTGGTTCGAGACTACGAGAGGGACAAACAGCTGAAAGACGAGGAGATGAGGCAGATCCTTTGCGGAGGATTATGGGATTATGGCTTGTGTTTGAGGAGGGACTGCGGATGCTGAGCCGCCAACAGATCATGTACTTAGGCAATGTGTTTGAGGTGGCTGGCCACTGAGGAGACGCCACGGGTGAAGTCTAATACTTTACTATTATAGCCTTATACACAAGCCTCAATAACAAAATACATCCGTGTGAAACATCAACGGGCAAAGTGAAACCGCGCAGGTGGCTGTGTGAGCCCGGCTATGGTTCATGCAAACACTGCAGTCCACTGAATTATGAATTCGCAACATTCCGTATAGGACAGAAGAAAATAACAAATAAATGGCTCCAGAATCCATCCGTCTGGATGAGATGGGGTATCGACGAATCGCATGAGAAAATATGAGTCTCCCTCTTCGGCACAAACCCTGATGTTATATCAGGGCCAAACATCTCTATCGTAACCCAATACGGGCGGGCCCTCCCATCTCTCCCCATACGCATTCGTCCTCTGACCTTCGAAAAAGTCATCCTGCGCTCGAGTAATGACGTCCATCCAACTGGTGGGTTCCGGGTATTTCCACCACTGTAGAATCCACCCGTCAGCCACTCAAACTCACCCAGACATTGACTTGCACAATCTCGATAGCCGTAAATGGAACCATGGTAGAAGGCATAGAGTAAAGAAAGGAAGGACATACCTGATTATGAATGTGATAAGCCCATGCCCCTCGGAAAAAATGCTGCAAACTCCGCTTCGTAGGCGGCCACGTCTTCTCCACCACCAAACCCGCATTACCTTCATATGCCTTCCATTCATCCTCCGCCTCATCCACATCCCGCATGAAGGCGCTCTTGAAATTCTTATGGCAAGGCACCGTACAGCTTCCCGTGCCCTTCCGTCGTAGATTGGTAACAAGCGGGTCGAACACCGCATTGTGAAGCATCTTCAACTCGTCATTGCGACCATCCCGCCACAGCATGCGGCCAATGACCTTGGGGTGGAAATTCATGCCCATCCGCACACCGGCACGTAGTAGATAGGTGGAGAGAGTGGAATTGGCGGGGATGGAGATGACCGCTGTGTTGTAATCAGACTCCGGGCAGCGCTCCACCCACTGTTCCGCAAATGCTACTTGGCCTGTGGTAGGATTGGGAAGGAGGAGGGGTCTCATGTCGCGAAGGAGTAGTACGTCCATATCCAGGTAGACACCACCGTGGAGATGGAGTGCGATGAAGCGGACAGCGTCGGAAACTTGGACTGGAGAGAAGGTGGTGGATGTGGGGTCGAGGACTAGCCATTTGCCGGTGCTGTCTTGGATTATGCTGTCGGCAACGTATGTATCGATATTGTCGCCTGCAGGATTAGTGTGGATTGATGTGGTGGTATTTTCCGTGGCGTCCATGGGGAGGGGAATGCGGAGTGGAAAGTGCCAGGCTTTCAGAACAATGTCGCCACGGGATATGAGTGGGCGGAAGCGTTGGAAGATAGGATCTTCGCAAAGCATGTTATCTACTGCGTTTGCGTCGACGTCTGAGTCCAGCCATAGCCAGAGTCGAGAACAGGGGAGATTTTGGGTGTAGAGGTAGGCTTTGACAAACAGCTCGAACCTCCAGCTTGCTGGGCCAGTCCAGTATACATGGAAAGGTATCACTGGGCCTGGACAGGTGCCAATGGTCGTTGTTGACGCAGCTTGGGCCAAGGATGGTTCCACGAACTGCGACGGCAAACCTTCCGCACTTTCTTTCATGCTATCGGCAGAATTGTGAGGGTTCTGTTCGCTGGCTCGTTTGCCTTGACCGGCCTCAGGTAGAATCAGATATTGATCTTGCTCGTCTGCCAAGAATGACAAGCATTCGATCACATCGTCAACGCCGAGTCCGTCAGGGACTTCGCTGCATCGTTCCACGATTAGAGGTATGTCAGCAACTGTATCCACGTTGGGTCGAGGTCCCAGGTAATCGTCATTCACCGTGCTATTCGTTGTAAACGGTCTGCTGTGAGCGGCTTCAGGCACCGAAGTACCGCCATTTCCGCAACCCAACACCGTAGTTACGGGCGATCTCGCGTGATCCCAGCTCAGTCTCCCAATACTCGGTATGCTCACACAAAGCACCAAGATTATAGTCACATTGCGTAATATTGCGTAGAGATTGCGAGTCGGAGCCGGTTCAGAGTTTGTGCCTTCTCTCAATTGACTGGCGACGAATATGAGACTGAAAAGCCAACACCCAGTCATTCCTATCCAGCTAAAAGGGGTCAAATGACCAAACGCGAAGACCGCGAATAATATTGCATTGCTTGGAGCTGCCATGAGGCTCGTTGTCACCGGCGAGGCTGCCATAACGAGAAGGGATGTGACAATCAGGAGGGCGCCGTTAAGCAAGCCGCTGAATATGAATAGCAGCCGTAGGCAGAGGGTGTCCAGAACATACGAGTTCTCCATTATACGGGTCCATTCCCCAGACAAGAATAGGAGCGGCACCAGAAAGATCGTCGAGAGTAACGATGCATGCCTTAGTGCTGGCCAAAAACTGGTGGAGCCCTGTCTCAGTCGGGATATGTTCGTTGTTATGATGTGCTGCTTCCCGCTGGAGTTCTCACAGTCCCCAGGGGATGTAACATCCTCGCAGCGTTCATGGCAAGTTCTTAGAATGACGATCGGCAGTAAAGCATCGGCAATGGACAATGAGACCCCTATGATCAGGTTCCCCAGCGCAATGTGCTCAGTGAAGGGCAGCATGGTGAGAAAGAAACTCGAAGTCGCCAGAACCGCAGAGAACGATGCATAATTCGGGAGAGGATCGTTGTTCAGCGCAGCGCTGACCGCGAACGCCAGTGGGATACCACCGAGTCGTATCAACGTGTAAGCGGGTAACGACAGATGGCTGGCCCAGACTCAGATTAGTAGTGCCTCGTATGCGATCTCGATCAAAGTACCTACACCGTAAAAGCATTGCCGAGTCCAACCTTTAGCACATATATTATGGCAAGCGGTAGGACGTTCCATATGACTTCCCACAATCCTTTATTGGTACCCGAACTTCGAAAGCCCAACCTCCGCGGAGAAAAGCCTCGCAATAATCTGGTGGGAGATGGTCGGCGACTGTCATCTTTGAGTAAAAGCGCCTCTTGGTCTACCTCCGGCAGCCCGAGGACCTCGGTCGGTGCCAGGAGTGAAAGCAGTATACGAAAGGGATACTCCGCCCCCAGTACGAAGAAGTAGGTGATTATACATTGGATTAGTGTGGTAGCTATGGGATATGGGAATCTGGAGAGATTGTCAATTGACCTGTGATGCGGTCCGGTCGGACGCCGAGCGACTCACTTGTAAACGCCAGCTTGTACTATATGTTAGCAGACGTCGTTGTTGTAGAAACAGCATGAGAGGTAAGATTACCTGAGAGAATGAATCGATTCAGAATCAAGGTACCAGATTCAGCGCTCAAAGCGCCGACGACCAAACAGCCATAGAGGGCCTGACGACCCATGGAAGGTGTCATGCAGCTACGGGCAGCTAAGCGGTAGCGCTGAACCGATCGGTTGACGCAGGACGCGACAAGCTGGGTGTCAAGCAGACGACTGGAGTGACATTTGATAAATCGATCAATTGAAAACTTGTGGTCGCATGAATGGTATGAACATGCCAGATATGATGGAGCCTGGTTAAAAGTCGCGCAGGGATCCTTCAGGGCGCAGACCAACGAACGTCGCAGGGAGCGGCGGGTTAAAGTAAAGGGGATGCTGAAAAGCTGAGCCGTACTCCGTACATTATTACTGCCTGCAGGGATCCGTGCATGCGTGGGGCTGAGCCCAACGGGCGGCTAGGTGAAGGAAGGATGGGGGATTAGGTACCTCCATTAAGATAGTCCAAGATGCTCACCTGTCGATGCTTGCGGCCGTTGAAGGATTAAGGAGCGGACAGGATTTGGACCCAGAGTTGCTGACCGTCGGATTCAATTGCACCGTAGCAGAATTAAGACCCCTTTCCTTTCAGGTATTTTACGCTGGGGCTAATGCGCTTGTAATCAGTAATAAATTGGTTGGCTGGTACCGACGAGATTAAGCTGTTAAGTACCTTACCTTACTTTAGTAGCCTCGCACATCTCTCGGGTAAAAGAGCCTCGGCCGATGATCGGAAGCTCCTGGACCGAGCGGGGCTTGTCTCTTGGCCACTCAGCAAGGAGCGCTAAGATTACTTTACAGAAAGCTCCCTGCAGTTTCATCTTTCAAACATGACACACCAACCTCCATGAGGCTTGGTGCTGGTTGCCGACGCTCAGCAGGCTGCAAGGAGCATACTAGTAGAATCGTGCCGCCGTACTCGTACAAGTAAGTCCGGTCGCTTAGTGGCGGCGGGAGGAGCCACTAATCATTTAATCCTGATCTATTCCTCTTGGAGGAGGGCCAAGACACTAAACCCTAGCGTCGGGACGTACCTGTAGTCAGTACGAGTATTTATGAAAGCTGATTGGCTTCCTCGTGTCCTCTGCAAATCCTAGCATACAACTACGTAGTAATCTGTTGTTGCCGTCGTCCTTACCAATAATGACCTCCTACTTTAGCTGGTCAACCGCATACTACGATACACAAATAGTGGACATGATCGCATCTTCGTTGCTCACAGGCTTGGTCGTATTCACTCGTAACCCATCATTACCGTCAACGTTGGAAATACGACATGGCATCCGGTGTGACGAGGACCGCGCGTCGCAACATCGTCGCTAACTCCGAGATTGACCTTCGAAGACGATGAGATTGGGCTTGTTATCTCTCATCCTTGGCACAATAGATCATCGGTCTGCCGTGCCTGTATTACATGGCCAGCTCGCTCGACAAGGCCGCTGGATTCTGCAAGCTCTTTCACGTCTACGTTTTCCGCAGGTATCTGACGCCGTCTAGACTAAGCATTCTTTTGAAATCGTGACACTACGGATTCGGAACGAATGAATCAGTGCCATCATTTACATGCCAAGATCGACCTCGGCACATATACGGTAGACGAAGCGAATATGACAAAGAGTCAAGTTATAGCATTCCACCATACGATCTACCTGTCTGGGGAAGACGGAGTATCGAGCTTCATGGCTTTCAAGGATCCCGGTCAACCAAAATCGTTGTCACGGCTAAGTCGTGGCTTACTAAGGGCAATCTAACATTGGAATCCTCATATGTTCGAGCCTTTTGCCTTGCGTCTACCCTGCGTGTCCCTTAGGTAGTGCTGAAGCAGCGGATGGTGTTGGTTGGGGTGGTGGCTTCGGGTTGTTGGAATCAGCTCTGTATCAAAAGTGATGCTCTCACTACATCGGACTTCTCTGTAGACCGGGTCGAGTACCTACAGACTCCCCGTTCCAAGGCGAAAGGCCAAGCTGAGGGCGAGGATGGCGACCCAGACTCCCATGGCACCAGCACAGCGTGCAATGCCACGGGACATGGATTCGGAGCCGCAAAGGGCGCAACATTGGTGGTCGTTCAGTTGGGAGGCCTGGACTACGCAGATGGCGCCGAGGTCTATGACTGGGTTTGGCAAGATATCAAGAAAAAGAACCAACAGAGGAAGAGCGTCGTCACGTACTCAATTACCAGCACGAACCCGGTTGATCCCAACAATCTTGATGACGAGGAGAAGACAGAGCGTGATGATGTGGCGACGTCGATGAGGAATGATGTGATCGTAGTCGTGAGTGCGAGAAACTTCGCGGAGGACAAGGACAGTAATGGAAATTTCCGGAAAGAAGTTGAAGGGATACTGGGGCATCTTTGAGTCGCTCGACTATCCCGTGATCGTCGTATGTAGGCTCGGTAAACTTCGATGGCGTGGAGTCAGACTTTTCGCCTTGGTGGACAAAGTCAAGGTCTGAGGTCCGGGTGAAGGAATTACGGCTTGCAAGAAGGGAACAGGGCCACCTATCCTCCCGCAAAGGGGGCACCTCCTTCTGTAAGTCTACGGCAAAGACAATGAGAAGCATTGAGGCATATATAAATTGATATCGCCAACAGCTACGCCCCTAGTCGCAGGGGCATGCTGGTGACCTTCCTCGCCTACGACCCTTTCCATTTCGACACCACGATTGGCAGCGTCACCGCTAATGCCCAAAAAAATCCCAATCGCCATGCGCTGTACTTTCCGAGTGCCCAGCTCTTATGCTACACGACCCCGTCTTAAACGGAGATATAGACAATACATCCTTCGCCCCCGTATCAATCACCCATGAATATTTCCAGTACAAAATGATGCTCGGTGGTCCATTGCTCCCACTATCAGTCGAAGGATTGGTACGGGCGTCGTGCGTGAAATCCAAGAATGCTTTGGCGAAGGGGAATCCCTCATCTCAGGGGGATCCCGGTGCGGTCTGAAATGCACTTGCTGCAGTCGCCGAATGTCCCACCTCACAATCGGCCTCTGGAATTCCATATCAGCATTGCACCCTGATTGAGAGAGTATCGAGTCATCCAGCTCACTCACCGCACGGTTGACAGCGCCTCGTATGAAGTTTCTCCTCCAGTCTGATGCCTCTGCAACTGCCATACCTCTTCCCCGCGCAGGGGATTTGATCTGTGACAATATGGCCACAAGAGTATATATGCTTCATTACAAAACACATAGATCATCACTCGAGCAGCGGCCAGCCAGCAGTCAGACGTAAGCCGGATGTCTCCAGTGATAGATCCAGTCGGTCAAATGCACATGATGAAGGGTCGGCATGTTTAGGAGGAAGAGCAAAGGTTGGAATTGCTAAGTGAGAAGGTAACCGAGAGGAAGGAATGAACAATGTCGCCTAGAGAGCAAGCGTCATAACGTCCTATTAATCCCGTCAATCAAAGGCTTTCCTCAGGACGTCCCGCGTGACTTGGGGCTACTTCTGCTTATCCAATCACCACTAGCTGGACGATGTGCGCGTGGGGTGCGTGGGATAGGATCATAGGAAGGCACGTGGAGTGAAGGTAACGGTTGGTGGTACTACATAGTAAACAAAGCACTTTCCCCTTTCGATCTTCGCTTCTCTCACTTTGACATTTCCGGCCCCGGCGCCCCGAAAAGGCCCGACGGTCGGGGAGACTTCATCCGACCCGTAGAATAACGGCGCGGCCTGGCACGCTAGAGTCCCGCAAGTCAAGATCGATATTCCATAAGTAAAGTACCTTGATTTATAACAGATTAAGTATAATAGCAAAACAAGCTCACCAGCAGGTCGTTTACGGCAACGGCATCATAGAGTGAGGCGAGATTGGTAGACATGGTAGCATGCATGTCAGTCTGCTGATGGGTCCCTGCAGAAAGGCACGCAATGCCAGAACCAAGCCCATCACCGTGGTTAGGGTACTTCGGAACGGCTCCACAAGGTAGAGTTCGCTGCTGATCTATTCCAGGTCGAGGATTAGGATATGAACAGAAACGTCAACATACAGGATGGGATGAGAGCCACCGAGTCATGGTACCGCAAGCCGAAATGCCAATGACACAATGGCGACGACGGATACATGGAATATGATGCGGGGTACATATGCTACCATTTTCGATGCGATGTGACGAGCATATGCATTGTGCCAGGCATGCATGCGCAGGTATAGGGCTGAGCAGCATGTGTTCGAGCGTGAGGTCCGTGTCTGTTTGGCAACTCCATGTCGTGGCATGCTTGTCCCAAAACATGCAATGGTTAGGCGATGTAGCTGATTGGGGTCTCGCCTTCGTTCGCACATCGCCTTGTCTCGATGGCGGGTCTTAAAGCTGACCCTCGACATGAACGCAGCGGCTTGGAGCGCCCCTGGTTGAGATGAGGCTCCGCCTTGGACTTAGCGTATATCCTTCACCTCCATGATTACCCTCTGATCTTGATAGGTTCATCATGGTGGGCGGTTTGATCGACTACCTTCACCCTAGAGGAATAATGTACCCTCTTGCTCCGCTTCTTCCATGTGGAGTGATATTGGTAGCTCTTCTCTATTATCGGAGCGTAAACTGCTTGATTAAAGATAACGCTTTGGGAGCTGCAAATCAGATACATGAAAACAACAGAAGCCTGAGAGCAACGGATCTCAATATCTAGGCCCACTATAAGTGTATATTCCAGAGATACACCAGCCGAGTTTCGTCTGTTATGGTGCAGACAAATGCATAAAACAGTCCAGATCAGACTTCCGAACGCAGAGACAAGCCAGTCATTTGGATATCGCCGTACAATATAGCTATCGTGCATACTCGCGCCCAACAGGAACGAATGCCAATGCCATGTATGGTGGAATTCGGATACGCATCAGTGGGTGGAGGTGTTGCTGGAGTACCAACGGAAATTGAAGCTCACGAAGGGCAACTCGAGACCCACCTAATTTAGTGATAGGGTGGGGAAAGCCAGCTCCTGTTACTACCAGTGAGCAGGAAAGCGGAGGTTGTCACCGCTGACTTGAAGCTAAAAACAGCTCTTCGTTGGGCTCCGCGTCAAGGCCAGAAAGCGACCACCCATTGGAAGCCATAAGCCGAAGGGGATTGAGATGACAACCTCAGGGCTGTCAGCTCAGCATTTGATTGCTGAACCCTGATACAGCCGCACATGACTGGGCAAGACGCCTGACCACTCCTTAGCGTGGGGTTGAGGCCTCGTGTTATAGCTAGGCAGCATCCTCACTTCGGGTCTGCGTCACCGAAAGTACAGCTAAGAGCCGTTGAGTTGTAATCTCTCGCTCTGGCGCCGAGCCCAAACTCAAGCAGCACCTCAGGCGGCCCATAGAAGGACCGGCAGTAAGCTGCTGCAGAGCAGTATTAAGTGAAAGGTCCCCATCGAATGGGCCCCAGTCCCGATCCAGGTAACACGAGTACTGCACTGTCATTCGACGGCCGGTAGACAAAGGTCACTGATACAGCCTCTTCCTCCCCAAGCTCCCAAACGTCGGATCCGCACCATCAGCAACGCTCCGAAAAGCCACATATCCCTGCTCATCATACGGCCACACATCCGCCAACTGCACCTTCAAGCCCGCGAGCGCTCTCGCTCTCTCGGCGCCATCCATTGCGCTGCCCCCGGCCGGAACGGCCGTGTGCGGATTATCCCTCGTCAATGTCGAGACGAATCCTAGGATATCCGGTGCGGAGGTCTTGGCTGCGAGGACGAGACTGGCGATGGCGCAAAGCTGGAGGATGAGAGTGATGAGAAGGAGGAGGGCTGCGTGCCAGCGATTGGCTCTATACCGTGCGTGAGGGAGTGTGAGATGGACAGTAGCGTTTGTGGTAGCATTGGGTATGATACCATCAACACCAACAGGGCTCCCTCCAGCCTGCGATCTGGCCTCATCGAGCGCCGACGCGCCGAGCCCGATGTTGTGCGGAGCCAACGAGGCTTGCCAGACTGTATTCAACAAGGTGGTGATTCTCTTCCCAAATTCAGCGCCCGAGAAACCCTCGAATCCATCACGAATGGGGTTTAAGCCATAGGACATCGGTAAATCAGCGCCCAGAAGGTATTGATCGATTGTAGAGATGTTTCCAGGGTTTGGGTAGCCTAAAACGCCTGGAATGAACTCCAGCATAGCACGGAATTCACTGTCGGCAAAGGGTGGTTGGCTTTGCCATTTTGCGTTTTCGGGCGATCGCCGCACTTGATCTACACTGCAGGAATGTGAGATGCAAGAAATGTTGCCTTGAATACGCGGATACGTGAGGGTGCAATTATACAAGTCGTAGAATGGATATCTAGGCTTTTGATTGGAATAATCAAATGTTGCCATCGACCACGCCCGGGACACGTATACCATGTTTTGAGAGATTGTGTCGAAAAATTGGGACGCAGATGGGGCTTTTGAGAGAGTATCTAGGAAGAGAGTCGAGCTCTTAATGCTATCAATGCCTGTTTTGCTCTGCACTTTTTCAGAGCTGGCAAAGGCTGCGGATAGATTATGGTGAACCTGGAGGTCCCCAAAGCCCATCGACTTGAGACTCGCGGTCATATCCCCCTCCTTGTGAACAGAGACTTGCATGTGGTCTGCGCAGGTTGCTTCAATGTAAGCGGTCTCGAAGATGAAAGTTGAATTTCCTAGAGCTGGCAAGCCTGCAACCATAAGACCGCTTAAAGACACCCAAGTTCTATCAGAGCTGCTATTGACTGTGATCCAGGTGCTGCGATCTGGTCCGGCATCAAGATCGTGCGCATTCACGTGTGGGACCTTTACGTTTCCCCACTGATCCATAGGAGAGTCTAATATATCTTTGGATGTAAGCATACTTGCGCCTATCAAGGACCGTACAACGGCGCCGTTCTTGTCTAAAATGTCGTCGTATGCGAATGCGCTCGTATCATGGTCGAAATACCACTCCCAAGAAGTAGCAAGCGATGTGTTGAAATATCGCACGTCTGCCTGCGATACAACATCCGCATCAGTTAGAACTAATAGACGCAGAGACATCTGGCTGCCCAAAGGCGACAAAGCCCAGAGCAAGATGACGATCAAGCTGAACGGGCTCCATTGCCGCAGTATAAGGAACCTTTCGATGGTAGCAAACAAACTCTGACTGCCGATAAGTTGTTCGATGACCTAACATTATCAGCATTGGAAGCTCGAGTATGATCGATACCTACCCCCAAGCTGGACCCTCTCTCCGTCCTCCATAGAGCGATGACTTTCATCAAACGGCCCGCTATTGCAGCAAAAATGATGGGAAATAATGTAGTCCCGTACTGACTGGCATCGATGATGCTGTCACCCCAACTTGACCGATCTCTACCATCTAGTGCCAGAGCAGAAAAGCTAATGACTATGAGCAGTCAGCAAATAACTCCAATGTGAGCACTGTGAGACTTTAAAGGGCTACGTGGGTACGATACCGAGGAAAATGAGAGGGAGTAGGCTCAAGAGAATATTCCCGATCATTGCTAAGTGGCTCAATGGAGTACTTTGCTTCAGTTACCTAGCCTGTGTAGGCCAGCATCTGGTGTTGACCGGTATGGGTGGAGGCATTTCAGGGCTTTCAGGTGTCATCCTTCGCACTTTGTGGGTCGATCCCGATGGCGAATCCTCGTTGTCACTATGCAAGCGGTCCTGAGTCTCTGCCATTGAGTCTTTCATTTCCCCGTAACGATATGCGTAAGAGCCTTGTCTTATTGGTTTCAATTCCAGTCCGTCAGACGTGGAGGCAGCACTGTAATCATGAGCAGCTAACATAGTGTCTCTGACTCGGAATTTAAGAGAGAGAGTGAAGGCGTTTGGAAATTTGATTTGAGGGTAGAAATCTTCAGCTGCGCAAGACTAAGTCGGCACCAATCATGTACCTAGGAAGGTAGGCCACTATGTTGTAAATCATGTCAGCCTTGTTAGGCGCCAGATCGATGGGCCGCTCTATCTACTTAGTGCTTATGAGCTTCTCTGAGATACCCGCACCATACGGAGTACTAGTATAGATTATAAGCAAAAGCTTTCCTAGGAAGGCAAAGTATACTGACGCATTTATCATCATTAATTTTCCTTCTAAGCTTATACTGATCACTTCCCTCGAATGACCTGTCGCCTCCCTCGAATGACCTGTCGCCTCCCTCTAACGATCCGATACCATCCCGGACACCCCAAGTCGCATCGACTTTTCAAAATGATACGGCTGCCAGCCTGAGCAGCAAAAGACACTACTCTGATGTGGACGGCGAAGAAGGAACCACTCACCCTGTCGAAAGAGCCACGTAATGCTTCTACCCAGGCCAGGCGTGCGCCAAGATTCTACTTGAAGTTCTAGCACTCTCCGTACAATAACCTTTTGCTGATGTCTCTATTTCCCATATAAGAAATTGTGTTCTGGAGTACTCGAGAAGTTATTGTTGGCACACTGTCGAGAATCGTGCGTATATCGTTGATCTTGGCAGATGAATTGATGAAGAAAGCCAAACCTAGATGCTCGGTGGTGTTACTTTCGCTTTGATGTATGACCTGATAATGTTCTCTTACTTTCTCTTGTAAACATTATAATGGGTTCCCACCTCCACCTCTTCTGTCCCTCCTTTGTCCAGGTGGTCCCAGATGAGACGCCCAGCTGGCCACGTGGCCGAGCGTTGGTCTCAATGAATTGCGGCAGATGCTATTGGAGAAAGGTCAAGAGAATGAGCATATACCCACGACACTCACGACGCCCACCTCTATGCACTGTACGAAGCCAACAGCGAAATTGAATACCTTGGGCCTCTCCACTCGGTTCAGCAAGTAAGAGCATGGGTTATACTACTTGAGTGGGGCAACACGGTGTACCGGGCCTGGTGGTTCAGCAAGGGTGCCAAGACTCAGTAGACGAAGGGCAAGGAGGCAAGGAGGCACGGCGCAATGTACAGCGTTGCAAGAGTCGCATGTTACAGAAGAAAACCAGAAGCCTAGTCTATGCTCCGTACCAGGGAGGCCACCTACGGACGGGTTGGAAATAGAGACGTTGATAGTAAGAGGTATCGAGGCGGGCCATCTCTGCCGACGTGCTATGAGGAAGGACCAAAGTGGCGATAGTTCGACGGAGATCTTTACTGCGACTTCTCACAGGCATATGCGTGAATTGCAGAGTGTGACAGACTTGATCTCGATGTCAGCTACAACTGGAAAGGAAGAGCAATCCACCATTCATCGCCGTATTGCCTCTTTGTGTATGCATGCTGCTCATAGCCACTTCATATCATCATAATCTCATAGCCTCACCTCCTCCCATGCTTTTCATTTCCCCATCGCTCCCACAAGCCAAGCTCCTAATAATTTCCACCATCACCACCCTGAACCCCGTACTGCTGATCATACGCACTGTTCGCCTGCTGCTTGGCATCGTAGCGCAACTTCTCGCGGTCGTAGAAGTTCTCGCCGTGGGTCTCGACCAGCTTGTCGGCTTCGCCGGCGGCGAAACCGGCCATGACGTCTTTCGCTACGGTGTGGTTTTCGGCGACACCTGGAGGGTAAGAAGGGTTGGTGTTAGCGCTTTGGTTTGCATGGAGGGTGGTGGAGTAGGGGAGTGTGAGGCGGAGAGGCGTGGGGGGGAGAGAGGGGACAAACCATTCTCTTCTTCGTGCTTCTGGTACTGCCTCATGGCCATGAAGCCGGCGCCGGCGGCGAGGACTTCGTGCCCGAGGCTGCCTTGGTTGTCGGGCTGTTGGGGGTTACCGTCATTGTCGTAGACTTGCTGTTGGGCTTGCTGGGCGTCGTCTACATGATGTAATGTTAGGTTGGAGTTGCACGATTGTGATGGATCTTGGGGTGGAGGAGGGGTAGGACTGACCGAATCCGAACATCTTGATTGATGGGGGTGGGTGGGTTGGTTGGATGGCTGTTGTGGGATGTTGGAATCGGATTGATGAGGTTCAAGAGAAAATGGGTGGGTGGAGAAGAACGAAAGGGAGAAGGAGAAGGACGTGGTGGGAGACAGGATATATACTTGGCAGGACGGTTGTGCTACTTCAGGAACAGGTTTCTGCCAAGGAAAAGGTGTGGGGTTGCGGGGTTCTGCCGTGGCATGGTAGTGAAGGATAAGTGCGTCATGGGTGGCAGTCAGAGCGTGTTTCTGTGGCATCCTGCTTTAATCGTATTACGCTCTGATCTGATCCTCCGCCGCAGCTCAGTTGCTACAATATCCTTCAAGCCATCAAGGTCCCGGATCCAGATGAGCTGTCCCATATCGAAGCCTGGCGGCAGCTTGTAGCAGGCAGTGGCAGTATTAGTAAAGGTGCCGCGGTCCTCGAAGCATATCAGGGGGTTTCAGACTGCTCTGTATCATATTGTAAGTACCACTGGAAGTGTTGTAATCTCATGGAAAGCGTTTCTGTTCAGACGATGCAGTGTATCATTGCTTTCAAGCCAGTCTCATTTTCATTTCTCACTTCAGCACATTTCCGGTTCTGATCCTCTCTTTGTCCCTGTCCATAATGCCAATTTCCAATAGTATACTGTCGCAAACCTCCAATTCATTGCCGCCATAGAGCATCATACGCTGCAGAGGTAGTGCGACCCCTCATATAACACAAGGCCAAGATCACTGCACGAGTGACTGAAGCCGCGGACGAGATAAGCAAAGTTCGTCTGCTACTCGAAGGTATCGCCAAGCTATACGTCTCTAATCAGAGAGGAAACTCGAGGGTGTTGCGGACTGTGATTTGGATGTTAATCCAGGCATTGAGGTCTCGAGTAAGGTCCACCAATTTGTTGAGCAGTCTCCTGGGATTCGTCTGTTCCGGCTTGCCAGCTGGACGAGCTCCAAGATCAGCCGAGTGTATCCCTCAATTAGGGGACCGAAAGCTAGAGTATGGCGGTTTGTACCCTCGAGTCTTGATAGGATGGTTGAGCTTGGATGGCGTCGTTGTTACAGAGACAGTCGACACTGCTTATCTCAAAAGAGACCTTGCACTTGTCAAAACCCGAAAAGAGCGGCTTCATGATCTTGCATAGGGGTTGAGGTATTGTGTATACTCCAGATGACTCTAAAGTAGAGCAATTTCAGGGAATACGGAGGCCACTTATGGCGAGTGACAAATGCAGCTAAGGCTTTGGGCATACTTCGGAAGAAGATCCCACTTTCTGGACAACTTTTTGCTGTTATACCGAAGTTTCTCACTCGGGATGTTCTTGAATGATTTACCAATTAAATGTTTGAAGGTGATGTTCAGAACAAGAAATGCTCTCGATGCTTCCTTGCAGGAAAGATTACATTGGCTGAGATTAGGGATGTTCTGAATATACTGTGCGGGAATGTTCAAGATTGGTCATGGGACGCCGATGACAGAATTCCTCACGGGCCTCGTCGACACCTGAATGGGTTACATCGTGTCGTAAAGGCAAATTTTACGAACCATTCTCTGTACACGACTCGGGCTCAGTTATTGAATCTAGCATGACGGAATCCTCCAGTGCGTTTGCCTGCACTACACTCCTATGACCTAGTCTATCGAAGGAAACTGTACAGACCGAGATTGTCTGGTCATGGGTACAACCGATGCCTTTTAATGAAGTCGGGAATACGTACGTGGAGCGAAGGTCCGATGCCGAGAACGATCGGTCTCACGAGGTCAAATCATGACCTATCAATCAGCAATCTCTGCGATAGGTTAAAGAATCCATCCATTGCCGTTCTCACTCTCATATCATCATTCTTTCGGCAACTCGAGCCTGTCACCGTCAATTAATATGAATCCTTTCAATAGTCCACATAAACACCACAAGGATTAAGCGTTCGCTATAGTCTTTCTATATGCCTCATCCTTCGCATCCGCAACCCTTCAGGCGATCACCTTTAAGTTGTTCGTGTCCTGAGAGCGTACCTCTTGATCCGTATAGTCCCGTGGACTATTGAAAGGTCGTCGTCGCCTTCTCTTTCTCCGGTGAACCGTGCCCCATTCCGGAGATCCTAGCAAGGTAGTCCTGAGGATGGAACTCGATATGTCTGTATACATCGTGCGATTGCCATAGCAACGGACTGACAGCGCTGCACGGTCCTAAGCTAGCCTCGAGGCTGCTACCGATCATGGCCAGCGATTTTGTGAGCCCCGCGTAGAGCTCTTCCCATTCCTCTGCAGCTTCCAACTTTTCAACGGATTCACGAGTCGTTCCTATGAGTGGGCAGTAGGTCCCTCGCGCTATCTTGACCCTCAGAATCACGGACTTGAACATTTTGAAGTCCTTGATGGCGGAGACTAAGGGAGAAGACACGAGCCTGTAAGCGTAGCTCGCCCAGCTGTCCAACTGTAGCTTCACAACAATGGACTTCTTCACCACATCGCCCTTTTGGAAAATCTCCAGGGGTCCCGAGGCCGTCCTACAGAAGAGAAAATTTGACTTCTTTTCTCGGTCAGAAGCATCGAGCACCGTATCAGTCCTCTCAAGATAGTAGGTCATTTCGACATTCATCAGTTGATCCCTAAGCGTGGTGTTTAGTGATTTGGGAAATGGGTCCTGATATCCATATTGTATCTGTGTGAAGAATACGAAACTACTTTGAGCGTAAAGTATTGGAAAAGCTTCTCCGTAGATGGTTTTCGATACTCGGAGTATCACCAGACCATCTGCACCTTCGTGATACTCTTCTGGCCACGATGAGAAACGGTCCTGGAACCTGCCACACTCTGCAGAATCTCTATGGACCTCTTCTGGCCACGATGAGAAATAGTCCTGGGCCCTATCGAACACTGCAGGCCTGATGATAGAGTTGGAGACGTTGGCGTAGTATCGTAAGGCGACAAGCTGGCAGTATAAGAGGTCTCGAATCTCGCGAGGAAGAACGGCCAGATATCCCAAGGGTGTGAGGGTAGCCATTTAGGTGGCAACAACCAGCGAATACTGCAGACAAGGTACTCTGGGCTGCTGACGAGAGATTGAAGAAGACTAGTAGATATTCGAATAGAAACGTCAGTTGGATGTGATTAGGTGTTGAACGACTTTAGTACATGAAGAGTTAATATCTGGTGGCAGATATTGCTTGACTGAGTGAGAAGACGTTCCGAGTTGCATCAACGACCGAAGACTATATACTGAAGGAGACTGTGACACCCGGACATGTAAACAGTGGTGTTGAGTTTATGACTGTGACACCCGGACAAAGCAGACAGTGGTGTTGAGTCTGTGTCAGGTTACTTGGTCCTTGAGTCCACAGGTCTTGTCGGACAAGGAAGGGTGACACTCCGTCCGTGTTTATACGTCTCAGACACTTCAGTGGGAGAGAAGGTATATATTTACCGAATGAATGCCCTTCAATGACAATTTCATTGAGACATCGTGGATATTGATAAAGGCTTGCTGGTCTACCTAGCTAGTCTAGTTTTGGTGAGCACCGATATCGAATAATACTTTAGCTTTCCATTGACTCCTAGTCAAGCTTTTGAGCAGCCGCCGCCACCCGGAGATTCGATATATATATACAACATACTTCTTGTGAACACGTTGTGTAGTATACTTGATTTTCAAAGCAGATGTGGCATCATTGCAGTTTACCGCCGTTCAATCAAAGTGCTTACAAATCTCGTACCAAGGTGCACAGTAAAAACGGCAAAAAAGCATATATAAGCTGATTGCCATCAGACCTCTATTATGTATACGTCTGCATGGCTAGATACATGAAAGAATGACTGCTGCAAACAAAAGTCGATGAAGATAGACAAGCAATTATGATAACAAGCAATCATGTTATCAGGCAATCATATCATGCCATGAGGTAAACATGCACATGACCGATGAGACCGGGCGAAAACACACTGAGGAAAATTTTCTATGAGTTGCTGTCCAAAATACTCAATGCTCATGGGCGCTGTTGTCAGCTTGTTATTTCAATGCAGTTACGGTCCATAGCCTAATAATATCACGTCTGTCCAATAGATAGGATTAGGGAAGGATTTCTAGATTCCATCTAAGCTGATTCCAAACGTAGTAGGACGTTTCGACAACAACTGACTCACCGTTCTGTAGCACACTGACACTTTTTAGTAGCACGTACTACGTCGAGCTTTCTCCAGTGACTGCGTCAATGCTCTGCTACTGTATCTTCTGTCCGGGTCAGCCGTCAAGCAATGAAACATCTCGTTGTTGAGGGCGTCAGAGTACTTGCTGGACAGTGGCTTCGGATTCCTTGCTTGCGGCATCCAGTACCAGTTACTGCTCTTTCCAGGCCAGCCCTTAGGGGGCGGGTCACACGGACTGTAACCATGGCAGATAGCGTGGATGATTGCGCCGAGACTCCAAACGTCACCTTTTGCAGTCATCTTGGGGACCTCTGGCCCGATCCACTCACCGGTACCGCAGCCAGACGTTTCCTCCTCAGGTGTTGCGAGACCAAAGTCCCCTAATACAAATTGCCACTTATCAGTTGGGTGAACCCTTTGTCGGATGAAGACGTTTGCTGGTTTGAGATCGCGATGGATCACTCGTTGCCAGCCCCGGGGCGGTGTTTTTGAATGACGATTATGGCCATAATGCAGGAATGCGAGTGCGTCTGCCAGTTGGGTGAAACAGTCCCATATGTGACATTCGCCAATCCCCTTACCAACGAGTCGATCCACATCTCCATTCTCGCAGTATTCGAAATACAGAGTCTGCAAACCTTGGCTGGTGTAGTTGCAATGGTCGAATTTGATGATGCTGTAAGGGGAAGTTGGTCCAATGATGTTTTCGAAGATGTACATTTCGGCGGGCACTTTCCCTTCTGGAGTTATAATCATCTGGAAATGCTTTTGCTCTTTGCGAACAAGGATTTTGTTATCACTCATTCTCTTCACGACCTCGGTTTTTCCTTGACCACCTTCGCCGATCTTTTTTACCAGGGTATAACCCACTATCTTGCTATCAAATCGTGATGCACCTGGTTTGGCCGAACGCTCTGTGCCGGTGCGTTTCAGCTCTGGCTTGACCCATCGGTCTTGGTTCCTGCGATTAAAGTCTGGCTTCACCTTACGCTCTTCGTCCGGGCGTTTCAACGCAAGCATGATTATATCCATGGCTATAGTAGAAAACGAATTTCTTGGAGAGAGGCTCAGACCCAGTTGTGTATATGATCTGGATCCGGTACGTAAGGATTTCGATATTAGATGTGATGAAGATTGAGGTTCTGAATTTGCGCAAGGCTTGATGTACTCGAGGCTTCTTTTGACAAGTCTATCTACTCAAAGGTTGAAAGGGTATTGTATTCACAATCGAGTCAAGGACAAAGGAGGTCGTTGTCCTAGGGTTTCGAAGACAAAGGTATTTCCTTTGTCTGACGAAGAAGCAACTCCTTTGTTGCGTAGCGACTAGTCGAGCAAGCACATCGTGAGTAGATTGATAGTCTATTGTTACTAATATTTCCTGAGAAGTACCAAGCATTAAGTACAGACCAACAAACTATAGCTTTGGAGCAACTTTGCTTGCGTTTTACATGAGACGTAGCAACCATCTCGGGCGTTTTAAGCATGCGAGATTCTGGTGTCATTCATGACTTACTTGCCCTTCTAGTTCCTACCGTTCTCCATACAACTATCGTCTTCGTCGTTGGGTGCTGCAAGTTATTGCGATACTATAGAAGTACCATTGCAGGAAATCTTTCCGCCACTTCTCCACTCTCGGTCTACTTACTCCTTGGGGCAGTAAGGGAATCTTCGAGAATGTGAGAAGAGACAGCATGGAGAGAGGCAGAGCAGGTATGTATGTATGAAGGTGAAATTTGGTACATGCAATGGGCTGAATAATGGTTCACTTTGTGGACGACTGGGATCCTTTTCTTTACCCGCATGAATGGTGCCATCGCTTTCATTTCGCGCTCCTGAACCGTCTGTGCTGTAATTGTTGACAAGTCTTTACTCTCTGTCAAGTCTATCGCAGCTAACTTTGGTCCATTAGACTAATTCTGTACGTAACCCAGACGCTAATCACTTGGCTGTAGTGTACCTTTTTCCGTGTACATTATTCGTTGAAGTGGATGCGACGCGAAGTCTTTGAGAAGCTGGTCTGTTGACACTCTCGTCCACGAAGCGTCATCTCGTACCCTGACCTCTCCAGTCATGTTTGCATTTCTTTCGAATACTAGAATAGTGATATGACTCCACAGCCCTTACGGGTCGTCGGGTTGGAGCACCGAGAGATCCTTGTAAGTATGCCCCCAAGCAATGTGGTTTACACATGTCTGGAAATCAATAATGTGTTGACAGATATATATACAGAACCAAGATTAGGCAGCCCCGGGGTAATATTATTCCGGGGCCATTGGGAGCTAGAATGGTTTGATCTTAGTGTTGCCGGCTAAATGCTGACTCAGACCAGCGACTACAATTTCCTGCCTACCTTAATGGCATCCATCCTTCATGACACTACTATGATGGTGGACGCTTTGACGCCGGGGAGCCAAAGCACAGAGGATGGCTCGACGATTGCGAAGCCCATCGAGGTGGACCAACAATCTGTACACAAGCTGAGAGATCTTACATTCGTCCGAACAGACCTCGATGGTGCTGTCATTGATGTCGATGAACTACGGCGACGATGCCCCCTAGATCAGTCGTCCGCCTCAGGTCGAGCTTCCTATTCCAATGACAGAGCTCTGACCCAGTCCCTTAGCCAGCTTGACAGACTTCCCCTTGAGACGATGCAACAAATTCTCGAGGACCTCGACCTCCAAACTTTGACCAACTTTCGACTGGTCGACCAGCGCGCAATGTCCGTCATTGACAGCATTCCTCGATACAGAGATATCATCACTCATATCCCTGACGCCCTCCGAGCTATGCTCAGCACCAAATTGGCGCGACATTTCAAGCTAATCCACCTCTACAGTGAGCTATGCAATCCTGACTGCTTTCTATGTGGATCTTTCGGTGCTTTCCTCTTTCTTCCTGATTGCCATCGCTGCTGTTGGACATGCCTTTGCGAAGCCGACTCCACCCTGCCCATATCTTACACGCAAGCAAAGGAGTCTTTCGAGCTCACGCATAATGCTTTGCTGCAACGGCCGGCCATGCTCACTCTGCCTGGATCATATGGGGTTGGATCTAAGACACACGGCCCAGGGTTGGGCCGGGGCCCTAATAAGGATGGGCCAACAACCTACAAGAGTCGAACGTGGCTGGTCGGCATGTGGGCAGCGCGGACAGCAGCAGTGGATCTACATGATCGTCAAAGGATCGTGGATTCTTATATGTTGGAATCGAGAACTTCATGGACGGGTGCTTACGAGAGACAGGACTGGAGGGCAAGACGCTATTGTGAACCCCGTCGAATAGCGAAGCCACCATTTCCTCCATATATCCGTGGCCCAAATTCTTTCAGTAGCGAAACTCGCCGCTTCAGGTCTGCCATTCGGTTCCCTACACTGATTATCGGAAAGATACAATGGGGTGTCTCGTGCGCCGGATGCTGGCGGCATTACGGAAAGAAATTCTGGGTGACTGAGCTCGATGATCACGAACATCAGGAGTGTTAAAGGATGTATACCACGGTAGGGTTCCTTAGACACATGGAGGTATGCAAATGGGCGCGCAGGATGTGGAAGCAGATCTCAAGGCCGACCTATATTAAGGTGCTCAAGGAGCATATCGATCCTAAGACGCTAGATGTGTATGATCTGCCGTGGGAGTGGGACCCGGCAAGTTCATACTACAAATTGACCTGAAATGACGTACCGTATGCTAACTACATTCACAGGATAGTCCTGGTTATATCATAATCAAGCATTGGGTTTCGGAGCCAGAGCAAGACATTCTCTTTGAGCATACGCGACGACTGGGTGTACCTGAAGGGCGCTGGAAGAAGGAATTGGAAGATCTGGCCGCTATGGACATGAGTGGCTTTAAATTTTGTTCGAACCTAAGGAGAAGTTCTCACACCCGTGATCAGTCAGCGGTGCCCTGACAAGGGCCCAAGGTCTCTCCTATCACGCCTCAGGTCTACCCAGTATCAGAGGGAAGCTCCTAGATCCATTTTGCAAGCAGAACGGACCGCGATGGAAGACATTTGCTACCGATTATCTTCATATCTTGGGAGGGCTCTCTCAGGATTCCTCGGAGCCACTAATCTGCCACGATTAGTCCGCACATGGCTTCTTCCTTCGTTCCGCATACTGCTGAAAAGACTTGACTGCGAGCATGGAGATGTAGTGTAATCGTCAATCTTCACACATATGATCGGTGCCCGATGCTCGATCCTCTATGCCTACTCACGAATACATTGCGGCCTCTCACTCAGATTACTCGGTATCTCCAGTACCTCGGCACACAAACGGATGGGTCATGGTCCTCGATTGGTCGCTGGACAGGATAATTTTCGACAACAGGTTACCTCAGGTCACCATATTCAGCTACTAGCTGTGTACTATTGGTATTGCTGCAAGGACTATCATATGATCGTTCTTAGGCTGCGGCCGTTTCTTCACCTACGTGGCATGGCTGCTACACTCGACGGCTTTCGCTCACTGTACTGAAGCCAAGTCGCCGTTATCCAAGAGCCGTCTTCGGCGGTTACAGTCCAGGGTTGGCTTCGAGCGTTGGCCGAATAGTACACAAGTGAGCTAATCTACCTAAGAACGGCCAGTCACAAGTTCCCCACCTACTCGATCATCCTTGCAGCCTCTGTTAATTTTCTATGGGACAAACAGCGATGTGGTCAAACTCTCAACAATCCACGTTTCTGTTGCGCAGCAATAGCGATTCAATACGCTTAAGCACCATGCTACCAATTTGTCCATCAAGACACGACTCGATTTCGGTATGCCTACCAACATTGCGTGGTGCTTTATGACCAATGCGATTAGCCACTGTTTCTACGTTGCTCTCAAACATGCCATGACATTGGCTCAAGTTCCTCGATGGGAAGGCTACCACTATAAACTTCCACTCCGGCCAAGCTTTGAGTAATCGCGATAATGAGTGCGTGATACTCGTGAAGTCAGACCTAGACCAATATAATTTAACCCACAGTACCGAGGTTTCAGGCTGCGCTTTTTACACGGCAGAATAGTAATGAGATGAATCCTTAGGCTCAAGGTGGAACACAGGCGGAGGTGTCCTTGCAAGACAACCGTTACGGAGCCTGATTCGTTGTGGTGTAAATATCGATGAGAATGCTTTTCCAACTCGACTATCAATAATTCTAAATGCATACTATGGTTGTGATCGAAAGCATATACTTTGTTGATTTTTGTGTACATTGTCTGTGATAGCTTGGCTTAAGTGAGAGAAGTGAAGCAATGGCTTCCTATGAAGAAAACCGTAGTGTCACTTGATGGCCTTGGTTTCATACTTCCCGCGGTATCGCCACTCTATCAGCCATATCCTCAGGAATTGACCAACCCCCTCAAGATCTCCTTAAACCTAGGCGCAAGTAGCTCGACCGTTTTGCCCACATCCGGCGGATTCGCAACAGATTTGTCCACCTCTTCCACATTCGCAGCATCTCCCTTCTCCTTCCCATCAATATCCACAGCCGTAGCGAGTCTCACACTCTCGCTCTTGCCAGACCTTACAGGACCACCCGAGGTGGCTGGAGTGATGGGTGTCTCGTCCATCAGCCATTGCCATCTGGCAAGATACATGCCTGGACCTTTCGAGGTTTCGGATCTCCCGGCGGCGAGATTGCGGATGATTGTTTTCATGCTATCTGTTGAAGCGGTGGTGAGTGAGGATAGGTATGAGGCGTGGGCGTCGATTTCTTGTAATACGGCCGTTTTGTCCCGTTCTGAGAGGGTGGATAGCAGGGTCTGTAGCTTTGGGGTGAAATCACCTGCAGCTGCTGCACCCACTCCTTCATTATCATCGAGAACGAGAGATGACTTTTGTTGATATTGTTCTGCAGCATGGGCCGCATAGCCGTGATACCATACCGACAGCTCTTTCCCGTTCTTGAGTACTTGATGAATAAATCTGTGCGAACTCCCCTGATGTTTCTGCAACAAGGTGATATAATCCTCGACAGTGGGCAATTTCGCATCTGCACCCTTGCTCTTGCCGTCGATAGTGGACACTTTGATCAGATCGTTGAGAAAGGCTTCGAGATCTGAAACACCACCGCTCAAATCTGCGGCATTGTGGAGCGCGCGGATTATGGGGTCGTAAGCTGGAATTATGGTGCGGATGGATTGTGTCAGTAGGTCTGGAGATGAACGACAGAGGACAGTGATGAGTTGCTCTCTGTCCCGTATGGATAGCTGATTGCTGAGGTAGGAGAGTGCTAGGGTTTGTTGGCGTGAGTTAAGAGCTGGGAGGCTGGGGTTGCTGGATAGGATAGCGAGGGTCAGAGATTCTGGACTGGTTTCTTTGCAATGATTAGTGCGATATTGTTTGGAGTGCATGTGGAATTGTACCGCTGAATCCTCGGATAACTTGTTGCTCTTCGGCGGTTTTCGTGCCATATTCTTTCAAGGTAGTTAAATGGGCTTTACTTGGTGCTTCCTTGTCTAGTTCGATGAGTTTCGCCTGCTTTGCGAGCTCGCTGATATCTCCACTTAGGATTTGGGATAGGATTCTGGTTTCCATGTTAGCCTTTGAGAATTAATTGGTGAGTGAGCGATTTGCACTGTTGTAGTAGATTCATGCCAGAATCTGAAGCTTGGCCGCCAAACCATGTTGTGACCGTGCTCAGGTTCATCTTGGCTAGTATCAACTTCACCATGCCGTTAAGCATAGACGCTGCGTTTCCGACCCTCAACGTCTGGCGCATGAGGAAGTATGGGGATAGATTGTGTGCTTTAACCAATAGTGGCAACATCGACTGTCCTCGAGGCGAGATGATGAGGATGTAGTGTAGGAAAGATCCAAGGCTGGCGACCAGTCAGAAGATGTACCAGATGGATTACCAGACTCGGTACTTGATTGGGTTCAAACATCACAAAAGCGTATTCGTGGGCAGCTTGGACCAAAGGTTCGTGATCAGTAAGCTTATCCGTCTCAGCAGCCTTCGCAACCATCTTTTCTAGCATATCTCCATATATGATCTGTTGCAGAAACTCATTCCAGGCTGCGATTACCTCATCCGGGTTGGACGCATCATATCTGCCATCTTTCTTCATCGCAGTCTTCGGGTACCCACCCAGCACGCCCCGTGAGACATATTCAACTATTGATGCAATAGCCGTCGACAAGGTTTTTCGAATGCCAATAGAACCCTTGTCGTAGCTCTCGCTAAGATTGGCACTGTCGAGGGCGGTGGCGAGACCAGTGATATTTGACTGCCAGAAATCTGAAGGTACATCTCGAATACCAGGAAGTACTGTGATGAACTTCTTAAGAAGTACTTGAAGTAGAGGTGACGATGAATCTGATGGGGTTTCGGGCTGAAGTGGAAGTCCGAATTTGGCGATCGCCTCCGGGTTCTTCAGAGTCTGGATCTCCGAGTAAGACTCGTGGTGGGTCAGGATGTCAAAGAGAGCATGTAGCTGAGTTGGCGATAACAATAAGGACGTCATCTCACTTCTTGTGTTCTACGCTGGGTTAGGGGAGGGAAATCGCAAGTCGTGAGGCCTACAGACGATGACACCAACAGTCTAAAGCATACCGATCTTCTAGGTCGAGGCTAAGTACCTTAGCGGCGGGTAACGGATCCCTCGGACGGTCTCTAGGCGGTAGCAAGTTGGGAACGGTATTTACTATAGTAGATTAAGATTTCACGTATAAAATTATAAGTATTAATAAAAATTATAGTATCTAATTTCTAGCTATTAGTATATAATAGTAAGTATAATATATTACTAGATTTATTATATCTTAAGTATAATACTATATATAATAGTAAATACTTATAATACTACTAAGGCTATTTAAAGCCCTACTTAAAAGTATAGGACTAGGTATTCTATTTATATTATATTAAATCTAGTATTAAAATTAGTTAATTTAGCTATTTTTCTTATATAAGTAATATATAAGGTAGATATACTAAGCTAATCTAGGAGTTAACTAGATATATAAGTATAAGATATAAGTATACTAGAAAGGCTTTTAATATAAGAGTATTTTAAATTTTAATATTAAAATTAGAGTTTTACTAGTACTATTAGTTAGGCTTACTATTCTAAGAATTAGATACTATTCCTTAATTAGATATATTAGAAATAAGACTTATTTTTAATAGTATTAATAGTTTTTAATATTATATATTAGTAATAGTAATTAAATAGTTCTACTACTATTCTAGTAAACTACTTTATAATACTAAGGTACTTACCTTAATAGTAAGTAAAAGACCCTTTAAATAGTTTATAAGTATATTATAATAAAGGTTATAATAAGTTATATTAACTATTATAATTAGATTAATTATATTAAAATAGTACTTTAAATTTAAATTTAAATTTAAATTTTATACTCTACTATCTAGCTACTTAAAGCTAATAAAAGTAATTTATATCTAGTTTAATAAAAGGAATTATAATTTATAAATAAAAACCTTATCTTCTACCTTACTTACTATTATATTTCTAGATCTTTAGATATTATATATTACTCTATCTTATACTTTTTATACTATCTTATTCTCTTCTTTTATTAGAGTTACTTATTTTATTAGAGTTACTTATTCCTTTATTTTTTAAGTAGAGTCTATCTACTTTTATACTACTTTAAAGAGTTATTTCTTTATTAATATAAACTAGTTAAATATATCTTATTAAATAATTTACTTAATTACTATCTTTAACTCCTTTAAAGTTAATATTATCTAGTAGAAGTTACTTATAATAAATATATTATATTATAATAGAAAGATCTATTAGTAGAGAGATAGAAAGCCTTTTTATTAGACTAATTATATTAGATTAGTACTTTAAACTTAAGTTAGATATCTAACTTAACTCTTAGTAAGTTAATAATAAATTCTTAGCTTAAGTATTTAAGTTAGTACTAAGTATTTAAGTTAATATTATAAGGTAGTACTAAGTATTAGTACTAAAGTATTAATCTAACTTACTAAGACTTTCTTCTCTAATAATATATTCTATTTTTAGTAGTATTTCTTACTATATTTTCTATATATTTATCTAATTATTATTATTATTATTATTAAATTCTAAAAAGTAAATAAGGTAATATAAAAAGGTAATATATATCCCTAAGAGAATAGTAATTATAATATTAGTAATATTCTCTATTTATAGTAGTATTTCTTATTATATATAGGATTTACTATTATATTATTAATTATCTATTATTATTACCTAGGTAATTCTAAAAAGTAAATAAGATATTATAAAAAGGTAATATATATTCCTAACTTCTAGAGATAAATAATTTCGGCGCGGAAATCATTTATATACTACTAAGGATTTAGGTAAGAATTATTTAAAATCTTTAGCTAAATGATTTCCGGGTTAAATTTAGTCCGATCTTTTTTTTAAAAAGTATATTTTAAAGCGGACTATAAGCCTTATAAAAGGAGGGTCTAACATTCTTTATCAGGCTTAGTCTCGACTTTCTAGAATTTTTAAAAGTTAGCTGAATTTTTAATGTTCCGCTAGGGCCGGGTAATCCGCAGCTAGGATAACCTTATTAGTTCTCACTCGTTCCTTACAAGATATAATAAATATGATTTCTAGAAAATGATATCGTTGTAAAGAGCTCGCTTAGAGCTTTTTAACGAGCTATTTTTAGTAAGAAACTATAGAGAACTCGTTAAGGTATTAAGAGTTCTATTTATCTATCTATTAAGTACTCTAGTAGTAATATATATAGTTAGAATATACTAAAACTTTATATAGGGTATTTATAGAGTAGAGTCTTATTAAAAATTAATTGAAGAGTTTATATAATTTAGATAAGTATTAAGAAAGTTATTAATAATAAAAGAAAACCTAATATAGTTTCTTTAAAGTCCTCTAGCTAATCGAATTTAACTTAGTATATATATAGGAATATCTCTTAGAATACATTTCTATATATATATATAAATAATCTAGATAGTTCTTTATCTACCCTTAAAGAAAGTATAAAATTATCCCTTATTAATAAAAAGTTATTAAGATAGAAAGTAAAGATTAGTAGTTAGCGCTAGGTAACTACTCGCCTACTTAAATATTAAGGTTTAAGGTTCGGGACGGCTTGGGACCGTCTCTAGTAAGCGCTAAACGTCTATAACTACGTATCTCCTTCTATTCTCTTTCTTCCTTCCTTAATATTCTACGGAATATCTATCCTTTCTAGTTCATTCTAAATTCTAGATAGGAAATCGATATAACTCTTTTAATTACTATGGAATATATCTCGATTCTCGGGGATACTAGCTTTCTAGCTTGTCGTAATTATTATTACTCTATTCTTCTATTAAGTATTCATTCTTATTTCTAAGGGAAACCGCATTAACTTTCCCCCGAAATTCGAGAGGAAATACTTTAAGAGACGAGAAAACACGCTAGTCTTATTTAGGATCGAGATAACCTTAAAGAGACTCGAATCCCGAATTCTTTCCCTTTCTTTTTTCCTGAACTCGCTCTTTATAACGATGGTCTAGCGTACCAAGACTGTTCGTATATAGTAAGATCGAAAGCTCCTATAAAAAAACATTATAGGGAGGTTTATTCTTAGGAGAATCCTCAGGGAAAAGGTTGAATTCCAAAGACTTCTAATATAGAAGAACCTTGGGCTACGGGGATTAGCTGTCAACAATTCTTCCTTTCTAACCCAGGTCATTCCTACTTTAGAGTCGACTCTAAAAGACCCTTTTCGGATCGACAGACTAGGCCTAGAACGGCTAGTTCGGTGGAAGAAGAACGAAACGAAGATGAAAGCAAAATTCGCTCCGAACGATCCGAGGCTCTTTCGGAGTTTTCTTAAGGTATTACTCGAATATTTTTTTATAAAATAGTAGTACTAACAGTATATATAGAGCCCCGAAATTAGGAATCCGAATGGTCTCGTCTAGACTCTAAAATCCTCGAGTTTCAAACGAAAGAAATACGAAGAATCGAGAAAAACCCCTACGACAACCCTAGTCCCTAGCTAGAAAGAACCTGATAGGCTTCATATCTAGATGGGCTAGACCGGATCGAGCTAGTCGCCCTTATAGGGGAGCCGGATACGCCTTTATTAAAGGTTATCTAGGCTAGTTTCAACGAACTCGCTCGTAAATTACAATAAACCCTATTAAATATAGGGTATTTCAGACGTTTTTAAATAGTTCGGACTAAAATCAATTAGTTCCGAGCCAAGCCCCTTCGGGCGTACTAGGATCCGAGTTGAATTCCGACGTATTCTCGTTCTTTCAAGTAAATTCTCGCTTTTTTCGTTAGAACTCAAGAGTCTACGACGTCGACGTTATTTCCGGACTATTCTTTTACGTCTCTTTAACAGTCTAGATATCGTCGTCTAGTCCGAATTGTCTCGGAAATCGAAAACCCCGAAGAATTCGTTGAAAACCTTCGAGAAATATCGAAAGACAGCGATTCTTCCGACGACGCTAGCCAAATCGAGACTAGCGACGAAGACGAATTTAGTATCCATGAGAATACTCGAATTCAGGCCCGAAATTCCAGGAAGATAGCCCCTCTTTCTCGTCTAGAAAAAGCTTTACTATACTTTTCAATCGCTCTTCTCGATTAATCCGCTTCCGAAGACGAATACGAGCTCCCTTTCATCGACGCTCTAGCCGTACTAGGTCTAGATTAAAGAGGTTTTAAAGATGTCGATAGTTATCCTTTAATTTTATCCTCTATTTTAAAAATCGGATATTTTCTCGTTTTACGACTCGCTTTTAAAAATTCTTCCTCCATCGAGTCTAGACTAGACGACTCAAGCTCGGTTTCTAGTACTACTAGTACTATGGAAGAACGTTTTCCCGGCCCCGGAGCTCGAAACGGACCTCTTTTACGACTAGAAATGCTTGTAAATCGATTTCTCGTTCGGGGTTCTCGATCGCCTTTCGAATGGATGTTAGACCTTCGAAGCTACGGACTAAAGATAGCCCGAAATACGACTTCTTCCGGCTATATCGACTAGGAAGGAGAGACTATCATTTATAGAACTCTTTCTTTCTCGATAGCTAATTTTCGAGAATTTCTTTATAAGCTTATCTCTTCGACTCGAGCACTACTTTTCCAAGATATACTATTTGAAAATAGTATATCTACGGCTAAAAGTCCTTTACGAAAGATTCTAGATATTTCTTGGCGCCAAATCTACGATAATCCTCTTGATTCCACCCCGTTTTTAAATTTTCTCAACGATTCTCGTACGAATATTAGCCTAGAAAACCTGGAACGATTTCTATACAGTCGTATAGCTACTAGTCCCGATCTAGCTAGCCGGTTTATAGTTCCGGGGCCCGAATTCTACTAGGACTCCCGGGAGCTTTTGGACTGGATTTTATTTCTTTCTCGATTCCTCGAAAACCTACTCGTTCTTATTCACGTGACTGGGGGCCAGCCGGCCCGGGCTCCGGAGCTATTATCTCTACGATATTTAAATTCTACGAAGACGGGAACACGGAATATCTTCGTAGAAAACGGTCTACTCGTCTTTATTACTTCTTATTATAAGGGGTATAGTATTTCCGGTACTACGAAAATCATTTATTAATATCTACCTTAAGAGGTCGGTAAACTACTAGTCTATTATCTATAGCTAGTAGTTCCTTTTCTAGAGCGAATTCTACTGACGAATTTTTAAAAAACGCTTCCGGAGTATCTTTTCAAGAATCTATCGAAAAGTCGACGTTCTAAAGCTACGAGAATTACTTCTAAACGATTTTAAAAGGTTTTTTAAAGGGAGATACTAGCCGGTTTAGGATTAGCCGTTAATCCTAGCGACTATCGCTATATAGCTATTAGAATCTCTCGTCGTTTTCTTTCGAAATCTCTTTAATTTCAACCCGAGGAATCTACGGAAATAGACGACGAAAACGACGTCGATTATAAAGATAACGTCCTAGATCTACAGGCCGGATACTCTTCTAGGACGGCGGGAATCGTATACGCTCGAGGTCTTTTCGAAATAACGGGAGAGATTCAAGGCTTGAAACGACAATTTCGAGAGGCTAGTATAGTAAGCCTACTCCATTTTTACTATTTTATCTATATTTACTATTAACGTCTATATAATATAATAACTAACGAGTATTTAATAGAACTAGTACCGTTTTCTCGGTTTCACGAGTTCTACTCAGGAAATCATTCGCCATCGACTCGATATACTAAAATTCGAGAAAGACTTCGAAAATAAACGTCTTATACGACTAGACTCCCTACGGAATATCGATCTTGATAGGGAAGTACGAAGACTTTTTTCCGACTCTACCATTCGTTTTCGAACTTCTTAACGAGAAATTCTAGGAGATATACTAGTTAGGACGAGTCCTATACTAGCTATATTACCTACCGGATTTAGAAAGAGTCTTCTTTTTTAAATACCTTCTTTTCTCGGCTCGAATAGAGTTTCTATTATTATAGAACTACTTGTTTCTTTACTACAAGACCAGCTATCTAGAGCTAAGAATCTCGGCATTTCTTCGGCTATTTTTAACGCTCGAATACCTCCGGATTCAGCCCGTCTCGTCTTTACTACACCTGAGACTTTCCTGTCTTTAGATTTTCGAAATTTCGTAAATCGACTACGAATTATCTAACGACTCGACCGAGTATTTATCGACGAAGTTCAAGTCGTCCTAAATACTAAAGAGTCTTTTCGAAGGGTCTTAGGCCGTCTTAGGGAGGTAGTCGATTTAAAAACCTAGCTTATCCTCCTTACGGCAACGTTACCTCCGAGATACGAACGAGACCTTCTTCGAACTCTTAGTCTAGAGTCTTTAGAAACGAAAATCTATTGAAATTCGACTATTTAAACGAATATTCAATATATTATTCGAGAGAAAGTCTTTAAAGAAGAGGCTTTATCGATAATTTAAAAAAAAGACAACGAGTTTCCCCTCGAACGAATCGTCATCTATACCCGGACTATTAAGGCGGCTAAAGAGTTAAATAGGGAGCTAAAATACTCTATTTATTACTCTAATAGCCCTGGAAAAGAACGAGTTCTTTCGGACTTTCTTAAGGGAAAGATTCGAATTCTTATCTTAACGAGCTCTCTTAACTACGGGATCGACGTTCCGAATATTCGAGTTATCTTTCACCTCGGTCTACCTTATCATCTATACGATTATGCTTAGGAGACGGGCCGAGCGGGTAGGGACGGAAAGGATAGCGAGGCTATTTTACTTCTTTCGAATTCCGTTAATTCTTCTACACTTTCGACTTAACTAGGACCTCGGCCTAGTAAGGTAGAAGTATTCGAAAATAGTATTATTTAACGCTATATATCGAATACTTATCGACGAGCCATTTTTTCTAGCTATCTTAATGGAAAAGAGATAGAGAAATACGAAAAACCGGCTATTCCCTGCGATTTTTGCCTAGAGTACTACGATAGTAAGTCTTTTTTTTCTATCTTTATACTTTTCTAATAGTTTTTAGATATATCGAGCTTGATACGAGATAAAAGAATTGATAAAGACCTTTATAACTCGGAAAATAAAGAAAGTCTCGAAGAAGTATATTATAAGTAGAACTAGCGGTTCTTATACTACGCTTAAACGAAGTACTTCTCGTTACGATTAGTAAATTAGTTACTAATATACTAAGATAGAGAGTTAGTTATATTAGTAGTAATCTAACTAATATACTATTTCCTATATCTATATAAAGAGCGTACTTTCCCTCCTAGATAGGAGCTTCGTGCTTAACTTATATTATCTACTAGAATAATCTCCTAGATACTAAATATAATACTACACCTATATTAGACTAGTTTAGTACGAAGCCTATTTACCTTAGTCCTTAACACTCCTCTCTACGAGATCTACCTAGACCCTAGAGCCTTCTAGTTAGAAGACGAACGGGTCGTAACACTTTAAGTACCCTTAAGATAAGTACCTTAGGATAAAGAGACCTTACCCTAAGTAAACGTAGTCTATAATAGTTAATAATAGTAGAAGTTAAGGAAGGTATTAAGATTACTAAACTAGATTTATATTATAACGACTAAGATAAGCTTAAAGAGTAGTTAGTATAGATATAGCTATACTTCTCTTTTAATAAGGACGCTATTTAACTAAAGAAATAACCGCTATTTATAATAACTTATATAAGAGGATAGGCCTAGTAATAGTCCGCCCTATTTCTTAAATAATATATAGAAGATCTTAATAATAATAATAATATCTCTATTAAGTTATAGATAGAAAGCTTAGCGCTTTTCTAAGAAGAGATAAGATGAATATTTAGACCTTCTAATAAAGTAAGTATAGTAATAAGAGTTATCTAGTATTTAACGTAGAAGAAATCGGTATCTAAGTATATAATATAGTTCTAATAATATTCTATAAGAACTAACTAGGATAATAATATACTAATAGTAATATATTAATATAGACTAAAACCCCAAGTAAAGAAGGAGCTTATACGAGATAGAGCCTAGAGTAATAATCTTGATTTACTTATTAGGAACTTAATAAGAATCGACGATTAGATCTATAAGTTAATAATAGAACTACGCTACGATAGTAGAGTTTTAGGACTTAATTATACTAGATTCTATTTAAGAGGAAGTCACGGAAAGAGACGAGCCCTACGCGATCCTTATAGACTAATACTAATAGAATTAGACTTTATATAAAAAAAGAAAACGTTCGGAGGTAAGAAATAGTATAGGGGTAAGAAAGTAATGAATTACTATAACTGTAGTAAACCGGGCTATATCGCTAAAGATTATAGGTTAAAAAATATAGTAAAACGACCTTAGTTAAATATATTAGAGAGAGTTCTAGTTAGGAAGGCTAAACCTCTAAAGGATTAATAAGAAACGGAGTATAATAATAATAAGCTAGATGTAATTATAAACGATTTACTAGCCCTTATTAATCCGCCTATTAATAAAGAACTTTAGACTAGAGAAGAAGAATTACGCGAGGAAATAGCTAAGAAATAGTGAAATATCGTAAAGATCGAATAAAGGCTCGCGGATATTCACGAATAACTTAAGGAACTAGGTTCTAATAATAATAGTAATAGTAGTTATATTTATAAGAAAGAACCTGAATAAAGCTAAGATAGCGAGGATAATTCCGACTGGGAAAACCTTAGCTATACTTCTAAGACATGCAAGTATAAATAAAAGAAGGAAGAAAATAGCGCGGTATCTCAAGCTTCTATATTAAAAGATCTATAGATAAAACTCGAGGAACAAGTAGAGTTCTATTAAGAAAAGGTATTAGGAGGACTTCTTTAGAAGGAGTTTAGAAACGACTTAGTATATCTATAATATAAAGTAATATACTAGTTAGCTTATACTAATAAGATATATATAATTTATTACTAAGTAAAGGTAAACTTAGGTAAAGTAATTAGAGTACGTACGTATAGAAAGACTTAGTTAAGTTACTATAATATAGGTTATTACTAGTACTTAGTAACTAAGAGATCGAGAAAATAGTTTCTAAACTATAATTAAAGATAGTATAGTAGTCTCTATAGACACCTTAAGTATAACGAGTATATATTAGAGTACTACTTAACGGATTAGTATACTTATTTCTACGATAATTATAAAAAACATATATATATAAAAAGAACTACCGGGTTCCTATCCTTTTTAGGAAAAGAGTAATCCCTTATATTAAGGGGAAGTACAAGGAGATTAATATCCTAACCCTAAAAACACGTTAGTTATACTTAACGGAGTATATAATACACGTAAATATACCGGTTAGAATAGATAGTTAGAGAACTATAGTAATAATAGATTCTAGAGTATCTAGAAACTTTATCTCTAAAGTATTAGTACGGTTAGTAGGCCTATTAATATAAAAGAAGAAGTTACCCTACGACTTATAAATAGCTAATAGGTTAAAACTATTAATAGGAAGTATAGATAAGGAAATAACCTCGCTACTATTTATAATTCAACGCTATTATAAGGAAATATCCTTTAATATTATTAGGATAGCTACTTATTATATTATTCTAGGTATACCTTAGTTAAAGAAATATAACCTAGTAATTAACTAGAAAAGAAAAGTACTTAAGTTTAAGAGAACTAGTAATATCGCTAGATTCTAACCTACACGCTGATAGTAGATGACGGTAGATAAGAAATTAAACTAAGAGGTCGAGGTATATATTACCTCTATTTTAAATAAGGATAGCCTTAAAAGAAAAGGATCCGACTTAATAAGTACTAGCGAAGGTTAGTAGGGCTAAAAAGTTAGAGTTTTTAGAGTAACTAATAGTACTCCTAAAATCCTATAAGAGTATTAAAGATAGAAACGCCTCTTTATAAAAGAGATAATAGTAAAAGCTCTACTTAAATACTAACCTTAGGATTATAAGATTAAACTTAAACTAGGGAAGGTACTAATATTTAGACCTATTTATACGTTATCTAAAAAGGAACTCTTAGTACTACGCGGGTACTTAGACGAGAACCTAAAAAAGGGATTTATTTATGAATCTAAA